>Ga0182014_10001320_pt1 | contig 33319 bp, 26 predicted proteins | sample 612S2DmetaG_FD_120489 | JGI IMG/M metagenome (GOLD analysis project Ga0182014, IMG submission 120489) | Permafrost microbial communities from Stordalen Mire, Sweden - 612S2D metaG | ecosystem: Environmental > Terrestrial > Soil > Wetlands > Permafrost | place: Sweden: Stordalen | collected... | reverse complement strand
CTGCGTTGCTGGCGCTGGGGGCGCTGGCGCTGTGGCGCGGGTCGCGGTGGCTGGCGGGGGTATCGGCCGCGGTGGGGCTGGTGTTTGGCGGGGCGCTGACGGAGCTGGAACATGCACCGGGAGCTGCGCCACGGATCGATGCGGAAGCGCGCGAGACGGTGGTGCTTTCCGGATGCGTGGTGGAACCTCCGGCGGTGTCGGGCGAGCGGGAGCGGTTTGTGCTGGAACTGGAGCCGGGGGCGCGGGCACAGGTCACGCTGTTCACCAAACCGGACGAGGCGTTGCCGGCGCTCGGATACGGCGAGCGAATCGAGATGGAGGCCAAGGTTCGCAAGCCGCGCAACTACGGCAACCCGGGGGCATTCGACTACGCGCGTTATCTGGCGCGGAAGGACGTCTACTGGACGGCGTCGGGCGCGGCGGCAGGGCTGCGAAAGCTGCCGGGGCGCTGTGGAAACGCGTTAGCGGGCGCGGCCATGAATCTGCGCGCGGCGGCGCTGGCGCGAATTGAGAAGCTGTGGCAGCCGGACGCCTATCGGGTAGGAATGATGCAGGCCGTCCTGATCGGCCAGCAGTATCAATTGCGGCGGGTTTGGACGGACGATTACCGCAACACCGGCACGTTTCACGCGTTGGTGATTTCGGGAACGCACGTGGCCATTCTGGCGGCGTTTTTCCTGTTTCTGCTGCGTCTGTGCTGGGTGCCGGAAGGGGCGGCGCTGGCGGCGACGGCGGCGATGGCGTGGCTGTACGCGCTGGTATCGGGGTGGGGCGCGCCGTGCGTACGCTCGGCGGCGGGCTTATCGATATACGCCGTGGGCAGCTACTTTTACCGCGACCGGCGCCCGCTGAACCTGTTGGCCGCGGTGGCGCTGGGGTTCCTGCTGTTCGATCCGGAACAGCTCTTCGACGCCAGCTTCCAATTGACCTTTCTGGCGGTAGCGTTTCTGGGCGCGTTTGCCCACCCGCTGATACGGGCTACCTCCGGGCCACTGGGGCCGGGGCTGGCCGGCCTGGGCGACAAGCGGCGCGACCTGGGAGCGGCTCCGCTGGTGGCGCAGTTCCGGATCGAGATGCGGTTGCTGGCCGAAACCCTGCAATTGGCGCTGCGGCTGCCGGCGAGGGTAGCGCAATGGGCGGTGACAGTGCCGGCGCGCGTTTTGTTTTTTCTGTACGAAGTGGCGCTGGTCTCGGCGGTGACGCAAGCCGGGCTGGCGCTGCCCATGATCGTCTATTTCCACCGGCTGGGGGTCACCGGGCTGAGCGCCAATGCGCTGGTGGTGCCGGCGATGGGACTGGCCGTGCCGGTGGGATTCCTGGCGGTGCTGACGGGCTGGCATTGGGTGGCGGCGGTGGGCGGATGGCTGCTGGGGCTTTCCCAGGCGGTGGTGCACTGGCACGCCGGAATCGATCCGGATTGGCGGATACCGACACCGCCCGTGTGGCTGGGGGTGGTGTTTGCGCTGGCGCTGGTTGCGGCGGGGACGGCGCGGGGCAAGCGGTGGCGCGCGCGGACGGCCGCGCTGTTGGCAGCGGCATTGGCGCTGCTGGTATGGCAGCCATTTGCACCCGAGACGTGGCCGGGGCAACTGGAGCTGACGGCGATCGATGTCGGCCAGGGAGACAGCCTGCTGGTGGTTTTGCCCGACGGCAAACGGCTGCTGGTGGATGGCGGCGGCATTCCGGCATTCGGGAATCGCCCGGCGGCGGAAACGAATATCGGCGAGGACGTGGTGGCGCCGTATTTGTGGCAGCGCGGCCTGCGGCGGCTGGACGTGGTGGCGCTTTCTCACGCGCATGAAGATCATATTGGCGGCCTCGCGGCGCTGGTTCGGGATTTTCATCCGCGCGAATTGTGGACCGGGGCTACTCCCGAAAGCCCGGCCTGGAACAATCTGCGGCGCGAGGCGCAGGCGGCCGGGATTCGCATCGTGCCGATGGAAACCGGGCGGCGTTTCGCCTATGGCGGCACGGAAATGGAGGTGCTGGCGCCGTTCGCGGACTACGTGCCGGCGGAGATACCCAAGAACAACGACTCGCTGGTGCTACGCCTCCGCTATGGGCAGCGCAGCTTCCTGCTGAGCGGCGACATCGAGAAACCGATCGAGCGGCGCATGCTGGACGGGAACGAAGTGGCGCCGGTGGACGTGCTGAAGGTGGCGCACCATGGCAGCCATACGTCGAGCACGGAAGAGTTCCTGAACGCGTCGGCGCCGCTCTACGCCATCATTTCGGTGGGCCTGGAAAACAGCTATGGCCATCCGCACCGCGACGTACTGGAGCGCATGGCGCAGCACGGCGTAACGGTCTACCGCACGGATGTGGACGGGGCGGTAAGCATCCGCACCGACGGGCGGCGGCTGCGGATCGAAACCGGGCGGGAGCGAACAAGCGGGCTGGCGCCGGTGGCGGCGTGGCCGTGAAAGCCTGTGCCACTTATTTCTGTGCCGAGAGCGTACGCGGCTGCCAGGTCTGCGCCGCCGCTTCGAGCTGTTTGGCGTCGGCGGGATTGAGCCTGGCGGCTTCGGCGGCGCGCTGCTTTTCGAAGCGCTTCTCGCCGCGCTGATAGGCCAGAGTTAGCCAGAAATAGGCCTTTTCATGATCCTGCAGTACGCCGTCGCCTTCGGCGTAGCGAAGACCCAGGCGGGCTTGGGCGGGAGCATAGCCGCGGCTGGCGGAGGCGCGGATCCAGTGGCGGGCCTGCTCCGGGTCGCGCTCCACGCCCTTACCGGAGGCATAGAGCCAGGCCAATGCGAATTGCGCTTCGGCGTGGCCTTTCATGGCTGCCGCGTGGTACCAGTAGGCGGCCTGGGCATAATCCTGCGGTATGCCATAGCCCTCAATTGCGACCCAACTGGAGGGCAACGGATCGGTGTCCGATCCACCGGCAGCCATCTGGAACCAGCGCATGGCCTCGACCTCATCGCGAGGCGCACCCCAGCCACGGGCGTACATCTCGCCGAGGGCAAAGGCCGCGGCCCCGTTTCCCTGGCCGGCGGCGCGGCGATACCAGAAGGCCGCCTCCGTCAAATCCCTTCTCGTTCCTTTTCCCTGGGCATAGAGCACGCCCACGTCGAACTGAGCTTCGGCCGAGCCGGCGTCCGCGGCAGCCTTCCATTCCTTGAATGCTTTCTGGTAGTCCTTGTTGCGAAACGCCTCCATCCCGGCGGCGGTATCCGCGTAGAGCGGGGCGCATAATAGAAAGCAAGCAAAGCCTAAAGCGGCCTTACGAGACGTATGGTATTGCATCGGCAACCTCCCGGTCCCAGTGCCAACCGCTGGCTAATTTATAGCATGAAACGTTACCTATTAAGCGTTTTTAATTTGACAGTAGCCTGTTGCATGATTCTGCACAGTTATGGGGCGGAGGCTGTGCAATACGAGGTTTCCGGCCGGATTACGCCGCAGGGGCCGGCGCAGGTAACGCTTTTCGGGACCGCTCAACCGTTCGCAGCGTCGGCGGAGGCGGACCAGGATGGCCGGTTCCGATTCAAGAAAATCGAAGCCGGCAGCTACACGGTTGCGGTGCTGGTGGCGGGGCGGGGGGAAGCGCGGCGAACGATTGAAGTGGGCCCATCGATGGCGAATCCCAAACGGCGGGTGTGGCTCGACCTGAACTTCGCCGACAGCGATTTCGTGCTCGGCGAGGCAACCCGGCGTCAGGCGGTGACGGCCACCCAACTGGCGATTCCGGACAAGGCGATGAGGGACTACGCCGATGCCCGCAAGGCCTTGAGCCGCCACGACGGGGAAGCGGCGGCCCGGAGCCTGGAACACGCCGTGGAGCTGGCGCCGGGTTTCGCCGACGCCTGGAACGAGCTGGGCACGATTGCCTATCAGACCCGCCGCTACGGCCGCGCCGCGGAGTGTTTTCGGCGGGCGCTCGCGGCAGACCCTGGCGCGTACGAGCCGCTGGTGAACCTGGGCGGAGTGTTGATCGGCCTGCATGAACTGGAAGAAGCGCTGGACGATAACCTGCGCGCCGTGCTGACCCGTCCCAACGATCCGCTGGCCAATTCGCAATTGGGGCGGACGTATTTCGAGGTGGGCAATTACGACCTGGCGCTGAAGTACCTGACCCGGACGGTGAGTCTAGACCCGGCGCATTTTTCGACGCCGCAACTGGTGATGGCGGAGATCCACCTGCGACGCCACGACCGGCGCGCCGCCGCCGACGATTTGGAGAACTTTCTAAAATACCACCCCGATTGGCCGCGCGCGGCGAAGATGCGGGCGGAGATGGAGGAGTGGCGGAACGAGTGAGAGGAGGGCGTTAGGTTGGATTCGGGCCGCAAAAGCTGGCCTGGCCCGGGCCTCGCAGGCGATAACATATTATTGATGAAGCTGTTCCTCGTTTTAGTTGCGGCGATGCCGTTGTGCGCGCAATGCACCTATACGGCGAATCCGCCGCAGGCCGTTACCGTGGCGTACACCACCGCCACCGGACAGATCTCCGTGACGTCCTCCGCCAGCTACTGCAGTTGGAGCTACGCCTCGGATTCTTCCTGGCTTACCTTCAACGGCCAGGCGAGCGGGCAATCCGCCGGGAGTTACGCGATCGCCTATGCCGTTACCGCCAACACGCAGCCTTCGACGCGCACGGCGAAGATCACCATCGCGGACTCGGTGGCCGGAACTGTGGCGACGGTCACGGTCACCCAGCAGGCATCTCCCTGCTCGCTCACCCTACCTTCCGCTATTTACGCTGCCCCGGTGGGCGGCGGGTCTTCCACCTTCGCGGTCCAGAGCAACTGCGTGTGGAACTCTTGGAGCAACGCCAACTGGATTACCGTGATTTCCGGCGCGAGCGGGGTGGCGAACGGAACCATCGGCTATTCGGTGGCGGCCAACGCCTGCGTTGCCAGCCGCTCCGGATCTCTTACGGTGGAAGCCGGCTCCAGCACCCAGGTGCCTATCGGTGCGGCATATGCTTATCCGGTGCCGCAGTTCACCGTCAATCAGGCGGGGTCGCCGGGCAACCTGACGTTCACGCCGGCCAGTGCGTCCTTCGCGGCCGCCGCAGCCACGGGAGTGCTAACGGTGACCACCGGCGCCGGCTGTTCCTGGAGTGCTTACGGCGACGTGAATTGGATCGGCATCTCCAACACCAACTATGGCTATGGCCCGGGGAACCTGAGTTACAGCGTGAGTGCGAACACGGGCGCGGCGCGAACCGGCCACGTTTATATCGGAACGCTGGTTTTTTCGATCACCCAACAGGCCGCCGCCGCGCCCACGCCGCAGATTGCCGCCGTCGATCACTCAGCCAGTTTTGTCCCAGCGCTGGGGGCCTCGGGTGTTGTTGCGCCGGGCGAAATTATTTCCATCTTCGGAAACAATCTCGGACCATCCACCGGCGTGGGGTTGCAGCTCACCTCGAACGGTGCCGCGGTCACCACCAGCCTGGGAGGCACCCAAGTGTGGTTCGATGGAAAAGCCGCGGCGCTGACCTACGCCTCGGGCGTGCAGGTGAACGCCGTGGTGCCATTCGAAGCGGCCGGCAAAGCCACCACGGCCATGACCGTGATCTACCAGGGAGGGATTTCCACCCCCAGCATTTTGAACGTTCAGGCTGCCTCTCCGGGAATCTACACCCTGGACGGTTCCGGCTCGGGTCCGGGGGCGATCCTGAACCAGGATTTCGGCATCAACGGCGTGGCCCGCCCGGCGGCCCGCGGCTCGACGGTGCAAATCTACCTCACCGGCGGCGGCGTGACCAATCCCGCCAGCACGGACGCCTCGATTATCCCGTCCAGCCTGCCATTGCCCTATCTGACGCTTGTCACCACCGCGGCCATCGGCGGACTTCCCGCCGAAGTCACGTACTGGGGCGGCGTGCCCGGCTCCATCGCCGGCTTGGTGCAAGTCAACGCCACTGTCCCCAATGGTGTGACGCCCGGTTCGTCCGTCCATGTGTTGGTAACCATCGGAAGCTGGACCAGCCAGCCGGGCGTGACGATTGCGGTGAATTAAGCGGTCAGCGGTCAGCTTGTCGGGACGACCACTGTGCTCAGCGGCCCGCGCCCAGCCTCGACTCCACCGCCGTTTCTTTTCTTGTGTTCGGCGGCCGCAGAGCAACGCCAGGCAACGCCGGATTGCCCGCTGGTATCATGGAAGGATATGAAGTTTTTCCGCATGTTGTCCCTTTTGACGCCGATGGCTTGTCTGCTGGCCCAAACCCCTCCGCCCGCGCCATCTTCCCAGGCTCCCAAGGCTGCCACTCCGGTGCCCGCCGGTAACGTGGTCCCGCTCACGCTCAGGCCCGGCAACGCCAACACCCAGGTGCTCCCCGCCGTGACCGTGCCGCCCGACAAGGTCGTGCTCACGGTGGATGACGTCAAGTTCACCGCCGCCCAAATGGATCGGCTGATGAGCCAGGTGAAATCCGGCCAGACCCCCGCCGCGCGCAAGCAGTTCGCCGATACCCTGGTGAAAATGCTCGTATTGGCCGAGGAAGGCCGCCGCCGCAAGCTCGATCAGGCCGCCGCCTACCGCGATCAGGTGGCGCTGCAAACTTCCAATATTCTGGCCGGCATGACCTATGCCGAGATCGCCAAGGAAAGCAAACCTCCCGACGAGGAGTTGCGCAAGTATTACGACGGGCATAAGAACGACTTCGAGCAGGTCCAGGCGCGCCACATCCTGATCCGCTTCCAGGGCTCCTCTCTGCCCGTCAAACCCGGCCAGAAAGATCTCACCGACGCCGAAGCCCTGGCCAAGGCCCAGGACATTCGCCAGAAACTGGTCGCGGGCGGTGACTTCGCCGCCATCGCCAAACAGGAATCCGACGATACCGGCAGCGGCGCCAACGGCGGTGAATTGGGCCTCTTCCGCCACGGCCAAATGGTTCCTTCTTTCGAAACCGCGGCTTTTGCCCTCAAGGAAGGCGAGATCAGCGACCCCGTCAAGTCTCAATTCGGCTATCACATCATCCAGGTGGAAGCCCACAAGTTGAAGACCTTCGAAGAAGCCAAGCCGGAAATCGAGCAGAAGATGGCTCCCCAGCAGGCCCAGAAAACCCTCGAGGAGATGGCGAAAAAGGCTAGCGTCGACATGGACAAGGACTACTTCGGAACGGCGGCGCCCGCGCTTCCTCCCTCGCTGTTGCGGCCGGCCAGCCCCCCGCCCAAACAGTAACGTGAGTCTGTCCACCCGCAAGTTGGAGTTCGCTTGCCCGCTTTGCGGGTCGGGAGAGGTCTTCTATTCCTGCACGCCCGGCTGCTGCTTCAACCATGTTTGCGGCAACTGCGGCGCCACCTTCGAGCCGGAAACCCACGCCATCGGTGGCGTGCTGAAAGGGGTAATTCCCCCCGATCCGCTGCCGGAAGCGTCCGACCCCACCGCCGCCTGCGCCCGCTGCGATTCCACCGCCGTTTATATGACGGCGGCGAACGCCGTCGTTTGCGCCAGTTGCGGCACGGTGCTGGGCATCGAAATGACCGAGGTGCATGGCGGTTAGCAGCCCGTGGCAGAAGTCGTGGCAGGCCGAAGGCTTGCTCCACGAGGTCTCCCGGGCGGATCGCGGCTGTGGCGCACGCACTTTTGCGTGCCGTGTCGAGACTATTCTCGACACGTCTTGGCAGTTGCTACACGGCGTCGAAGCAAGGCGTCGGCACGAGTGCCGACGCGGCACGCAGGGTGCGTGCGCCACGTGCCCAGCTCGGATGTCGGCGAGAAAACCGGTACTTAGTACCGGTTTTCACCCGTAAGTTGTTGATTCTTGGAAATAAGACCGGTACTTAGTACCGGTTTTGGGTAAAGATCACAGGCTGAAGCCTGTGCTACCTCTACTCCTCCAGCACCCGCCGGCACTCGTCCAGGTCCGAACGAACCTCCGCCAGCGTGCGCGCCAGGTCCGCCGGCAAAGCCGGCGGCTGTGTACCCGGAGCCACGCCCAGCAGCAACGAAATCAGCATCTCTTCGCGCCGCGCGGCCTGGAAGGTTTCTTCGCTCCCCGTCTGCCAGTCGGCAAAAGGCGCCGCCGGCATGGACTTCGGAATCGATGCGTCCAGCCCCGCCAGCAGCGGGCCCAGCCTGCTCGCCATCGCTTCCACCTGTCCGGCCATGGCGTTCACGTGTTCCGCCACCAGAGCCTGCAGCGTGTGCCGTTCGGCTGCCGAAAGCGCCGCCGCGCCGCCCCGCGGGAAGCGTTGCGCCAGCCCCCGCAACGCATAAGCGCGCGCCATGGCGGCTTCGTTGGCGTCGAGCAGGCGCGAACTGAATTCTTCCCATTGCGCGTGGCCGCCCGCCAGCGCTTCCAGGCGCGATTCCAGCCTCGGCGCCGGGGGAGGAGCGGCCAGCGCCCCATTCCCGCCCGCAACCGGAATCCCGCCGCTCGACGCCGGCTCGGAAAACTTCACCACCACGTTCGGATTCGCGTCCAGCAGGGCGTGAATCTGGCGCTGCCGATCGGGCACCACGCCGGCCCCTTCCACCGCTACTACTCCATCCGCCAGCGTCACTTGAATTGGATCGCCCAGGTCGGCCCCGATCTTGTGGAGCGCGGCAAGAACTTCGAGCTCATCGGAGATCGAAGCCGAAGGCCTGGGCGTAATTGCGGCCGGCCGGCTTGGTACGGCCGGCCGCAGGGGAACCTCCTCATGAGAAGCCACGGCAACGCCGTCGGCTGGAGCTGGAGGTTCCGAAACCCGACTGAATTCCAAAGAGTCGGCGCCGCGGAATTGGAGTTTGCCCGCAACCGGCTCCAGATCCGCGGCGCGCAGCGTCAGGCTGGCCTCGGCCAACTCGCCGCTGAACACCACCGTGCGGATCTCGAATGCGCCGGCCGACTCCGTCACCCGATCCCGCTTTTCGCCTGCCCCGTCGCGCCAGTCGGCATACGCCCGCGCGCTCAACGGGTCGCCGGAATCATAATGCGCCCGCTCGAATAGCGCCTTCATCCCCGCCGGCATAGCCTCTTCAAAGGCCGCTCGGGATGCCCTGCGCACTCCGAAATTCCGCACGTACTCCTGCCGCCCCGCGCGGATGCGCACCCGATGCGGGGTCGCCGGGTGAGCCTCGGCCGCGGCCTCGGCGCGATTCAATAACGCCGCCGCTTCCACGGCCGGCGGGCGCTCAAACTGGCGATACACCACCGCCACCGCCAATACCGCCGCCACCACGGCTACCGCCCAGCGCCATCCCGCCCCGATTCCAAACCATGCCCCGAGCCTGTCCGCCCGCGCTTCCTGGCGGGCATCCTGCCTAGCCATAGCCGCGTACAGATCGATCCACGGGCGCGGAGGCTCCGGCAAACCCGCCGCCAGCACTTTGCGGCGATACTCGACCGAATCCCCTACCGTGGCCTCCAAAGCTTCCCGTTCGGACCGGCACTGCCAGCACGCTTCCAGGTGGGCCCGCACCCGGCGCGTTTCGCGCCCCCGCAACTCGCCATCCAGGTAGCGCAACAGCACGCCGTCATCCGGGTGTCCCGATGCCCATTGCGTCATCGCTCACCCTCCCCCGCGTCGGTCTTCCGCAATCGAGCCACCGCGCGGCGAAGGAACTCCCCCACCGCCGACGCGCTGATGCCCAGCGCCGCGCCGATCTCCGGATAGCGCAGCCCTTCCATGCGCAGAAACAGGCAGCGCTGCTGTTGTTCCGACAAGCCGTCCATGCCCCGATGGATGCGCTCCATCCGCTCCCGCTCGAGCAACTCCCGCTCCGGGTTCGGACCGGTCGCCACCAGCCGCGCTTCCAGTTGCACGTCGAACCGCGTTTCGGTAGCCTGGCGGGCCTTGAGCTTCAAACCGTAATTGTGCGCTACCCGAAAGACCCAGCCGCGCGGGCTCTCGATCCGGGCGCCCTTCTTTAGCGCCGCGTAAAGGCGCAGAAAAACCTCCTGCACCGCCTCCTGCGCGCAGCCCGGGTCCAGCCCAAGCGTCAGCAGGTATCGGAATACGTCCTCGCGTGACTCTTCAAACAACTCAGCCACTTGAGTTTGTAGGCGAGATGCGGTGCGGCTCAAGCGCACTATAGATACCAACTCGTTACCGATCGAATAAGCCGACATCGCGGATTCTGTCTGACCCTAAGACCCTCGACCGGCGCTTTCCACTACACTAACGGAATTTTTTTTCAAAAGAATTGTGTGGCCGCGTATTTTCAGTGTAGTGGAACTGTCCTTCCCACGGTCTTAGTACTCTGATGGAAGCAATTGTGGCCAAACCGACTGTCTCGGTATCGATCGTCACCTTCAATAGCGCCAGGTACATCGGCCGCTGCCTGGAGGAACTCCTCTGCCAGGAGGGCGTCAACCTGGAGGTGATCGTGGCCGACAACGGCTCTACCGACGACACCCGCCAGATCCTGCGCCGCTTCCGTGGCCGTATCCGCACCATCCTGCACGGCCGCAACCTGGGTTTCGCCGAGGCCCAGAATACCGTCATCCGCTCCAGCTCCAGCGACTGGGTGCTCACCCTCAACCCCGACGTCCTGGTGGAACCCGGTTTTCTGCGCGCTTTGGTGGAGGCCGGCGAGACGGATCCGGGAACCGGAACGGTCTGCGGCAAGCTGCGCGCCATCGGTCCCGGATTCGTCCCGCTCGATTCCCCCCGCATCGATTCCACCGGCATTTATTTCACCCCCGCCCTACGCCACTTCGATCGCGGCTGGCACGAGCCCGACCTCGATTCCTACAACCAGCCCGAATACGTTTTCGGCGCTACCGCCGCTGCCGCTCTCTACCGCCGCCGCATGATCGAAGACGTCTCCATCGACGGCGCTTTTTTCGATCCCGATTTCTTCGTCTACCGCGAGGATGCCGACGTCGCCTGGCGCGCGCAATTACTGGGCTGGCGCTGCCTCTACACTCCCGGCGCGCTGGCCTATCACGTGCGCACTCTCAATCCGTGGAACCGCCGCTCGGTTCCGGCCGCGCTCAATATGCATTCGGTGAAGAACCGCTTTCTGATGCGCATCAAGAACGCCACCGGCGGGCTCTATCGCGGCTGCGGCCTTTCCATGACCCTGCGCGACGCCGTGGTGGTGGGCGGCTCCCTTCTTTGGGAGCCCACTTCGCTGGTGGCTTTCTGGCGCCTGCTGCGCTGCCTGCCCCGCACCCTGGCCCAAAGAAAGATCATCATGGCCCGCCGCCGCGTGGCCGACCACGCCCTGGCGCAATGGTTTCAGTGGCAGCCCGCCGCGTTCCCCGTCGTCCCGGTCGTAGACCTCGCCGCACGCTGGGATTCCGCTCCCCCCGCCGCGACCCCCGCCCATGAGGCGGATCTGCCGGCGTGAGGCGCGTTGCCGGCACTCAGGCGGCTGAAGGGTTGATGTTGGGACCGTCGCTTTATCCTTCGTGTGACATAATAAGCCCATGTCGAGCGACGACGCCTCTTTAGAGGTGGATCTCGCGGAGTTCAACGCGCTGCGCGCCGAGATCCAGACCTTCCTGAATCTTCAGAGCTTCTTTTTGGGTTTGGCCGTTGCGATTATAGCAGCCGTTATTCCGGTGGCGGTCGGCCAAACACCAGGAATGCGTCCATGGACGTTCGCGGCCACTCCGTTCCCGTTGGCGATTCTGGCTACCTTGTACGCCGATGTCATCGCGCGCATCGGCCGGGCAGCCGGATATATTCAAACTACGCTCCGGCCGCGGCTCGCCAAACTAACTGCTCCTAACGATGCGCTCGGTTGGGAAAAATATATTCACAGGGACGATCCGACCGGAAGACTGCTCTTGTGGACCGACAGAATCCGCTACGCTGTTTTTTTCCTTCCCGCGATCATTACATATCTTGCCTCCCTCTGGTGGCCAGTGCCTGCTGGTTGTGAATGGGACCTCTTTTTCAAAACCGTGAACCTCATCGCCCTGCTCGGAGCGTCTATCGTGATATGGCGGTCGGAGGCTGTAATACAGGGGATCGTATCCAACCCGAAGGACTAAGCATCCGCGAGATCGCCGAGCGCGTGGCGGCGGAGAAGAAAGGCTTCTTCGCTCCGAACGCGAATGGGATTTATCCGGCCGCCGGCGGCTTGGATTCCACGTCCGTGACGGGCTATCAGAATGCCTGGTTGCGCGATAACGTCATGGTGGCCTACTCGCGGCTTGAGGCTGGAGACGTTGAGGCGGCGGTAGCTTGTGCCCGGGGGTTGATGCGTTTCGTGGAATCGCAAGCGCCGCGCTTCGCCGCGGTGATCGCCCGGCCGTCCCTCAAGGAGACAGTAGAATCGAGACCCCACGTTCGTTTCGAAGCCAATACGCTACGGGAGCTTTCCGGGAGCTGGCCTCAAGCGCAAAACGACGCTCTTGGTTACGTGCTCTGGTTCCGGGCGCGCCTCCACAATCTCGGCTGTTGCCGCCTTGAGGCTTCGGAACAAGAAGTCATTCGATTGTTCATTCGCTACTTCGAGGCCATACGCTACTGGGAAGACGCCGACAGCGGCGCATGGGAAGAGGGCCGGAAGGTCAATTCCTCGAGCGTCGGCGCGGTCCTTGCCGGTCTCGAAGAAGCCAAGCTTGCCGGAGCCGATGTGGCCGGTTCGCTGATCGCCGCCGGACGCGGCCTCCTCGCCCGCCAGTTGCCGCTCGAGTCGCCCAAGCTTCGCGGGGCCGACGCCGCGGTGCTTTTCCTTGTCTATCCTCTCGAAGTCGTGCGTGACTCGATCGCGCGGGACCCGATCGTTCGCCTCATGCAAGCTCGTCTCGAAGGAGAAATAGGGTTCCGCCGCTACATCGGCGACTCCTACTACTGCCAGGATTACGATCGCTGGTTCCCACCCAGGTTACGCAGCATCGATTGGAGCGAGCGCATCGAAGTGCGCGACGAGTACCTCCAGCCGGGCTGCGAAGCGCAGTGGTGTCTGTTCGACAGCCTGCTGTCGGTCATCTTCGGCAGATTCTATGGGGACCGCGAGCAGCAAGCCCGCTACTTACGGAGAGCGATCGGCCAACTCACTCCCGCGAACGATTGCCCGGAGCTGTATTTCCTCAAGCGAGGCCGCTGGACCCCCGGTCCGAACACTCCTTTACTTTGGGCCGAGGCGAACCTCTCGCTGGCGCTAAACGAAGCCCGCCGCAGCCCCACGCCACTTCACCTTCCAGGCGAATCCTGAGTCCGAGAAACCTGCTCTCCAACTCGCGCCCGGATTGTCGACGGCGGGGCCGGACGACAGTCTGCTCACTCGAGATCGAGCGCGGCCCTGAGTCCCTCTTCCACCACTCCGAGAAATTCGGGAGGCAGCGAGCCAAGCCTCCTGGTGAGCTTCGCGCGGTCCAGCGTGGTGACCTGATGGCACACGGCAAAGCTTGTCTTCGGCAGACCGGCGGCGCCGCCCGGGATTTCGACAACCGTGAGTCCGCGCTTGCCCTGCGAGGCGGAAGTCGATATGGGTATCACGATGGCCGATCTCCATGCAGGAGCCTGGTTGAAGCCATCGTGAGACACCACGATCACGGGACGCCGGCCCGTCTGTTCGGATCCCGATCGCGGGACCAGATCGGCCCAGTAGACCTCGCCCCGCTTCATTGCGGTTCCTTTCCGGTTTTCGCCAGGTGCTCGATTGCGGCCGCCTCCAAGACAGGGTCCAGGTCGAAATTGGTGCCCGCCATTTCCCCGGCATAGGCGGCGATCGCCTGGTGCCTGGCCTTCCGCAACTGGAGCCGCAACCATAAATCGATGGCCTCGCGAGCCAGGGCGGTCGCGGGAACCCGTGTCCGTTCGGCCTCCGCCCTGAGGCGGCTATAGGTCTGCTCCGGCAGGGGCAGATGAAAATTCTTCATGGCGTCACTTTTAGCCTCCATTATGCCATGAGGAGATGGCACGCCGCGATGGCATGGACCCAAATGACTTTCCAACTTCCGATTGGCAGCCTGACTTTGCGGCCGGGGGTGAGGTATCGCCTCGCCGGGGGACTGCCGTGCGCCCGGCCGGGCCGTGCGCCGACAAGCCGGTATGATAGATTCGAAGCTACCTGTTTCCCTGGGAGGGCAGTCGATGAAGGTATCGCGGGCGATCGGTTTCGCGGCTGTGGCAGCAGCAGCCGCTCTGGTTACGCTGGCCCAAAGCGGGCAGCCGCAGGACGAAGAATTCGCGCGGCTGGTGAAGGAATGGACCACCAAGCCGGAATTCTCGAGCCCGCTGGTCGACCATCTGCCCAAAACGGCGGGAGTGCCGGAGCCCAAGGATGTGCTGGGTTACCACATTGGAACGCCCAAGAAGCTGACCTACACCAAGGACATTTATCGCTACTACCGCGCGCTCGCAGCCGCGTCGAAGCGGATAAAGGTTTTTTCGGCCGGCCAGACCGACGAAGGACGCGAGCAGCTCGTGGTGGCCATTTCCGACGAGGCCACGATTCGGGACCTGGACCGATTTAAGGGATACCTGGCGCGGCTCGCCGATCCGCGCGGGCTGGACGATCGGGAAGCGCACCGCGCCATCGCCCAGGCGAAACCGATCTACCTGCTGATGGGCGGTCTGCACAGCGCCGAAACCGGTCCTCCGGAAATGCTGATGGAACTGGCCTACCGCCTGGTGGCGGAGGAAGGGGCGCTTTACGACCAGATCCGCCGCAACCTGATCGTCATGATGTTCGTCACCGCGGAACCGGACGGGCGCGACCGCTACGCGGACTGGTATTACCGCTACAAGCTCTCCGAGGAAAACGACGAGGACCGGCAGCCGGCGCCGCCTTACTGGGGCAAGTACATTTACCACGACAACAATCGCGACATCAATTACTCCCAGGTGACCATGCGCAACTGGCTGAAGTTTTACCTGGAGTGGCGCCCGCCCATCCTGCACGATTTGCATGAATCGGTGCCGTTCCTGTACACCTTCAGCGGCCAGGCGCCGCAGAATCCGACGCTGGACCCGATTCTCTATACCGAGCTGCCCTGGTTTTCGAATTTCGAAATGACGAAGATGATCGGCTACGGTATGCCCGGGGTGTGGGACCACGCCTACGTGGATATGTGGTCGCCGGGGTATCTGGGTTTCATGTCGTCGAACCACAACGGCATGTTGCGTATGTACGAGACATTCGGCAACGGCGGCGCCAACACCATGAAGCGCAACGTGGAAAACCCGGAGGGCGGCGGCGCGCCGGAGCCGGCCGGCGGACGCGGCGCCGGAATGACCTCGCGCGAATGGTATCGGCCGCTTCCGCCCTATAAGCAGGTGGTGTGGTCGATGCGCAACAACACCAACTACATGGAAACCGCCGTGCTGTCGGCGCTGGAGCTGGCCAGCGGTTTCCCGCAGACGGTGCTGGAGAACTTCTACCGCAAGAGCCTGCATTCGGTGGAATCGGGCAAGACGGAAGCGCCCTTCGGATACGTGCTGCCGGCCGGGCAGAAGGATATGACGCGGGTAGCCTTCATCGTCAATATTCTGCGCCTGCAAGGCATCGAAGTGGGGCGGGCCAGGGCCGAGGTGAAGTTGAAGGACGGAACCTACCCGGCGGGATCGTTGATCGTGAAACGGGACCAGCCGTATGGCCGGCTGGCCAAGATTCTGCTGGAAGTGCAGAAGTATCCGGACCCCAATCTGCGCACCTATGACGATGCGGCCTGGACTATGGGTCTGATGGCCCACGCCGAGGTGCGCGAAATTGGCGACCGGGCGATTCTGAGTGTTCCGGTAGATCCGGTGGATACGCTCGAGATTGCGGGCACGGTGAAAGGCGACGGCCCGGTGCTGGCGGTGCTGCACAACGGGGCGAACGCGATCGTCACCCTGCGCTACCGCTTGCACGATCTGAGATTCCAGGCCATCGAACAAGCCGTGACGGCCAATGGAACCGAGCTTCCGGCCGGAACCATGCTGGTGGAAAACAGCGCGCGGGCGAGGTCGGAGGTGGAAAAGCTGGGACTGACGGCGGTGGCGCTGGCGTCCGCGCCGGCCGGGCCGAAGCACGACCTGGACCTGCCGCGACTGGCCATGTATTCGAGCTGGAGCAACACCCAGGACGTGGGTTGGGTACGCTACGGTTTCGACCACTTCGAGATTCCCTACGATTTGATTTTCAAGGACCGCGTGCGCAAGGGAAACCTGCGCTCGAGCTACGACGCGATCGTGATGCCGGAGCAGGGCCGGGGCAGCGGCAAGTCGCTGGTGTTCGATGTCGAGTCCAAGGGCAAGCCCATCGCCTACGACAAGACGCCCCAGTTTCCGTCGCTGGGGATGTACGGGGAATCGGAAGATATCACCGGCGGCATGGGGCTCGAAGGAGCGCTCGAGCTGGAGAAGTTCGTGCGCCAGGGCGGCGTGCTGATTACGCTGGGCACGGCCAGCTACTTTCCGCCGGAGTTCGGCCTGGCGCCGAACGTGGAGGCGGCGCGCCCCAGCCCGCAATTCTACGCTCCGGGCCCGATCGTGGAGGCCTCCATTCTGCGCCCGGAGCATCCGATTTTCTACGGCTATACCGGCAAGACCATGCCGGTGCGTTACGCGGGCGGTCCACTGCTCCGGCTCACACGGGAAGCACGGCCCGGCATGCTGATGCAGTTTGAAGGCACGGAAGCTTCCGTGTTGAGCGGTTTTGCCAGGGGCATCGCGGAAACGCGCAACCGGCCCGCCGTGGTGGACGTCCCGCTGGAGCATGGCCGCGTGGTTCTGTTCGCCACCAACCCGTGCTACCGCTGGCAGAACCTGGGCGAGTTCAACATGCTGGCCAACGCGATCCTGAACTTCAACGATTTTCCCAAACCGGCGGCGGCGCAGGGCAGCGAGTTCTGAGAGGGAACCCCGGTTGCCAACCTGCTCCGGCGACCAAAGATTCACAAGCGTCAGCGCGCCCGGCGGGCCGCCGTCTCCACTACCACGACCGGTTGGGCGGGAGCGGGAGCGGGAGCGTCGGGAGCGGCGGCAGCTTCGGTTGAGGCCTCCGGCGGCGGGGGTGGGCGCCGGTCCAGGCGGAGAGCGATGAACTCCTCCCGGGCTTTCAGGTATTTCGGCGTTCCGGGAGTTCCTTCCACCTCCGCCCACTCCGCCGGACCGATTTCCTGGATGGTGGGCAGGCATTCCTGGAAGTAAGTGCGCAAGCGCTCCTGCGCCGGCTTGGCGGTGGAGCGATAAAGCAGGTGAAGAATCGCGTCGGCGGGCGCCGGATTCACGATGCGATAGATTTGCGAAGGCTTCGAAATGCGCGACGAACGCAAGGCGGTTTCGAGCTTCTTCGCCTGTGCATCCAGCCCGGTCCAGGCGTCCACTTCGGATTTCGTGAGCGCGCAGCGTTTGATCAGGCTCTGCCGCTCTTTGGGCGAAAGCTCCTCGCCGAGCACGCACAGGAACGGCCCGAAGCGGTAGGCGCGGGAAGGCATGGCATCGGGGGATGGATCTTCCCTCAGAAGGCTGGCGCACTTTTCCCACTGCGCCAGCCCGCCCGGATTCAGCTTGGGGCCGGCCAGGGCGGGACAGAACAGCGTACTCAGGCCGGCTTCTTCCAGCGCGAGCAGGATTTCGGCGGGGCTGTCTTCGGCCGCAATGCGCCGCAGTTCCTCTCCCAGCGCGCGCGGTGGAATCGTCTTCTCCACCTCCGCTTCGCGGGCGTTGGCAATCTGCATTTGGGTGCGCTCTTCAATCGTAAAGCCGAGCCGCACCTGGAAGCGCACCAGCCGCAGCAGGCGCGACGGATCGTCGTAAAAGCCGTAGGTGCTGGCGGCGCGCAGTTCACGGCGCTGCAGGTCGGCCAGGCCGTTCAAAGGATCCAGCAGCAAGCCCCGCGAGGCGCGATTGAGCGACAGGGCGATGGCGTTGCAAGTGAAATCGCGGCCGCGCAGATCCTCCTGAATGGTAGCCGCCGCGATCTGCGCACGGGCGCCGGGGCGGGCCGCCCGCTCCTGCCTGGCGCTGGCCACCTGGGCGGTAACACCGCCCGCAAACACCATCTCGGCGGACTTGCGGAGTTCGTCGGCGGCGATCAGCCCCGCGCCAGTTCCCTCGGCGATCGCCCGGGCCAGTTTCAGCCCGTTCCCTTCCACGACAAAATCCAAGTCGCGGATGCGGAAGCCAGCCAGCATGTCGCGCATCGCGCCGCCGGTGAGAAACAGGCCGGCATTGGCCTGACTGGCCGCCGCCTGGACTTCCGCTACCACCCGGTTCTGTTCCGGACTCAGGTGGCTTTCCAGCATGTATGTGTAGTCGCTCATCGCAAGCGTCTTCTCCGATCGCCATGGGCCGCTTCGGGGCGCCAATGGAGCGGGGCTATTGCGCCACCGGCGCGCCGGCCGCCCCGCGAAGGCCTCAGGCCCTGGGATGATGCCGGTCCACGGTTTCGCGCAATCTCGACCGCATGACGTGGGTATAAATTTGGGTGGTCGAGATGTCGGCGTGGCCCAGCATGACCTGCACACTGCGCAGGTCCGCCCCTCCTTCCAATAAATGCGTGGCAAAACTATGACGCAGCACGTGAGGGCTGAGACCGTGGAAAATGCCGGCCTTCTTTCCGTAGCGCGCCAGCAGTACCCAGAACGCCTGGCGGGTCATCGGGCCGCCACGGGCGGTGACGAACAGATAACGGCTCGATCGCCCCTTGAGCAGCGCCGCCCGCGCCGTGGCCAGGTAGCCATCCACCGCCTGAATGGCGCAGTCCCCAACTGGGACCAGGCGCTGCTTGTTCCCCTTACCGGTGGTTCGCAAATAGCCCAGGCTGGTATCCAAATCGCTCACCCGCAGCCGGCAAAGCTCGGAAACCCGCAAGCCGGTCGCGTACAGCACCTGAAGCATGGCGCGGTCCCGCAAGCCGGTGGGCCGGTCCTCCCCAGGCGCCTCCACAAGGCGTTCTATGTCCTGCAAATTCAAAAACTTAGGTATGTGCTGCCAGATCTTGGGACTGCCCAGGTGTTCGGTCGGGTCGCTGCTTAAAATACCCTCCCGCAGCAGAAAGCCGTAGCAATTGCGCAGGGTAGTCAGGTGCCGGGCGATGGAACGGGTGCTCAGGCCGGACCGGTGCAGATGGTCCAGGTAGCGCCTCAGGCCGCCTTCCAGCGGGAACTCCGAGGATTCCCCAAAGAACTCGATAAACCTCTTAAGATCGGTAGAATAAGCGCTGATGGAATTGTCCGCAAGCCCGCGTTCCACGCGGCAACAGGTGAGGAATCGGGCAGCCAGGCTACCCAACCCGGCGGTTCCTCCCGTCTTGAACACTTCCGGCATCGTGCCAATGATACAATAAGCGCCGAAATGTTTGAAACATAGTTATCGCGGAGAGGATAGCGTTGCCGGCTTCTACCACCAAGAAAGCCATCGTGGAGCGGTTTGAACGGGAAAGTCTCTCGGGTTACGTTAACCCGCTTTCCTTTCAACAGCTAGCCGGGGTAGAATTGCTCACCGAACAGGGCCAGGTGGCAGTGATTCCATATACCGAAGTGCGGCTGGTCGCTTTGGTGCGAGATTTTCACCCCCCGGCCGAACCGTGGCGGCGCGTTTTTCGCAATCGGCCGAAGATGGAAGGGCTTTGGGTGAACCTGGAATTGCGCGATGGGGACCGTCTCGAAGGGATTCTCCCTAATAACCTTTTACAGATTGAATCGCAAGGGTTTACGATAATTCCGCCGGACCCGTTCGCCCATCGCCAGCGGCTGTTCATTCCGCGCCTGGCCCTCCGAAAAGTGGAGGTGCTGGGGGTGGTCGGCAGCCCCGTACAGAAACGCAAGGCGAAGCCGGCGCCGGCCGAACAGATCGGATTGTTCGATGAGGGGCGGCCCGACGAGATTTAGTATGGACGTTCCGGGATTGAAGCGTAACCGCCGGCGATAGAGGTTCGCCCACTCTTGGAGGTATACTTGTATTTCATATAATTTAGTCTCAAGTTTGGAGGTTGCATGAAAATCCGAAACCTGGCGTTGGCTACGGCCGGGCTTCTATATCTCAGTGCGGCGGCATTCGCCCAGATTACGGCGATCGAAGGAGTGGTAAAAGGTGCCGACGGCGCTCCCGTGAAGGACGCGCTCATCCAGATCGACCGCACCGATATTAAGGGTCATTACAAGGTAAAGACCGACAAGAAAGGGCACTACATCTACAACGGTCTGCCCATGGGAACGTACGACATCTCGGTGCAGATCGACAACAAAGAAGCGGATCGCGTGAAGAACGTTCGCACTTCGCCGGGCGATCCTCAACCGATCAACTTCGACCTGAAGGAGCGCGCCCAGTCCGAGGCGGCGCGGCAGGCGGCGATGCAGCAGGCCGCGGCATCCGGCCAAGTGTCCAAGGACATGGAGCGCGGGCTCACCGCGGAGCAGAAAAAGGCCCTCGAAGAGTCGATGAAGAAGCAGGAAGCGGCGATGAAGAAAAACGCCGCGCTGAACGAGGCCTTTGGCACCGGCAAGACGGCTCTCGACGCCGGCACCGCCGCTTCAGCCGACTCATACCACGGCGGAGCCAGCAAGGCCGAGGCCGAGAAGCAATACCAACTGGCGGTGGACAGCCTGAGCAAAGCGGGGGAGCTCGATGCCAACCAGTTGGCGGTATGGAGCAACCTGGCGGCCGCGTATCAGGGTCTGGCCTCCACCAAGACGGGCCCGGACTTCGATTCCGCCATGCAGCAGTGCCTGGACGCCTACAACAAAGCCCTTGCGCTGAAACCGGACGATGCAGGCGTGCACAACAATTACGCCCTGGCTCTGGCAAAGGCCAAGAAGTTTCCGGAAGCCCAGGCGGAACTGGAAAACGCCGCCAAACTCGACCCGCCACAGGCCGGCAAGTATTACTACAATCTGGGGGCTCTGGAAGTGAACGGCGGGCAGAGCGACGCCGCGGGCGAAGCCTTCAAGAAAGCCATCGCGGCCACGCCGCCGTACACCGATGCGTACTATCAATACGGCGTGATCCTGGTAGCCCAAGCCAAGATTGCCCCCGACGGCAAGATTACGCCGGTACCCGGTACGGTGGAAGCGTTTCAGAAGTACCTGGATCTGGCTCCCACCGGCCAGTGGGCCCAGCCGTCGAAAGACATGCTGACAACGTTGGGGCAGAGCATCTCGGTCACGTATCAGAATCCCAGCGCGCCCAAGAAAAAGAAGTAGCGGCAGTTTCCGGGGGCGGGAGATCGAGTTGCCTGCCCCCGTTTTTCCCGTGGCATGATCCGCACATTTTTCGTCGAGTTCGTTTTTCCCTGCCTGTTGTTCCTCTTCGTCAGGATGATCTTCCGAAATATGTTCGCCAGCGTGCGCGCCAATGCGCGCCAGCGGCCGGCAGCGGAGCGGCCTCCGATTCAGTCGGGAGGGGATCTCAAGCGGGACCCGGTTTGCGGCACCTATGTTTCGCCCGCGGCCAGCGTCCAACGCACGATTGGCGGTGAAACGGTGCATTTCTGCTCCGAACAGTGCAGCAAGCAGTACGCCGCGCGATAAGGGGTCAGAAACCAGGAGTCGAGGAAGCCAGAACGGCCCCCAGTAGCCTAGACCGGTGCCGCGTCAGAAGGTAAGCAGGAGCCTATCCGAGACAATCTCGTGCTCTAGCGTTCGGCCGTCCATTTGGAAGCGCTTTAGCATTGAGCGCCCAACATCAATGAAGAACTCCCGTTCAAACAGACCGTCCGGAATGGGAAGTTCGCAAACGTGCTTGCCAGATCGTTTGGTACCGTCGATGCTGACGGCTACAAAAACGCCCTTCCGCTTGCACCGTTCGATAACCCTGAACAAGTGATCCAGGCTGAACGACTGCGCGCCGTAGAGTATGGCTTGGCTATGGCTGTATGGTGGATCGCAATAGATGAGATCGCCCGGCTGCGCCCTATCCATTGCTTCTTCGTATTCCATACGCAGGAAAGTCGTGCCTTGGGTCCGTCGATGCCACTCGTCAACCCTCCGACCGAAGGACTCTGGCCGTATCGGGTCGTGGATGCCACACGGCGTTGACATGTAGCCGTCGGCCTTCCGAAAGCGGACCACACCGCCATAGCACGAACGCCACAAAAAAAGGAGGTCCGCGGCGTTCGGATTAAAGTTGTACGACCTCTTAACCCGCTCGTATCCCTCCACCTTCTCACCGCTAGCCATCTGATGCCAACGTTCGGCGTACCACCGCTTCAGCGTCTCCGGCGAACCGCGCAGGGTCTGCCAGATTTCGACGAGCGGCTTGGACGTGTCGGAGCCCACCGCTCGGCTTGGGGCAAGCGTCGCGAGCACGGCCCCACTCCCGATGAACGGCTCGTAGTAAGTGCCGAAGCCCCCAGGGAAATAGGACGCAATCTCGTGGGCGGTACGCTGCTTGTTGCCAACCCAGAAGGGCGATAAGAAGGCCCCTGCCTACATGACCGCGATTGTTAACATGGTGATCGAAGCAAACGCCGGTGAAATGGAATGCGACTATGACCCGCGAGCATTAACGACCGTCACGCGGGACGGCGAGCCGCTACGCACGCTTTCGCGTCGTGTCGACGGAGCGTTCCCTTGCGCCGTAAACCCCATTGCGGTTTGGGAGATCAAGGAGTATTACTACACGAAGACATTCGGCAGCCGGGTTGCGGACGGCGTGTACGAAACGCTTGTGGATGGGATGGAACTCGAAGAACTGCGGGTCACGGAAGGTATCAATGTCCCGCACTATATGATGGTCGACGACCATTTCACTTGGTGGAAGTGCGGACGCCCCTACCTTTGCCGCATCCTCGATATGCTGCACATGGGATACGTTGATGAGGTGCTGTTCGGGTCCGAGGTCGTTGAACGGCTGCCTACCCTAGTGAAAGAGTGGGCTCACCTTTGTAAATGAGGGCTGATAAGGTGCCCGGAAATTCAAGACCAGAAACCCGGGAAACCGCCCCCATCGCGGAAACCCGAAGATCGAGGGCCGCCGGGGCCCGTGGCGGGAGCGCCAACGTGACAGCCCAAGCACGCCAGTTCGGCCGCTCCGGACGTTCTGGTCGCACGTCAGCGGCAGATCGAACCCCGCTTGCTCAGCGGCATCCAATAAGGCGCCGTTCTCCAGTCCTTGCCAACCGAGTTCGTCCGCACGAACCACTTGATGTCCTCGCAGAAAACGCGAGAGCGGAGCCGGCGTGTTGGCGTCGAAAAGGATCTTCACGCGACTGCCGCGGGCTGCTCAAGAGAATCCTTAGCAAAGGCAAGAATGTCATGCACCTGTTCTCTGCTGACAGACGGGAACCACTCCAAGAATTCGTCTATCGTTGAGCCCCGGTCGAGGTGCTCGAACAACGCGGCAACCGGCAGACGGGTACCGCGGAAGCACCATGCCCCGCCGATCTTCCCAGCACTTCGGTCGACAGCACTACAGCGGCTCCAGTCCATACCGTTAGTTTATCCTGATTCTGTCTCCAAGCCCGCGATTGCGTTCTTTAATTACAGCAGCACCAGCCCCTTCCGCAGGCCGATGGTTACGGCTTCGATACGCGTGCCGGCGCCGAGTTTGGCCAGAATCGACGCCACGTGAAACTTCGCCGTGTGATCGGAGATGGCCAGCTTCCAGGCGATCTCCTTGTTGGCGCGCCCTCGGCGATCATGCCGAGCACTTCCCGTTCGCGGGCCGTGAGAGCCGCACGTTCGGTATGATTCCCGGAGGGAGCCGGCGCGGCGGCGGAAACCGTGAGCAAAGGCTCGAGTTCGCGAGGATCCATTACCGCCAGGCCCGCGGCCGCGGCTTCAATCGAGGCCACGACTTCGTGTGCGGAGGCGTCCGGGCCAAGCACGGCGCGCACCCCATCCCGGTGGCAGCGGAATGCCATGCCCGCAGTTTGTCCCCCGGCTTTGTCACTTCGATGCCTTGGTCAGCCAACCGTTCAGCTTCAGCCACTCCTCTACCCGGTCCAGGTAGTGATCCGCGCCGCCGCCCTTCTTTCCGAAGCCGTGCTGGCCGGTCTGGAATACGTGCAGCTCGGCCGGCAGCCCCGCTTTTCTCCACGCGCCAAACAGGTCGATTGACCCCTGGTATCCGACTGCCTGGTCGTCCGCCGCCACCGCGATGAACAGCGGCGGGGCTCCATCCGGCGGCGGATTCGAATTCGCGCCGGCGGCGTAAACCGGGGCCGCGAAATCCGGCCTTCCATCGGCGGGCCCATACACCGTCGAGAGAAGCACTGCACCTCCGGCCGAGTAACCGATAATGCCGATCCGATTGGGAAGCACGCCAAATTCGGCGGCATGTTGCCGCAGCAACCGGACCGCCTGTTGTCCATCCTCGCCGGCCATCTCACGCACATTCTGGCCCGCTTGCGGACCCGTGGTGGCGGGGCCTCTCGCGGGCGCGGCGGGCGGCGGCGCATTCGGGTCGACATAGGTCGTGCGGTACTTCAAAACAAACGCGTCCACGCCCATCCGGTTCAGCCGTTTGGCGACATCCACTCCTTCATATGACATCATGAGCGTCCAGAAGCCGCCACCCGGCGCGACAATCATCGCCGTTCCCACCGCGTTAGCCTTCTCAGCCGGGTAATACAGCAGTACCGGTCGAACGATATTCTGCGCCTGCGGCCTGTCGGCCGTGCCAGCGGATCTCTCCCGATAGTTCCAATTCTCCGAGCCGGGAGCGACACCCGGATAAAGCGGAATTTCACGAACCGGCGGGGCCGGTTGAGCCCAGCCGGCGACTGCCAATCCAGCCGGAATACAGATCTTTGGAAGGTTCACCCTAAGCATTCGAAACCTCTTTCCCCGAAAGTGATATGTTACATCACAAGTTCGCGTCATCGCCCGCGCGGAGCGGTTCCGCGCTCTGATATTCTCTTGGTACCGCAAATAGAAAGGAATCCGACCAGGCGGCACGAGCCGCCGGACATTGTATGAACGTAACCGGGATTCCTCGGCCAGTCATCCAGGTTTCACGCATCCGCAAGAGCTACGGAAACACGGTGGCCGTCTCCGGGGTGTCTTTTGACGTCGGCGAAGGTGAGGTCTTTGGATTGATCGGGCCGAATGGCGCCGGGAAGACAACCACGATGGAGTGCGTGGAAGGAGTTCGCCGGCCGGACGCGGGCCAAATCCGGATCCTGGGCCTTGATCCGTTCCGCGACGTGTATCAGGTGCAGAACCGGATTGGCGTGCAACTCCAACAGGCGCAGCTCCAGAAGAGAATCAAGGTCTGGGAAGCCGTGGATCTGTGGGCCTCTCTCTACCCAAAGCCGCTGGACGGCGGCCGGCTGCTCGAACAACTCGGCCTTGCCGATAAACGCAACGCTTTGTTTATGACCCTTTCGGGCGGGCAGAAGCAGCGGCTGTTTATCGCCCTGGCGCTGATCAACGACCCGGAAGTAGTATTCCTCGATGAGCTAACCACCGGGCTCGACCCGCAGTCGCGGCGGGCCATCTGGGACCTGGTGCGCGGCATCCGGGACCGTGGCAAAACGGTTTTCCTGACTACTCATCTAATGGAGGAGGCCGAGCGGTTGTGCGACCGCGTGGCGATCATCGAGCACGGAAAGATCATCGACATAGGCAGTCCGGAGGAATTGGTGGGGCGGCACTGCCCCACGCGAACGGTGGTCCTGGCCACCGAAAACGTGCTAGCCGAAGAACGCCTGCGCGCCATCCCGCAGGTGGAGACCGTGATGCGCCAAGGCTCCCAGTTCACGATTCAGGGGCGGGGCGACGACTTCGTGACCGAGGTGATCCAGTGTCTCTCCGAGAATCGGATCCGGGTCACTGATTTCCGCACGGTGCTGCCCAATCTGGAGGACGTTTTTCTGAAGCTGACCGGCCATTCGATTCGCGATTGAATAGAGAACAGGCAATGCTGCGTGGACTTTGGAAACTGACCTGGCTGGAGATCAAGATTTTCCTGCGCGAGCCGCTCGGGGCGTTCGGATCGATCGTATTTCCGGTCCTGGGTTTTGTGGTGGTAGGCCGATTCGCAGGTGGCCTGCGCAGCCCAGGCTCACTTTCTGCCGCCGGATTCCTGCGTGTCGGGCTGCCGGTTTTCGTGTCGGTGGTGATAGCGCTCAGCGGAGTGCTGTCGCTGGTAACGATCATCTCGATTTACCGGGAGGGCGGCATTCTCAAGCGGCTGCGGGCCACGCCGCTGCGCCCGCAGACGATTCTCGCCGCTCACGTGCTAGTCAAACTGGCGCTCACGGCGCTCACCATGGCGCTGGCCGTGCTAGCGGGGAAGCGCTACTACCCGATCCACATGGATGTCCCCATATTCGGCTTTACGATGGCGCTGCTGATCAGCACGTGGAGCATTCTGTCTATCGGTTTTCTGATCGCGAGCATTGTGCCTACGGCGCGCTTCGCGCAGCCGATCGGCGCCGCCATCCTGTATCCGATGATCGGACTGTGCGGATTGTTCGTGCCGGTGCAATCGCTGCCGCCCGCGCTTCAAGTAGTGGCGCGCGTGCTGCCGCTAACCTACGCGGTATCGCTCCTTGAGGGGATCTGGAAAGGCGACCCGTGGTCGGCGCACATGGGCGACATCGCGGCGCTGGTTGCCGTATTTGCGATCTGTACGGCGCTTTCAGCGAAGGTGTTCCGCTGGGAATAGTGCGGGCTACGGGGTGATCGTGAGGCGTTATCCGACTACGCGGAGACGAAGCGCACAGAAATCGGACGGCTAGAACAGGTACTTCAGCCCGAACTGGATCATGCGCGGCGCCACCGAAGTCTGCGTGATCACGCCGAACGTGGCGTTCCCCAGGGCCGTGCCGGGTACCGCGAACTGCGGGTGGTTCAGGGCGTTGTACATTTCCACGCGAAACAACAGGACGGCGTTCTCGCGGAGACCGCCCACCAGCGTCGTCTTGGCCAGCGAGAAATCCGTATTCAACTGCCCGGGACCGTTCATGATGCTGATACCCGTATTGCCATAGCCCGTCGAACCATCGGCGCCAATGGCCGGGGCGGCGCAGATGACGGACGTGTCGATCCAGTTGTTCAGCCGCGATTGAATCCCGCCGGGCGTCACGAGGTTCCGCGCCGAAGCGCCCGGGCAGAGAGTGACGGTCGAGGTGCCGGCGTTGCCGTAGACGCTGCCGCCGTTCGGATCGGTGAGCGTCAGCGGTACCCCGGTCTGGACGGTGAAGATGCCGGAAACCGCCCAGCCTTTGAGCAGCCATCCGGCGATCGGGCCGATCCCGGTGGGGTCCGGTATCGCGTAACCGAGGTTGGTGATGAAACGATGCGTGCGGTCGAAGGAGCTGCGTCCCCAGTCGAACGATGGCTTGGTCTGATCGTTATAGAGGCTGGTGGCGCTTTCGGCGCGGGCGAGTGTGTAAGCGGCCTGAAACGTCAGGCCGCGCGAGACGCGCCGGCGCAGGGTCGCCTGCAGGCTGTTATACGAGGATGCCCCGCTGAATTCGCTGGTCGAAAGGGCCGTGGGGATCTCACCCATGATGGGAACGCGCAGCGCCGCATTGGCCGCGGTGTTGGTGGTGATGCAATCGGAGGAAACGCCATCGTAACCGCAGTTCACCGGATTCGACGGCGAGGCCAGGATGGACTGGTTCAACCCGCGGGAAGCCAGCAGGCGCGTTCCCTGGGAGCCAACATAGCCGAGATCGAGTGAGAGCGTCTGGGTCAACCGGAGTTGCGCGCTGGCATTATATTGCTGCAGCCGGGGGATGGCGAAACCCGGCCCCAGCACCTTATCGGAGAGCTGTGAGGTCGGCGTGCGGAGAACCCAGCCCAGCGTAGTTTCGGGGAAGGGTTGGGCGAATGAAGAGGAACCGTTGCTCGAGTCCGTGTTGCCGAAGGCCTGTGCGAACGGCGGAGCCGAAGAGTACGGAATTCCCTTGGCGGTCCCGCTGATGGACACGGCCTGGTAGAACCACCCATAGCCTCCGCGCAAGGCCAGCCGGCCCTTCCCGCCCAACGGCTGCCAGGCGAAGCCGACGCGCGGGGCGAAGGTATGGAGCGGAGGATTATTGTCGTAAGCCTCGGCATTGGGACGCACGTAGACCCCCGCGGGCAGCGCGCCGAAAGCCCGCCCCGTGTACGGATTCAGCACGTTGGGGTCGTAGTTCGAGGCCACCGTGTTGCCGACCAGGGTGCCGGATAGCGGCGGAATGGGCATCTGGCTCAGCAGCGAGGGCCACACGTTGCCGAGAGTACCGTGCGAATCCTCGGCGGGAACGATGTATTCCCAGCGAAGGCCGAGGTTGAGCGTGAGCCGCGAGTGCACTTTGTAATCGTCCTGAACGAATCCGGATCCGTACGAGCCGCGGTAGCTATATTGCACCTCGCCTTTGGGCCCCACGCCCTGATTCGTCTGGATAGATTGGACATTGCTGCGGCCCGCCGGACTGAGGTTATCGGCGGCGGTGAGGCCCAGCAGAAAGTCGCTGAATGTCTGAAAGGTCACTTTGCCGCGGGCCGAACCGGTATCCTCGCGCGACGCCTGCTGGGTCAGAATGGTGGTTCCCGCGCGCATCGTGTGATTGCCGCGAACCCAGGAGAGATTGTCCGACCAGGAATAGGTTTCGGTCACCGAAGTGAAATCGTTTCCGAGATTGCCGAAAAGCCGGAAAGTGCCTAGTCCCCCGAGGATGTCGATCTCGGGCGGTTCCGGCAGGAGCGAGTTGGCGGGAGTCATCCCGATCGAGGCGGCGGAAGGTATGTCCACACTCCGGGCCGTCATGCTGTTCCGGGTGTAGCTCATGCGGGCCTCGTTCACCGTCCGCTGGCTCAGCACGGAAGTGAGCTTCACCGTCGCCACGCCGTCAAACCCGACCAGTTGCTGGGGGGTGCCGTCGCCCGGGAGGGTGGCTGGGCCCGGATATCCGGAGGGCGACCCGAAGGTCCGGTACTGATCGATCGGAACGATGTAGCTGCGGCCCGAAAGCGTGTTCTTCGTCGAAAGCATGTAATCGATGTTGGCGAGGTATTGGTTCTCGCGATAAGTCGAGGGAAGGCTGTAGGTGGAGAATCCCAGCCCGGCGTTGGAGCCGGAAGTAATAATGGTCTGCGGCACGGGGATGAGATAAGTTCCATCGGGCCGTTTCATCTGGAGCAGGCTGAGCGCCACCGGATTGATCGGCGCGGTGGTGGAGGTGGACTGGTTATAGCAGTCGAGCTGCTTGCCTTCGGCGAACGAGAGGTAGCGCGAATCGCCCGGGTGATTGGCGGGGCAGAACTCGGCGGCCAGCGCCGCCGCGGAGCGGTCCTGGGTGAGGGGCGGCAGGATCGGGTCGGAGATCGATGTGGGGTCCAGGCCGTTGGCCTGCCTCGTGCCTTGATAGGAGCCGAAGAAGAAGAGACGGTTCTTGCGGATAGGTCCGCCCAAAGTCGCTCCGAACTGGTTCTGTCTCAAGGTGGGCTTGGGCTGTCCGGTGGCGCCGTTGAAAAAGGCGTTGGCGTTGAAGATGTCGTTGCGCACGAACTCCCAGCCGTCGCCATGGAAGCCGTTCTCTCCGGTTTTGGTGATGAGGCTGGTAGTCGGCACTTGCGCGCCGTAGCTGGCGTCGTATTGAGATGTCTGGATCTTCAACTCCGAAATCGTGTCGGGATTCGGCACCGCGCTGGGGGCATTGGCGCCGTCCAGCGTGTAACCGCCCGAGCTGGTATTCCCATTGACGTTGACGGCCTGGCTGCCCCTGCCAAGGCTTCCTGCATTGTTCACATCGCCGGCGGAACCCGACGCCAGGGCGAGCACGTGGGTGAAATTGCGGGTAGTCAGCGGAACGGAGGTAATGGTCTTCCCGTCCACGAGCTGGCCGGAGGAGGAAGTGGCGGCGCCGAACTGGCACTTGCAGACCACCTGCTCGGAGGAGTCTCCCGGTTCCAGGACGGCATCGAGCGTGGGGGCCTCGGACACGTCGACGGCGGCCGACTCCATGGCGGAGGTCTGGAAGCCCTGGAGTGAGAACTTCACCTCGTAGGCCCCGGGTGGCAGCAGCGAAAACTGATAGCGGCCATTGTCATCGGTGGTGGCGCTGTAGGCCTGGTTGGTGGCACGGTTCGCGAGCGTGACGGCGGCGCCTGCAATGGGGGCGTCCTGGGCGTCTTTTACGGTTCCGCTGAGAGCGCCGCTGGTGGCCGACTGGGCCCACGCTGCGTGCAAGCACACCGAGACGGCACAAGTCGCCAGCAGCGCGGAAAGAGATCGCATGTATCTCGACTCCTCGTTCGATACCGGAGAGCCGAGAGCAGTTCTGAACGGCTTATAACTATCCCCCGGCGTGCAGGAAACGATGCTAAGGAACGAGTATAGCAAGTAGCGAGGCTTCGCCTGCGGCGGGCCGGAGGAGCAGCCACTCCGTTTAGCTTAGTGGCGAAATCTGTTTCACGGCGGCGTTATATTTGTATGATCGGAAGCTATCGCGGCCTACTCGAGTCCGGCGTTGCGCGCAGCAACGCGGATGACGCTCGACCAGTCCTGATCGGCTTGTCCATGAGCCATGGCCGAGACGAGGTTGTCGCGGATCAGGCTGGCAAGCGGCATCGGAGCGGCGAATTCCCCGGCCGCTTCGAGCAATAAGCGGACGTCCTTGAACCCCAGCCGCAAGGCAAATCCGGCCGGCTCGAACTTCTCGTCGGCAATCAAGTGTCCGTAGTTCGCATAGAGCGGCGACCCAAAGAGCGTGCTCATCACTTCCAAAAACGTGTGGGGCAGGACCTCCGCCTTGCGAACCGTAGCGAAGGCCTCGCCGAAGGCTTCGAGCGTGGCGGCGATCATGAAATTTCCACACAGCTTGACGACATTGGCCTGCGAGGGATCGGGCCCAACGGCAAACGTCTGGCGTCCGATGGCGTCGAACAAAGGCCGGCAGCGCTCGACGAGTTCTAGCGGACCCGCGGCAACCACCAGTAGATTCTTGCTTGCGGCGGCTTCCGGGCGGCCAAAAACGGGAGCGCTCAGGTACCTCTGCCCGCGCCGGCCGTGCTCGGCAGCGAGACGCCGGGCCAGTGCGACGCTGATGGTGCTGCACGAAATGTGAATCGCACCCTCCGGGAGCGCGGAGGCCACGGCGTTTTCGCCGAATACGACTTGTTCGACCGCGCGGTCGTCGGCGAGCATGGTCATGACCGCCTCAGACGCGCTACAGGCAGCGGCCGGCGTGTCGGATACGCGGGCGCCATCGGCAACCAGGGCCTCCGCTTTTTCGCGACTGCGGTTGAAAACGACGACTTCATGGCCGGCGCGAAGCAGGTTGCGCGCCATGCCGGAACCCATTCGGCCGAGTCCGATGAAACCGATTCTCATAACAAATAGAATACTCGAACGGGCCCGAGGACAAGTGTCCGTTCCGGGCCAGCGTCAACGGTGAATATCGCTAGCGACCTGACCAACGCCGGCAGCCCGCGTTGGCCCCTGCGCTGGCAAGTTGAACTCCCGATAACCGCCATTCTCTTCGCCTTGGTGGTACACTTTACTTGGGAGCACGCAGCGCAAGCTGACCGGAAGTTTGACGCGTGGCTGACGTCCCCCTGTGGGATTGCCATAGATCTTCAAGCCTCGAGAACGTGTCAGCCTCCGCCTCTGCGTTGCTCCCGCCTCCAGGAACGGAAAACGTCAGACCCTTATCGGAAGCCCCCGGGCGGACAGAGTTCGAGGGACGACCGATCGGCGCCTGGCTCCATCACAACTTTTCCAGGAACGCCTTCGTCCAGCGGATGCTCGCTTCCACGTCCTCCAGTTCCCGCGTTACGGCGGCGTCTCCGGAAAGCCGCGGCGGCGCCTCGCGTGGCGTGCCTTTTTCGGCCAACGCCAGAAAACGCGCGAATTCCCAGGCCGGGGTCTTGCGGAATGCGTCCCAGAACTTGGGATCGAGGAAATTGTAGAACCGCGGTCCGGTGACGATGATTTCAAGCGACAATGGACGGCCGGGACACTTCGCCGCATACTCGCGGATGTAATCCTCCATGCCCATGTTGCCTTCGCCCATGCGGGTCCAGGCCACCGCCGCGCCCTGCGGCGTGTTCCACACGGCCGTGTCCCGCACGTGGCTCGTGAGCACATACGGCGCCAGGGTCTCCAGCGTGAGGTGCGGGTCTTCAATCGTCCAGAGCGGGTTGCCCGAATCCAGGCACGAGCCGACGAAGTCGGTTCCCGCTTCCTCGATGAGCATTTTCACTTCGCGAGCCTGCATGTCGCCGGCGTGGTTTTCGATGGCCACCTTCAGTCCCGCGTCCACCACGCGCGCCCGCACATTGCGCAGCACCTTGACCGTGTTTTCTATGTGGCCCTCGATCGGAATCGCGCCGGTGCGGTCCGCGGCGCTTCCCAACACACAGCGCACGATCCGCGACCCGACCGTGCGCGCCGCGGCCACCATGCGCGTAAGCTGCTCTTCGGCCGTCCCTTGCGACTTGTTGAAGAGGGTCGAGGTGGGACAGATCGAGAGCATGCCGATCTCCACTTCGATGCCCAGGTTCCCGGCGTGCGCGCGAATCTGCTTGAGGTTTTCCTCCTCCAGGCTCCCCAGGAAGCGAACCTCGCTGAAATGGACCACCTGGATACCCCGCTTCGCGCAGAAATCCAGGTACTGGATGGGCGTCCAGCCCTGCGAGCGAAGACTGAACAGGTCGAGTCCGAACTTGACCTTGCCGGCAGCCGCCGCGCCCCGCCAGGCGAGAGCCGCGGCGCTGGCGGCCAGCAACGTCCGGCGGCGCATCATACGGTCTTCACCTCGGGGTGAACCCACGGCTTGCGATACGGCCGGCGCAACAGGCGATTGGCTTCTTCGTCGCCGACGACCATGCTTTTCTGCGAATCCCAGGCCAGCGTCCGCCCCAGGCGCATGGAGAGGTTCGCCAGGATGCAGCACGACGTGGAAATGAAGCCTTCCTCGATATCGGCCACCGGCTTGCCCCGCGACGCCATGTTCGCCAGCAGGTCTTTCATGTGACCGCGGATAGCCGGGGCCACATGACGCTCCAGCCGGGCCTCGGTACGGTCTTCCGGATACTGGTCCAACTCGTAGGTCACATCTTTGTGAATCGCCTGCTCTCCCCCCTCCGCCGGAATAAAATCGTAGCCCATCACCCCGGCCTTCAAAGTGCCTCGCTCGCCATACAGCGTGGCGCCCCAAGGGTAGTTCGGATCCACCGGCGGACCGAAGCGGCGATGCTGCCAGACGATGTCGAGCTTGTCGTACTCGAACATGGCGGTCTGGGTGTCGGCGATGTCCGATTTGCCGCCCGTGAGAATGCGCAACCCGCCAGATGAAGAAATGCGCTTCGGCCACCCCAGACCCAGGAACCATCGCACCATGTCGAACATGTGGATTCCCATGTCTCCGATGGTGCCGTTGCCATACTCCATGAACTGCCGCCAATTGCGCTGGATATCGGGGCTGTATGGCAGCATCGGCGCGGGACCCACCCAGAACTCCCAGTCCAGCGTGTCGGGCACGGTCGCCGGCACAGCCGCCGTGGCCCGGCCTCCGCCGTAGGAATAGATCTCCACGTGTCCGATGGTGCCGAGTTTCCCCTCCTGTATCAGGTTGCGCGCCTCGATCAGATGCGGCGTGCTGCGCCGCT
>Ga0182014_10001312_pt1 | contig 33473 bp, 27 predicted proteins | sample 612S2DmetaG_FD_120489 | JGI IMG/M metagenome (GOLD analysis project Ga0182014, IMG submission 120489) | Permafrost microbial communities from Stordalen Mire, Sweden - 612S2D metaG | ecosystem: Environmental > Terrestrial > Soil > Wetlands > Permafrost | place: Sweden: Stordalen | collected... | reverse complement strand
TTCACGAACCATCAGATTCGACACGCCCTTCCGACTCGTCGTAACGCTTTGATCAGGAGCTGCGGAATTAGAGGCGGACTGATAATGACGAGGTCGTAAGTTCGATTCTTACTAGCCCCACCACAGAGGGATTTGGAAAAAGGCGCCCGACCATTTGGACAAAGGTTTGGACAAGAGCGGACGGGCCGCTGCCGGCTGACCGTTTTCCGGTCACCATCGATGACAAACTCGGAGCTGCGTGGGCAATCCTCATCCTGAATAGTGTTCAGAGGATGGCCAGGACGACACTTGCGGCAATCCGAATCCGTAGCACGTTCAGCGTCGCATCACCCGGCGAAGGAAGATCCTCGTGAACCCTGGCCACCATCTCCCAAGCCTCGCCGTGGCGGCGGCGGTCCTTGCGGGTGCGCTCGTCTTGGGCGCAGGAACTGCCGATGCCAAGGATCTGGTCGTTCCCTGGGCGAACAAACCCGCCACTCCCGCACTTATCAGCTCGCTCCTGCCGAAACCGCTCCCTGCACCGGCCCCCAAGACTGACGCACCGCGTTGTACCTCGTCGGGCCTCGAGCTACAGCCGGTTGATGGTTTGCAATGGAGCCAAAACAGCGGTGTCGTGATCCGACTGCGCAACACAGGATCCTCGGCTTGTCTCTTGCGAGGTGCCCCTGACGTGGTCGCGAGCGCCTCCGGTCACCCGAACGTGGTTGCAACCTCGCTGGGGCTGGCGGCAGCACAAGGCGAAGTGGCCAACACTCCGGCGGGTGGCCTCGTATCCGTTGACGTGTCGGTCCCCGTCGCCTGCGCGTCCAATCCCGGCGGAGGGGATCAGGGCTACCCCACCTACCATCGGCTCGTCATCACACTTCCCGGCGGAGGTACCAGGACGATCGGTGGCCTCAACCTGACCTTCCCGTGTGGCATGGCGGTCACCCCGTTCTTCATGCCGAAACCTGCGCTCACGTACGCGCCGTACTGGATCAAGCACCTCAAGCCCCAGGTTGCTCTGCCGACCTCAGTGAAGGCTGGGGGCATCCTCGTCTACGAGGTCACGTTGACGAATCCGTTGAACCGTCCGGTAGCACTTTCCCCTTGCCCGGCCTACATCGAGCACTCCTCAACCGGCATCAAACTCGAGTACCAACTCAACTGTGCTTTCCTGCACACGATTCCCGCTCACAGCGTCTCCATCTACCAGATGAAGATGACGATTCCTGATGCGACACCTTCTGGCCCCATGACCGTGTTCTGGAGTGTGATCGGACCGGGAACCCTTTCATCTCACGCAACCGTCGACGTCCGCTAAGCAGGCCTGCGCGGCGCCGGGGCGACTTGAACCGGTATTGACCCCGAGAGACGCACGGAAGCTGATCGAAACCGCGTGGTGAAGAGAGGACCATTCGCTGGTGACCGTTTCACTTTGCACTGGTGAAGGGCGCTCGGAGTCCTCGTCAAGACCCCTTGGTTCTCACGGCTTCGAGGATTGATCCAAATCCCCCACCACACGGATTCGGACAGACATTCCCTGACCATTCGATCAAAGCCTTGGGCAATGGCCGAACCGCGAGCTTGCGTTGGATGATCCTGCGTCCAGCCTCGACCACTAACAATGGCCGGCCCGCAGGCCTCTCGGCCGGCTCTTGGCAGCCTGGTGTACGGAGACCTGGGCGTCAGGCCTGAGGGCCGCCGACAGAGTCCGGCAACTGAACTGGGAGTAACGTGACGCCCATATCGTCTGGGTTGGATCGCAGAGACCCAGCGAAACCGAGAGATTCTTCGAGGCAACGTTACGAACTGTCCGGTGAGGAGGGCCGCTGTTGAAGAAGCCGTTCCTGCGCTTGACGCCAACGCGGGTGATCCTGATACTCGTCGTGGTCGTAGTGGTAGCCGTCACTCTCGCAGTGAGTCTCACGGGCAAGAGTCAGAATGCGGTGACCTCACGACTTTTGAACACCTTCGATCTTCCCGCTGGCTGGACCGTCGTCGCTTCGCAGCCGTCGACTCTTGACTTACCGAAGAGCAAGTGCCTTTCCGGGCTGACGGCAAAGTCGCGGGCGCATGTCACCAGCGCCTCGGCGTCCTTCGCCGAACGCTCTGGTCTTCCAGGTCTCGGGGAGTACCTGGCGACGGGTCCGGCGATCGCCTCGGACTACGCGAGGAGCGTACGCGCCTTGACCGCCTGCCACTCGCTGACTTTCACTCAAGACAAGAAGACGATCCAGGCCTCCATTGCACCGATCCCCTTGCCCATGGTCGGATCTGCGTCCGCGGCATACTCGCTGGAGTTCACCGTCAGCGGCTTCCACGTCGTAGTTGACATAGCGCTGTTCCACACAACGAAGTATCTCGGAGAGGTCATCTATTCAGACAGCGTGCCTCCGCAAGCGACGGCCCTCGAGGTCCTGGCAAGAGAAGCCGCAGAGAAGGCCGAAGGCAAGGCCGTAAGGGCTTCAGTGATCTCAATCGTGTCGGCCCCCGTACGAATTGCCCACACGAGCATGGGCGCCGTTGGCTACCGGGTGCTCGGCAGCGGCCCGCCGCTGGTCATGATCATGGGCTATGGCGGGACCATGGAGGCATGGGACCCCCGGTTCGTCGACGCCTTGTCCCAGCACCACCGAGTTGTGATCTTCGACAACGCCGGGGTGGGCGACACGGCGCCGTTGCCGACACCGTTGACCGTCGACGCCATGGCCAGTCAGACGAGTGCGCTGATCGACACGCTGGGACTCCACAGGCCTGACGTCCTGGGCTGGTCGATGGGCGGCATGATCGCCCAGGCGCTGGCCGTTGAGCACCCCTCGCAGGTAGGCCGATTGGTGCTCTGTGCCACGTTCCCCGGGGTCGGCACGGTGAAGCCCTCGCAAGCAGCGATCGACGATCTGAAGAGCACGAACTCCACCAAGGTGATGTCGGTCCTCTTCCCATCCGACCAGTCCGCGGCGAAGGAATCCTTCGGAATCGCCACCGGGGACTACCCTCCTTCGTCGCCGGCACCGAAGGCCGCTGGCAGCGCCCAGAAGCACGCGGTCGACGCGTGGTTTGACGGCCTCGACGACGCCGGACGACAGACCTCACGCATCGCTGTGCCGACCCTCATCGCCGATGGCACCGTTGACCGCCTCGATCCGGTCTCGAACGACCACGTGCTCGCCTCGCTGATTGCGAAATCGAAGCTCGTGCTTTACCCCGACGCCGGACACGCCTTCCTCTTCCAGGAGGAGGGCACATTCGTCCCGGTCGTGGAGAGCTTCCTGAGCGGGAACTGACTCTACGACGGAACGACGCAGTTCGGCACCTCGTCGGCGAAGAGACGGGCGGTCTCTGACGGTGATGCTTGCGAAGACACCTCCGGCCCGCAGGTCCAAACAGGCCGCACGGGGCACACCGTTGCCCCAATCGCTGAACCCAGGGGAATCTGTCCCGGCGCTCACGACGATCCGGGCACGACGGGTCCATCCGCCTTTGTGAATCCCCGTCAAGGGGGCATGATGAGGGAGTGATCGCAGGCAGCACGCCCATGAAACGTCTCGCCCTCGCCGCAGCACTGCTGGCGTCGTGTCTCGCCGTGGCCACGGCACCTCTCTTCGCCGGTGCGGCAACGCGACCAGCCCCGGCCCCCCAGATGTTGGCGGGCGTCAATGGGTCATCCATCGTCTACGTCCTCAGCACCAGCGTGCACTTCGACGGCACCAATCCGGCGATGTGCCACTACCAAGCCTGTTATGACCTGCGACGAACGAATGACAACGGGTCGCACTTCACGACACTGAAACTGCCGCCCATCGCCTACGTCCACGGCGCACTCACCGGCGATCTGGAACGGCTGGTCTTCGCCAACAGCAACGATGGCTACGCCATACTGGGCACCAGCACGCCATCGGTCCTCTACGTGACGATGGACGGCGCGCGGTCCTGGCACCAGGAGGCCATCGCCCCGGGTTTCTCCATCTTCGACTGCACCGCCACCCGGAACAAGCTCTACGCCGTCATCGCACGCTGCCCGAAGGACATGGACTGCACCGACTTCCGGATCGCACGATCGTCCCTCGCCGCCGTCCGTTGGTCGACCACTCCCCTGCCCACATCGCCACCCGGCACCGGCGTCGGCATGGGTGCATTCGGCTCGAACGTCTGGCTTTCACGACAGTCGATGGCGACCGCCCTGCTGCTCATCTCCCACAACGGGGGGCGAAGCTTCACCCGCTGGTCAGTCCCGGTCCTCGGGAGCGTTGTCGCCTGTTCCATGACCGCGATGTCGGCCACAGCGTTATGGGCGCAGTGCCCGACGGGCATGGCGGTCTCGTTCTTCTACTCGGGCGATGGTGGCACCCGCTGGAACAGGATCCCGGTGTCCCAGTTCATGGGAACCGGTGGCGGGGCGTTCGACCCGGTGTCGAGTGCCGTCGCGTACCTCGACTACGGCTTGAGCGACACCTCGAGTTCGGACAACCTCTTTCGGGTGACCAACGATGGCCGTACGATGACCGCGGTCGGCAAGCTGGCCTGCGACATCGCCAACGGCCTCGTGTTCACCAACGTCACGCACGGCCTCGCGGCGTGCGACCGAAGCAACACGGGCGCGACCACCCATCTGCTGGGGACCTCAGATGGTGGTGCGACGTGGACCAAGGTGGGTTTGAACTAGGCGGTCCCCGGACTCATCAAAGTCGACTCGGGACGAGGCCCGACGGGAACCTCCCGAGTCCGCACTCGACGCCAGATGTGGCGGTCGGAACGGGCTACCCGCGCGGCCCCCGGTAATTGACAATCCCCAAAGGGGACCCTACGCTTGCCCACCAGCGGGTCGGGCCCGCGGTCTGAGGGGATGGTGGAGCCGTGAGTCAACCGAGCCGTCGTGTCGCCCTCGTCTACAACGCCCAGTTCTACGTTGGTCCGCCGCTCGCGCGACTCCTCGCCGAACGGGGCCACGACCTTGTGGTTGGCGACCCCGCCGATGGTCTCGCCGACGAGCTCGAGTCCCTCGGGGCCGCGGTGGAGGTCGTGACCGGCGTGCACGACCTTGCCGCACCCGGTTCGGCGCAGCGTCTGGTCGATGCCGCCTTGGCCCGCTTCGGGCGCATCGACAGCGCCACGGCCTTCACCGGCAACGTGGTCGTGGGCCGGTTCCTCAATTCGACCGACGAGGACCTCGCCGCGGTGGTTCGAGGTTGCCTGGAAGCCCCCTACCACTTCTTGAAGGCGACCGCCGCCGCGATGAAGGACAACGGGAACGGGCAGATCCTGCTGATCACGAGCGCGTCGGCGGCCCGTCCGACTCCCGGTGCGCCGCTCTACTCGGCTGCCCGCGCGGCGGGCACGATGCTGGCGCGCAACGTGGCGGGTGAGATGGCGAGGTTCGGGCTGCAGGTAAACGCCGTTGGCACGAACTTCATGGACTTCCCCGAGTTCCTTCGCGCCTCGGGCGGCGACGACCCCGAGGTGCGCGCGAGGCTTGAGGCGCAGGTGCCGCTCGGCCGTCTCGGCACGGTCGAGGAGTTCGCCCACTTCTGCATGCCCTTCGTCGACGGGACCAGCGGCTTCACGACGGGCCAGTTCGTGGCGTACGCCGGCGGTTGGGCGTGACCGATCGGCAGTAGGCCGTGAAGCCACCAATGATGGCGGGTGCCTGGAGTCATGCTCGTCTGGATTTGGGTCCCCGCGCCGGTGCGTTACCGTCTCTGGTAGGAAACCAAAGGACCTGATATGGCAAGCGACCGCTCATCACTGACGAGCCTCGAGCGCGAGAAAGCGTCTGTCTTCCACTCGTGGTCGGCACAATCCACCCTCAATCCGCTGATGGTGCGAGACGCCCACGGCGTCTACGTCACCGACGAGGACGGGAACACCTACCTGGACTTCTCCTCCCAGCTGGTGAACACCAATCTGGGTCACCAGCACCCCTCGGTGGTGAAGGCCATCCAGGACCAGGCGGCGCTCTTGTGCACGATCGCCCCCCAGCACGGCTACCAGTCGCGCTACCGCGCGGCCGAACTCATCCTCGACCACTCCTTTGACGGCGCGGCGAAGGTCTTCTTCACCAACGGCGGCACCGAAGCGGTCGAGCACGCCGTTCGCATGGCGCGCCTGCACACCGGACGCCACAAGATCATGTCGGCCTACCGCAGCTACCACGGCGCGACGTCGACGTCGATCAACCTGACGGGCGACCCGAGGCGCTGGCCCAGCGACAACGGCTCGGCGGGCGTCGTCCACTTCTTCGGGCCGTTCCTCTACCGCTCCAACTTCCACGCCACGACCGAGCAGGAGGAGTGCGCCCGCGCCCTCGAGAGCCTCGAGACCACAATCCTCTTCGAGGGTCCGTCGAACATCGCGGCGATCATCCTCGAGACCGTTCCGGGCACCGCCGGCATCATGGTCCCGCCCCAGGGTTACCTGAAGGGCGTGCGTGACATCTGCGACCGCTACGGCATCGTGTACATCGCCGACGAGGTGATGGCCGGGTTCGGACGCACCGGCTCGTGGTTCGCCTACCAGCAGCACGACGTCACCCCCGATCTCGTGACCTTCGCCAAGGGGGTCAACTCCGGTTACGTCCCGCTCGGCGGCGTGGTGGTGAACGAGGCGATCTGCGCGACCTTCGCCAACCGCGTCTATCCCGGGGGGCTCACCTACTCGGGCCACCCGCTCGCCTGCGCGTCGGCGGCCGCCTCCATCGAGGCCATGGAGAACGAAGGGGTCGTCGAGAACGCGAGTCGGATCGGTGAGGAGGTGCTGCGACCGGGACTGGCCGAACTCGCCGAGCGCCACCGGATCATCGGCGACGTACGCGGGACCGGCGTCTTCTTCGCCCTCGACCTCGTGAGCGACCGTGCCACCAAGGAGCCCCTCGCCCCCTACGGCGCGAGCTCGCCCGCGATGAACGAGCTCGTCGGGGCCTGCCGCTCCGAGGGGCTCCTGATCTTCTCCAACTACCACCGCCTGCACGTGGTCCCCCCGTGCACCGTCACCGACGAGGAGGCCCGCGACGGGCTGGCGCGCCTCGACCGGGCACTCGGCGTCGCTGACAAGTACTACGTCGGCGGCTGATGACCAACGAGAACCGCCGCGTCGAGGCCGCGACACGACTACGCGAACTGGGCCACGAATTCGTCGCCCGCGATCTCACGAACGACCAGTTCGACGACATCAACGACCGCCTGCGCGGGCTGCTCGAGCTCGTGCGCGCGGCGCAGCCCCGCGAAAGGACCGTCCCGAGCGGCGCGCTCGCGAACTTCAAGATGGCTGTGCCCGCCGAGGGCCAGGTCGAACGGCACCAGCTCTTCTCGGACTCGATCGTCTCGGGCGGCGCGAACCCGATGGGCCTCGGCGGCTACCTGTGGCGCGAAGGCGACGTCGCGGTGATGGAGGTCACCCTCGGAAAGGCGTTCGAGGGCGCGCCCGGACGAGCCCACGGCGGCATCGTCGCGGCCCTGATCGACGAGACGATGGGGCTCGTCCTGGCCATCAACGAGCAGCTCGCCTTCACGGCGCAGCTCGACATCACCTACGTCGCGCCCACGCCGATCAACGAACCGATCCTCGCCCGGGCGTGGCTGAAGGAGCAGGACGGACGCAAGCTCTCGATCGAGGCGACCGTCGAGGCGGGCACGACCCTCATCGCCAAGGCCAAGGCGCTCTTCATCGCGGTCGACCCCACAAAGTTCCTCAAGTACCTGTCGGTCCTCGACCAGTAAGACCGCAATCCTCGCAATGCCCCTGTCACTGGAACGCCACTTCAGGTCCAGCAAGGTTCCCGACATCAACGGGGCCTTCTGGTTCCTCAAGATCCTCACGACCGCCATGGGCGAGGCGACGTCCGACTTCTTCGTGCACCGGTTCGCGCCCGAGGTCGCGGTCCTCGGCGGCGGCGTGGTCTTCGCCGTCGTGCTCTATTGGCAGCTGCGATGTCCGCGCTATCTGGTCGCCTACTACTGGGCGGCCGTGGCGATGGTGAGTGTCTTTGGCACCATGTGCGCCGACGTCGTGCACGTGGGCTTCGGCGTTCCCTACCTCGTCTCGTCGGTGGGGTTCGCCATCGCCCTCACGTTGATCTTCGTGCTGTGGCATCGGGTCGAAGGGACGCTCTCGATCCACAGCATCACCTCGACCCGGCGCGAGCTCTTCTACTGGGCAACCGTCACGGCCACCTTCGCGCTCGGCACGGCCACCGGCGACATGACCGCCACCACCCTGCACCTGGGCTACTTCAGCTCGGGCCTGGTCTTCGTCCTGCTCTTCCTCGTGCCCGCCGGCGCGTACCGGTTCTTCAACGCGAACGCCATCGCCAGCTTCTGGACGGCGTACATTTTGACCCGTCCGCTCGGCGCGTCCTTCGCCGACTGGATGGGTGTGTCGCGCGCGCGTGGAGGCCTCAACTGGGGGCCGGGCAACGTCTCGATGCTCCTCAGCGGCGCCATCGTGCTCGTCGTCGGCGTGCTCTACGTGAAGGAGCGCCGGGCTTGAAGTCGCACGGCACCATTAGCCTGTTTCCATGCCCGCCGTCACTGTAGATAACCCGTTGGAGCTCCCAAGAGTCGTCGCGGCGAAGCCCGAAGAACGCACCCGCCGGGTGAAGTCCATCACCACCGCGCCGCGCGGACTCGAAGGTGAAGGCTTCCCCGTGCGCCGGGCATTCGCCGGCATCGAGCTCGCCGACCTTGACCCGTTCGTCCACATGGACCAGATGGGCGAGATCGACTACGGCCCCGGTGAGCCCAAGGGCACGCCGTGGCACCCCCACCGCGGATTCGAGACGGTCACCTACATGATGGAGGGCACCTTCCTGCACCAGGACTCCATTGGCGGAGGCGGCATGATCGAGAACGGCGCCACGCAGTGGATGACCGCCGGTTCGGGGATCCTGCACATCGAGCGTCCGCCGGACGCGCTGATCGACTCGGGCGGCCTCTTTCACGGCATCCAGCTCTGGGTCAACCTGCCCTCGAAGCTGAAGATGACCAAACCGCGCTACCAGGACATCGGCGCGAGCGCGGTCACTCTGCTGACCAACGAGAACGGCGACGCCGTCATCCGCGTCATCGCGGGGTCGCTCGGCGACACCGAGGGACCCGGCAGCACCCACACCCCCATCACCATCGTGCACGTGTCGCTGTTGCCCGGCGGGCAGTTGACGCTGCCCTGGAACCCCGCCTACAACGCGCTCACCTACGTGCTCGCGGGTCGGGGAACCGTCGGCGCCGAGCGACACGCTCTCGGCGAAGGCCAGATGGCGTTGCACGTCGACGGCGACGCGCTCACCCTTTCGTCCAACGAGACGCAGGATTCGCGCACGCACGCGTTCGAGGTCCTGATCCTCGGCGGCGAACCCATCCGCGAGCCGGTCGCCGCCTACGGGCCGTTCGTGATGAACACCAAGTCCGAGCTCCAGCAGGCCTTCGACGACTACCAGGCGGGACGCTTGGGCCAGATACCGGCCGACCACATCTAGGCCCGGGCGAGCAGCTCCCGGCCCTCGGTGGCGATCCGCTCGAACAGGGCGGCGTCACAGTCGAAGGGCGAGTCGGGAACCGGCCAGTGCAGCACCGCTTCATCGAAGCCCAACTCGCCGTACTTCCCGGCCCAGTCGACGAAAGCAGCGAACGAAGCGAGTGGCGACTCGTCGTCAGCGAAGTTGAGGATGATCCGGCGAAACGACGAGGTCTCGCGATGGTTCAGGTCCAGCTGCTCGTTCAACGCCGCGACCTGGCGGGCGACCGCGTCGAACGTCGAGGTGTCGGGGTCGGATCGGGCGCTCCCGAAGCTCACCCAGCCGTCGGCCAACTGCGCCGCGAGCGCCATGCTCTTTGGGCCGAGGGCGCTCAGGATGAGCGGAGGTCGTGGACGCTGCACCGGACCGGGGATTTGACGCGAATCCAGGACCGGATAGAAGGTGCCCTCGATCGTCGAGGCGGGCTCGCGCAACAGGGTGTCGAGGGTCGTCGTGAACTCGACGAATCGTTCGTGACGTTCGCGCGCCGACCACGGTTCGTGGCCGAGCGTGGTTGCGTCAAAGCCCGTTCCTCCCGAGCCGACGCCGATGGTCAGCCGGCCGCCCGAGATGTCATCGAGCGCGAGCAGGTCCTTCGCGAGCACGAGCGGATGGCGGAAGTTCGGCGAGGTCACGAGCGGCCCGAGTCGCAGCGTCGTGGTCGCGGCCGCGGCCGCGGCGAGCGTCGGGATCATCGAGAACCACGCCTTGTCGCGGAAACTCCTCCAGGAGAGGTGGTCGTAGGTGTAGCCGGCGTGAAGGCCGTACTCGTCGGCCCGCTTCCACATCGGCGCCGACGCCGACCAGCGCTGGGACGGCAGCAACACGGCGCTGAGTTTCATGAGCCAACTCTACGGTCGCGTCGGGCGCGCTGGCGTCAGCCGGCGTGGCGGTGGACGAGGAACGTTCCGGTCGCGCGGCTGACCAACTTGTCCTCGGCGTTCGAGATCGTCGCTTCGGCGTAGGCGATCTGACGAGTCAGTCGCACCACCTCGCCGCGCAGCGCGTAGCGCTCGTCGCGCATGGCTGGTCGCATGAGTTCAGTGGTCATCTCGATCGTGGCGTTCGTGCGGTCCTTGCCGCGAAGCGCGGCATTGATCGCGAAGTTCATCGCGGCGTCGAGCAGCACCGAGTGCACGCCCGCCTGCACCGCTCCGTGGGGGTTGCACGCGAGCTCGCTCGGTACGAACTCCCCGGTCACCCAGCCCAGGTCCTCGCCGTCGACGCCGTAGGTGGTGAACGAGCCGCCCACCGCGGCGATGATCGCCATTCCCCCGTCGCCGAGCCAGCGGTCCATGTTCTTCTTGTCGTCGCCCACGCTTGCGACCATAGTGCGAAGCGCGTCTAGGCTTCGCGCCGTGGGGATTTCCCACGATCTAGGAAAGGGAATGCAATGCCAACAGCGGTCATTGTGGATGCCGTTCGCACCCCGGGGGGCAAGCGCAACGGAAAACTCAGGAACTGGCACTCAGTCGACCTCGCTTCGGAGGCCCTGCGCGCCATCGCCAGTCGCAACAACCTCGACCCCGCCCTTGTCGATGACGTCATCATGGGCTGCGTCTCCCAGGTCGGAGAGCAGGCGTTCAACGTCGGACGAAACGCCGTGCTCGCGGCGGGTTGGCCCGAGTCCGTGCCCGCCACCACCATCGACCGCCAGTGCGGATCGTCCCAGCAGGCCCTGCACTTCGCCGCCCAAGGCGTGATGTCGGGTGCGTACGACATCGTCGTCGCGGCCGGTGTCGAGGTCATGAGCCGGGTCACCATGGGCTCATCGATCGGCAAGGACTCCGGATTCCCGTTCGGCCCTCGCGTCCAAGCGCGCTACGAGCCGGTCGGAGGACTGAAGAACCAGGGCATCGGCGCCGAGATGATCGCCGACCAGTGGGGCATCTCGCGCGAGGACCTCGACGCGTTCTCCGTCGAGAGCCACCGCCGCGCCGCCCAGGCGACCGCCGAGGGCCGCTTCGAGCACGAGATCGTGCCGGTCTACGTGCGAGACGAGAACGGCAATCCAACCGACGAGCTCATGACCGTCGACGAGGGCATCCGTCCCGACTCGTCGGTCGAGACCCTCGCCAACCTGAAGCCGGCCTACAAGGAGGGCGGCAAGGTCACCGCCGGCAACTCCTCCCAGATCACCGACGGCGCGTCGGCCGTGCTGATCATGAGCGAGGAAAAGGCCCGCGAACTGGGCTACACCCCGCGCGCGAAGTTCCACACGTTCGCGCTCGCGGGCGTGGACCCGGTCACGATGCTCACCGGTCCGATCCCCGCCACCACCAAGGTGCTCGAGCGCGCGGGCCTCACGCTCGACGACATCGACCTCGTGGAGATCAACGAGGCGTTCGCGTCGGTCGTACTCGCCTGGCAGAAGGAGCACCGCGCCGACCTCTCCAAGGTCAACGTGAACGGGGGCGCGATCGCGCTCGGACACCCGCTCGGTGCTTCGGGCGCCAAGCTCTGCGCGACGCTCTTGAACGAGCTCGAGCGAACGGGCGGTCGCTACGGACTTATCACGATGTGCGAAGGCGGCGGACTCGCCAACGCCACCATCATCGAGCGCCTCGGCTAGCGACTACTCAACGGCCCCCGTGGTTCGCCACGGGGGCTTCGTTGTCAGCGGTACCGGGTGGCGAGGTAGAACGCGCTGAACATCGAGAGCAGCCCGATGACCAGGTACCACGACGACGTCGAGCCCGGCAGCACCTGCAGGTAGTTGAGCGTGATCACGAGCATCCCGAAGACCAGCAGGTCGATCAGCAGCCAGCCGTACCAGTGAGGGCTGTGGTCCGCGCCCACCGGGCGACGGGCAGTGACGCGCCCCCGATTCTCCGCAGACACGTAGCGGCCGACGGTCTTGGCCTTGCTTTGCTTCGATTGGGACTTTGCCATAGGACTCGATGCTAGCGAAAGCCCGCGCGGCTCAACTGCTGCCGGGCTGGGTGCTGGCGTCGCAGATCGAAAGGTTGATCGTCGTGTTGTACGGCACCGACGAGCCCGGGTTGGCGCTCTGGGCCAACACGGTCCCGATCTCAGCCGGAGTGCAGAGCGTGGGATCGGCCACGGAGACCGACGTCTGGAGGCCCTGCGACTGCATCGCGGACTGGGCGGCGGCCTGGGTGGAGCCCACGACGTTCGGGACCACCACTTTGCAGACACCCGACGACGTGACCAGTTCGATCTGGGTCCCCGCCTTCACCTGGGTGCCCGCGGCGGGGATCGTGCTCACGACGAGACCCGTCGCGATCGAGTTCGAGCACCTCGAGCTCGTGGTCGGACTCACGGCGAGACCGTCGCCGACGAGCGTCGACGTGGCGCCGACCTGGGTCTGACCGGAGACCGGGGGGACCGGGTAGGTCGTCGTCTGGGCGAGGATGGTCAGGATCACCGTGTCGCCGGTCCGCGCGCTCGATCCCCCGGCGGGCTTCTGGGCGCAGACCGTGTCGGGCGTCGAGCACGACGAGGACGTCGCGATGGGCAAGATCTTGTACGCCAAGGACCTGGTCGCCAGGAGGCTCTCGGCGGCGCTGAGGCTCATGCCGGTGACCGGCGGCACCGTGACCGGCGTCGACGTCGTCCCGAGGCTCACCTTCAGATAGACCGATTCGCCCTTCTTGATCTTCGCCCCAGCGACGGGGTCGGTCTGGACGACCGTGCCCTTGGGCTGGGAGGACGGCACCTGGTGCAGCGAGCCGATGACGAGGCTGTCCGCCTCCAGTGTCTTTGAAGCGACCGAGATGGTCTGGCCCACCAGATTGGGCATCTGGGTGACGGTGTTCTTGCCCGCGAGGAGGAAGTAACCGAGGCCCGCGACCGCGAGCAGCACCACGACCACCGCCGCCGGGACGAGCCCGGATCGGCTCTTCTTGCGGCGCCGGACATCGGTGCGCGGACCCGTCATGATCGGCACCGACTGGGTTCGCTCGCCCGCCGGCACCGCGGAGACCGCGCGGGTGGCGTCGGCCCCGAAGAAGGCGCCGCCGTACCCGGCGGCGCGAACGGGCTGTCCTTCGCTGAACCGAATCAGGTCGGCGCGGAACTCGTCCGCCGACTGGTAACGCTGGCCCGGCGACTTCGCCAGCGCCTGCATCACGATCGCCTCGAGGTCACGAGGCACCGTGTCGTTGAACTCCGAGGGCTTGGGCACCGTGCCGTGCACGTGCTGGCTCGACACCGCCACCGGCGAATCACCGATGAACGGCGGGCGACCGACCAGCATCTCGAAGAGGACGACGCCGAGCGAGTACACGTCGCTTCGACCGTCGACGGGCGCGCCTTCGGCCTGCTCGGGCGAGAAGTACGTCGCCGTGCCCATCACCGATCCCTTCTCAGCGAACTGGTCCTCGCTCGACATCGCCTGGGCGATGCCGAAGTCCGTCACCTTCACCTGGCCGTCGCTCGTGATGAGGATGTTGCCGGGCTTCACGTCACGGTGCACGACGCCGTTTCGGTGCGCGTACCCGAGGGCCGCCGCGACCTGGGCGATGATCAACGCTGACCTCGACGCGGTCAGCGTCTTGGAGCCACGGAGCACGTCGGCGAGCGACGTGCCGTCAACCAGCTCCATCACGATGAAGTAGGTGCCGTCCTCTTCTCCCCAGTCGAAGACCGGGACGATATTCGGGTGCGAAAGATTCGCGGCCGCCTGCGCTTCACGGCGGAACCGCTCGACGAACAGCGGGTCGGCGCCGAGTTCGGGGTAAAGAATCTTCAGCGCCACCGGACGGTTCAACAGCAGGTCCTGGGCACGGTAGACCATCGCCATGCCGCCGCGCGCGATCAGGTGCGTCACCTGGTAGCGATTTGAGTAGATGCGGGGGTCGCTGACGGGCTCCATACTTGAAATAGCCTACGCTGTCGGCCTAGACATCACTATGCGCTACCTCGCGCACGTCGTCGAAGTCCCCGACGTCGGCAGTCCGGCTTGCAGCGCCAGTGCTCCCTCGATGAGACACTTCACGATCGGCCCCGCGACCGTGGCGCCAAAGGCGTTCTTGGCCTGGAACGGCATGACCACGGCCACGGCCACGGTCGGGGCATTGGCCGGGGCGAAGGCGATCATCCAGTCGTCGGTGTTGTCCACGCTGTTGCCGGTCTGGGCGGTGCCCGTCTTCGCCGCCACATTGTCGGCGGGAAGGAAGATCCCGTAGGCCGTGCCGTACTTCACCACGTTTTCCATCAAAGGGACGATCTGGGCGGCCTGGGTCGACGTCATCGGCTTCTGCCACACCGAATCCTTGTAGCGCTTGACGACCGTGCCGTCGGGCCCGCTGATGTACGACATCAGGTGCGGGGCCATAATGGCCCCGCCGTCGGCGACCGCCGATGCCACCAATGCCTGCTGCAGGGCGGTCGCGCGGACGTTCTCCTGACCGATCGCGGAGTAGGCGAGTCCCGGCAGGTTGTCGGAGAAGGACGCGGCGCTCGGGAAGTAACTGGCCGCCACGCCCGGGTAGTCCAGCGGCGGCACGGCGTTGTAGCCGAATGAATTCGCGGTTGACGACATGAGGTTGGCGCCGAGGTCGAGCCCCACCAGCGCGTAGCCGGGGTCGCACGAGACCGGCAGCATCTCGGCGATGGTCCCGCCGCAACTCGAGCCACCGCTGTTGTACAGCAGCTTGTTCGAGTGCGGGAGCGTCGTGAACGAACCGTGGTGATAGGACTTCGTCAGCAGGTCCGGCCTTCCGACCACGGCGGCCGCGGTCGTGATGACCTTGAACGTCGATCCCGGGGGGAAGGTCTGCGCGGTGGCGACGAGACCGAGCGGGGCGAATCCGTGCGTGTCGGGGGTGACGTACTTCTTGTACGCCGCGAGCACGGTCTTCGAGCTCAAAGATTCGAGCGGCACGGGATCGTAGGTGGGGTTCGAGTACAGGCCCAGTACCGCCCCGGTGCGGGGATCGAGCACCACCGCGGCGCCGTCCTGGCCGCCCATGGCCCGCGCCGCGATCTGGTTGATCACCGGCTGCAGGGTGAGCGTCACGCTGTCGGCCGCGCTCGTGGGCGCGAGGAGCTGTTCGAAGCTCGACGCCGGCTGGGCGTGGGGGGTCAGGTAGCTGTTGTACTCGGCTTCGAGGCCCCAGGGTTCGGTGAAGGGCGAGGTGAATCCAACGACCCCGGCGGTGAGTGAACCCAGCGCGTAGACGCGCCGGTAGGGATAGGAGTTGTCGCCAGTGGCCTCGGACCGGGCGAGGATCGTGCCATTGGCGGCCACGATCTCGCCTCTCGGGTACTGCGTCGAGACGGTGTTGTTGCGGGGATTCAAGATCGAGGCGTTGAGGCTCGGCGCCCGCACGAACTGGATGTTGGCCGCCTGGACGACGACCAGCACGAAGAGCAGCAGGATGACCGAGGAGAGGATCGCGAGCCGGCGTGACACGAACTATCCCTTCTTCGACGTCGTCGTGGTGGCGCCAGGAATCGTGGTGGTGGTCGTCTGGGTCTTCTTCCACTCGCTGTGCAACCATGCGGCGTACTGCAGCGCGGCCTCCAGCGTCGGTTCGCCTATCGTCGCGCCGAGTGAGATCTGATCGGCCACGCGAAGCTGCGCCGACGAATACTGGGTGTCGGCGATCTTGACCGGATGGAACCAGAGCACGCCTGACGGCTGGCCCTGGTAGACCGCGATCGTGCCGCTGTCGTTGCCCAGGTAATAGGTCGAATACGAGTACCAGTGCAGCACCCCGTACGCGCCCGCGACGAGCGCGAGGAAGAACGCCGCTCCGGCTACCACGCGCCACGTGAAGCGGCGCCGGTACCGCGTCGGGGTCGCGTTCGCACGAGCCGGCGGGGCGACGGGCGGCGCCGCCGACTTCATGGTCTTCTTCACGGGCTTCGCCGCGAGGTCCACCTCGTCGAACTCGAGCAGAACGGCCGAGATGTTGTCGCGCCCACCCGCCTGCTTGGCCGCGTCGATCAACTCGCTCACGGCGTCATCGAGCGACGCCGGCGAGCTCGCCAGTCGGACGATCGTCTCGTTCGAAAGCTCGTTGGACAACCCGTCGCTGCACAGGAGCAGGCGGTCGCCCGGCTGGGCATTGACCGACATCACGTCGATATCGATGCTCTCATCGACGCCGACGCCCCTCGTGAGCTGGTGTCGGCGCGGATGGCTCAACGCCTCTTCCGGCGTGAGACGGCCCATGCGGACCCACTCTTCGGCGACGCTGTGGTCGTCGCTCAACTGACGCAGCGCGCCGTCCCTCAGCTGATAGGCCCTCGAGTCGCCCACGTGGAACAACGTGGGCGACCTGACACCGAACTCGTCGCGCGTGAGGCCCACCACGATGACCGTCGTTCCCATTCCGAAGCGGTCGGGGTTCTCGTGTGCCTCAAGGAGCACCGAGGTATTGGCGGCCTCGATCGCGCGGTACAGACCCTCGAGCGTCGGACTCTCGAGAAAACCGTCGCAGATGGCCTCCACCGTTATCGCCGAGGCCACTTCGCCCGCCGCGTGACCACCCATGCCGTCGGCGACGATGGCGAGCGAGTCGTCAACGAATATCGCGTCCTGGTTCGTGTCTCGGACCAGTCCGGTGTCAGTGGCAGCGGCGTAACGCCAACGTGTCAACGAACCACCTCGAACAAGACGCCGCCGACCTGAACGATGTCCCCACGCTCCAGCAGCACGCGACCCTTGACCAGCTCCTGGTTGACGTACGTTCCGTTGGTCGAGCCAAGGTCCTCGATCGAGAGGTCGCCGTCGTCGTTCGCGACTCGTGCGTGACGCGATGAAAGGAAGCCGTCCTGAAGTCGCAAGTCGCAGTCGGGGCTTCGACCGATGGTGATGGCGTTGTCCACCTCGACGCGCTCGCTGGACCGGTCGATGGGTTCTATGAATTCGAGCGCTAGGTTCCGGCTCCTGCGCCGGCGTCCCGAACCTTCGTCACCTACCGGCCGAGACTCGACTTGGGCCGCTCGAAGCACGCGCGCGAAGAAGAGAATCGCAATTCCCATCACAAGAATCTGCAACGGCCGAACCACCGCCGCGTAGTTCGTCGACGCGACGAAAAGGCTCAAGCGAGCTCGATTCGAAAATGGAGCGTCCCCACAGTGATGTCATCGCGGGGCGAGAGCGAAACGGCGGTGATCCGGTGCCCGTTCACGAACGTTCCATTGGTCGACTCAAGGTCACGCACCGCGACGCCTTCGCTCGTTCGCCACACTTCGGCGTGGCGGCGAGAGACGTTGGAGTCATTGATGACGACAGCCACGTCGGGGCTTCGTCCGATGACGAGAGGGTGCTCGCCCACGGGGAATGACCGACCGTCGCTCGCGATGAGTCTGGGTTGGCTTTCGCCACCCACGAAATCGGCCTTGACCGCCATATCGCCGATCTTGATGTCGTCATCGATGAAGATCTCAACGGCGACCGGCCCCACGAAGCTGTAGCCCTCGGCGACGGCGTGCTGGCGCACGGTCTCTTCCAGCTCGCTCACGAGAGCCTTCTGGAACCCGTCGAAGCGAGCAGCATCCTCAGGACCGAGCCAGAGCCGGATCTGATTGGGCGAAATGGGTCCCTGGCTCGAAAGGCGCCTCGTGAGGTCGACCTCTCGCACGATCCGGGTACCAATCTCGACGGGCTGAAGGGCGTTCTTGAAGGGTCCCGAAAGGGTGCGCTCAAAGAGTCGCTCCAGGCGATTTTCCACTTTTTTCAGAACCATGTCATCCTCAACTGTACCGGCAGGCAACGCGCCTGACGAGGCGCAACTATAAGGGTTCTGATGTTGGACTAATGTTGCTAGGTCTCAGGGCGAGTGGCGAAATTGGCAGACGCGCAGGCTTCAGGTGCCTGTATCCGAAAGGATGTGGGGGTTCAAGTCCCCCCTCGCCCACCAGCTGAGGTCCTATTTGACCGACGCGCCTCTACCAACTCGTACCTTACCGATGCACCATCGTCCGCGCAATCAACCGACAACTCGCGGCCGCCTGATGACGCGAGTTCGCGAGTGACGCCATTCGACCCTCGCCACCCGTCGCGTTCCCCACAGATTCCCGCCAGTCTCGTCGACGAGGGCGCCGAATCGGCCGCCGAGTCCATTAGCGCGTCGACTGTCGCACCGGTCGCCGCAGGAGCCGTTTGGTCCATGGCAACCAACTGGCTTTGCCTCAAACACCAGAGCGACACCCTCGTCACGAACATCCGCGGCCGCCATGACCACTCCCTCACTTCCTTCAAGCCAACGCGGGACGAGCTGGCACGGATCCTGCCCCTCACCGCCCCGGTGCCGACTCTTGACCTGGCCCAAGTCACTCGTCCGATCGGGTGACCGGCCGGATCCGCGTCACCCTCGCCGGCCGGTCGCTCGGCGCGCAATTGGGCTGGGAGTCGGGACCACTGTCGGTCGAGCTCGGCGGTCCCCGGGTCATCCTGCGACCCGACGTGTCGAGCCGCGCGCGACGGCGCAACGATGGGCGTTACGCGTACCTCGTCGCGGGGGCCGGGTTCGGGGTCATGAAAGGGCAAGGTAGCTGGTGAGCGCGTAATTTCTCGCGATCACCCCGCCGGTGAGGTCGTGGTGGTCGTTTCCGGCGAGGTCGTGGTGGTGGTCGGTGGGGTGAAAATCGTCGTGGTGGTGGTGGTCGTGGTGGTGGTCGTCGTGGTGGTGGTGGTGGTGGCGTCGTAGCTGGCGAGGTCGCTCACGTACTCGGCCTTGGCCTGCAGGTAGGTCGCCACCGTCGCGGGCCACGAGGACCACGCGGCTTCGAGCCGCGCGAGGGCCGTGGCGTCGAGCACGCTGAGTGATTCATTGACGGGCGGGGTCGGGGAAACGCTCTGCGTGAAGAACCAGCCGCAGCCCGGTCCCGCGACGTCGCTCGCGGGCACCAACACCATGGCGGAGAGCGCAAGCGTGGGCACGACCGGGGCCATCGGGGGTGTGGTGATTGAACCGGCGGGCGGGGCGATAATCACGGGCGGGGACCCGTTCAATAGGGCGAGGTTCGGGCGGGGCACCGACGCCGGAGGGCTGACCACGCTGCGGGTCGTGTAGGGGGCGTAGTCCGCCTGGGTGGGGTTGCGACGCGCGGCCGCCACGGGGGCGACCTCATTGAGACAGACCGACTTCAATAGACCCGCGAACTGCGCGTCGATCGAAGCGGCGAGGTCGAGCGTGGCGCTCGTGGCACTCTGGTAACTCGTCGGGAAGGCGTAGAGCGAGACGAGCACGTCGCCGCGGCGCCAGGTCACCTCGAGAATGGAGGAACCCGACACGTCGGGTCCGCTGGCAACGAAGCCGTCGAGGCCCGTAGGCGAGGTGGTCTGCACGTAGTCGCCGGCGCAGGCCGAGACGTTCGTCAGGGTGCGGGCGAGCGCGAGCGCCCCGAGTCCGGGCCCGTAGACGTCCACGTCGGCGACGACCGACAGCGACGTCGAGGAGAGGGTCAACGACCGCGCCTCCTGGGCAATCGGGATGGCGTTTGATGAGCAGCCGTTGAGCAGCGGATTCGTCATCGCGAAAGAGGGATCTTGCGCGCTGAACCCGGTCTCGTGGGTCAGGTCTCCCAGCAGGGCCGTGACCATCGAGGCCGAGGGTGCGGTGTCGAGCGGCGCGGGCCTGGTGGGCGCCAGCGTCGTGGTAGTCGTGGGGGTCACGGGACCGGGAGCAACCGGGGAGAGCACCAGTCCCGAGACGACCAGCGCGGCGAGTACGACGACGACGACGACAAGCAACGTGATGGCGGCGATGAGCGTGTAGTCAACGAACCGGTAGCGCACCGTACGCAGCCACGACGAGACCCGGCTCACGACGACGGTCCCGTGTAGCCCGCGATGGTGACCTTGTCCCCCGGTACCACGACGGATCCGGCGGCGGGGTCGGTGGCGCCGGCCGTACCCGAGATTGGCGCGGTGACCGTGAGGCCGAGCGAGATCAGCAGGGCGCGGGCGTTGCTCATAGTGAGGTCCGCCACGTCGGGCACGACCTCGGTTGACTTGGCGACATAGATCTCCGTGGGCGGAGCAATGGGGACGTTCGCCTGACCGGCCAGTATCGGGGTCATCGCGGTCTTGAACATGGCGGCGGGCAACGTTCCGCCGTAGACCGCCGCGACCCCGGCGACGTTGTACAGGGGGTGAGTGATGCCCCGTGGGTCGCCCATCCACACGGCCATTGCGGTCGTGGCGGTGTAGCCGTCGAACCAGGCGGAGCCGAAGTTGGTGGTGGTGCCCGTCTTGCCGGCGAGCGTGTGATCCGGAATCTGCGCGGCGGTGCCGGTGCCCGTGGTGATCACACCGGCCAACAACGAGGTGACGGTATTGGCCACTGCCGGGGCCAGTACCTGGGTGCACTGCGGGGGGATCGCGACCTTCACGCCACTGGCCAGCGTGACACTGGCGACGGCGTGTGGGGTGCAGTGCAGCCCGTGCGCGGCCAGGGTGGCGTAGGCGCCGGCCATCTGGATGGCGGTGAAGCCGCGGGCGCCCAACGTGAGGCTGCCCTCCTTGGCGGTGACGGCGTTCGGCCCCGAGAGGGGCAGTGAGTAGAGACCCATGGCCCGTGCGGTCTTGGCGATGGGTATCACGCCCACCATCTGCTCGAGCTGGACGAAGGCGGTGTTCACCGATCCGTCGGTGGCCTGCGCGATGGTCAGGTCGTAGCCGTCGGAAGGCTCGGCGTTGGTGAAGAAGCCCCCGGGCGGATTGTTCATCGTGGTCGAGTGGTAGGTGGCGCCGGCGGGCAGGATGGTCGAGAGCGGCACGCCCTCTCTCAACGCGGTCGATAACGTGAAGGCCTTGAAGGTGGAGCCGACCGGCGAGGGAGCGTTCGCGTAGTTGAGCGTGGTCTGGTTCTTGGTCGTGTCGAGGCCGTAGACGCGGTTCTGGGCCATCGCGGTGATGGCGCCGGTGCCGGGCGTCTCGACGACGATTGCGTCGCCGACCCGGTTGGTGACGCCCACGATGGAGACGGCCGCCGTCTGCGCGGCCGCTTGGGCACGGGGCACCAGGGTCGAGCTAATGGTGAGCCCACCGCGCTGCAGGGTGGCCAGACGCTGCGCCCGGGTGGACCCCAGGGCGGGCAACATCACCAGTTCACTCGAGACCCAGTCACAGAAGTAGGGCACCTTGCTCGCCTGGCACCCGGTCGACGGCTCGGACGGCTTGAGGGCCAGGGGCGACGCCTGCGCGGCGAGTTCCGCCCCGCGGCTGATCTGGTGATTGACGTAGGTGCTGTGCAGCACCTGGTTGCGGATGAGACGCGCGAGCGCCGGGTGGCTCATCGGGTCATAGGCGGTCGGGGCCTCAACCAGGGCGACCAGCATCGCGGCCTGGGCCAGGTTGAGCTGACTGGCGTGCACGGAGTAGTAGCGCTTGGCCGCGGCCTCGATGCCGTATGCCTGGGATCCGAAGTAGACGGTGTTGAGATAGCCGTCGAGGATCTGGTCCTTGGTGAGCTGGCGAGTGAGCTGGCGGGCGTAGACAATCTCATTCACCTTGCGCTGGATCGTGTCGAGCTGCGCGCTGGGACCCTGCTGGAGTTCCAGGATGTTCTTCACGTACTGCTCGGTCAAGGTCGAACCACCCTGGGTGGGGCGTCCCTCGAGGTCGGCGACCACGGCCCGCGCGATGCCCCGGGGGTCGACGCCGTTGTTCGCGAAGAAGGTGCGGTCTTCTGAGGAGATGAGCGCCTTGACGACGATCGGCGCCACGCCCGACAGCGGCACCGGCACCCGGTTCTCGGAGTTGAACCGGGCCAGCACCGCGCCGTTGGCGCCCAGCAGTGTCGAATACTGGGGTAGCTGGGGGATGACCAACGGGGGCAGGCTCGTGGCAATCGCGTCGATATTCGCGGCGCCCACGACGATGGTCGAGCTGACAACCGGCACGTAGGCGCTGACCACCAGGAACGCGAGCAGGGTGGCTGCGAGGACGAGCAGCACGATCATACGGCGGTACATAGTCAAACGGTAGAGGAACAGGCGCAGCACCGCTACTCCGAATCGCCGGACCAGCTCTCCAGAGCCTGCTCGAAGAAGTTGAGACCCTTGCCACCGGTGGTGCTGGGGCCTTCTGTTTTGGCGAGCTATTCGACCTTGTTTTGATCATGGGTTGATGATGTCGATTTCGCAATGAAGCACACGCTCGGCGTCCGATTGGACGTTACGTAGCCAACTTCCACGTGCCGTTAATTCACGAACGCGTCTTAGATTTACGCCACGGTCTTCGCAAGCTAAAAGAGCAGCGAAGTCTTAGCCTCGGGGTTCGCCGAGGTTCGCAATTTCAAACTGGCGCCGCGGTCGCGCCAGAGTTACATTGGCACAACGACTACACCACACCCCAACAGGGTGCGGCAGTCGTCGGAAGGTGGTGAGGGGTCCAAAAGGACCTCTGGAGGTGGTGCAGTCCCCCCTCGCCCACCAAATGCCTCCGTTGACGGCTCGTGGTCTTGACCTCCGCATTTGACCGAGGGATTAAGGCGATATGCGTTCGGTCCCGAAAGGTTCCGGTGTTCCTTCCGAGTGTCACGATCTCACCGAGAAAACCATCCGTATGCGTAAGGCGTTGTCCCAGCCGCCAAGAGGCCGCCGACCACGAGACTCCATGCGAGCGTCCATTGACGCACGGTGGCGCCCGCCACTTCCCGTCGAGAGCGACGGAACCAGTCGCGAGGACCGAGCCTGATCGTTTCACCCAGATGACCGAGCACGTGCACCGACATGGCTGCTATCCACAAGATGAAGCTCGCGCGGTGTACAAAGAACAGTTCTTGGCGAAACGACATCGGCAACATCACCAGACCCACCCCGGACGCGAGCAGCACGACGGTAAGCACGATTACCACCGGTCCCAGAAGTCGAAGAACCAGTACGGGCGGGCCCTTGCGCCGGTACTCACCATCTCCGGCGTAGTACTTCACAAAACGCCAACTGGTCGAGGCAATCTTGACAACTACCACTGGAATCAGCATGACACCGATGAACACATGTTCATCGAGCAGACTGCCAATCCTGAGAACGGTCACGCCTTCAATCGCCAACAGGACGAAGATTGCCGCGGCCGCCGCGGCCGTCAGTCGGGCATTGCCCTCCACCCCTGACCGTCGCCGCTCCGAGAACTTGCTCGGAGCGGCGCCATGCCCACGAGCGTCAATGGTCCGACCGAGCAGAACGAGGCGGTTCGAGTTTGGCACCTGACCTCGCTTTCGTTGCCTGTATCCGTGCGTCTCACCGTGCTCCATAGATAGCTTCTATGGACTGGTCGTAGTTGCGTCGCGGTCGCGAGGTGTCGACCTGAGATTGGGTCCGTTGGCTGCTGCGGGTTTCACAATCATGGATACCCAAGACCTAGAAGAGCTTCTCAGTCGTCTTGATGAAGGAAAGCAGCGGCTTCGACGGAGTTGTCGACACTGGGGCGATGAACGTCAAGAAGATGTACTTCCCCGCGACCCAGGCATCCAGTCGGACGCTTCCCGCCGCTGACGTCGAACCAAGACCATCTTCCTTTCCGCTTCCGAAGTCCAGGAAATCGCTGACGCCACCAACCGGCGTCTTGACCATCGCGCCAGCGGACTGCTTCACCAGATACGCCATGTACTGGGTGGCGGTCATCGATGCTTTCGATGACCCTTGGGCGATGGCCGATAGCTTCTTGATATCCGAGGGGCTGACGCACGCCACAACCAGAGCCTTGGGGCCGAAATCGATGGTCGTCCCAAGCGAGTTAGCGGGATTGGCCGACAACTTGGTGTAGTTATACGAGGTGGTCTTGGGCGTCGTCGCACCAGTGAAACCATCGCCGACCACGACCGACTTCGTGATCGAGGCGCACGAAGTGTTGCTGCCCGCCGCACCGGCGCTCGGCGAAGAAGTGGAGCCCACAACGAGCGAGCTCAGTAGCACGAGACCAGTAGTGGTAGGGGCCAGGAGTGTGCGAAAACGCATAGAAGTACCTTTCAAGGTGATATGGACGGCGTCAACGACCATCTCTGGTTGGCGACCAGGAGAGTATTGACCACGTAGTCAATAATTGAATGAGCAGTACATAAGAAGAACAAAAGATTGAACTCTCGAGGGCCCTGGGGCCAACCTCACTTTGCCGCCGATATTGGTTCAGCGTTCGATCACTGAAGTGTGGCCCGTTCCGAAGAGGACGCGGCTCGTGACAGAACGCCCAGGCGGCGTTAGCCCCTTCAGGGGTTGCGCAAGACTCGCACCGCCAGCCGGCATGATGTCATGATCCCTCGCCTTGGCCACAAGTTCGCAAGCACACGGCTCTTCGCCTCGGGCAAAGAGGTCACGGTATCCGGCCAGAATCCACGCTACGCGTGTGCGGGAACTCGGATGAGACCGGTCGGGTCTTCAGCGTTCGAACCTCACCAAACCATCGGCGCTCAGCGGAAGGTTGCGTAACCGGACACCCGTGAGATCGAAAGTGGCGTTGGCGATGGCGGGGGCCACGCAGAGCATCGGTGTCTCGCCCGCCCCGGCCGACGGCTGGTCCGGACGGTCGAGGAGCATCACGTCCACGCAAGGAACGTCACCGATCCGCGGCACACGATAGGCGGAGAAGGAGCCGTTGGTGATCACGCCGTCGGTGAAATGGATTGCCTCGAAGAGCGCGCCACCGAGGGCCATGACCATCGCCCCCTCGATCTGGCTCACCACTGTCGCGGGATTTACCACGGCTCCGCACTCGTAGGCGGTGACGAGACGAGTTACCCGAAGGGCCCCGTCGACCAACTCGACCTCAGCCACCGTGGCCACTCGTCCACCCTTTTCGAAGCCCAGCGCGATGCCCTGACCGGCGCCGGCGCCGTCAGCCCAACCGAACCGATCGGCTGCGGCTCGAAGGACCGTCGCCAGCCGCTCGTCGTCGAGATTGCGCAGGCGGAATTCGATTGGATCCATGCCCAACTGGTGCGCGAGCTCGTCCATCTGCGACTCTCGCGCGAAGTTGTTGGCGGTGGCGGCGAGGGCCCGGTAGGAAGCCTGCAGGAGAGGGCTGCTCGCAGGTTGGTACTCGACGAGCTGATTCGCCACGCGGTACGGCGTCGCGAGCGCGGCCGGACCCGAATTGATGTTGGTGAAGGTCCAGGCGGTCAACGAGCCGTCCAGCGTGGCTGAACCCGCCACGTCGATGACCGCCGCCGGACGCAGCGTGCCCGACGTGAACTCCTCGTGTCGCGTCCACGAGACCTTGACCGCCGCACCGACCTCTCGGGCCATGATCGCCGCCTCCGTGGCGACGCCGCCTCCGTGCTTGCCGCCGAACCCACCGCCCGTTGGCGGCACAACGACCCGGACCGTGTCCTCGGCGACGTTCAGTTCCGCCGCGACCTGGGCGCGCGTTGCGAACGGCGTCTGGGTTCCGACCCAGACCGTCAAACGACCGTCGTCGTCCCATACCGCCAGCGCACCTCGTGTCTCGAGCGCGGCCGGAGCGATGTAGGCCGTGGTGTAGGTCGCCCGTCCTCGCACCGGCGCATCGCTCAATGCCGCGTCCGGGTCACCGCGCTCGTCGCGCACCGCCTGGCCCCAGCCTCCGGTCGCGGCCGCCGGGTGCGCCCGCAGGAACGCCTCGAGGTCGACGTCCGACGGCGCGTCCGGCGCGTCCCACTCGACGCGCAGGGCCGCCAACGCGATGCGCGCCGTCGCCGGATCGCCCGCGACGACACCAGTGAGCTTGTGCGTTGCCACGACCTCAACGTCCGCACGGCCTTCCAACGCCCTGGCGTCGACGTGTCGCAGGGTCGCCCCCACCACCGGTGGGCGCAGCACCGCGCCGTAGCGCAGACCGGGCAACGTGAGGTCCGAGATGAACCGGCGCGTGCCGGTGACGGCGTCCACCATTCCCTCGGGCACGTGAGCCCTGCCCGCGTCTCGCCACAGCGTCGGCGCGGTCAACTCAGGCTCGCCGGTGACCACCTCGACGCGACGGCTCCCGGCGGCCACGGGCAGCAGGCCGCGCGCGAAGGCCGCCACCTTTCGAAGGGCCGCGCCGGCGTCGGGCATCGACCGACTGCCGAAGGTGCCCATGTCGTAGGGGCAGAGATCGGTGTCGCCCATCGCCAGGTGAACCTTCGCCAAGGGAACCCGAAGTTCCTCGGCGACCAGGAGTCGCAGCGCGGTGCAGTTGTCCTGGCCGACGTCGACCTTGCCGGTGAAGGCGGTCACCACTCCGTCGTCGCCGACGTGCAGCCAGGCGCCACCGCCGGTGGTCCAACTGCCCGGTTCGAGCGGCGGCGGCCGCATCGCCACCACGAGTCCGTCGCCCAGCATCTCGAACCAGTCGCAGTCCTCCGGCTCGGTCATGTCCCACGGCCGAGCCGGACGCCGCCCGGGCGAACGCGGGTCGGGAATCTCCCGACGATCCGTCGCGGGAGTGTCCGGCAACGAGGCCTCGGCGGCTCCCTTCGAGCCCAACTCGACCGCCCGGCGCACCGCGCGGCGTATCTGTGGATAGCAGCCGCAGCGACAGATATTGCCCGCCAGGGCGGTGTCGACGGTGTCGTCGTCCGGGCTCGGGTCACGCTGCAAGAGGGAGACCACCGCGAGCACCATCGCCGGTGTGCAGTAGCCGCACTGGGCGGCGCCCACCTCGACGAACGCCTGTTGGACGTAATGCAATGCTCCGGCGCTGGCGAGCCCTTCGACCGTCGTGACACCCTGTCCGGCTATGCCGCCAACTTGCTCCTGGCACGCCTTTACCGGTCGGCCGTTGACGAGAACGGTGCACGATCCGCACGCGCCCTCCCCGCAGCCGGGCTTCGCTCCCGTGAGACCCAGGTCCCCGCGCAGCACCGACAGCAGCGTCGCATTCGATGGCACATGGCGAGCCGTTCCATTGACGAAGAGAGTGACGCGCAGCGGCGCTTCAGCGAGGTTGGCACCCTCGTCAGTCGACTCTCCACCAGCGTCCATAACGGGATGCTAGCCCTCGGTCGCGAAGGGGCGAAGGTGTCCCGCCGTCGCGAACGCCCCTCACGAGGAGATTCCTCGGCACTTGAGTCTCGCGCGCTGCCCATGTCGAAACACGGCTCCGCGACGCCACAGAGGACACGGCTCCCGTCGAGGGATCGGGGTGAAGTACCGATGGACCCAAGTGGAGCGTCAGTCGCGCCCGCGAACCACGATTGAGTCGTCCAGCGGCCGCCGATCCTGGTGCAGGGACGATCCTCTCCTACTTGGGACCAAGTGGAGGAGAACCCTTCCGAAGTTGTGCGAGCCCCTTTCCACGCGCTGGTAACGAGCATTGATCTCCTGCTGATCAAGGGAGCGATGGACACCGCTTCTCCAGCCGACCGCTTCCCTTGCCCGGAATGATCTCGACCAGGCGCACCATCTTCTCGATCATCGCCCACGACGCTCGATCAATGTCCTCGCCACGGTTGTAGATCCCGGGTGGATCGAGCTTCCGCGTCACAGGCCTTGGTCCACGCCAGTGCGTGCTCGCAACGGCGCCCCTCGGCGGTAACTCCTGCTACGAACACGGCATGGGCAATAGCGGACTGATCCGTGAGTCCCTTCAGAGGAGTCCGCGCACCGTCATGACCGCGGTCATGAGACCGAAGACGATCACGAGAACCGTCAGCGCGTAGGTGACCGCCTTGCGTGCGCCGCGCATTCGCAGTTCCGGTGGCAACGCTCGGCGCTCGAGTGCGAGCAGGAAGCCCAGCACGATGGGCAGGATGCATGCGTTCAAGACCTCGACGTCCACCGACAGCTTGATCAGGTTGGGGGCGACCAGCACGAGGACGGCTCCCACGACGGTGCCCGCCACGGCCAGTGCATAGAAGCCCGCGGCGCGGGCCGGAGAATCGTTCAGGCTATGGTGCCAACCGAAGACCTCCGAAATGCCCCATGCGCCGGCGAGAGTTACCACCAACGCCGCGACGACGGACGCCCCGATCATTCCGAGTCCGAAGAAGATGATCGCTTCGCGCCGGCCCAGGAAGGGCGTCAGCGCTGAAGCTATCTCGCCAATGTCGTTGAGTGATCGACCCCGATGGGTCACTCCGAGGGTTGCCGCCGACGCCACCACTATCGCCACCATGATCACCTGAGTGACCACCGCACCGGTCGCGGTGTCGAGTCGAGCGGACCGGAGCGCGGATCTCGCATCGAGACCGCGCCGTCCCTTGTCGATGACGGCCTCCTGCTGATAGAAGATCATCCACGGCATGATGACCGCGCCGACATTGGCGGCGAGCAGCGTCATGAATCCGACATTCATCATCAACGGGTGCGCAGCGTCATGCGCGATCATGCTGAAGTGCGGATGCGACACCAGAGCGGCCGGCAAGAAAAGCAGTTCCAAGGCGCCGACAGCGATGCCCACGTGTTCGACCCGTCGGTAGCGCCCGAGGAGGACCAGTGTGATGAGGGCGATTGCCGACACACTGATCGAGATCCACTTCGAGATGCCAATCAGCGAACCGACGCCGGCGACGCCCGCGAACTCGGTGACCAAGGCGCCGACACAGGCTACGAAGAGCGTCCCTGCGGAGAGCGCCGCCCAACGCGCGCCGAAAGTCTGACGAATAAGCGCACCGTGACCCTTTTGAGTGGTCAGGCCCAGACGGACCGTCATCTCCTGAACGAGGTAGAGAACGGGGATGAGTAGCAGTTGGGGCAGCACCAGCATGTACCGGTACTTGGCGCCGGACTGTGCCGCGGTCACCACACTTCCTGCGTCCGTGTCGGCGAGCATCACCATGAGGCCGGGTCCAACCAACGCAAGGAGCACCACGACTCCCCTGCGCCGCTGGCGGGCTGGCGCAATTCCTGCGCTAGCCGGCGGTAGTGCCATTATCCAATGGGCGCACGATTTCGGCCCTCACGCGAGGTGGCGCGGCGGCGGCTCACGCTTGATCGACGGGCGCACAAACTGCCCTGACACCGCGAATCTGAGGAGGACCGACGACCGAGCTCGCATGCGAGTCAATGCTACGCACTCGGTATCCTGACGTCTCCAGTCCGGGTTGACGAACATGTCGTCGGCGGCCCGCACGCTCAACGCACCGGCTGACCCCAAGGAGTGATCGGAGTGAGGGTTCCGAATGAAGCTTCGAGGTCCGACGCCGCCGCAAGGCAGCGACCCTCATCGAAGCGGTTTCCGATCACCTGGACACCGAGAGGAAGTCCCCCGTGCAGTCCGACGGGCACACAGACCGCCGGAAGGCCGAGCACGTTCATCGGAGCCACGAAACGGGTTAGCTCGGTCACCTCGATACGACCGGCTTCGTCGCGGACATCGAGGTCATTCACGAAAGGAGGCTGAGTCCACGTGGGACCGACCAGCAGCGGGTAGTCCTGGAAGAAATCAGCCCAGGCGCGTTGAATCGCGTGACGTCGCTGATGCAGTTCGTAGACGCTTTCGAGCGTCGGCGTGGGAACTCGTTCGATTGCCGCGCTGAGAAGCGAGAAGGCCTCGTCGGACATCACGCCTCGAAAACTCGGAAGCGCGACGTAGAGGTCGGCGAGCAGGAGTTGACCCCAGACCCGTACGGAGTCCTCCAGCATCGGCGGGGACGTCTCGACCACGTCATACCCAGAGGCTTCGAGCGCTCGGCCGGCCGCGCGAACACCATCGGCCACCGAGGCAGCGGTGGTTCCGCCGGCCGGTTCGGGCAGAAGGGCCACCCGGACACGTTTCACGTTCCTTGGCGTCGTTGGCGTCGGAGCCACCAGGGGATCGCGTGGGTCGGGCCCCGCGAGCAGATCGAACAGCAGTCGAAGATCACCCACCCTCCGCGCCATGGGACCGGTGACCGACATCATCTGGCTGGCGAGATTGGGCGGTACCTTCGCCGTGGTCGAGGCGACCGCGATGCGGTGCACCGTTGGCTTGAGCGACGTGATGCCGCAGCAGTAGGCCGGGTTACGAAGCGAGCCGCCGATGTCGTTGCCAAGGCCGAACGGACTCATGCCCGAAGCGATCGCCGAAGCCTCCCCTCCCGATGAACCACCGGCGGTGTGCTCTGGCGAGAATGGATTGCGCGTCAAGCCGTAGAGCGTGGAGCGGGTGTGGACACGAAGTCCGAGGTCGGGAAGATTCGTTCGTCCAAAAGGGATCGCGCCGGCGCGACGAAGCCGCTCGACGGTTGGGGCGTCCCTCGTCGCTACTGCCCCCAGCAAGGCGGGCACGCCTGAGGTCGTGGGATAACCAGCGACATCGATGTTCTCCTTCACCGTGAACGGCACGCCGTGCAGCGGACCCAAGACGTCGCCTCGCACGACGGCAGCGTCGGCCGCGGTGGCTTGTTCGCGCGCCTCGCCGATCATCCGCACGACCGCGTTGAGGTCATCGTTCACGCTCTCGACGCGGAGCAGTTGGGATTCGAGAAGCTCGCTCGAACTGAACGAGGAGTTCGCCACCCCCGACGCCATCTCCTCGACGGTCAGTTCCCAGAGTTCTCCCACGGTGAGGCTCCCTTCGTCAACGGGATATTACTTCGGCGAGTGGAATCGCCAGGGAGCGGACGTTCGTGCTCCCTGCGAGAGTTCCTGCATTGCATTGCTCAGCACGACCACGGCGACCCTCGCCTCGCACAGCGACGGGGACAACACCCCTTACCCGACACCGGGCAACAACGACGGCGGCGATCAGTAGGCATCCGCGAGGGGAGTGACACGCACGGCATTTCTCGCCATATGAGAGGCCGTTTTCACTTGAGAGTACTGACTTGACCAGACGAAGGAAGAGAATCTCGCCAGGGACCGCTTCCCGATAGTACGTTCAGGCAATGGCAACACATAACAACCCCGACGTCGGACTCGGCCGGATGATCGCTCGACGGGCCGCGCTTTCTCCGAATGACCGAGCCCTGACCTTCGAGGGTTCGACGTGGTCCTACGCCGATCTGCTCGAACAGATCGATCGCCTCGCATCCTCACTGCGAGACGGCGGCGTCTCCGTCGGCGATCGCGTCGCCTATCTCGGTTTCAACCACCCGGCATTCCTCATCTCGATGTTCGCCACATCGCGCCTCGGTGCAATCTTCGTGCCGTTGAACTTCCGGCTCACCTCGGGCGAGCTCGACTTCATCGTCAATGACGCCGGAGTGCACACGATCCTCGCCGACGACCTACACAAGGCCGCGCTCGATGCGATCCGGGCCAAGCTGCCCTGCGAGCGCTACATCGGCGCCGAGACCGCGAGCGAAGGCTGGGAGAGCCTGGAGCAGACCATCGAAAGCAGCGCCCCTCTCCCCGAGGGGGTGAAGGTGGAGGCCGACGACGTCGTACTGATCATGTACACGTCGGGAACCACGGGACGACCGAAGGGCGCGATGCTGACCCACGGGAACATCGCGTGGAACAACGTCAACTCGCTGCACGGCATGGCGATGGGCAACGACGAGATCTGTCTCGTCGTCGCGCCGCTCTTTCACATCGGGGGGCTCAACGTCACGACCATCGTGACGTTGCAGAAGGGGGGCGAGGTCGTCCTTCACCGTAATTTCAATCCCGAGGCCGCGATCGAGGCGATCGAACACCACGGAATCACCACGATGTTCGGCGTCCCCGCGATGTACCTCTTCATGAGCCAACTCCCCCAGTTCGAGACGACCGACTTCACCAGTGTGCGACTCTTCACCGTGGGAGGCGCACCGGTCCCCGAACCGCTGCTGCACTTGTACAACGCCAGGGGCATTCCCTTCGCCCAGGGCTATGGCCTCACCGAGACGTCGCCCTTCGTCGCGCTGCTGGAGCCGCGTTACGCCGCCGACAAGTTGGGTTCAGCTGGCAAATCGCCCCTCTACAGCGAAGTCGCCGTACTGGACCTCTCCGGCGATCCGTGCCCGGTCCGAGTAAGCGGCGAGGTCTGCACGCGCGGACCCAACGTCATGGCCGGCTACTGGAACCGGCCTGAGGCCACGGCGGACGCCATCGACGCAAAGGGCTGGTTCCATACGGGTGACCTGGGCTACGTGGACGCCGACGGCTTCCTCTTCGTCGTGGATCGGATCAAGGACATGATCATCACCGGCGGCGAGAACGTCTATCCCGCTGAGGTGGAGTCGGTCCTCTACAACCACCCCAAGGTGGTCGAGGTCGCGATCATTGGGATGCCCGACGAGCGCTGGGGCGAAGCGGTGACCGCGGTGGTATCGCTCAAGGCCGGCGAGGAGCTCTCGCTCGAAGAGCTCCGAACGTTCGGCGGCGAGAACCTCGCCAGGTACAAGTTGCCGAGCCGCCTCGAAACGATCGACGTCCTCCCAAGGAATCCAGCGGGCAAGGTTCTCAAGTACAAGTTGCGCGAACAGTACCGCTAACGATCCGCGCCGCGATCCGCGTCGAACCCACCGACTGGCGTTCAACCGGCCTGCTGACGATGTCCCCTCGTCCGCATCGACGCCCTGGCCCCGATGGGATGCGCCATGCTAGAACCTCTCCAAGGGTTACGCGGGGGGCAACATGGAAGCGTTCGAGAAGAAACTGGCCGTGGTGACCGGCGGCGGATCCGGGATGGGACGTGAACTGGTGCGCCAGTTGGCCGCGCAGGGATGCTCGATCGCCGCGTGCGACGTGAACGATGAGAGCATCGCCGAGACGGTAGGGCTCGCACTCGCCGGCGCCCCGAGCGGGACCCCGGTGACGGGTCACCACTGCGACGTGAGCGATGAGGATCAGGTGCTGCGCTTTCGCGATGAGGTCATCGATCAGCACGCCAGCGACCACGTCGACCTGCTCTTCAACAACGCCGGCATCGGCGGCGGCGGGAGCTTCGTGACCGATCCCCGCGCGGCGTGGGAGCGCACGTTCGGCGTCGACTGGTGGGGCGTCTACTACTGCTCGCGCGCGTTCCTGCCGCTTCTCATCAAGAGCGATGACGCAATGCTCGTGAACACCAGCAGCGTCAACGGCTTCTGGGCGTCGCTCGGTCCGGGGGTCCCCCACACTGCGTACAGCACGGCGAAGTTCGCCGTAAAGGGATTCTCGGAGGCGCTCATCGAGGATCTCCGCCTGCACGCCCCCCACGTCAAGGTCGCCGTCGTCATGCCCGGACACATCGGCACCGACATCGTCATCAACAGCCGTCGCG
>Ga0182014_10001311_pt1 | contig 33526 bp, 36 predicted proteins | sample 612S2DmetaG_FD_120489 | JGI IMG/M metagenome (GOLD analysis project Ga0182014, IMG submission 120489) | Permafrost microbial communities from Stordalen Mire, Sweden - 612S2D metaG | ecosystem: Environmental > Terrestrial > Soil > Wetlands > Permafrost | place: Sweden: Stordalen | collected... | reverse complement strand
CAGATCCACCGCGCACCACAAGGGGGCGCGGCTGATGACGCGGTCGGGCCAGCTGCGGTCGGTGAGCCGAATGGGCTCGACTTCCTCGGCGAACGGCCGGTACCGATTGACCGGCATCGACGATGCCCGCTGGGGATTCCAGGCGGGCTGGTCGGGACCGGGCGGGCCTGCAGGTTGGACGATGGTTCGCACCGAGACGTAGGAGTCCGGGCTGGAAGATTCTGGAAAGCTGGTCATGATCGTTGCTCCGGGTTGTCAGAAGGAACTTCAGACCGGCGCATCGCGAACACCCGCGACGGGAGGCCAGTCTGGATCAGACCCCGTCGCGGCGTCCGAGGAGGAGCACCCGCTGCACGTTTTGAACTGTACCGCGCTCAGCCTTTCGAGCAAAAAGTGAGATCAGAAAGGCGGTGGTCCGTCGTCGGGTGAGGGTGTGTGTTGTGCGGCTTGGTAGGCCGTTTGGCGGCGTCGGCGGTTGTGGTTGCGTTCGGTGGCTACCCGGTGGGCGCGGTCTTGGGCGCGGGTGCGTCGGCGTTTGGGCATCATCGCGGCACGGTCGGGGCTGTCGGCGATGCGGTGATGGGTGTGGGGGGTGGGCATGCCACCCACCGGGGCGCACAGGCCGGGGAACAGCAGGGCGCTGCCCGGGGTGGTGACATAGGTCTGCCCGGCCGGTGAGGTCAAGACCAGGGTGGCGTCGGCGAGTTGTCGTTCCCGCCAGCCGTAGAAGGTTTTCACCAAATGATGACACCGAATACGTGAAGAACCTTTAGGGCAGCGGCACCTGTTGTCCACCGAACGGGGAGGCACAGGCGTTCGGGCCTTTGACGCACGACGTCTCCTCTGGCTTGGCCTGCCGGACCAGACCGGGTACGTCGCCGGGAGTTCCCGCCGAGGCCCGCCGCCGATGCGGGGCTTATGATTTCTGGCCGGGAACGCATTTCAGGCGAATCAGTAACCAGGAGGCACTCTTGCCGTCGGAGGGTTTCACGAGGCGCTTCAGGTTTTCCATCATCGGTCTGGTGGTCTTCTTCGTCGGTGCGTACGCCATCGTGCTCTATAACAGAATCGATTGTGGCTGCGCACGCCATCTCACTGAAGGCCAGCCCGCGGCCGACGGGACCACGGTGAACATCGACCTCGAAGACCTGCAATCGCTGAAGGGCACGCTCAACGCCAACGTCACGCTGTCGCCCGGGCCCGGACTGCTGGATCCGGCAACCGGTCTCAACGAAGACGTCAGTATCGCGGTCCACTCCGCGGCAACGCCGACCAAGCGCACCTGGACGAAGGGCATGGTGCCGGGTGCTTTTCCTGTCCCGCTGACCATTGGTGGTGATGTGGAGAATTGGCCCTTCGATACATACCGATCGGGGCCGGTCACCGTCGATCTCTTTCGCGGCGCTTCGCAAGTACCGGAACGGACCTCGGTGACATTCGTCGACCGTGTTCCCGGCTGGAAGGTCAACATTCCTGTTGTCAACAATGGCGGTCTACCCGCGCCGTACCGAGTGGAGTTGCACCGCTCGCCCAGTACTAAGGCATTCGCCGCCGTCATCGTCGGTGTTTTGATCGCGCTCGCCGGAGTAGCCCTTTTCGTTGCGATTCAGACGATGCGGAATCGACGGAAATTTCAGCCGCCGATGACAACGTGGTATGCGGCAATGCTCTTTGCGGTGATGCCGCTGCGCAATGCGCTTCCCGACGCGCCCCCGATCGGATCGTGGATCGATGTCACGGTCACACTCTGGGTGATCGCCGTGCTGGTGGTCTCGATGCTGCTCTTTATCTCCTGCTGGCGGCCCGAGCCTAACGAAAGGTAAAGGAACTCGGCCCGTTGATGGAGAGACTGCCGATCCCACTGGTCGTTCCTACGACCCCACCATCGCCACCATCCAGGCCAAGAGTGTCGTGCTGATCACTGCCACATACTCTTCAAACGGCGTTGGAGACGTCCCGCCGACGCACCGGCGTTTGCCGTGGATTCCGTGAACCTGTCGCGCCAGGGTGTATCCCAGACGAGTTACCGTGCCGTCAGCAAGTTGTCTGTCGCACCACCCGCCGTGGAACGTCTCGAGCCGATGATGCGTACGGCAGTAACATTTGAGATTCCCCGCGTGGGTGGGCCCGCCCTGCGAGTACGGGGTGGTGCCACTTAAGCAGATAAGCAGTACATACATTCGATCATGCCACAACCCACCCGCGTTGATTCCAAGAATTAACCGAGATGCGCTTGCCACGTATCCTGTTGTGGACTTATCCGCAGGAAGGGCAGGCAGAGAAACAGTGGCGCTCGTCGTACAGAAGTACGGTGGATCCTCGGTGGCGGACGCCGATCGGATCCGCCGCGTCGCAGAGCGCATCGTTGAGACCAAAAAGCAGGGCAACGACGTCGTCGTGGTGGTCTCGGCAATGGGCGACACCACCGACGACCTGTTGGACCTGGCTCAGCAGGTATGTCCGGTGCCGCCGGCCCGCGAGCTGGACATGCTGCTGACGGCGGGCGAGCGCATCTCGAATGCGCTGGTGGCCATGGCGATCGAATCGCTCGGCGCGCAGGCACGCTCGTTCACCGGCTCCCAAGCAGGTGTCATCACCACCGGCACCCACGGCAACGCGAAGATCATCGACGTCACGCCGACCCGTCTGCAAGCCGCGCTCGACGAGGGCCGGATCGTCTTGGTCGCCGGCTTCCAAGGGGTCAGCCAGGACACCCGGGACGTCACCACGCTGGGCCGCGGCGGCTCCGACACCACGGCGGTCGCCCTGGCCGCCGCACTTAATGCCGACGTCTGCGAGATCTACACCGACGTGGACGGCGTCTTCAGCGCGGACCCGCGGATCGTCCCCAATGCCCGCAAGCTGGACACCGTCACCTTCGAGGAAATGCTCGAGATGGCCGCGTGCGGTGCCAAGGTGCTGATGCTGCGCTGCGTGGAATATGCCCGCCGGTACAACCTGCCGGTCCACGTCCGGTCGTCGTATTCGGAAAAGCCAGGCACTTTTGTCATCGGATCAATCAAGGACATGCCCATGGAAGACGCCATTCTGACCGGAGTCGCGCACGACCGCAGCGAGGCCAAGGTGACCGTCGTCGGGATACCGGACATCCCCGGATACGCCGCCAGGGTGTTCCGCGCCGTCGCCGACGCCGACGTCAACATCGACATGGTGCTGCAGAACGTCTCCAAGGTCGAGGACGGCAAGACCGACATCACCTTCACCTGCTCCCGCGACGTCGGGCCCACAGCGGTGGCAAAGCTGGATTCGCTCAAGGCCGAGATTGGCTTCACCCAGCTGCTCTACGACGACCACATCGGCAAAGTGTCGCTGATCGGGGCGGGCATGCGCAGCCACCCCGGCGTCACCGCAACCTTCTGTGAGGCGCTGGCCGAGGTGGGTGTCAACATCGAGCTGATCTCCACCTCCGAGATTCGCATCTCGGTGCTGTGCCGCGACACCGAACTAGATAAGGCCGTTGTTGCGTTGCACGAGGCGTTCGGCCTCGGCGGCGACGAGGAGGCGACGGTGTATGCGGGGACGGGGCGGTAAATGGTTTCGATTGGCGTAATTGGCGCCACCGGTCAGGTCGGCCAGGTGATGCGCACGCTGCTCGAGGAGCGTGATTTTCCGGCCACATCGGTGCGGTTCTTCGCCTCGGCCCGTTCGCAGGGCCGCAAGCTGCCTTTCCGCGGCCAGGAGATCGAGGTCGAAGACGCCGCAACGGCGGACCCGACCGGCTTGGACATCGCATTGTTCTCCGCGGGCAAGACGATGTCGCTGGTGCAGGCGCCGCGGTTCGCGGCGGCCGGAGTGACAGTGATCGACAACTCGTCGGCCTGGCGCAAAGACGCCGATGTGCCGTTGGTGGTGTCGGAGGTCAACTTCGAGAGAGATGTACGCATGGCCGGGACGCTCAAAAAGGGCATCATCGCCAACCCGAACTGCACGACCATGTCCGCCATGCCGGTGCTCAAGGTGCTGCATGACGAAGCCCAGCTGGTGCGCATGGTGGTCTCGAGCTATCAAGCGGTGTCCGGCAGCGGCCTGGCCGGAGTGGCGGAACTGGCCGAGCAAGCACGCGCGGTCATCGACGACGCCGAACAACTGGTGCACAACGGCAGCGCCGTCGAATTCCCGCCGCCGAAGACTTACGTCGCACCGATCGCGTTCAACGTGGTGCCGCTGGCCGGATCGCTCGTCGATGACGGTTCGGGGGAGACCGACGAGGACCAGAAGCTTCGTCACGAGAGCCGCAAAATCCTCGGGATCCCCGACCTGCTGGTCAGCGGGACCTGCGTGCGGGTACCGGTATTCACCGGGCACTCGCTGTCGATCAACGCCGAGTTCGCGCGGCCGCTGTCGCCGGAACGAGCCCGTGAGCTGCTGGACGGCGCCCCGGGCGTGAAGCTGGTTGACGTGCCGACGCCGCTTGCCGCGGCCGGAATCGACGAGTCACTGGTCGGCCGGATCCGGCACGACCCGGGGGTCCCGGACGGGCGGGGCCTGGCGTTGTTCATATCCGGGGACAACCTGCGCAAAGGGGCGGCGCTGAACACCATCCAGATCGCCGAGTTACTCGCTGCTGGAGTGTGATCCCCGGGTGAGGCCCACCCGGGTCGCGCTAGCGACGTGGGTGGCGTGTTTGCTTCTGTCGCAGAGCTTTTGGCCTGCGCATGCCGATCCACCGGCGCCTGTCCCCGAGCCGATACTGCAGCCGCTGGCGCCGGGGCAGGTGCTGCGGATCGGGCCGACGGCCGGCACCGGAACTCCCACCGGCGACTACGGCATCGGCGCCACCGACCTGTGTGAGTTCGTCGAGTTCCCCAGCGAGCTGCTGCAAGTCTGCGGCGACAGCTTCGCCGGCCAGGGTGTCGGGTTCGGCGGCTGGTATTCGCCGGTCGCGTTGCGTGTGGACACATCGTCGGTCGACGACCCGATCGGTGTGCGGTACACCGGCGTCACCGGGATCAGCCAGCCGCTGCTGGCCGACCCCCGGCCGCCGGGGGCATCGCAGCTGCCCGCCGGGGTGGTGCAGATCAACCGGCGCAACTACCTGATGGTCGCCACAACCAAGAATCTGACGCCACAGACCACCCGGCTGGTCATGGCCGAACCGGAGCGCGGCGGCTGGCAGACCGTTCCGGGTTCCCGGCGCGACGGCTCCTATCAGGGCGGCTCGCAGACGCAGATCAGCGGGTACTACGACCCGATCCCAACGCCCGACTCGCAGACCGGGTGGGTGTACATCGTGGCCAACAGTTTCACCCGCAGCCGTCCGGTGGTGCTGTACCGGGCGACGCCGCAGACGTTCACCGACCGGTCGAGGTGGCAGGGCTGGGCGGCCGGCCCGGGCGGCGGCTGGAACAAGCCGCCGACGGCGTTGTGGCCGGACAGTGTGGGCGAGATGAGCATCAGGCAGATCGACGGCAAAACCGTGCTGTCCTATTTCAACTCCGCCACCGGCAACATGGAAGTCCGAGTGGCAAACGACCCCACGTCGCTGGGCGATGCGCCGGTGACCATCGTTGTGCAACACGACGAGTGGCCGGACCCGGCGGAAAGCCTGCCGCCGCCGTACGACAATCGGCTCGCGCAACCGTATGGCGGGTACATCTCGCCCGGGTCCACGCTCGATGAGTTGCGGATTTTCGTCAGTCAGTGGGACACCGGCGCGCGGGTACGAGCGCCGTGCCGGGTGATCCAGTTCGCGGTCAACCCATTCAAGCCCTAGTCGGAGGCTATTTTTTGGCCCTCCGTCCGCAGTGCGTCCGCAGTAGATCCGAGAGCCTGGTCGACCAGGCCCGCTGCGGCCTTGCGAGTCCGGTCGTTGGCATCCGGCCACAGGTGGCTGTAGGTGTCTAAGGTGACCGAGGCCGACGAGTGGCCGAGCGCCCGTTGGACCGTCACCACGTCGCACCCGGCACGGATAAGCCCGGAGGCGTAGAAGTGCCGCAGGTCGTGCAGCCGGTGCTCGATCTTGATCTTGTCGCGGACCTTGCGCCACCACCGAGCTACCGTCGCCGCGTGCGCCGGCAGCTGGTCGTCGCGAGCGCCGGGGAACAACCACCGGTCCGGGTCATCGCCAGGCCGGTACAGCCGGATGTGCTCGGCGAGGATCTTCACCAGGCCGTCAGGGACGTACACCGTGCGCTCCGACCCATACTTGGGGCCGCGGATCTCCATGCGGCCGTCATCGGTCCACTGGACCTGGCGCTGCACGCGGATCTCCCCGCGCAGGAACTCGACGTCGGACACCTTCAACGCGCAGGCTTCCCCGCGCCGCAGACCGGCGAACGCACAGACCGCGATGAAGCCCGCGTACCAGGGCTCAATATCGTCCGTTGCCCGGATCGCGGCCCCGACCTCTTCAACGGTGGGAATGGTCATCGCCGCGGCCGCCTTCCGTGCCCGCGGCAGCTTTATCCCGGCAGTTACGTCGCGTGCCATGAACCGATCGCGGACGGCGGCACGGAAGACATTGCGGACGTTGGCGAACCGGGTCCGGATCGTCGTGGGCTCTAGGCCCTTGTCCTGCATGGCCTTCACCCACGCCTCCACATGCGAAGGCCGTATCTCTGCCATACCGACACTGCCGAACGTCACCGAATTCGCGGCCAGGTTCATCGAGTGGACCGTGCCGGACACCCATACCTGCCGTGCCGACCACTCCGAGTAGTACGAAGCGAAGGTGACCTTTCCGCGCTTCGGATCGACATAGGTTCCGGTGGTGAACTTCGCGGTGATCTCGGTATCAAGCCACGACTGCGCATCCGCCTTGCGGGTAAAGCCCCTCGCGTGCTCGCGGCCGTCCTCATCGACGTACCTTGCCCGCCAACGCTTCCCTTTGCCATGCAATGCGGAGGGGACAGTCTCGGTTGTGCCATCAGGGAGTCGGACCGTTTTGGTCCAGCGGTCCTCGACGCCCGCGCGGCGGTTACGTGTCTGCACTGGAGTCGGCTCCGTTCTCGAACGCTGAGCCGAACCGTTTGGTGAACTCTTCTTGGCCGTACGCCTCGATGAGACTTTCCCTCGCGCGACGGATGATGTCTTGGCGGTATAGCTCTCTCTCGGCCTCCGTCGTCTCAAAGATCTCTTCTTCGGTCTTGTAAAGGTTTGCCGTTACGGCACTGATGAGGATTTCCAGCATTTCCCTATGAATGGGGTCGGTGACGAAGACGTAATTTGCGCGCCCGGATTCGTCGTCAACGCTGAATCGCTGAACCATCTCGTCGCGAATCTTTTGCGCCCACTCAGTCGCAGTTGTCACCCCACGCCGGCCTAGAACCTGCAGCTCCGCGTCCTCACCGAACAGGCCGTCAAAGGCAACGTGCTGTTCGTGGCAGATCCCGAGGATTCGACGCCGCGCGCGGCTCATCTCGCGCTTCATTAACTCTTCTGAAGTTGCGAATTGACGTTCGCCGCCGTCGATCTCGTAGAGGTCGCTCGTGGACAGGGTGAATCCGAGCACCTCCGCGATTGCTACCGCTTCGCGGAGTCGCGGTTCTCGGGCGCCCCCTTCAATGCGGGTGATAGCTGAGCTGTCGAGCTTGACTCGACGGTCTCGGAGCAATAGCTCGGAGAGTTCTCGCTGGGTGAGACCTTCTTCGTCTCGGGCGCGCTTCATTCGCCGACCGAAGCTCATGGTGGTGTAGTTGCCGGGCTCCTCTTCCTGACCCAGCTCACCTTCTTGGTTCTGCACGGATGCAGCGTACATGCGTTGACTGCAGCAAGGAAGCGTGATAGATCTTGATGCGATACTGCAGCACGAACTGCAGCAATGCAGCACGGGAGGAGTGAGCTTTGCCCGAGTACATGTCCACAAGCCAGGTCGCTGAGGAGTACGGCTTCAATGCCGGAACTCTCCGGTACTGGCGCAGTACCGATCAGGGACCGGCGTCGTTCACGCTCGGGCCGCGTGGCCGGGTTGTGTACCGGCGGTCCGAAGTCGAGCGGTGGCTGGCGGCACAGGAGTCCGCTACTCGCCGCGGTGGCGGAGACGCGGCCTGATGAGCCATCCCCATGTTGTCCAGCAGGACCGAGATGCGCTCGATGATCTTGGCCTAGTCGAAGACGACCACACGGAAATGCTGACGGCTCCCGTTGGTTCCTGCGTTGGCGCGCAGGACGGGAGCCGTCCGAACCGACCCCAATACCCAATAAAGGAGCAAGTCCGATGACAACGATACAACCGACCAGCGACACGAACCTAGAGCGTCACGGGTACCACACCGTTTGGTGCTCAGACTCAGACGATCTGCACGATGATCGGTCTCCATATTGCGAGCGCCTGATCGGCGGCACCGACGGCGTCACAGAACCCCGCTGGGCACCGACGCAACTGTGGGTGTCGACGATCCACGCCTTCCTTCACGGCACCTACACCGCCAATGAGGCACGCGCAGAAGAACAACACCGCGTAGGAGTGCAGCTCAGCATCCTCGTCCACGATGGCTCCGAATGGGTCGAAAAGATGATCAACATGCGGTCAGGCGATGCCCGCACCCTCGCCGCGCTACTCGTCGCCGCCGCCGACATAAATGACGGCATCGCGCCCGGCAGCAGGGCCAACCGGTGAACCCCCATTGGGGGTCGTTGCCCGCGCTCGGCGTGCGTTGCCCGATTTGCGATGCCGCTGCAGGTCAGCCGTCCAGAGAGGTGCCCACCGGAATCGCCGGAGTTCGTCTCGCAGGGTCGGCTGACGTACCGCATGCCTACCGGATACAGGTCGAGGCCGAGGAGTGGGAAGCCTTTGTCACTGAGGAGGCCAAGCGACGGTGACAGATGCCCGTGTCCCGGATCGGTGGTTGTCCGATCGCCGCCTTCAGCGGTTGTCGGATGCCCACTTCCGGGCGTTCATCACCTCGTTGGTGTGGTCGGTGTCGAACCGCACCAACGGGGTGATTGAACCCGAGGATCTGGGGCTGATGCCCAACTTCGCCGCCGGCGCCGCGAAGGCATTTGTCGAAGCCGGGCTGTGGTCGCCGCTGGAGAAGGGCTGGCAGATCGGCGATTACGCCTCGACGCAGACCAGCAGTCAGCAGCTGGCCGCAGCTGAGGCGGCTCGGATTCGGGAGCGGGAGAAGAAGGCCCGGCAGCGTGCGGCGAAGCGTACCGCCTGCACCAACGGTGTTGTCCCGGGAGATGTCCCGGGGGATGTCCCTGGGGACAACACAGGACAGGACAGGCCAGGACAGGACAGGCCAGGAGAAGGCGACACCCAGCTAGCCGCTGCTACAAGCGAACCGATATGGCGCGGCGCTGGTAATGACCCCTACGACGAATACAACTAACCCCCCCAACGTCTTTGAGAAGGAGTAACGACATGACCGATCTACAGGTAGTTGATCACCCGGATGTTGAAGTCCCTCTGGACCGGCTCGCAGCCGAGAAGCTGGACGGCCGCATCCGCCGTATGGCCGAGAGCGCGCGCGGTCAGCTCATGAAGGTCGCCGAGTTGGTCGAGGAAGCCAAGCGCGGGCAAGTGCACCAGGTGCTCGGGTATCCGTCGTGGACCGCGTATCTCGCCGACGCGCTTGGCGGCCAGCTGCAGTTGACAGGCGAGAGCCGCCGTGAGGTAGTGGCATTCCTCGCGGGCGAGGGCATGAGCGTGCGCGCCATCGCGACCGCGGCCGGAATGTCCAAGTCAACTGTTGACCGCGACCTCGCGCAGGTGTCCCACGATGGGACACCTGACGCTGACGAGGCTGTGCCTTCAGGTGTCCCACAACGGGACACCTCGACTGACCCCGACGCCGCGGACGTCACGATCACCACTCTCGACGGCAAGACGTTCACCAAGCGCAAGCGTGAACGGAAGCCGCGGCAGACGGCAGACCCCAAGACCAAGGCTTCGCCGAAGGACAAGCCCACAGCGCCCGAACGGCGGGTGCAGATACCGACCGCGTACCGCGAGCAGGTAGACGGACTCAGGCCACTCATCGCCGGTCTCAAGGTTCTTAAGTCGGATTCGCGGTGGGACAAGGCAACAGAACGGTTCACGCATAGAGACCGCGCCGCGCTCGACGAGTTCATCGTTGCGCTACAGGAGTTCCGCACTGCGATGGGCGAGCTGTGCAACACCACTGAGGTGTCGCCGCTAGCCGACTTGCCGAGCACGGCATCGTGACAAGTCGTCCTGACCTGAACGAGACGTGGTACTGCGCTACCGCGGAGGTGGTCCGCCGACGGAGGCGTGGGCAACCGATCCCGCAGTGGCTCGCGCAGTTCCACGCAACTCTCCACACCGAGATTAGCGGGTTGACGCAACCGCGACACCGAGGACCCGAAATCGGCGGCGATAAGCGACAATTGAAGCAGGACGACCTTCTCAGTACCGAAGAGGTCGCGGAGCTGCTGAACTGGTCACCGCGGAAGGTCCAGCGCCGCAAAACTGATCTCGGCGGCCGGATCGTCGGCCGTGGACTGGTTTTCGACCGGTCGGTGATTCTCGAGTTTAAACGAAAGGGGCACTGATGCCCGATATACAGGCTGCACTTGAGGATTGGGCTTCTGCAGTGCCGGCTGACGAGTGGCGATCACTACGCGATCGCGTACGTCCATTCGATGAGCCGTCCACACCTCCGTTGGAGGGGTCCGATGACTGAAATCGAGTACGCCAGCGCCACCCGCAGCGGTCTCTCCGCGTACGCCGGCCTTGCCAGGTGGTCTGGGTTGCCGTTGGAGGATGTCATCGAGGCCGCCCGCGAAGACCGGCTCGGCCCCCTGGTCGAGTCCCGCCAGTTCGCGCGGCCGTTGAGTGGTGCTGACGCGCTTCGACGGTTGCGCGAAAAACGCTACGCGCCGGGTGAAGTGCCGAAATCACCGGCCGAGCTGGTGGGCGAGCTGCGAGCACTGCGGGCTTCGTGGCTCGTCGAGCACGAAGTTGTCCGGCGACAGTGCAGCCCTGAGTGGCGACTCGGCGAGATATACGCCAAGCGCCAGCCACCCTGGGTGCACTGAGATGGCCGCAAAGGTGGTCCGCTGCGACCGTTGCTCGAAACGTCTGCGGCGGCGCGCCTTCGAGGACAGCATGGCCCAACTCAAGGACGGCTACATCGACCACTACGTCTGCGAAGGCTGCCTGTCGCCCGAAGAATTCGTCGCAATGGAGGTCCGCGCCGAGCTGATGGAGCTCGGCATCACCCCGGACGGCCGCATCCTCACGCGCCCGAAATACAAGCTACCCGCGTAAGAATAAACAGGAGAGAAACCGATGGCTCAGCAAGATACCGTGCCGTTTCGGATGGCAATCGGCATCGAAGGCAGCATTGCCGGCTATCCGGACGGTGTCCAACTCGGACAGGTGATCGCGTTGGATTCCATGACTGCGCACCGATACCAATATTTCGGGTACGGCGAAATCCTTGGGGCAGACGATGAGACGCCCCGCGAACGCCTCGCACGCAGCGAGGCGACAACGCGGATCGTGCAGGATTGGCTTGTCGCGCAGGCCAATGATATCGAGCGCGCCCGCATCGCGGCCCGTAGTTACACCCTCGACACCGGCACCGGCAAGGCACTGAAGAAATGACGAATGGGTCGGATTTGAAATCGGGACCCCTCCGAGACCGCCGTGATGGCGCCAGTTTTCGTGGAGGGGCAGCGCGCGACCCTAGTCCTTGCACGCGCGCACCGTTCGGCCACCCAACTTCAACTTTGGAGCCGACCAGGGCGAATCCGGACGAAATGAGACCGACACCCACGCCCTTATGACGAAAGGAGGCGAATATGCCAAGGCGACCGAAACCGCAATTCGTACCGCAGCTTCCGGCTGCTGAAACGGCAGCCCCACCGCCTGATGCGCCGAAGGACTTAGGCGAAGCCGGACGCCAAGCGTGGGACTTCCTCTGGGATTTGCCGTGGGTCCGCCCGACCCGTCATCGCCTTGCGGTGGAGCGCTACGCCCGGCTGACAGATGTTCTTGCGGCCTCATTCGCTGAGTTGGAGCGCGCCGGGATGATGCAGTTGGGGTCAGCCAAGCAGCTGAAGTGCCACCCCGTGATGATCGAGATTCGACAGCTTAGCGCCGAGCTGCGGGCCCTCGATATTGAGCTTGCGGCGACCCCCTCCTCGTCTTCGAAGGCTGGCGTCCCGCTTGAACTTCCGCCGACAAACCTCGACTCCATAGTCGCGGCGCGGCGCCGACTTCTCGATCCTGGTGATGAAGACGATTTCAGGCTCGCACTCGTCAAAGACGGGAATCCGGCATGAGTCAATCCGAAATCGACTGGGCAGCCGTCACTGCCGCTGCCGATAGACGCATCGCTGCACTACTGGCAGACGGTCACCCGTTGGGCGACACGCTCGATTGGTCGGCATTGCGCGACGCGTGCGACCGTCGAATAGCCGCCCTCCTAGGCAACGCCGAAGGCGGGGAATCCTAATGGCTGCTGCCCTCATTCGGTGGACACGGCAGGCTCGCAGCCGTCCATGGTGCCCGGCGCAGGCCGACGGAGGGGTGCCGACCATCGGGAGGGGTGCGATTTGAAATCCGGCCCTTTTGAGGGGCACAGCGCGGCGACTGTCCAAGTGTCTCCTGATCTGTCTATTCGACCTGAATCAAACGGAAAGTGGTCAGATATGACCGAAAAGCAGCCCGCTCCGCCCAAGGGCACCCGTAGCGGAGGCAAAAAGCTCTGGTGCGACGTTCTCGGCAAATACGAGCTTGAACAGCACGAAATCGCCTTGCTGCGAGAAGCCGTGCGTACTGTCGATGACCTCGATGCCTTGGCGGACGTGGTGGCCGCCGAGGGCGTGACTATCGGCTACCGGGTACATCCGGCGCTCGTAGAGGCTCGACAATTGCGGATTTCACTGGCGCGACTGGTTGGTGCGTTGCGGCTCCCGGCCGGGGACGAGGACGACCAGCCCGCTGGCCGGCGACCGCAACGGCGCGGTGGCGCACGAGGCGTCTATGCGCTCGGTGGCGCGTCGTGAGGCGCCGATGTGACGAAGTTCTACCGCCCCAGCTGGTTGTGTTCGATGGCCACGGTTATGCGACATATGACGCCTGGGTTGAAGCGTTTGAGGAATTCCACGCAGCGCGGGAGCAGTGGCGTACGGAACGTGCGCTGCCCGTGAATGCCCTGCCGGCATGGTCAGTTGACGGTGATTGCCCGTGGGATCAAGAAAAAATCTGATGCCGGTATTCACTGAAGAGAGATCCCCGTAATGACCTCAGCAATAACGCCTGATCCGTCGATCCACAATATTCCGTCGTTTGATTCTGGTGCGATTACGCTGCCGGAGATTGAGGCGCAGGGCCAGCAGATCCTCACGGGGATCGAACAATGGATTGCGTTGGCCCTGTTGAACGTGTCGATTCTTGGGGTTAAGCCTTTTGCGGCGTTGCAGGCGTTCGGGAAAGACCCCGGTGGGGTTATCACCGCCATGCTCACGGGCTTGGGTGCCTCCGGCAGTGATGTGGCCGCGCTCCAAACGGCGATGGGGGATGTTGCCAGCGGCATCACGGACGCTGAGGAGTTTATCCAGCAAGTCCTCGACGCTATCGCAAACGCGTTAGGCCAGACGGGAACTAGCCACACCGCAACTCAGGTCAAGGGCTACCTCGAAGAGATCCCGGGCGCCAATATCGTTGGGGAGTTGAATTCGGCGGTGTCCGTTGCGGAGTCGCAGGTGTCGAGCGTCTTGGGTGGTGCAAGTACCAGTTTGGGTCAGGACGTGTCCAGCATCGTCACCGATGTCACGAACGCGGTAACAACCCCTTTAGCGACAGCGGAGACGGCGGTGAAAACCCAACTGACGAATGCGTTTACCGGATTGTTCAATGCTCTCACGGGCGGCTCATCGGCTGCTGCGTCGGCTTCGGATGTCGCGACGGGTGCAGCAGCGCACTCGACCAACATCATTGCGACGGGCTCGTCAGTGGCACAGTTGCAGCAGCCCGCTGCGAACCTCGGGCTGGTCAGCGCGGCAGTGAACTTCGCCCTCTACCTGAACTCGTCCACTCCTCCGCCCCAGTTCACGACCACCACAGTGGGATCTGGAACGGGTGTTTGGACGATCAGCAACGGCGAATTGGTTTGGGCTGGGGGAAATTCCAGCGCCGTTACACAGTACGAAATGTACGACGTCGAGCCGACCGGCACTGACTATCAGCTCGTATCCGCGATCCTGAACGGATCTATCGCGGCTGGTGAGGATCTCTGGCTACTGGGCCGCGCTAATTCTGCGTCATCACCGACCGAGTACGTCGGGCTGCAACTCGAATACGACACTGCAACCGAATTAACCGGCCAGATTAACTACAAAAACTCTTCTACCACAGGGGCGCTCGGATCTAGCTTCACGTTGGCGTACGTGCCGGGAGCAACGTACGCCTTGCAGTGCGGAATCTGGCCGACCCTCATTCAGACCATACAGACCAATACGCGTATCACGCTGAGTTATACGAGCGCCCAGGGGGTCACCCAGACCACTTCCACGATAGCTGCCGGGGCCAGCGCGGCGACAGTTCGATCCGCATTGCAAGCGCTCAGCCTGATCGGATCAAATGTGACCGTCACGGCGTCTGCCGGGGTGGGATCGAACACCATATACGTTATTTCATTCGGGGGAAAGTTCAGTGAATCCAACACCCCGACTGCATTGACAGCAAATTTAGTTGGCACCGGAGCTATTACTATCCCCACCCTTAATGGCGCACCGTGGTTTCAGGTTCTGATAAATGGTGTCCCGCAAATCATTAACCCTTCCGCCAGCGGATACGCGCAGTACTACATTCAGGACACCGCCCTGGCGACCTTGTACGGTTCCGGTAATCGGTGGACCGGCTTCCTAGGCGCAATGGGTTCTAGCCAGCCATCCGCGGCGCCGCCAAACCTATCTTGGTGGGGTATGCAGGATCAGATATTCCCTGCCGGTCCACCCTCGACCGCTCTGGTCTCCACGAGCGAATCCACCAGCTCTACCACCTACACCGATCTCACCACCACCACCGACACCGTCACCGTCACTATCGGATCAAGTGGCATGTGCGAGGTGTGGCTCAGCGGACTACTCACCACCACCTACGACGGCGGCGGCGCATACATGTCGTTCACCATGTCGGGAGCCAACACTCAAGCCGCATCCGACGCGGAGAGTATCTATTGCGAGGTCTACGTCCCTGGCTCGGCTGGCGCGATTGGCGTTAGCTCGGTCGGCATTCCACTGATGCTCTACAACCTCACACCTGGCGTCACAACATTCAAAGCGAAATACCGCAGCAGCGCATACACCACAACCTTCGCCAACCGGCGTATCACAGCCATACCCATCTAGATCCGTGATCACCGATGACCGTGATGGCGTGCCGGAGCCGCTGTGTGCCCTGCCGCTGCGGTGGGAACCCAGCGCAGCTCGGCGCTCGCGGCAACCAGCCACCAGCGCGATACGTCGACAGCGACAGCGGTGTAGCGCTGCCCCGCTATCGTGGGGCCTCATGACGACTCGGCTTTGGTTGGCGTTTGGCCTAGCGTGTTCGGGAATCATTATGGCCCTGACTGCATTAGTGATTGATTTCTACGGTCGTGATTATCATGTGCACTACGGCGATGTAGGAGGATGGCTCGGGGGTGTCGGATCAATTTCTGCAGCCGTCGCGGCTGTTGGCATAGCAATCCACGGCAACCGTCGACAAAATCGGAAAGAAGACGAAGCGAGGGCGGAATCTAGAGCGCGCGCATTACGCAGAGCCAGAAATATTAGGTTCGTAAATAATCGTTATCACACGACATCGGTTGAGATGCGAATCCTAGAAAGTGTTTCCAAACCCTCGATATACGCGATCCAGCTCGAAAACAACGGGTACGCTCCCATTTACGAGGTACAGATTGGCTCACCATTAGTTGCCTACATTCCGAGCGACGGAAGCGCGTGGAGAATAAGGTGGGCACAAAGCGCAACGGTCAGTGCCGGCCAAGGTCAGCCAGTTGGCGTTTTGGACGCTGATCCATTTGTGCTCGGACCCGGAGAATCTGCGGTGGTAAAAATCGAGGTCCAGAACATGCGTGAACCGACGGGGCATAGCCGACCCGCGATGCCGTTTACCACATTTCATCGCGCATCTTACGTTGATGAGGAGGGTTATCTCGTCGGATGGACTTACGGCCGGACGGATAAAGATGTGCCGATCGTGTCAGAAGGATCCGTACGAGGTCGCTGGGCATTCGTTACAGATGGCTATCCGGGCGACGCAAATGATGCCCTAAGAGAACTGGTTGAGCAGGTACAGCCAGGGGATAACCCGCTGAGTGGCACGCTGTAGGCCCCGGTGTTTTTAGTGTGCACCGCGGGTCTGACAGTTGCCAGAATGCGCGCGGACCCGACTTATGCCAAACGGCATGCGCGGATACGATCAAGCGTCGCATTAGGGCGGAAGTGGCCCGCACAGCTTATTCAGTCCGTACTTGACAAGTAATACGGCGACGGTAGCGACGCCGGGAATTCCCCCTAAAGCCAACAACACATCGGCAATCGCACCCGCGAGAGTTACAGCATCAGCACCGTCGCGCCGCAGCTTGCTAATCGCACCGTTGCCACAGACGGCGCCCGCAAAACCTGCTATCCGTGCCTCGAAGAACGACCGTCCAGCCTGCTCGGCCTCATCGTCGCTCGCCGCCGCTTTTTCGACTGCCCAGCCGAGCTGCTGATAAAGATCCGACTCGTCGCTATCTAACAGAGCTTTGAAGTCCGGCATCTATTTCGTCCCTTCCATTGATTCTGCTGTTGGCGAATCGCTAGTGTCGAAATGCTTGCGCATGTTTCGCAATGTGCCGAGCTCGGTATCATCCTTGATCTTTGAAAACTCCGGGCCGGTTGGACAGTTATACTTCCGACTATCGGCTTCGTCGCTAGCATAGGCCGTTGCTACTGGGAAGATCATCAACTGGGCCACTCTTTGACCCGGTGTTATTGCGATTGGCATAGATCCGAGGTTGACAAGCTCGAGCGTAAGGCAGCCTTTATATGCAGGATGGACTTGAACTGCGGTAGCACTGAGCAAACCTAATCGACCATAGGATGACCGCGTTACAACCTGCGCGCAGAGATCGTCAGGCATGACGATGTACTCGAGTGTTGCCGCTAGCACGAGCTGTCCTGGGTGAAGATAGAATGGGTCTCCCCAGCTCTTCTGAACTTTCGACTGCATCCGCCTCGGATCTTGTTCTGCCTGAAGAGCATCAAAGGCTGCATTTGAGGTCTGCTCGAAAACTATAAATCGGTTACTTAAGCGTAAGTCGACACTAGCGGGGCCCAGCGCGCCGGGGAGCAATGGCGTCATGGCGAGCTCATCAATCCGGCCACTATTCACGCGTTGAAAGAAATTCGCCTTGGTCAGAACGCCAAGGTAAGCTTCGGATGGGTCACTCGGAGAATGCGATGCCACGTCGCCACCCGCTGCCTGCCAAGATTGCACGAAATACAAATCATCGACAGCTTTGGACGCTAGTTTATCCGTAGGGTATCTCGTCGCTTGGCTGCCCGCACGCCAGCAAGAATTCACGATATCGACGATGTCGTAGTCTGCTCCGGTGGTGAAGGCACCCGGTATGCCTCGGGCGAGCAAGTCTGAAAGTTTTTCAATTTTCTCCTGGCGCGCCGCGGCATCATACAGACGAACCTTCGACCAGGCATTTACAGCATCTTTGATAGGAAGAGTTTCTGCTCTGATGGCTTCGCAAAGTTCAACAGCCTTGGCGAATGGTTGTTCACTCGCAAGGTTTGTTTGTAGCGCTGCCAGCACTGGCTGGTCGCCAGCTGGAATATTCGGTTCGAGCCATTCCTTCATTAGGGTGGCTCTGAAGCACGTCGGTGGATGCGTATTTGTCGCCTTCGTTGGATCGCCGAGTGAAGTAAGGAACTCGAGTCCGGCTGCTACTGCCGCGGGCCCAAATAGTGCCACCGAATATGCATCACAAACCAGTTCCTCAATCCAAGCGTGAGCTATTTCATCAGTCCACCATTCATCGGCAAACGACCCTGGATTTTCGGAATCAGCCGCCTGTTGGCGCGTCATCATTAGCCGGTCGTGAATGCGCGACTCAATGTCTGCTAACCCTGGAACTTGATGATGGATGATTAGATGGTGTGCAAGCTCATGGCCCAGTACAATTGGAACCCATTTAGTCATCGTCCCCTCGTGCTCGGGAATGGCGATCGATAATATTTCTCGAGAGGCGTTTGAAGCGCTAGAAAACATGGTCGCCCAGAAAGGCGTACTTCTGGTGACGAAGTTGCCTGGGCCTCCGACAGTGATGGCTATGTCAACAGAGGGTAATTCCCACTGGACGCACGCCTCATTGACAAAATAAGACAATGCCTGCGTTACTTCTCGACTATCACGAGAGAATAATTCATCGAAAGCGCGGTGAATTGCCTTGAATTGTGTCAGAAGTAAGCGAAGCTTAGGTACCAAGTCATCGGGATCGGTGAAAGGGTCAGCTATATGGTCCGCGACATCTTGTGTGACTTGATCTACATAACTCTGAAAAAGAGTAAACATGCGGGCGTGACCATGCATGCGTTTGGGCGACTCGAGGTGCACCCGCTCTATCTTCGCTCCAAACCATTTGAGGCGATGCGTTAGTGCATCGCCTAAGACCCGCACGCGAGTCGGGGTGGTCAATGTTTAGCAATTCCCTGTCGCGCAGCTAATCGGGAAACGATGATGATTCACCAGAAGTGGTGAGGCGGGCTTGGATCGCGCTCGACAGGTCTCGTAAAATGGTTTTTACAGTTTGCGCTCTATCCTGATCGAATTCATCGCCTTCGGCTACCGCATTTAGAGTTTCACCGAGGAGTTCGAAAAGTTGTATCGCGCTGTCCTTGTCGAGACTGTCGTGTTCTTCGAGGGAGTGAATATGCGTCGGGTCCGCGATCAACGTTGCGCCCGCCAAAGCGTGTGCGGAGCGGACGTATCCGCCGGCCTCTGTTCTTGCTCGAGGCCTGCGGTCACGCAGTCGTTCTGCCTCTTGAATGAACCCGTCAGCCAGGCCTCGGAGGGCGCCGACTTCGTCGTCACGCAATTGCGCACCACGCAGCGCCCGCCCCATGGTTATCACTGCATCGGAAGCGGCGAGACCGGCTGTTGCCATACGCATCTGCTGATCCACGGCATCATCGAGAGCGCTGTTACCCATCATCGCGACTCCTCTAGTTGTTGTGGCTTGGCGCATGTTCGTACTCATTGATCTCGCCCCCTGGATGGATCATCGGACGAGGCAGTCATAGCACGAGATCCCGACAACACAGACGAGAGGCAACGGTGAAGCGCGAGCTGCTGCACACCCAAGAGGCCACGCTCGTCGTGACGACGGGTCGGCTCTCCGCGGAGTAGCTCGCCCGGAATGTCAGCTTTGCGGCCAAGGGGCGCCTCACTCCGTTTACGAAGCCGATGGTAGTCGGAAAAGCTGAATCTTGTCGCCGCAATTCCAGCCTTCCTCCGATGCATCTGGACCGCTGTGCACTCAACAATGCACGGTGTACTATGCATTGTTAGCTTGTCATCCGAGGAGTGCAGCATGCACGTCATTGTCCCGCCATACGAGTTAATTAGCACGTAGACACGCCGCGATGTCAATATCTAGCAAACGGCTGCGGTTAGTAGCTGATGACCAGTCGACTGTGCACGTCGGGATGGCCCTCAAGCGGCGGCGGGAGGCTGCTGATCTCACGCAGGAACAGGCGGCAGCGAAGGCGGGGATTACTAGGAATGCCCTGTCGGCTTTGGAGAAGAAGCAGTACCCGGACCCCCACCTGAGCACGCTGCTGGCGCTCATGTTGACCTACGAAGCGCAGTCGATTGAGGCCTTGCTCGGTCCGGTGCCGTCGCAGCTCATCGCTGGACAATGGCAAGCCCATGGCTGGTTAGGTGGGAAACCGGCGAACAAGGTGGGTGCGCCAAGCTAACTGGTTGATGTTTGGCTTTGAAGCCGCATTTCAACCGAGCTTTTGACCAACTTCGACGATCCGCCGTTTCTAACCGTTGATTCCCAAATACCCTGGTCGAGATCGTTCGGGACGAAGAGGCCGAGTCGAATGGGCGGAGGACCATCTCGCAGCCACGCTTCGCGCCTTGTACAGCCCAGCGCGGTCTCTTTGGCTTGGCGTCCGCAGTGCGTCCGCAGTAGCTTCGGTAGACGTCTTTAGCCGCCAGCAGCGTCAACATGCCTGACCTGCATACGCTGGCTAACCCAAGCTATTTCTGCTTTGCCAAACGCCCAGAAACGGGTTCGCGGTCAACCCGTTCAAGCCCTGGTGAGAGGCACCTTTCAGCTCACAGCTGGTACTTAAGTTGCGCATAGCGGTGACTATTGTTTACCCAGGCATCATGCGTCTCATGAGTGAAACATCTGAAACCCCAACAGTGCAGACTGCAACTGCAACAGCACCACCACCTCCGCCGCCGGCCGAGGTGGTCCACCGGACCCCCAGGGTCTTCCAATTCGCGGCGTGGGTTGCCATCGTCGCCGGGATCGTATTCATCGTCGCGGTCATCTTCTTCGCCGGCTTCGGACTCGGTAAGCATTCGGGTCATGGCGGCGGCTTCCATCACGGTCACCACATGGACCACGCGATGATGATGCATCCGCACGGCCACGGTGGCCCGGGCGGCGGCGGACCATCGGCAATCCCTCAGGGTGCGCCTTCGTCTGTGCGTCCGAGCACCGGCCCCGGCGGTCCCGGACAGATTCCGTTGTCGGTCTATCCGTCCGTGACAGCGACGCCCTAGAAGGAGAACCCCAGCGGGCCAACAAATCCACAAACCCACAACAAGTAAGCCCGGCGCTCGCCGAGAGCGCCGGGCTAACTCCATTTGTCGCCGCCGAACGCGCGGCGCCGATTCACAGCAAGTTTGTTACCGGAATGTCGCCGTGACGACTGCTGCCCGGGCAATATGAAGGCATGAGTGAAACACCTGAACCTTCAACCGTGCCGCATCCTGTCGCCGCCCCTCCGCCGCCGCGGGTCAAGCCGCCCGCGCTCTACGCGGCCGCTGCGTGGGTGGTCATCGTCGCCGGCATCGTCTTCATCCTGTCTGTCGTGTTCTTTGCCGGTGCCATGGTCGTCATGGGGGCCTGCCACGACCACCATCACGGCATGATGTTCAACCACGAGGGCCCCGGGGGGCCGTGGGGCGGCCCGTGGAGGTTTGGCGGACCCGGTGGCCCGGGATGGCAGTTCGGCCCATCCGGTGGTCCGGCTTTCGGTCCGGGTGGTCCGGCCGGTCCCGCTCAACCACCGGTGACCAGTGCCCCGAGCCCGGCTCCCGCCCCGCCGGCGCCGCGCCCGTAGCGCTACTTCGCCGCGCTTGAGATTCGCGCGCTTGGGTACCCGTGTACACCATGACGCAACGCTTTACCACCACGGACGCAGGTATCCCCGCACCCAGTGACGAGCAGTCGCTGACGATCGGTCCCGACGGTCCGATCCTGCTGCAGGATCACTATCTGATCGAGCAGATGGCCCAGTTCAACCGGGAACGCATCCCGGAACGCCAACCCCACGCCAAGGGCGGCGGCGCTTTCGGTCACTTCGAAGTGACCGGCGACGTCAGCAAATACACCAGGGCGGCGGTCTTCCAGCCAGGAACCAAGACCGACACATTGACCAGGTTCTCCACTGTCGCCGGCGAACGCGGCAGCCCAGACACCTGGCGGGACCCGCGTGGCTTCGCGCTGAAGTTCTACACCACCGAGGGCAACTTCGACATGGTCGGGAACAACACGCCGGTCTTCTTCATGCGCGACCCGCTGAAGTTCCAGCACTTCATCCGATCGCAGAAGCGGATGGCCGCGACCAACCTGCGAGACAACAACATGCAGTGGGACTACTGGAGTCTGTCGCCGGAGTCCGCGCATCAGGTGACGTGGCTGATGGGCGATCGGGGGATCCCCAAGAGCTGGCGGCAGATGAACGGCTACAGCAGCCACACCTACAGCTGGATCAATGCCGCCGACGAGATCTTCTGGGTGAAGTACCACTTCATCAGCGATCAGGGCGTTGACTTTTTGACCCAGGAGGATGCCGATCGGCTGGCCGGCGAGGACGGCGACTACCACCAGCGGGACCTTTATGAGGCGATCGAGCGCGGTGATCATCCCAGCTGGACGCTCAAGATGCAGATCATGCCGTTCGAGGAGGCCAAGACCTACCGGTTCAACCCGTTCGATCTGACCAAGGTGTGGCCGCACAGCGACTATCCGTTGGTCGACGTGGGCAAGCTGACGTTGGACCGCAACGTCACCGACTACCACTCCGAGATCGAGCAGGCCGCTTTCGAGACCAACAACACTGTGCCCGGCACCGGGTTGAGCCCGGACAAGATGCTGCTGGCCCGCGGCTTCTCCTATGCCGACGCGCATCGCGCACGGCTGGGAACCAACTACCGGCAGATCCCGGTCAATGCGCCGAAGGTGGAGGTGAACAGCTACTCCAAAGACGGCGCGATGCGGATGAAAAACGCGTCCGATCCGGTGTATGCACCTAACTCCTACGGCGGTCCCCAGGCGGACCCGGCGCGCGCCGCCGAGGTGCACTGGCACGCCGACGGGCAGATGATCCGCTCGGCCTACACGCTGCACGCCGAAGACGACGACTTCGGCCAGGCCGGCACCATGGTCCGTGACGTCTTCGACGACGACGCGCGGGAGCGGCTGGCGCACAACATCATTGGCCATGTCTCCAAGGGTGTCAAAGAGCCGGTGCTGTCGCGGGTGTTCGAGTACTGGCGCAACGTCGACGCCGACCTGGGTAAGAAGGTCGAGGAGGGCGTCCGGGGAGCCTGACTCGACGTTCGCGCTGCAGATGGCCGCCCTGGCATGATCCAGGCATGCGGATCAGCACCGCGGCGCTAGGCATCAGCGTGGCTTTCGCAGGCGCGGCAGCGCCGGCAATCCCTGTTGCTTGGGCCCATCCCTCCGAACCGGGGGTGGTCTCCTACGCCGTCCTCGGCAAGGGGTCGGTCGGCAACATCGTCGGTGGGCCGATGGGCTGGGAGTCGGTGTTCACCCAACCGTTCCAGGGGTTCTGGGTCGAGCTCCCGGTGTGCAACAACTGGGCCGAGATCGGGCTGCCCGACGTCTATGACGACCCCGACCTGGCTTCGTTCAACGGGGCCACCGCGCAGACGTCCTCGAACGACCCCACCCACTTTGTCCGGCAGGCGGTCGGGGTATTCGCCACCAACGACGCCGCGGGCCGGGCTTTCCATCGAGTAACCGACCGAACCGTGGGCTGCTCGGGGCAGACCACCGCTATGCACCTCGGTGACGGGACCACGCAGGTGTGGTCGTTCGACGGCGGGCCGCCGAGCGCCACTGACGCGGGTCGGTCCAAGCAGGAAGCGGGCACCGACCGGCGCTGCTTCGTTCAAACCCGGCTGCGTGAAAACGTGTTGCTGCAGGCGAAGGTCTGCCAGTCTGGCAACGGCGGGCCCGCGGTCAACGTGCTGGCCGGGGCGATGCAGAACGCGCTCGGGCAGTAGTCCTGATGAAATTGGGTACCTGTGTAAGCCGTACAGGAAACACGACCGGGAATATGTCGGTGGCTTCTGCTAGATGAACAGGTGGCGGTTATCGTTCCGATAGCTGCCAACGAAGCGGTCCGCGACCCAGGCTCGGGCCCGGAGGGAGCGTGATATGACGTTCGCCGCCACCACCGTCGCTGCCTCGCGGCGCAAAGATGCCGAGATAACCAGTTCTGCCGCCGCCGCACAGTACATCGCCGACGGTTGTCTGGTCGACGCTCCTCTGGGGCATGTCGGTCTAGAGATGGAGGCGCACTGCTTCGACCCGGTGGATCCGTACCGCAGGCCGAGTTGGGACGAGATCACCGAAGTCCGTGAGCAACTACCCGCACTGCCTGGCGGCAGCGCGGTGACCGTCGAACCCGGTGGCGCCATTGAACTCTCCGGGCCGCCGGAAGACGGCATAGTGGCGGCAATCGGCTCGATGAACAATGACCAGGCCGTGCTGCGAAAGGCTTTCGCCGACGTCGGCCTGGGCCTGGTCTATCTGGGTGCGGACCCGTTGCGGGTGCCCAGGCGCGTCAACCCGGGCGCGCGGTACGTCGCTATGGAGGACTTCTTCACCTCCAGCGACTCCGAGGCGGCGGGCGCGCGGATGATGACGTCGACGGCCTCGATTCAGGTCAACCTGGACGCTGGGCCGCGGGCCGGCTGGGCGGCGCGGGTACGGCTGGCGCACGCCCTGGGGCCCACGATGATCGCGATCGCCGCCAACTCCCCGATGCTGGGCGGCGAGTTCACCGGTTGGGTCTCCACCCGCCAGCGGGTCTGGGGCCAGATGGACTCGGCGCGCTGCGGGCCTATCCTGGGGGCCAGCGGCGACGACCCCGGCACCGACTGGGCGCGCTATGCCCTCAAGGCTCCGGTGATGATGCTCAACAACCCGGACGCCTCGAAAACTTCAGCCGTGACGCATTGGGTGCCCTTCGCCGACTGGGCGGACGGCCGGACCCTACTGGGAGATCGCCGCCCGACCATCGCCGACCTGGAATATCACCTGACCACCCTGTTCCCGCCGGTCCGCCCGAGGAGATGGCTGGAGATCCGCTACCTGGACAGCATGCCGGATGACTACTGGCCCGCCGTGGTGTTCACGCTGGTCGCCCTACTCGACGATCCGGTCGCCGCGGACATCGCCGCTGAGGCCGTCGAGCCGGTGGCCACCGCCTGGGACATCGCGGCCCAACTCGGCCTGCGCGACCGGCGGCTGCACCAGGCGGCCATCAAGTGTGTGGTCGCCGCCGCCGAGAGGGCACCCGCGGAGCTCACCGACCCGATGGACCGACTGGTCCGCGCCGTCGAACAGGGCCGATGTCCCGGGGATTGCTTTTCCGACAGAGTGATCGAGCACGGCATCGCGGCCACGGTCTCCGACGCCGCGCGGTTAGCCCGAGGGGGGCTGTGAGTTCTCGGGAAAAGCTCGCCGACGATTTGGCGCGCGCACGCACGCGGACGCTACGACTGGTCGACTTCGACGATGCCGAACTTCGCCGCCAGTACGACCCGTTGATGAGCCCACTGGTGTGGGACTTGGCGCACATCGGTCAACAGGAAGAGTTCTGGCTGTTGCGCGGCGGCGACCCCGATCGTCCCGGAATGCTGCCGCCGGCCGTTGAGGGCCTGTATGACGCCTTCGAACACTCCCGCGCCAGCCGTGTCGAATTACCGCTGCTGTCCCCGGAGCGGGCGCGGTCATATTGCCAGACCGTGCGGTCCGCCGCGCTGGATGCCCTCGATGCCTTGCCCGACGATCCCGCCGGCGACCGAGCTGCCTTCGTGTACAGCATGGTGGTCAGCCACGAAAACCAGCACGACGAAACGATCCTGCAGGCTTTGAATCTGCGCACCGGCGCGCCCCTGTTGCCCGATACTTCGCTTTTGCCGGCCGGCCGACCGGGCCTGGCCGGAACGTCGGTGCTGGTGCCCGGCGGCCCATTCGTGCTGGGCGTGGACGCAGCGACCGAACCGTGCTCGTTGGACAACGAACGTCCCGCCCACGTCGTCGACATCCCGGCCTTCCGGATCGGCCGGGTTCCGGTCACCAACGGCGAATGGCAACAGTTCATCGACGACGGCGGCTACGGAGAGTCGCGATGGTGGTCTGGCCGCGGTTGGCAGCACCGCCAGGCCGCCGGCCTGACCGTGCCGCAATTCTGGGGTTCCGACGCGCGAACCCGCACCCGGTTCGGCCACGTCGAAGACATTCCCGCTGATGAGCCGGTGCAGCACGTCACCTACTTCGAGGCCGAGGCCTATGCCAGCTGGGCCGGTGCGCGACTGCCCACCGAAGTGGAATGGGAGAAGGCCTGCGCATGGGATCCGGCGACCAGCTCCCGCCGCCGTTACCCGTGGGGGGTTGATGCGCCGTCGGAAGCCCTGGCCAACCTGGGTGGCGCCTCGCTGCGTCCGGCGCCCGTCGGCGCCTATCCGGCCGGCGCATCGGCCTACGGCGTTGAGCAGATGCTCGGCGATGTCTGGGAGTGGACCAGCTCACCGCTGCGGCCGTGGCCGGGATTCGTGCCGATGATCTACGAGCGTTACTCGCAGCCATTCTTCGCCGGCGATTACCGGGTGCTGCGCGGTGGATCGTGGGCGGTGGAATCGGCGATTCTGCGCCCCAGTTTCCGCAACTGGGATCATCCGTTCCGCCGCCAGATCTTCTGCGGTGTCCGGTTGGCTTGGGGCGTCCCCGACGATGGGAACCCGGCCTGATGTGTCGTCACCTCGGCTGGCTGGGGGCTGACGCCACCGTCGCCTCGTTGGTGCTGGATCCGCCGTCCGGTTTGCGGGTGCAGTCCTATGCTCCGCGCCGGCAAAAGCACGGCCTGATGAACGCCGACGGCTGGGGTGTCGGGTTTTTTGACGGCGGCGCGCCCCGGCGGTGGCGTAGTGCGGCTCCGTTGTGGGGCGACGTGTCGTTCGATTCGGTAGCGCCGGCGCTGCGCAGCCATTGCGTGTTGGCCGCGGTGCGCTCGGCCACCGTCGGGATGCCGATCGAGGCCAGCGCCACGGCGCCCTTCACCGACGGGCACTGGCTGTTGTCGCACAACGGTGTTGTCGACCGTTCGGTGCTGCCTATGACTTCGACGGCCGAATCCGTTTGCGATAGTGCGATGTTGGCGGCCACCATTTTCGCGCTTGGGCCGGAGGCGCTGGGTGCCACCATCGCGCAGATCGGGGCACTCGACCCAGGTGCTCGGCTTAATGTATTAGTGGCCAACGGTTCTCGCATGCTTGCCACCGCTTGGGGCGATACCTTGTCTATCTTACGTCGCGACGACGGCGTGGTGCTGGCCAGCGAGCCGTACGACGACGACCCGGACTGGGAGGATGTGCCGGACCGCCACGTCGTCGAAGTCATTGGTAAGTGCGTCACGCTGAAATCCCTCGCCCCCGCTTGATCACCCGAAAGGACCTCGATGACGCTGACGCTGTCCAATCACCTGGCCGCCGACTCCGCTCATCACGCATTGCGCCGCGATGTGTTCGACGGTTTGCAGAAGACGCCGAAGTCGTTGCCGCCCAAATGGTTCTACGATTCGGTCGGCAGTGACCTGTTCGACCAGATCACCCGGTTGCCCGAGTATTATCCGACCCGCGCCGAGGCCGAGATATTGCGCACCCGATCAGCCGAAATCGCCGAGGCCAGCGACGCCGACACCCTGGTCGAACTGGGTGCCGGGACTTCGGAGAAGACCCGGCAGCTGCTGGACGCGCTGCGTGACCGCGGATCGCTGCGTGGATTCGTGCCGTTCGACGTCGACGCCAACATGTTGTCGACGACCGCGACCGCAATCCAGGGCGAGTACCCGGGCATCGAAATCAAGGCAGTCTGCGGTGATTTCGAAGAGCACCTGACCGAGATTCCCGGCGGTGGCCGGCGTCTTTTCGTGTTCTTGGGGTCGACGATCGGCAACCTCACACGGGGGCCGCGCGCGGAGTTCCTCGCAACCTTGGCCGCGGTGATGCGGCCGGGGGACACCCTGCTGCTGGGAACGGACCTGGTCAAGGACGCCGACCGGCTGGTGCGTGCCTATGACGACGCCGCCGGCGTGACGGCGCGCTTCAATCGCAATGTGCTCGCGGTGGTCAACCGGGAGCTCGACGCTGATTTCGACGTCGACGCCTTCCAGCATGTGGCTCGCTGGAACACCGAAGACGAACGCATCGAGATGTGGCTCCGGTCCGACCGTCCGCATCGGGTGCGTGTCGGCGCGCTCGACTTGGACGTCGAGTTCGAGGCTGGCGAGGAGATGCTCACCGAGGTGTCGTGCAAGTTCCACCCGGACGGGGTGCGTGCGGAGTTGGCCGAGGCCGGATTGCGTGGCATTCGGTGGTGGACCGACAGTGCAGGCGATTTCGGCTTGTCGTTGGCCGCCAAGTGACCGATAGCGAGTCGCTGGCTGATCAATGGCGAGCGGACCGCCCGCCGGTAGCCGGGCTGCACCTGGACAGTGCGGCGTGCTCGCGCCAAAGTCTCGCGGTGCTCGAGGCCACCTCCCAGCACGCGCGGTTCGAGGCCGAAGTCGGTGGGTATGTCGCGGCCGAGGCCGCCAAAGCCGTGCTCGACGCCGGACGCGCCGCGGTCGCGGCCCTGACTGGCAGGCCCGACGCCGAGGTGGTGTTCACCACCGGTGCGCTGAATGGGTTGGACCTGCTGCTCGGTAGCTGGCCGGCGGGGGCGGCGGGTCGAAGGACGCTAGCGTGCCTGCCGGGCGAGTACGGCCCCAACCTGGCCGTGATGGCTGCCCACGGATTCGAGCGGCAGCTGCTGCCGACGCTCGAGGACGGCCGGGTGGCGCTCGACGACGCGGCATTTGTCCTGGAAACCGAGCCCCCCGATCTGGTCCACCTGACCGCCGTGGCCAGCCACAGCGGGGTGGTGCAACCGCTGGCGATGATCGCGGAACTGTGCCGCCAGTTGGGGTTGCCGCTGGTCGTGGACGCCGCGCAGGCGCTGGGCCAGGTGGACTGCGCGGCCGGTGCCGACGTCACGTACTCGACGTCACGCAAGTGGATTGCCGGGCCGCGGGGTGTGGGAATCCTCGCGGTGCGGCCCGATCTGATGGAGCGGCTGTCTCCGCGGCTGGCGGCACCGGAATGGGCCCCGCTGTCGACCGTGGCTCAGCAGCTGGAATTCGGCGAAGCCAATATCGCTGCGCGAGTGGGATTTTCGGTGGCACTGGGTGAGCATTTGGCGTACGGCCCGGAGCGGGTGCGGGCACGCCTGGCCGAGCTGGGCGGCGTCAGCCGCACTCTGCTGGCCGATGTGTCCGGGTGGGCGCTGATCGAAGAGACCGAAGAGCCGAGCGCCATCACCACCCTGGCGCCCGTCGATGGCGCCGATCCCGAAGCGGTGCGGGCATGGTTGCTCGCCGAACGGCGGATCCTCACTACCTGTGCCGGAACGCAGCGGGCGCCGCTCGAGTTGACCGCGCCGGTGCTGCGGATCTCGCCGCACCTGGACACCACCGCCGACGACCTGGAGAGCTTCGCTGAAGCGCTGATCGCCGCGACCGCGGCGACTGCCTAGCTGTCCAAGCCGCCTAGCCTTTGTTGCCCGGGCTGCCGTTAGCGCCGCCGTCGGTGCCTGTGCCGGCGTCGCCACCGCCGCCCGCGCCACCGTTGGTGCCGGTGCCGACGGCGACCTCCGCTGTTTCACGCAAGCAAGATGGGAAGCGTATCGCTGTTCGGGCGTCCTCGGCCCGGCCGCGCGGATTAACCGGACTTATGCGCTGTCAGCAGGTAGGCAGGCAGCTTCATGCGGCCCTTTTCATCGTGGTCGTGCAGCGGCATCGGGGAGTCGTTCTGCTCAGCTGCTGCCGGGATATTCGCGTGGATGAAGGCCGGGCGGATTTCGTCGATTTCCCAATACTTGCTCACCGCGGCGCGTAACTCGTCCTCGCCGACCTGATTGGGCCTGGCTTCCCACTGGGCGGGGAAGGCGCCGTCGGCGAACACCAGCACGTAGTAGCTGGCCCCCGGGGCCGCCGCGCGGTGCACCGAGCTCAGGTAGCCATCGCGGCCCTCCACGGGCAGCGAGTGAAACAACGTGCTGTCGACCACCGTGTTGAATTGGCCATCATGGCCAGTAAAGGACGTGATGTCGGCCTGCACGAAGCTGGCGTTAGTCAAGCCTCGTTCGGCAGCGGCCTTGGTAGCCGCCGCGACCGCGGTGGGCGTGAGATCGATGCCGACCACGGTGTAGCCATCGCTCGCCAGCGCCAACGACAGCTCGGCATACCCGCAGCCCGCGTCCAGCACGTCGCTGCGGAATTTGCCGGCTGCCAGCAGCGCGGCCAGCTCCGGCTGCGGCTCACCGATGTTCCACGGTGGCGGACCCTCGAACCGCCCCTGCTCTCGATATGCGCTGTCCCAATCCGGTAATGCAGATGACATATTTCCAACGTACCCGCGTTCTAAGAGGGTCAAAGTTCCCAGGTGTGCACCGGCTGGTTGGCATGCATGTGCTCGCAGTACCGGCGCAGCATTTCGGCCAGTGCCGCCGGTCGTGTCAGCCCGCCGTCCTGCAGGGTACGCACCGTCGACACCTGCCAGTGCGCACCGTTGCGACCGGTCTTGGCACGCCCCTCTATGACGCCGAGAAACCGGTCGCGTACCGCGACGTTGACACCCCACTTTCGCAATCCCTCGTGAGCCATTGGAAGCAGCGTTCCCAGCACCAATTCCTGCGCCGCCACTTCGCCCAGGCCCGGCCAGTGCAGCCGGGCGTCCATGCCGGTGCGGGCTCCCTCGAGGAAATTGGCCTGTGCCGCAGCGAAACTCATCCTGGTCCACAGCGGATCTTCCGCTTCGGACAGGCTGCGCAACACGCCGTAGTAGAAGGCTGAATTGGCCAGCATGTCAATGACGGTCGGGCCGGCGGGCAGCACCCGGTTCTCCAGCCGCAGATGTGGGCGCCCGACCCCGTCCACTTCCACAACGTCGTAGACCGGCCGGTTCCACCGGTACACGGTGCCGTTGTGCAGGCGCAATTCCGAAAGCTGTGGAATGCGTCCGGCGGCGAGCTCGGCGACTGGGTCCTCGTCGGACAACTCGGGAAGTAGGGACGGGAAGTAGCGGATGTTCTCTTTGAACAGGTCAAGGATGGACGTGATCCACCGCTCGCCGAACCACACCCGTGGTCGCACGCCTTGGGTCTTGAGTTCCTCGAGCCGGGTATCGGTGGACTGCGCGAACAATTCGATGCGGGTTTCCGACCACAGTTGGTGACCGAAGAAGTACGGCGAATTGGCGCCCAACGCCAGCTGTGCACCGGCCAGCACTTGCGCCGCGTTCCAGTTTGCGGCGAAGTCCGCCGGGGCGACCTGCAGGTGCAATTGCAGACTGGTGCAGGCGGATTCGGGAGCGATGGACGCGGCGCGCCAATTGAGCGGCTCGGGGCCGGCGATGTTGATCGGGATGTCCTCGCCGCGCGCGCTGAAGATCGAGTCGTTTAGGGCCGCATACCGCGCGGACTCGCTCATCCAGCCGTCGTTGAGGTGTTCAGGCATCAGCGTGGGCAGGATGCCGATCATCACGATGTGGGCCCCGCCGGCGCAGGCCTTGGTCTCGGCGTGGTTCAGGCTGGCGCGGACTTCGGCCTCCAGATCGACGCCGGTGTGCCCGGACAGCGGCCGGGGCGGCACATTGAATTCGATGTTGTAGGCGCCTAACTCGGTCTGATAGGCGGGGTCCGCGATGGCGTCCAGCACACGCCGGTTCGACATGGCGGGCTGGTAGTCGTCATCGACGAGGTTGCATTCGATCTCCATGCCGGTGAGCGGGCAGTCGGAATCAAACCGGGACTGCTCGAGCATCGTCTCTAAGACGTCTAGAGATAGCCGCACCTTGCGGCGGTATTCCTGCCGATGTGTGCGGTCATAGGTGGTGCGCTTGACCTCTTCGCCCACAAGGCCGATGCAACAGGGTTACCGTCGACAACGCAAGTGTCCCGCAGTAGTCGAACGTCACCCAGGGGAGCGCCCTTGACCGAATTCATAGCTGCCATCGACCAGGGCACCACAAGCACGCGCTGCATGATCTTCGATCACGACGGCGCCGAGGTGGGCCGCCACCAGCTCGAGCACGAGCAGATCCTCCCGCGCGCCGGTTGGGTCGAGCACAATCCGGTTGAGATCTGGGAGCGCACCGCGTCCACGCTGATGTCAGTGCTGAACGCCACCAACCTTGGCCCAGGCGATATTGCCGCCCTCGGCATAACCAACCAGCGTGAGACGACGCTGGTATGGAATCGCAAGACCGGGCGACCGTATTACAACGCGATCGTCTGGCAGGACACCCGCACCGACCGGATCGCATCGGCGCTGGACCGAGACGGCCGCGGCGACGTGATCCGCCGCAAGGCGGGCCTGCCGCCGGCGACCTATTTCTCGGGAGGGAAGTTGCAATGGATCCTCGAGAACGTTGACGGGGTGCGCCAAGCCGCGGAACACGGCGACGCTATCTTCGGCACCGCCGATACCTGGGTGTTGTGGAACCTGACCGGCGGCCCGCGGGGCGGCGTGCACGTCACCGACGTGACCAACGCCAGCCGGACCATGCTGATGGACCTGGAGACGCTGGACTGGGACGACGAGCTCCTGTCGTTCTTCTCCATCCCCCGCGAGATGCTGCCGGCGATCAAGCCGTCGTCACCGCGACAGCCCTTCGGTGTCACCACCGCGACTGGGCCCGTCGGCGGCGAGGTGGCGATCACCGGTGTCCTCGGCGACCAGCACGCGGCCATGGTCGGGCAGGTGTGCCTGGACGCGGGAGAAGCGAAAAATACTTACGGCACCGGCAATTTCCTGCTGCTGAACACCGGTGAGACGATCGTGAGATCCAGCAATGGCCTGCTGACCACGGTCTGCTACCAGTTCGGGGACGCCAAACCCGTTTACGCGCTCGAGGGTTCGATAGCGGTCACCGGCTCGGCGGTGCAGTGGCTGCGCGACCAGTTGGGCATCATCAGCGGCGCCGCGCAAAGTGAATCGCTGGCACGCCAAGTTGCGGACAACGGTGGGGTGTATTTCGTTCCGGCGTTCTCCGGGCTGTTCGCCCCGTACTGGCGATCCGATGCCCGTGGCGCGATCGTGGGCCTGTCGCGGTTCAACACCAACGCACACGTGGCCCGCGCGACGCTGGAGGCGATCTGCTATCAGAGCCGTGACGTGGTGGACGCGATGGAAGCGGATTCCGGTGTGCGCCTTGAGGTATTGAAGGTCGACGGGGGTATCACCGACAACGACCTATGCATGCAGATCCAGGCCGACGTGCTGGGCGTGGACGTCGTGCGGCCGGTGGTTGCCGAGACCACCGCGTTGGGCGCCGCCTATGCGGCGGGCCTGGCGGTCGAGTTCTGGGCTGACCCATCCGACCTGCGGGCCAACTGGCAGGAGGACAAACGTTGGACCCCGACATGGGACGAGGACCAGCGTGCCGCCGGATACGCCGGCTGGCGCAAGGCCGTGCAGCGAACCCTGGATTGGGTCGATGTGACCTGACCCTCCTTCGCCGCGAGCGTGCGTGTCCGTACCACGACACGCCGACATGGCTGGCATTTTGCGCACGCTCGGCGGTGGGGGACGCATTTCGGGTGCGGTCAGTCCTCGCCGAGGATGCCGTAGACCTCACGTCGCGCATTGTTGAGAATCTCGACGATGCGCTGCTGTTGGTCTGCCGTGGCGGTATGCGCGGATTGCGCAACCGCACCGAACAATTGGCCCACAGCCGCCCGCAGGTTCATGTGGCCCGGGTCGGCGCCTTCTGTGATCTCGTCCCACGGTGCGGTCTCGACCTTCTCGGCCGCCGCGCGACCTTCGTCCGTCAGCTTGAAAAGTTTCTTGCTGCCGTCGCTTTCGCTCGCGGTGATCAGCCCTTCGTCGTCCAGCAGCTGAAGCGTCGGGTACACCGAGCCGGGGCTGGGCTTCCAAAGTCCATTGCTGCGTTCGGCGATCTGCTGGATCATCTCGTAGCCGTGCATCGGGCGGT
>Ga0182014_10001309_pt1 | contig 33541 bp, 29 predicted proteins | sample 612S2DmetaG_FD_120489 | JGI IMG/M metagenome (GOLD analysis project Ga0182014, IMG submission 120489) | Permafrost microbial communities from Stordalen Mire, Sweden - 612S2D metaG | ecosystem: Environmental > Terrestrial > Soil > Wetlands > Permafrost | place: Sweden: Stordalen | collected... | reverse complement strand
GGTTCCGCTGGCGCTGTTTGCCATCGACGAAGCGCACTGCATTTCCGAATGGGGCCACGAATTCCGGCCGGAGTACCGGCAGCTCAGCTCGCTGCGGCGGAACTTTCCGGATAAGCCCATCGCCGCGTTCACCGCCAGCGCCACCAAGCGGGTGCGGCACGACATTCTGGAGCAGCTTCAACTGCGCGATCCGGACAAGTACATCGCCAGTTTCCATCGCCCCAACCTGCGCTATCTCGTTCACGAGTGCGATCGGGATTCGCACGAGCGGCTGCTCGTGGCCGCGCTCCACGCCTACAAAGGCGAAAGCGCGATTGTGTACGCGCCCACGATTGCGCTGGTGGAGAGCACGGTGGATTTTCTGGGCGATCACAACATCGACGCCATCGCCTATCACGGGCAGATGGACACCACCCGGCGGCGGCGCAACCAGGAGCGCTGGATGAACGACGAAGTGCGGGTGCTGGTGGGCACCATCGCCTTCGGCCTGGGGATCAATAAACCGGCCGTGCGCGCGGTGGTCCACACCTCGCTGCCGAAATCGATCGAGCAGTATTACCAGGAAGCCGGGCGCGCCGGCCGCGACGGTCTGCCGGCCGATTGCGTGCTGCTGTGGCGGCCGAAAGATGCCGGCCTGCTGGCCTATTTCATCGACCAATTGAACGACAAGGCGGAAAAGGAGCGGGCCTGGCAGCGGTATCACGCGGTGAAACGGTTCGTGGAGAGCGAGCGCTGCCGGCATTACCAGATCTGCTACCACTTCGGGCAGACGCCCAAGTGGGAGCGCTGCGAAATGTGCGACGTGTGCGGCAACCTGCCGGAATGGATGCGCGGCAAAGCTGCCGCGGCGGCGCCGGCCAAGCGGAAAAAGCGCCGGGAACTGGCGCCGCCGCGGGCCATCGAGATTCCGGCACAGGTTGTCCCGGCGCAGGGCCGCCCCACGCCGCCTTTAGCCGCGCCGCGGCCCATCGCTTCTGTTCCGGTGGCCGATGGCGAACTGGTGGCATTCTTCAAAGACTGGCGGCGGCGCATGGCGGAGCGCGCGGCCATGCCGGCGTACGTGGTGCTGAGCGACGCCGCGCTGGAAGACCTGTGCCGCAAGCGGCCGGCCAACCTGCGGGAACTGCTGGGGGTCACCGGAATCGGCGAGCGCAAGGCCGAATTGTACGGCCGGGAGATCTTTGCCGCCTTCGAGGCTTATCGCCAGGGAACGCGGGCGGCGGCGCGGGCGCCCAGGCAGGCGGCTCCGGCGGAAGAAACCATCCTGCTGTTGGCGGAGGGAAAATCCTTCGAGGAAATCGCCCGGATTCGCGGCCGCCAGGTGAGCCACGTGGTCAACATGATTGCCGACATGATCGAGAAAGGCCGCGTGGACTATCGCCGGGAATGGGTGGGCGAAGAGGCGCACGGGCGGATTGAAGAAGCCATCGGCCGATTGGGATCGGAGAGGCTGAAGCCCTTAAAAGAAGCCTTGCCGCCGGAAATCACCATTGAGCAGGTGCGGCTGGTGGTGGCGTGGGCGAGATACAAGGAGCGGGGCGAGGGAGGGAAATAGGAGCTGCGTCCCGGATCATAAAAACAGAGTAAAGGGTCCGGAAAGTCTATACTCAAGGACAGAGGCGGAGCCGTGAAGCAGCAGTGTCACATTTCGATGATCTATCTCTCCTGGGTGGTGTATTTGGGCGGGCTTGCCGTTTCGATCTGGTACTCCCAATGGGCGCTAGCGGCAGGCTGGCTGGTAGCCGCGCCTGTCCTTCAATGGCTGTACATTCGCAAGTTCCCGGGCATGTCGACCGCCATGGGATACGGCCGCATTACCGATGAGCCGGCAGGGACAGTTGGCCCGGCGCCGGCGAAGGTCACTCTCTACACCGCGCTGGGCTGCCCGTTTTGCCCGCTGATCGATCAGCGCCTGGAGACCCTGCGGAAGGCCGCGGGCTTCACGCTGGAAAGAATCGACGTTACCCTGCGGCCGGACCTGCTGGCCTCCAAGGGTATCCGTTCCGTTCCGGCGGTGGAAGTGCAAGGCCGCGTGCTTTTCGGGTTAGTGAGTACGAAGGATCTCGCCGCGGCGATTGCGCAACCCGAGGCTCATCACACGGCCGTCGCGAAATTGTGAAGAGATTTTGCCGCAGATGAACGCGGATAAACGCCGATAAAGCCTTTAATTTCTCCATCCGTGTTTATCTGTGTTCATCCGTAGCAATATTCTCTCAGGCTTGTAATGGGCGCGGAATTTCAAAAGGTGAATCATGCTAACGTCAGGCGCGGCGATACGTCGCGTTGAATAAGGCCTGGTGACATGACTTGTTTACGACTGGGCGCGCTGGCCGTTCTCCTGGTGGCTGGCGCGGCCGGACAGGCGCCGGTGCGCGTCCTTTTTCTGGAGCCGGTGAGTGCGGTGGACACGCGAGGAGCGGAGATATCGGACCAGAATCTTCTCTATCGCATGGCGGCCAACCCGGAGCGGTACACGCCGTGGTTGAACAACGAATCCGCGGCCCGCGCGTTTCGGCTGTACCGCGACGCTTGTGAGATCGCGCACCCCGGCGGCGGTGTGCCGGACTACTACGTGGCGTTGGTCAAGGGCGGCAATCACGCCGCCACCGGCTTCCGGCTGGAGAACGGTGGCAGGGTCGAAGAGCACCCGCGGCAGCCCTATATTCTGCTGGATGCGGAGGAATGGCGCTTCGAGACCACGCTGCTGCACGAGACCGGTCACATGGCGATATCGATGCTGGCCGGCGGGCGCGGGTTGGAGGCCAAAGAGATAGCCTCGATTCCGCATTCGACGGCGGCGCTCACCGACCGCAATACGGCCTTCAACGAAGGTTACGCCATTCACCTCGAAACCGTCCAGGCTCACGTGGGCCGCGACGTCTGGAACCGCCAGCGCTATCACCGCGAGATGGTTCTGTTCGGCGATGCGCCATTCCAGCAGGCGGAATACTTTCACCACTCGGCGGACCTGACCAGCTATTCACAGAGCTTGGCCCGGTACAGCGAGGTAAGGGAAAATGACTTTTCCTTCGAAAGCGCGTTTCAGGGGCCGGACTACCTGCGGGTGCAACTGGAAAAGGCGCGCGACTTTGCTACCGTGCGCGACGCCGACCAGTTGCTGGAGGCCGAGGGCTACTACGCCAGCTTCTTCTTCCTGTTCACGATGCGCGGCAGCACGGTTCCGGATGGGGCGGCGATCGACGCCCGCGAGCGGCGGATGCTGCGGGCGATGCAGGCGGCGCTCGTGGCCAATCCGGGGCTGGAATCCGGGCCGTGGCTGGTGCGGGTGGTCACGGAGTACATGAAGCTGTTTCCGGCAGAGAAAGCCGCCATCGTGGACGCGCTCGACGATACCAGTCACGGCGCGTTCGTCGACGCGGCGGCGGCGTCGCTGTGGAGAGAGCATTATTTGGCGGCGCTGCGGCTCGATGTGGGCAGGCTGAACCGGGAGGGTTTAGCGGCCGCACGCAAGCGGTGGCGGGAGCAAGTACTGGCCGATCCGGCGGTGTTGCTTTCGCGGCTGGGGCCGGAAGTGCCCTGCGAGTTGCCCGCCGTGAAGGTGCGCCTGACGGCTTTTGACGAGGAAGCGCCGGTGCGTTTCGACGTCAACACGGTTCAGGCCGGGATTCTGCGGTTGATTCCCGGCATCGGCGAGGCTGAGATCGGCGCGTTGCTCGGTGCGCGCACTGCCAGGCCCTTTACCGGGGGTGACGACTTTCAGAAACGGGCGGGGCTAAAGCCGGCGAGCCTGGCGGCGTTGAAGTTCTGAAGGGGAAGCTTTCAGATGAACATCTCTTCGTCTTGAGTGGCGGTATCGACCGAACTGCGGCGCGAACCGCGCACCAGGGTGGAGATGGCGGCCGAAAAACCGGCGGCCACGGCGTTGACTTCACGGACCGGGCGGGTGACGGCGCGCCTGACGGCGTCGCCCAGTTCGTTGACCTGTTCGACGGTGCTTTCCACCGAACGATCGATTTGCTCGAGGCGAACACGGGCCCGGTCGGTGGCGTCGGTGAGAGTTTCGCCGAAGCGTTCGGCCTGGACGCGGCTGGTGTGAACGATTTCGGCGATTTCGCCCGAGACCTCGGCGATGCGTGGACGGGTATCTTCCACGATCCGGCCGACGGTGGCCAGCACTTCCTGCGTGCGATCGAACACGGGGACCAGCTTATCGATCGCGGGACCGATCCGCGCCAGTGCGGGACGGAGATCGTCGATTGCCGGTCCGGCCTTTTCGATGGCGGGAACGAGGCTGTGCATGATCGCCGCCACCTGGTCGGCAAGCGGATCCAGTTTCGCGATCAGCGGCTCGACGCGATCCATCAGCGGCTCCGCTTTGCGCTGCATTCTGCGTGTGCTGCGGTACAACGCCAGGGCCACCGCGGCCAGCAGCACAAACGCCAGGCACGCCAACACGACGGCAACCGTGATTACGATGCGAAACACGTCTTCCGGCATGCTCAGAAAATCTTCCCCCGTCTAACGAAGCTGTCAGCTTTCAGCGCTCAGCGGCCGACTGCCGATGGCCAATTGCTGAAAGCTTGCCGCCAATACGTACCGATTATGCCGAGCCTTCCGCGGCAGACGACTGGTTGACGGAATCGCGGTACGCCTGACGGCCGGCTTCCACGGCGTCGGCCAGGCTGTCTTTCTGCCGGGCCACCGCATCCTTGCTCTTTTCCACCAAAGTGGCCGCGTTTTGTTTGATATCGGCGCTGGCCTGCTTCAGGAAGTCGCCACCTTCGCCGGCCTTGGTCTTGATCAAATTCCGGGTCTCTTCGCCGGATTTCGGGGCAAACAACAAACCGATGCCAACTCCCACGCCCAAACCCAGCAGGAAGCTGGAAAAGCCGTTCTTATCCATAATTCCTCCTCCTCTTGACGCGGTCCAAAAAAGAACGCCGCTGCCGCGAGCCTTCAAAACTTCAGTATACTCCCCATGGGATTACGTTTTATGGAACCGAAAGAGCCTCGGCGGCTGGAAAGCGCCCAACTGTGGAATTATGCACTCAAGGTTTTGGGCGGCAGGGCGCATTCCACCGGCGAGTTGCGTGAAAAGCTGCGCCGCCGGGCAGCGAAGGCTGAGGATATCGAGCCTTTGCTGGGCCGGTTGAAAGAGTACGGTTATCTGGACGACCGCCGCTACGCCGAGAGCTACGCCGCCGCGCGGCTGAGCAACGACAAACTGGGGAGCGCCCGCGTGGTGCGCGATCTGCGGCGGCGCCGGGTGGCGCCGGCGCTGGCTGAAAAATCCGTGAGCCAGGCCTATCGCGACGTCAAAGAAGAGGAACTGATCGAAGCCTGGGTGCGCCGCAAGTACCGCCTGGCGCCCAAAGAGAACCTGTTCCAGGAAGACAAGGACATGGCCGCCGCCTACCGCCGTTTGCTGCGGGCCGGTTTCCGCAGCGGCGATATCGTGCGGGTACTGAAGCGGTTCGCCCGCAACCCGGACCTGCTGGAGGAGTTTGAGGCGCCGGGGGAGGGGGAGGAGAACTGAGGAGCTGTGAAGAAATCAACTTCGAGCCACCGCTGAACGCCGATAAATCCTTTCATTTTTTCAGCTGCGTAATCTGCGTTTATCGGCGGCCCTGTTCCTTCCGCGGCTTCCGGCTCCCCGCATTTTCCTGAACATAATGGAAGCATTTTGTTTTTGCGCCGATAGGTGTATTCTGGAGGGACAAGGGAGGACTTGGACACGGTCAGGTTTTGTGCGCTGGCGAGCGGGAGCACGGGCAACGCGGCCCTGATAGCGACTTCCAGCACCCGGATTCTGGTGGATGCGGGGTTGAGCATGCGGGAACTCGGCCGGCGCCTGGCGGGGATCGGCGAAGCGTTGGAATCGATCGACGCCATCGTAGTCACCCACGAACACAGCGATCATGTCTGCGGCCTGCCGGTACTGGCGCGGAGCAAGAAGGTTCGCGCCCGGATTTACATGACCCGTCTTTCCGCTCCCTCCATCGATTGGGGCGGGGCGCAGCCGAACCTCGAGACCTTTCAAGCCGGAGCGCGTTTCGTGGTGGGGGACATCGCGGTGGAAAGCTTCGGCATCCCCCACGATGCGGTGGACCCGGTGGGCTACGCGTTTGAAGCCGGCGGCGTGCGTATCGGGGTGGTCACGGATCTGGGCTACGTGCCGGAATCCATCAAGTATCATCTGCGCCGCACGGACCTGCTGATGCTGGAGGCCAATCACGATCTGGACATGCTGAAGGTGGGGCCGTATCCGTGGGCGGTGAAGCAGCGGGTGATGAGCCGGGTGGGCCACCTGTCGAATCTGAGCATGTCCGAATATCTGGCCGGGGACCTGGACCGGGCCACCACATACCTGGTTTTGGGCCACCTGAGCGAACAGAACAATCACCCGGAGATCGCGCGCATGGTGGCGCAGCAGACGCTGGATGGCTGTGGCCTGACCACGCGCCTGAGCATCGCCGCGCCGCACGCCCCGACCGAGGTTTACGAATTCTGAGAAGGCGTGGAGAAATATAGCCACGGATGAACACAGATGAACGCAGATGAAGAAGTAGATGGATTTGGTTCGTCGATAGAAGGCTTGGCCACGGATGAGCTTGGATGAGGATCAGAGAATTTATCTGCGTTCATCGGTGGCTTGAATTTGATTTTTCAAAACTATGATTCCCCGATACACGCGGCCGGAGATGGGCCGCATCTGGAGCGACGAGAACCGTTTCACTCAGTGGCTGGAAGTGGAGCTGGCGGCGTCGGAGGCGTTGGCCGAACTGGGGGTAGTACCCGCCGAAGCGGCGCGCCTGCTGCGGGCCCACGCCGGCTTTGAGGTGGCGCGGATCCACCAGATTGAGCGCGAGGTGAAGCACGACGTGATCGCCTTCACCACGGCGGTGGCGGAGGCGATGGCCAGCGCCGGCCACGGGGAAGAGTCGCGCTGGCTGCACTACGGGCTGACCTCGAACGACGTAGTGGATACGGCCCAGGCGCTGGTGCTGCGGCAAGCCGCCGCGATCATACTGGCCGACCTGGAAGCGCTCCGCGCCGTCTTGAAGCGCCGCGCCCTGGAGTTCCGCCACACGGCGGAGATTGGCCGCACCCACGGCGTGCACGCCGAGCCGGTGACCTTCGGCCTGAAACTGGCGATCTGGTACGAGGAAGCCGGGCGCAACCTGGCGCGCGTGCGGACGGCGGCGGAAGGTTTGCGCGTGGGCAAGACCTCGGGAGCGGTGGGCACGTTCGCCCACATCGGTCCGGAAGTGGAAGAGCGCATCTGCGCGCGGCTGGGCCTCGAACCTGCCAGGGCGGCCACGCAGGTGATTCAGCGCGACCGGCATGCGGCGCTGGTAGCGGCCTTGGCGCTGGCCACGGCGCTGTGCGAAAAAATCGCCCTGGAGGTGCGGCACCTGCAGCGCACCGAAGTGCGCGAGGCCGAGGAATATTTCGCCAAGGGGCAAAAGGGCAGCTCGGCCATGCCGCACAAGCGCAACCCGGTGACCTGCGAACAGATCTGCGGACTGGCGCGGGTGGTGCGCGCCAACGTTCAGGCGGCTTACGAAAACGTGGCGCTATGGCATGAGCGCGACATTTCGCACTCCTCGGTGGAGCGGGTGATTCTGCCGGATTCGACCATCCTGGCGGATTATCTGCTCGACAAAACCACGGCGCTGGTTGACCAGATGCTGGTTTATCCCGCCCGCATGAAGCGCAACCTGGAGATGACCCGCGGCCTGGTCTTCAGCGGCCAGTTGCTGCTCGACCTGGCGGCCGCCGGGATGCTGCGCGAACAAGCGTACCGCATCGTGCAAGGCCATGCCATGAAGGCCTGGGAGGAAGAGAGCGACTTCCGGGCCGCCATCGAAGCCGATGCCGAGATCGGCGCCGTGCTGACCCCCGAAAAAATCGCCGAGGCGTTTTCGCTGGAGCGGCAGTTGCGGAACATCGACCGGATTTTCGAGCGGGTGTTTGGAGAGGCCGGCTAAGGTCAAACCTGCCGCGAGTCAGAGCCGCGACTGTAAAGGAGCGGTTGCCACGTAGCGGAACGATAGCGCCCGCTGGGTCACGCCTGTGGCGGCTCCGGCAACCGCTCCCTCACGGTCGGGGCTCGCGGCATTAGGATTGTCTGTCAGGCGATCGTCTGTTGGGGAGGAGTGACAGACGACGAAAGGCGATCGTCTGACCCGCCCGGCGCGCCTTTCAGCCACTCCTGGAAGCTCTCCAGGTAGAGATAGATCACCGGTGTAATGTAGAGCGTCAGGAACTGGCTCACGACGAGGCCGCCCACCACGGCCAGGCCCAGCGGCTGGCGCGCGTCGGCGCCTTCGCCGTAACCGAGCGCGATGGGCAGCGTGCCGAACAGCGCCGCCATGGTGGTCATCATGATCGGCCGGAAGCGCAGCAGGCAGCCCTGCCAGATGGCCTGGCGCGCATCCGCCCCGCCGTGGCGGGCGTCAATGGCGAAATCGATCATCATGATGGCGTTCTTTTTCACCACGCCGAACAGCATCACGATGCCCACGAAAGCGTAGAGGTCCAGCTCGCGGTGAAACAGTTTCAGGGTGAGCAGCGCGCCGAAGACCGCCGAGGGCAGGCCCGACAGAATCGTGACGGGGTGAATGAAGCTCTCATACAACATTCCCAGCACGATGTAAATCACCAGGATGGCCACGATCAGCAGCAGGGTGAGGTTGCGGAACGAGCTCTGGAACTCCTTCACCGTCCCCTGAAAGGCGGTGCTGATGGTGGCCGGCATGCGCAGATCGCTCACGGCGCCATCCACCGCCGTGGCCGCTTGGCCGAGCGACATGCCGGGCAACAGATTAAAGGAGATCGTCACCGCCGGCAATTGCCCGAAATGGTTGATATTGAGCGGCCCGGTGCGGCGCGAAATGCGGGTCACGGCATCGAGCGGCACCAGCGATCCGCCGGACGAGCGCACGTAGAGTTTCGAAAGCGCCTGCGGAGAACGCTGGTAGCGCGGGTCCACTTCGAGGATTACCTGGTATTCGTCGGCGGGGGCGTAGATCACCGAAACTTCGCGGTCGCTGAAAGCGCTGAAGAGCGCGTTCTGCACCACGGCCGGCGTCACGCCCAGCGCCACGGCGCGGTCGCGATCGATGTTCACCATCACCTGCGGGCTCGAAATCTGCATGTCGCTGTTCACGTCCACCATGCCCGGTATCTTCTGCATGGCGGCGGTGAGGCGCGGCGCCCAGGAATAGAGCTCGTCCAGGTCGGTGCTCTGCATGGTGAGCTGGTAGACGCTCTGTCCCTGCTGCCCGCTCACGGTGATGGGCGGCGGATTCTGCAGAAACGTGAAGACGCCGGGGACCGCCATGGTGCGCGGCCGGAGCTGGGCGATGATCTCGTCGACCGACAATTTCCGCTGGTTCCGCGGCTTTGTTTTGGAGAAGAAGAAAGCCTGATTGCCGCCCATGACGAATGCGCCCACGTCCTCCAGGTTGGGATTAGAGCGCGCGATCTCGGCGACCGCGTGGGCGTGGCTGGCCATGTATTCGAACGATGCGTCCTGCGGCCCCAGGATCACGCCGAACAAGAACCCCTGGTCCTGGCTGGGGATGAAACCCTTGGGCATGATCTCGAACAGGTAGACGGTTCCGATCAGCATCAGCACCGCGATCGTCAGCGTGGCCAACCGAAAACGCAGCGCCACCGACAAGGTTCGCTCGTACCAGTGGGTCAGGCGATCGAACCCGCCTTCGAGCGCGCGGTAAGCGATGCCGTGCCGGCCGCCACGCGAAGGTTTCAGGAAGCGGCTGCCCAGCATGGGAGTGAGGGTCAGGGACACGAATCCGGAAATCAGAATCGCCACCACGATGGTCACCGAGAATTCATGCAGCAGACGCCCTACGATTCCCGCCATGAACAGCACGGGGATGAAGACCGCCACCAGCGAGAAAGTCATGGAGAGAATGGTGAAGCCGATCTCGCGCGAAGCGGCAAACGCGGCCTCCCGCCGCGATTCCCCCATTTCCATGTGGCGCACGATGTTTTCCAGCATCACGATGGCATCGTCCACCACGAAGCCCACCGACAACGTGAGGGCCATCAGGGACAGGTTATTCAGACTATAGCCCAGCAGGTACATCACCGCGAACGTGCCTACGATGGAAAACGGTACGGCGCAGCCGGGGATCAGGGTGGCCGAAAGATTGCGCAGGAACAGGAAGATGACCATCACCACCACGCAGATGGTGAGCACCAGGGTGAATTCCACGTCGCGAATCGAATTGCGAATCGATTCCGACATGTCGCCCGCCACCGAAAGGCGGACCGAGGCCGGGATCTCGCGCCGGAATTCGGACATGAGGCGCTTGATGTTGTCCACCACATCGACGGTATTGGTGCCGGGCTGCCGCTCGACCGCCAGCATGACGCAGCGGACGTCGTTAAACCAGGCGATCAGCTTGGTGTCCTCCACGCCGTCGGTCACGTTGCCCAATTCCTCCAGGCGGACGGGCGCGCCGTTGCGCCACGCCACGACGACCGGCCGGAAGGCCGCCGCATTGAACAGGGACCCGTTGGATTCGATGGTAAAGGCCTGGTGCGCGCCATCGAGGCGTCCGGTGGGCAGGTTGGAGTTGCTGGCTGCAATCGCGCTTCCCACTTCGTCGAGGCCGATATTGTGAGCCGCCAGCCGGTCGGGGTCCACCTGCACCCGCACGGCGTATTTCTGCTCACCGAAAACCTCCACCCGCGAAACGCCGCCCGCCATCGAGATGCGGTTGGCCAGCACGTTGTTGGCAAGGTCGGTGACGCGGTAGAGCGGCAGCGCGTCGGACTGGAGCGCCAGGTACAACACCGGCTGTTCGGCGGGGTTGGCCTTTTGATAAGTCGGCGGCCGCGGCATGGAGGGCGGCAGGTTTCCGCCGGCGGCGCTGATGGCCGCCTGAATGTCCTGCGCGGCGGCGTCGATATTGCGGCTCAAATCGAACTGCACGGTGATCAGGCTGCTGCTGAGCGAGTTCACCGAGTTCATGGACTGAATGCCGGCGATGGTGGAAAACTGGCGTTCCAGCGGGGTGGCCACCGAAGATGCCATGGTCTCCGGACTGGCTCCCGGCAGCGCCGCGCTGACTTGGATGGTGGGGTAGTCGACGCTGGGCAGGGCCGCCACCGGCAGGGCGCGAAAGGCCACCACGCCGAACAGCAGGATGGCCATTGAGAGTAGCGCCGTCATTACCGGGCGCTGGATAAAAATGCGCGAAAGGTTCACCGTGGCACCATCGGGGCGGCCGTCATTGCGGCTCGGTAGCCTGCTTGGGGGCGTCGACGGCGATAATCTTCGCGCCCGGGAACAAGCGCATTTGGCCGTCGGTTACGACTGTATCGCCGGGCCCCACTCCTTTTTCGATCACGATTTTGTTTTCGAACGCCCGGCCCGTCACTACCGGGCGAATCTCCACCGTATGGTCCTTCTTCACGGCGTAGACGAACGACCCCGTCTGCCCGGACTGGACCGCCTCGGAAGGCACCAGGGCGGCGTCGCGCCGGGTATCGAGGGTGAGCGTCACGTTCACGAATTGCCCCGGCCAGAGCAGGCCGCCGGTGTTGTCGAAGGTGGCTTTCAGATGGATCCCTCCGGTGGTGGAATCGACCGTGTTGTCGATCACCGAAAGATAGCCGCTGGCCGCGCCGGGCGGGCCATCCCTTTGCTGAACCTTGACCTGCAGCGGGCGATTGGCGTTTAGCCGGCGGATGGCGCTGAGGTGCTCCTCGGGTACGCTGAAATCCACGAAAATCGGCGCGATCCGGTGGATCACCACCAGCGCAACGTCGTTGACTTTGACCAGATTGCCGGGATGGACCAGGAGATTGCCCGTGCGTCCGGTTAGCGGCGCGCGAATCCGGCAGAAACTGAGGTTCAGGTTAGCGGTTTCGACCGCCGCCTGATCGGACGAGAGCGAGGCTCTGGCGGTTGCGATGGAGGCTTCGTCGGCGCGATTGGAAGCACGCGACGAGGTGGCCGTGGCTTGTGCCTGATCGAAGGTGGAGTGCGGGGTCAGCCCAGCCTTGTTCAATTCCGCCTGGCGGGCGGCGTCGCTTTCGGCAAAACTGGCCTGCGCTCGGTCGTGATCGAGCATCGCTTCGGCCTGCGCAATCTGCGCACGGTCGCGCTCGACGGCGGCTTCGGCTTGCTGTAACGCGTCCTGATAAGGACGGGCGTCGATGTCGAACAGCAGATCGCCCTGTTTGACGGTCGCGCCTTCGGTGAAATAGACCTTGGTCAGCTCGCCGGCGATCTGCGACTTGATCTGGACGATGGCCGAAGCTTCCACCGTGCCGACGACCTGTAAATCGGTAGGCACCGATTCCTGGGTCACTGGCGCTACCGATACCGGAACCACCGGCGGCCCGGACATCGCCGGAGCCTGTTGTTGCCGGCAACTAATTCCGGTCAACACAATGACGATCAGCAGCGCGGACTTTGCCTGCATACACGAAACTTCGCTCACCCCACCAAAAGTGTAGCAGACGGATCGAAACCCGATCGGTGAGCCGGCCCCCGGCAAGAGGGCGGGTTCTGTGGAAAACCGCGGCGTTCCGCCTTGGGCACTATGTGATAAAACCGGACGAGGAGATCAGAAATGTCCAAATTATTGATATTTCCGGCGATCATCGCTATTGGGGTCCTCGGCGCCGCACCATCGCGGGCCGCGGCGGCCGAGACGTGCGACCGCGCGTGCCTGGTCGGAATTGCCGACCGCTACCTGGCCGCCATGGTGAAGCACGATCCGGCCGGTCTGCCGCTGGGCGCCAAATTCAAATATACGGAGAACACCGCCACGATTCCGATGGGCGACGGGCTTTGGGTGGGAGCCTCCGAGGGCCCGACTACGTTCAAGATCTATGCCGCCGATCCGGTCTCGGGACAGGTGGGCTTTTTTGGACCCATGAAGGAGTTCGGCCAGCCTGTGCTGTTGGCGCTTCGCCTGAAGATCGAAAACGGCCGTATTACGGAGATCGAGCATGTCGTCGCGCGCAACCTCAGGGAATCGGGGATGAAGGATCTTCAGGTCCCCCGCGCCGGTCTGGTAACGCCCGTCCCGCCCCGGCAGCGGACGCCGCGCCAGGAAATGTTCCATGCCGCCGATTCATACTTCGATTCCATCGAGCACGTGGATGGCGGCCTGGCGCCGTTCGCGGACGACTGCGAGCGCCACGAAAACGGGTCACAGACGACCACCAATAAAGTGCCGGACCCTAACGCCAGCCCGGCCACACGGAAGATCAACGCACTGAACTGCCGGGACCAGATGAACACCCACAATCTGGCTTACATCACGCGCATCCGGCCGCGCCGCCTGCTCATCATTGACGAAGAGTACGGGCTGGTGTTCGGATTCCCGATGTTCGTGCACCGGGGAAACGTTCGGTCCATCAAGATCGTGGGCGTACCCGACGTCGACACGATCCCCATGAATTTCGGGCCGATCAACCTTCAGGCCGGCGAGATCTTCAAGATCCGGTCGGGTAAGATCCACGAAATCGAAGCCAACGGTTTTCTGCTGCCCTACAATGCCTCGAGTGGATGGGAGTAAGAAATGGGCTCAAGATGCCGAGCAGCGCGCTTGAAACCTGCATGGGATGCACGCGCAGGGTTCTAGCGATACATTGGTTGCCGTATGGTAGCGAACGCGTTCATCGGTAAATCCGAGAAACCCACCGAAAATGAGCTGGCGGCGCAGTTGGGTCCCACAAAGGCAGTCTGGGACCGGCTGCTGGCCGAACTGGCGAAGGAATTCGATCTCGTGACATGGGAGTGGAACTCCTATTCGCGCAAAGCCGGATGGTCGCTTCGGCTGAAACGGGGAGAGCGCAACATTGTATATCTGTCGCCAGGCCGCGCCTGCTTTATGGCATCATTCGCGCTCGGTGACAGGGCGGCTCGGGCAGCACGGGAGAGCAAGCTGCCTAAAATCGTGATGCAAATTATCGACGAAGCAAAACGCTACGCCGAGGGTACGGCGGTCCGTCTGGAGGTCAGCGGACCGAAGGACATACCGGCAATTAAGAGACTGGTGGCGATCAAGCTGGAGAACTGAATCTTAATCGGGTTGCAAGAGGAAGGGAATCGCCGTCGCGCCGACAAAGAGGCTCCCCAGCACCGACAGCCTCCCCAGAAGCGGCACGGCCAACACCGGAGTTTCTGGCCAACGCAGACGTGTGCGGGAGGGTTGTAGTCAGCCGGTTTCTTCGGAGCCGACTCCGTCGCATCGGCCTTGGCCATCCGCTCGGGCGCGACCCCTTGCGGACAATCGATTACCAACAACCACCTGAGCGGAGTTGCAGGGGACGGGGTTGCGGGGGACCGGCCCTGCTGCGACACCGAAGGGAACTTCCGTTTCGGGACACACGGCTCCATCCCAAGCGAGATTTCGGTCGGTGTCGCTTACGCCAGCAGTTCCTGGGCGCGGATCAGCCGGTCGGCCACCTTAACGCCGTTGGGGCAGCGGACCGAGCACGTCGGGCAATCGCCGCAACGCAGCGCCCGGACCTCTTTCGGCAGGGCGGAAAAGCTTCTCTGGGCCAGCGGAAAATCGCCGTAGAAGTCGGCGTAGGCCAGGATGCGAAGCTGATCCGGGACCGGCATGCCCTTGGGGCACTGGCCACGGCAGCTATAGCACATGCGGCAGTAGTAGGGGCGGATCTCCTCATTGCGCGCCGAAAGCAGCTTCTCATCGTCGGTGGTGAACTCCTGGGTGAGGGCCTTGAGGTTCATCTCCAGCATCTCGACATCCCGAACGCCCGGAATGGTGGTGGCCACCATGGGATTTCGGATTACCCACTTGAGCGCGGGCAGGGGATTCTTGATGGCCGCCGGCCTCGGGGGCATGCCGCTGCCGCGCCCCGGGCCCCGTCCCTGTCCGCGGCCGGCCGTCATGGCCGAAAAATCGGGCAGGACGCCGCCGTTCGCGGCCATCACTTTCATAGCCGTCAGGCCGATTCCGGCTTTGGTTAGTTTGGCGATGGCCGCTTCCCTACCCGTGCCCATGGTGAAGTTGTAGGTGAAGGTAACCGCATCAATGTTGCCGGCCTTCACAAAGTGGTCCGCCATGAGGTCGAGGTCGTGCGTGCTGACGCCGAAGAAGTGGATCTTGCCCTGCTTCCTGGCCGCGTCGCCGGCTTCGAGCAACTCGTCGGGAACCTCCTCGGGCTTGCTCCTGGCATGGAGGAGCCAGATATCGATCCGGTCGGTCCCGAGGTTCTTCAGGCTGTCCTCGAGGTCCGCCATGAAAGCTCCACGGGTCTTGGCGGGGGTCTTGCTGACCACGATCACCTTGTCCCGTGGTATGCCTTTGAGGCCGACGGCGAGCAGGCGCTCGCTGTTGCCGTTGGAGTAATCGTTGGCGGTATCGAAGTAGTTGACACCCAGGTCAACGGCGCGGGCGATGACGGAGGGATCGGGCGTGAAACCGACGCCCACCCCGACCGGGCAAACCTTCAACCCCGTTTTTCCCAAAGTTCGATATGGAATGGACGATGGCGCCGGAGACGCGGCGCCGGGGCGAGATCCAGCGATCCCGACGGCAGGGAGGGTCAGCCCCACTCGGAGAAAGCTTCGGCGTGAAGAAGCTGGGTTCATGCTGCCTCGATCATAACGCCGTTCGGGACCTGAAATACCGAAAACCGCGGGTGATCGCTAATAGCCCGTGGTGAAACCGCTGCCTCAGGAGCTGTGAAAAAATCGACTTCGGCCGAGAAAGCGCAGGCGTAAACGCCTACTCCACGAAGATTCGAATGCACTTGCTGATCTTGTGGAGTAGGCCTTCGGCCTGCGATCCGATTTTTTCACGGCTTCTCAGGGTTGCGGCCCGGCAGTTCGTTCAGCCTACCGAGCCGCTCCACGGAGACTACTGAACCGGTTCCGGGCGCTCTTCCTGCTGCGGGCCGCCGCCCGGCCCTCCGGGTCCCCGGCCGCCGTTCGGAGGAGGACCGCCCGGACCGCCTTGCCCACGCGGCACGGGACCGCGGCCGCCCGGCCCCTCCGCTTGCAGCTTTTTCCACTGGTCCGGGGTCAGCACGCGCCGCATGCCCACTAGCATCCGGCCGTTGGCTTTTTCCAGCTCCGCACGGGCTTGCGCCACCTTGTCGATCTGGGCCAGCAGTTTGGTTTCGTCCGGCTGGTCGGCCGCCATCAGCGGCTCCATGATAGCTTCTTCCTTTTGTAAGGCCGCGTTCAGGTCGATGAGTTTAATGCGGCTTTGTTGGAAGATGTCTTCCATCTTTTTCTGTTGGTCGGCCGTAAGCCCGAGTCTTTGAACCAGCTCCTGGTTCTCCCACCAGCGGCCAGGGCCACCCTCCAGGCGCCGTTCCATGGGGGGACGTCTGGCTCGCGGCGCGGGAGGAACCGGAGGGGCGTTGGGCGCGGGCGGCGCAGGCGGCATAGGCGCGTCGGCCGGTTGCGGAGGCTGGGCCCATGCGGCGCTCAGCGAAATCAGAATTGGAAGTAAACAAAAGGATTTCATTCGGTGACTCCTAAATTGGTTTTAGATCCCCAGGCCACCAGTTGAACCAGTGGCTCTATGGGTTGCGGAACGGGGCGCGATACCGCCGCATCCACCTGTTCGAGTAACGCTGTGTCGGCGCGTTCCCGTTCCAACTGCTGTTGCTGGCTGTGAGCGGTATAAGCTCTGTTATCAAAGTCTTTGTGGTATAGGCTAAAGTGAAACATTAATGGTATGGCAATCAGCAGCAGCGCCAGCGCGGCGACGGCCGGGCGCCACGCGGGCACCCAGGCCGGCACCCATGTAGGCACCCGGGTCAACCCGACCTGGGGCCGGCCAGCCGCCGCCCAATCCAGGTGCGGCGCGGGCCGGCCGGCCGCCTGCCGCACTGCCACGGCGAATCCGCGCACGGCGCTTTCCAGGCGCTCGACCTCGGCGCCACACCCGGCGCATTGCTCGACATGCCGGCGATTCGCGGCCGTGGCAGTGCCCGCCATGCACTCCAGAATTTGTCGCTCCGTCAGGTGCTGGTTCATCGTATGGCTCCTACCCGCCGGCGCACTGCACCCAAAGCACGAAACAGATGCGCCTTTACCGTGCCTTCTTTCGTTCCCATCGCACTGGCGATCTCCGCCAGATCCATGCCTTCCACGAAGCGCAACAGGAAAACCGTCCGCTGCCGCTCGGAAAGATAGTCCACGGCCTTGCGGACCTCGGCGACCTCCTCGCGCACGCTAGCCTGCGCTTCCGGGGTCGGGGCGTGGTCACGCAACCAGGGGCCGGCTTCGCCCGCTTCCACCGAGCGGGCGGCCACCGCTTTCCAAAACTGCAAGCGCCGGCTGCGGACGCGATCCCGCACCAGGTTCACCGCAATCTGAATCAGCCAGGTGGCCAATCCGGATTCCCCACGGAACTGCCCCCGCGCCCGGTACGCCTTCACAAAGCAATCCTGGGCAATGGTTTGCGCTTCATCGGGATCGCGAAGCGCGGCGCATGCGTAGCGATAAATCCGCGGCCAGTACTGCTCCACAACCGAATCGAAATCATCGAATAGTGGAGAAGGAGGCGCCACGGCCGGACTTCCGGGAAGGTCTATGGTAACCGCAGTTTCCATTCAGTCGTGTAGACGGGGTTTTTGAATGAAGGGTTTACGGGAGGGATCAGAATCGTTGGGCAGGGCGGCGTTATGCTGATTATGAAATGCTAAATAATACTTGACATGCATACGCTCATATTTTATGATTGTAACCAGGTGAGGTAAAAGAAAACCTCCCCAAATCAACTTATGAGGAGTTCTGAATCCATGTCTCTCAGTCATTTCGATCCGTTAGCCAATGTTCGCCTTTTCGAAGACGCCTTCGGACGTCTGCTCTCCGAGCCCGCCGCCAGCCGGCCCTGGAGCCCCGCAGTCGATATCTATGAGTCGGAAAACGAACTGGTGCTGAAAGCCGACGTTCCGGATGTCGATCTGAAAGACATCAATGTCAACGTCGAAAACCAGACCCTGACCGTTTCCGGCGAACGCAAGTTCGAAAAAGAAGACGGCGGCAAGGGCTACCACCGCATCGAGCGGGGTTACGGCGCCTTTTCGCGCAGCTTCGCGGTTCCCGGCGTCTACGATATCGAGCACATCGCCGCCACTTACAAGAATGGCGTGCTGACCGTGTCGCTCCCCAAGAAAGAAACCGCCAAACCGCGCCAGATCAAGATTGAAGCCGCGCACTAACCCCAGGGACCGCGCCTTGGAAACACGGGCTAAAGCCTGTGCCACCAGTGCATCGCGAGTAGAATGAAGGGCAGGAGGTTCAACCTCCTGCCCCGTTTGTTTTTGGAGGGATATTCATGTTTCGTCTCGACAGACTCACGCAAAAGGCTCAGGAAGCCTTGCAACAAACTCAGGGCGTTTCGGAAAACGGCGAAAGCCAGGTCATGTTTCCCCTGCACCTGCTGATTGCGCTGGCCGAGGAGCGCGAAGGCATCGTGCGGCCGGTGCTGGAAAAATGCGGCGTCCATCCCGACGCCATCGTCACCGAAGCCCGGCGCATGCTCAACAGCTTGCCCAAAACCCCCGGCATGCAGCAGCCGGGTATGTATCTCTCCCAGCCCTTGAACCAGGTCATCGAACGCGCTTTCGACGAAGCTGCCCGCTTCAAGGACGAATTCGTTTCCACCGAGCATCTGCTCCTGGCCCTGGCGGAACAGCGCAACGATCCGGCCGGCCAGTTGCTCGACCGCGCCGGCGCCACCCACGACGCCATTCTGAAGGCGCTGGTGGGCGTGCGCGGCTCGCAGCGCGTCACCGACCAGAACCCCGAAACCAAATACCAGGCGCTGGAGCGCTACGCCCACGACCTCACCGAGTCCGCCCGTCAGGGTAAGCTCGACCCGGTGATCGGCCGGGACGAAGAAATCCGCCGCGTCATGCAGGTCTTGAGCCGGCGCACCAAGAACAACCCCGTGCTCATCGGTGAGCCGGGCGTGGGCAAGACCGCCATCGTGGAAGGACTGGCGCAACGCATCGTCCGTGGCGACGTGCCCGACCAGTTGCGCAATAAGAAACTGGTGGCCATCGATCTCGGCTCCATGATCGCCGGCACCAAGTTTCGCGGCGAATTCGAAGACCGGTTGAAGGCGGTGGTACGCGAAATCATCGATTCGCAGGGCGAAATCCTCTGCTTTATCGACGAGCTGCACACCCTGGTGGGTGCCGGCGGCGCGGAGGGCGCCATCGACGCCGCCAACCTCCTCAAGCCTGCGCTGGCCCGCGGCGAGCTGCGCTGTATCGGCGCCACCACCCTCAACGAATATAAGAAGCGCGTGGAAAAAGACGCCGCCCTGGCGCGCCGTTTCCAGCCCGTGCTGGTGGGCGAGCCGACCGTCGACGACACCATTGCCATCCTGCGCGGCCTTAAGGAGAAGTTCGAAATCCACCACGGCGTGCGCATCAAGGACTCCGCCATCATCGCCGCCGCCGTGCTCTCGCGCCGCTACATCGCCGACCGCTTCCTGCCCGACAAGGCCATCGACCTGATCGACGAGGCCGGCTCCGCCCTGCGCCTGCAAATCGGCTCCATGCCCATTGAAATCGACGATCTCGACCGCCGCATTTCGCACCTGGAAATCGAGCGTCAGGCCCTCAGCAAGGAAAACGACCACGCCTCGCACGAGCGTCTCCGCGCGGTCGAAAACGAGCTGGAGCGGCTGCGCGGGGAAGCCGCCACCCTCAAGGAACGTTGGAACCGCGAGAAGAGCGCCATCCAGCGCGTCCGCCAGCTCAAAGAGGAGCAGGATAGCCTGCGCAAGCAAGAGGAGAAAGCCACTCGCGCCGGCGATTGGGAAAAAGCCGCCGAGTTGCGCTACGGCCGCCTCTCCCAAATCGACCGAGACATTCAAGCCGCCGAGCAGAATCTGGAAGCGGTAAAAGAAAACGCCTTGCTCAAGGAGGAAATCGGCGAAGACGATATCGCCCGCATCGTCGCCAAATGGACCGGCATTCCGGTGACCAAGATGCTCGAAGGCGAGGTGCAGAAGCTGATCGAAATGCCCGCCCGCCTGAAAGAGCGGGTGGTCGGACAGGATGAAGCCGTGCGCCTGGCTTCGAACGCCATCCTGCGTAACCGCGCCGGATTGAGCGACCCCAACCGGCCCATCGGCAGCTTCATTTTCCTCGGCCCCACCGGGGTAGGGAAGACCGAGCTGGTCCGCGCCCTGGCCCGGTACCTGTTCGACGACGAGAAGGCCATGATCCGCGTGGATATGTCCGAATACATGGAAAAGCACGCCGTGTCGCGCATGATCGGCGCCCCTCCCGGGTATGTCGGCTATGATGAAGGCGGCCAGCTCACCGAGCAGGTGCGCCGCAGGCCGTATTCGGTGGTGCTGTTCGACGAAATCGAAAAGGCGCACGCCGACGTCTTCAATATGCTGCTCCAGATTCTCGACGATGGCCGCCTCACCGACGGCCAGGGCCGCACCGTGAGCTTCGCCAACACGGTCGTGGTGATGACTTCCAACATCGGCACCACCATGGTCGAGAAAAACACCATCGGCTTTAGCGTGCACGCCCGCGACTCGCGCAGCGAAGAGACCCGCAAGCGCCTGCTCGAGGCCTTGCGGCTCCACTTTCGGCCCGAGTTTCTCAACCGGATCGACGATATCATCGTCTTCAACACGCTCTCGCGCGAGAACCTCACCCGCATCGTCGACATTCAGTTGGAGCGGGTGGCCGGCCTGCTTCGCGATCGCAGACTCACTCTGGAAGTGACCGCGGCAGCCAAGGACAAGATCATCGAGGAAGGTTTCGACCCGCAGTTCGGCGCCCGTCCCATGCGGCGCGCCATCCAGCGCCTGGTACAGGATCCGCTGGCTCTCAAGCTCCTCGCCGGCGAATTTCCGGAGGGAGAAACCGTGGTCGTGGACGCTTCGCCCATGGGCGTCATCGAATTCGGAAAGAAGGTGCTGGTATGACGTTCAATACCTTCAAAACCGTCCTGTTGCTGGGGCTGCTCAGCGGCGTGCTGCTGGTCGGCGGCGAGGCGCTGGGCGGCCGCAACGGCCTTTATATCGGCCTGGCGCTGGCGGCGGTGATGAATTTCGGCAGTTACTTTTTCTCGGATAAGATCGCGCTGGCGTCTTATTCCGCGCAACCGGTCACCGAGACCGAAAACCCCGATGTCTACCGCCGCGTCGCCCCCATCGTGGGCCGCCTGGCGCAGCGCATGAACATCCCGATGCCAAAGCTGTACGTTCTGCCCGAGCAGTCTCCCAATGCGTTCGCCACCGGCCGCAACCCGAAGCATGCTTCGGTGGCGTTTACCGCCGGCGTTTTGCAATTGATGAACGACCAGGAACTGGAGGCGGTGGTGGCTCACGAGTTGGGCCACGTGCTGCACCGCGATATCCTGATCAGCTCGGTGGCTGCCACCATGGCCGCCGCCATCACCGTGCTCGCCCGCATGGCCCAGTGGGGAATGATGTTCGCCGGCGGCAGAGGCGACGATGAGAGGCGCGGCGGAATCGTCGGCGAATTGTTAATGTTAATTCTTGCTCCCATCGCCGCCATGTTGATTCAAATGGCGATTTCCCGCTCGCGCGAATACGACGCCGACGCCGCATCGGCCAAATACGTCGGTTCGCCCTATCCGCTGATCCAGGGTCTGGAAAAGCTCGATTCCTGGTCCAAGCGCATCCCCATGCAAGCCTCGCCTTCCACCGCCCACCTGTTCATCATTAAACCATTTACCGGTCAATGGTTGGGCAAGTTATTCTCAACTCATCCTTCAACCGAGGACCGGATCAGGCGCTTGCAGGCGATGCGATGAGGGGCGCAGTCGGACAGGCCTTCAGGTGTCCCCAGTGTTCCCTTTTTTCCGACGCCGCCGCGATTCCCAGGAAAATGGGAAACACGTAGCCTGTCACGGGTTTTCTTGGAGTAAACTAAAGCAAGCGGAGAGCGTGCCGAAATGGACCAAGCCACTTTGAACACAATTTTTGGTGGCGTTACGGCAATCGCCACGGTCGCAATTTTTTGCGTAATGCAAAAACAACTAGGCAGCATGAGCGATTCGCTTAGGGAGATGCGGAACGCCAACCGGCTCCAAAAAGAAGCAAACGACGTTGCGGATAGACCCGACGACGGAAACTGCTGAGTATGGGCAAGCCGGAAATCACATTCATTGTGCTGGTGGCCGTAGGTTTGGTCTTCGGCATTGGTGTGCTTTGGGGAAGATCCAAGAAACACCCGTTCTCTCGCTACTGTCCGAAATGTGGCCGTGGGCTGAATCAACCTGCCGATGCACCTTGCTGTAGCTATTGCGGATTTCGACTCCCGTAGTCTGCCCACTACATGTAGCCACCAGTCAAAATGTCCCGAGGAAAATCCGTAGGGAAAATCTGTGACAGTCATTTTCCTGGGGAAAAACCCAAACAACGAAGAATAGCCCCTGCTCTGGCCTCTTCGGCCGAGGAAAGCCGGACGTTGCCAACCCCGGTCACAACGCCTAGCCCCTTGATAAAACAGCCTCGGGACGGTTAGGCACTTGACTGGCCGTGGTAATCTGGGCGCGGGAGTGAAGACTTTTGAAATCAGGGACTTACCATCGCGCGGTCGTTTTGGCGAAACGAACCCATTTTTCGCCGCCAACCGTAAGAAAAAACAACCACTTAAGCCACATTGGAACGAAGCCGACGGTCCCGTTTGACAGCGTGTCGCGAACTTCGGCAGGAGACTGGTGGGGCGGACCCCCCGGTCCGCGCGGGTCCCCCCGGACCCGCTTTTCGCCCGAACAATCCGGCTCCGCCCCACCAGGAAAAACCAGTGGCATTGGGTTTCTAGGCCGCCCCACACTCTGCGCAAAGACACCACCCAGGGGCTTCCATGACCCAGGTTAAAGTCAACCGTAAGGCGGCCGGGCGCGCCGCTTCCGGTCATCCGTGGATTTTTTCAAGCGACGTGACGGACCTCGATGGCGCGCAACCGGGCGACGTGGTCACCGTCCTCGATCCCAACGGACGCCCGCTCGGCACCGCGCATTACAGCTCCACCTCGCAGATCGCCTTGCGGATGTTGTCGTCCAAAGTCGAGCAGACGGGCCGAGAGTTTTTCCTCCAGCGCCTGCGCGCGGCCGAGGCCCACCGCCGCGCCGTCGTCAGCGATTCCGACGCGTATCGCGTGGTCCACGGTGAGGCGGACCTGCTGCCCGCGCTGGTGGTCGATCGCTACGCCGATTACCTGGTGCTGCAAACGCTCGATCAGGGCATGGACCGCGCCCTTCCCGAAATCGTGAGTTGTCTGGAGGAAATCTTCCAGCCCAAAGGCATCATCGCCCGCAACGACGTCCCCGTCCGCGCCAAGGAAAATTTACCGCTCGCGTCCGTCGTGGTCAGCGGCGAAATCCCCGCATCCGTTTCGGTTTCCATGAACGGGCTTAGCCTCACCGCCGATCTGGTGCACGGGCAGAAAACCGGCATCTTCCTCGATCAGCGCGAGAATTACCTCGCCGCGGCGCGTTACGCCAGGGCGGGGAAGGCGCTCGATTGTTTCACCTCCACGGGTGGATTCGCCTTGCACCTCGCCCCCAAGGTGGAAAGCGTGGAAGCCGTGGATAGCTCGGCCGCCGCGCTCGACCGCGGCGCCGCCAACGCCCGCTCGAACGGCATCGGCAATCTCGATTTCCGTCAGGCCGATGTCTTCGATTTGCTCTCGGGCTACGCTTCCGCGCGCCGCCAGTTTTCCATGGTGGTGCTCGATCCTCCCGCTTTCGCCAAATCGCGCCGGAATCTGGATGCCGCCGCGGCGGGCTATAAGGAAATCAACCTGCGCGCCCTGCGCCTGCTCGGTTCCGGCGGAATTCTGGTTACCTGCTCCTGCTCCCACCACATCGGCGAAGCCATGCTGCTCGAAGTGGTCGCCCAGGCTGCGCTTGATGCCGTCCGGACCCTACGCGTCCTGGAACGCCGAACCCAGAGCCAGGACCATCCCATTCTGTTGACCGTCCCCGAGACGCTCTATTTGAAGTGCCTCATCCTCCAGGTTATGTGAAAAGCTATCCGATGGCTCGAAGCGCGCTACCCTCGCCTCGAATTCCCGCGGATGGATCGGCCGCACCATGCAATCGTAGGCACCCAGCTTGAAGCGTTCCACCATTTTCTTGCAGCCAGCTTCCGGAGTAGCCGGGTGCGCGGCGCACGCTGTACAATCGGAATCTGATGGAGCGCCCTTCCCAGCCCTCGTCTCTTGAGACGGCTCTTTTGGGTGACTTCGGCTCCCTTCAACTGCTCCGGGGCCATGTAGGCAGGCGTGAACGCCATTCTCGTGGGCGGCGACTGGCAGGCCTGGTACGTGCCCTACGGCCTGGCGTCGCTGCTCCTGCTGGCGGGCATTTCCCTCTTCAGCTTCTGGCAGGCGCTGGGACCGGCCGGCCTGTTTGGCGACGCGCTGGACGAAGCCGAAGGCGGCGCCGTTGACCGCTGAAAGCCCGGCTCCAGGTTGACGCTTCCCGTCACGCTGCGCTAAGCTTCCCGCAAGCCGTTTCCAAAAGACTGCCATGAGCGCCCCCGCCAAGCCACCCTCCACCACCCCCGTGTCTGACGCCGGATTTGTCCGCGGTCTGAACCTGTTCGACTCCACCATGGTCGTTATCGGCGTCATGATCGGTTCCGGCATTTTTATCGTTTCCGCCGACATGAGCCGCCTCATCGGCAGCCCCGGCTGGATGCTCATGGCCTGGGTGCTCACCGGCGTTCTCACCATCACCGCCGCCCTTTCCTACGGCGAGCTCGCCGCCATGATGCCCCACGCCGGCGGCATGTACCTCTACCTCCGCGAGGCCTATTCACCTCTCTGGGGCTTCTTGTACGGCTGGACGCTTTTCGCCGTGATCCAGGCCGGCACCATCGCCGCCGTCGCCGTCGCCTTCGCCCGTTTCTTCTCCATCCTTTGCCCCTGGGTTTCCGAAACCCACTACTGGGTCGAGCCTATCCATCTTTCTTCCGGCTACGCCGTCTCGCTCTCAACCGCCCAACTGGTCGCTATCCTCGTGATCGTGCTCCTCACCTGGACCAACTCGCGCGGCCTCCAGTACGGCAAGATCGTACAGAACCTTTTCACTTCCGCCAAAACCATCGCCTTGATCGGACTCATTCTGGCCGGCCTCCTGCTCGGTTGGAATGCCGCGGCCGTCCACACCAACTTCCACGATATGTTCCGCCTCGGCTCGTTCGACCCCTCCCTGGGCGTGCCTGCCGCCAGCCTGTTCGGTCTCCTGGTAGCGATTTCGGTGGCCCAATCGGGGTCTCTGTTTTCCGCCGATTCCTGGCACGACATCACCCTCATCGCCGGCGAAGTCCGCAATCCCAAGCGGAACGTCCCGCTTGCCCTCGCGCTGGGCTGCTCGGCTGTCGTCGCGCTTTACCTCCTGGCCAACATCGCCTACCTGGCCGTGCTGCCCCTGCCCGCCATCGAGCACGCCCCCGCCGACCGCGTCGCCACCGCCATGCTGGAACATATCTTTCCCGGCTACGGCCCCGTGCTCATGGCCGTGGCCATCATGATCTCCACCTTCGGCTGTGTCAACAGCCTGGTTCTGGCCGGCCCGCGCGGCTACTACGCCATGGCTCGCGACGGCCTGTTCTTCCGCCGCGCCGGCGAGCTGAATAAGGCCCACGTCCCCGCCTGGTCGCTGGCCGTTCAGGGCGTATGGGCCTCGCTGCTGGTCCTGCCCCGCACCTATGATCCCGTCACCCACGCCTACGGCAACCTGTACAGCAACCTGCTCGATTACGTCATTTCCGCCGCCCTGATTTTCTACATCCTCACCATCGTCGCCGTAGTCCGCCTGCGCTTCACCCGCCCCGACGCCGCCCGCCCCTATAAGACCTGGGGATACCCTCTCACCCCCGCCATCTACGTTGTCGGCGGGTCGGTGGTCCTGGTGCTGCTGTTCGCGTACCGCCCCGCGACCACCTGGCCCGGATTGATCATCATCCTCAGCGGCGCCGTCATCTACGCGGCCCTGCGGCTCCGCAAAACAAGCTGACCGGCTGGCCAAGACCTTTTATCGGGACGGTACGGATTTGCGATACTATCGGATCGTCTGAGGCAGCGCGAGAGAACGAACATGGCAAACGGGTTTGGTACGGACATTCTGATTCAAGCGGAAGATCCAAAGAGCGCGGCGCGGTTTTACGTCCAACAGCTCGGGTTTGGAATTACTGGCGAGACGCCCGACTTAATCAGCCTCCACGGCGCGCATATCAACTTATTTATCGAGCGAGGTCCGACGCTCGGGCCGGTGCTGGAAGTGACCGTCGACAATGTCGAAGAGGCCAAGCTCCGGCTGGTAGAGAATGGTTGCACCGTCGACAAGGATGAGCCGGATTTTCCCCGGTGCTACATCAAGGATCCGTTCGGCCTGATTTACAACCTGACCAGGTGAAAAAGGGGCATCAAACCGAGCCGCGACCGTCAGGGAGCGGTTGCGCACACGTATCGAGAGCACGCGATCGTAATTGCGAAACCATACTCTAAGCCGACGCGGCCCTGGACAAACCACACGCGGCACTCTCCACGCTCTGGAAGGTGGGAATCAATCCATCCACGCGTGACACCTTGAGCAGCATCGTAACCCGGTCCGTCATGCCCGTAATCCCGAACCCGTGGCCCTTCCGTTGGCAGGACGCCATAATGCCGAGCACCGCGCCGAGTCCCGCCGAATCCATATAGGGAACTCCCGACAGCTCCAGCAGAATGCCCGAGTCGCCATGCGCGCGAGCCAAATCCTGGAATTCAAACACCGTGTTCAGAATCAATGGGCCCGTTAGCCGGAATATGCGCACTCCACCGGCCGTCTCTTCCATTTCGATCTTCAGTTCATTCATGGCGTTTCACCGATTGTCGATTTTGTCACGCCCGTTGAGCCTATCACGAGATTTTGACAGACGCGTTACAGGTTCGTATCTGAGGCCGCCTGAATCGAGGTCTACCAGGGACTTTCATCGGGCTGATACACCTTCTCCGGGGCGTGCACGATGCGGGTCAACTCGCCCGGGTCCAGCCAGATCCAGTGGCAACGCTCGCAATCGTCGATCACCACGTTGCCCGGGCCGGCGTAGTAGTGCGTGTCCATGCGGCCGTGGCACTGCGGGCAAGTGGTCTGGCGCCGCAGTTCGCTCTCTTCCGGACGGCGGCAGACTGACGCCGAATTGTCGCGCCGCGCCCTCAAATCTTCCAGCAGCGGCACGAATGCATCCATGGGAATCAGTATGCCGCGGCAGTGTCCGCAATAGTAAATGCGGCGTTCGTCCAGCGCCGCGTGCACCAGCGCCAGGTTGCACACCGGGCAGCTAAAATCGCTCGCCCCGCTCAGCACCCGCACGCCTTCCTCGGTTTTCTCCGGGTAAACCGTGCTGGTGCAGTATTCGCAGGTAAGAAAGTCGTCACCGTCGCGCAGTTGCATCGGCGCGCCGCAATTCGGGCATTTCATCGCAGGTACCTGCTTCCATCTTGCCCGACCCGCGCGCTCCGGGAAATGTTATCGAATGTCAGGCAAGGATTACTGCCCGCTGTCAATTCCCCTGGCCCGTCGTAGGATGTCGAGCTGCCAGAACTTCTTTGGCTCCGAGATGCAAATGCTGCACTTGAAATGCGAGAGTTGCCGACCCCGCGATCTCCAAGCCCGGTGGCCGTAAAGGGCTTTTCCGCGTCCGTTCCAGGCCGGTGGTCTGCACGCTGGTATTTGCGTCCCGGGTGTAACGCTTCGGACAGTCAGGCCCCACTGCCTCCGAGTGGTGAATGAAATGCTGGTAGAGGACTGCGAGAATCGCCGTTGCGCTTCCAACTGCATCCAGCTCGATGGGCCGCTTCGAAATGCAGCAACGGCGCATCGTCGAAGGGTTGTACTATTCTGCAGCCAATGCCCATTTACCTACGCATTTCGACGATAGCCCGCGACCTCGACGTACACCGGGTGCCCGTAAACCTGGCCACCGCGGACCAGGCCGGCAGCCGGAATTGGGCCGGGCGAGGACGCAACTCGATGATGCCCAGAAAGCTATGCAACAAAGGGGCTGGGAGAAATCTGGAAAGGCGACGGACGGGCTCAAGTGCTTGGCGGCCGGTCCGGAACAATAGCCTTTCCCATCGGCACCGAGAGAGAACGCGGGCGCGACGGTAAGAACTCTCGTACAGGCAGGGCGCGAGCTTGCATGGCCAATATGGAAATCGAACGAAATCGATCTGGAAAGAGAGGAACGCAGGTTATGTCTGAAACGAATTCGGTGGTAGCTATTTACGAAACTCACGCCCAAGCGGAAGAAGCGGTGAAGGAACTGCAGAGGTCTGGGTTCGATATGCAGAAAATGTCCATCGTCGGCAAGGATTATCATACCGACGAGCATGTTGTCGGATATTATAACGCCGGCGACCGGATGAAGTACTGGGGCAAGCAGGGCGCCTTCTGGGGGGGGCTCTGGGGGATGTTGTTTGGAGCCGCTTTCTTCGCCATTCCAGGTATCGGGTCGGTATTAGTAGCCGGCCCGTTGGTCGCCTGGATCGTCGGCGCGTTGGAAGGCGCCGTTGTAGTGGGCGGATTGAGCGCGGTCGGCGCAGGGCTGTACAGCATTGGAATCCCCAAGAACAGCGTCGTGGAATACGAGTCGGCTCTCAAGTCCGACAAGTTTCTCCTTCTGGCGCATGGCACATCGGACGAGGTGGCCAGGGCCAAGGACATCATGCAGTCGACGAACCCGATTGGGATTACAGTGCACGCGGCGGAACGCGCGCAACTCGCCGGGGTTAGCGGCAGATAGTTTGGTTTTCGGAAGATGAAGCACTTCGGCTTCAGGTAGTAAGAGACCGTAATAACCGGGGCGCTCAGGCGCCCCGAAAACAGTAGAACCTTTAAGGAGAAATATCGTGTACAAAAATGTGTTGATCGTTTCGTTTGCGGGCCTAGGTTTCGTCCTGCCCGCTTTGGCGTCGGATCGCGATGATGACGTCGGCCGTATTCAAAAAGCGAGCCAGGTCTTTCAGCAGATCATGAGTACGCCCGACAAAGGTATTCCCAGTAACCTGCTGGCAAGGGCGAAGTGCGTTGCCATCGTTCCAGGAGAGGAGAAACTCGCCTTCATATTCGGAGGCAACTACGGCAAGGGAGTGGCGACCTGCCGCACCGCCAACGGATGGAGTGCTCCGATGTTTGTGGCTGTCGGGGGAGGAAGCGTCGGCTTCCAGATTGGCGGCTCCTTCACCGACGTGGTGATGCTATTTATGAACGACCATGCCTTGCAAAGCCTGCTGGGTGATAAATTCAAGATCGGCGGCGACGCAAGTGCGGCGGCCGGACCGGTGGGGAGACAGGCGGACGCCGACACGGATGCAAGATTCAATGCGGAGATCCTGAGCTATTCGCGCAGCAAAGGGATTTTTGCCGGGGTCAGCGTGGATGGCGCGGTCGTCCAGGCCGACCGCAGCGGAGATCAAGCCATGTACGGCGCCAATGTTACCCGCGGGGAAATTTTGCACGGTGAAACCGCGGTTCCCGAGGCGGCGCAGGGCCTGCTGCAGGAACTTGGCAACTACCCCGCACACCGTTGAGATCGGCGGGGCGCCACTGAGAGGGTCTTTTTCGTCCTCCGGCGTTGCGATGGCGCCGGAGTTTCCAGCTTGGAGACGGCACTAAGCGGTGTGCGCGGAGGGGAGAGGCTGGCTGTTGAACGCTAGGGGCCACGCAGAGTGGCATCGCTAAGTCGGCGACATTGGTGATGCGATTCGCCTCGACCATGCCGGCGCCTCGGCACCCTTACGGTGCTGAGGCGTGGAGCGGCTGCGGCGAGGCGGAAATGTCCGACGAAAGTGCGGTGGGCAAGACAGTCAATCGCCAGCGAGGTAGGGCCGCTTCGGATCCGACGAAGAAATCATGAGCAAACATATCCGTGTCAGCCACCCCATTTACCATCTCTTACCCACGGAAATCGAAGGGTTCGATTCTCTGGCGGAACTTGCCTTGGATATGCATTGGTCGTGGAACCATGGCACCGACCAAGTATGGCGGCAGCTTGATCCCAGGTTATGGGAGATTACACACAATCCCTGGGTGGTTCTGCAGACGGCCTCACGCGACCAGATCGAGCGCGTGCTGGCCGATCCCGTTTTCCGGAAAAACGTAGATGGTCTGGTGGAAGCCAGCCGGCAGGCGGCCGAAGCGCCGGCGTGGTTTCAGCAGAAGCACCCCGAAGGTCCACTGACCTCGGTCGCCTATTTCAGTATGGAATTCATGTTGAGTGAGGCGCTGCCAATCTACTCGGGTGGCCTAGGGAATGTGGCCGGCGATCAACTCAAAGCCGCCAGCGACCTGGGTGTGCCGGTGGTCGGCGTGGGGCTGCTCTACCAGCAGGGTTATTTTCGCCAGATCATCGATGAAAACGGAGAGCAACAGGCCCTCTTCCCGTATAACGATCCCGGACAGTTGCCGATCACGCCGTTGCGGCAGCCAAACGGGGAGTGGTTGCGATTGGAGATCGCGTTACCTGGATACTCGGTCTGGCTGCGCGTCTGGCAGGTCCAGGTCGGCCGGGTAAAGCTCTACCTGCTGGACAGCAATGACGCGGCGAACATCCCCATTCATCGGGGGATTACCAGCGAACTCTACGGGGGCGGGCAGGAGTTGCGCCTCAAGCAGGAACTGCTGCTCGGGCTCGGCGGATGGCGCATGCTTCGCGCGCTCGGGATCCGGCCGGATGTTTGCCATCTGAATGAAGGGCACGCCGCATTCGCGATCCTGGAACGCGCGCGCGACTTCATGGAAGAGAACGGGCAACCCTTCGAAGTCGCCCTGGCGGTCACGCGGGCGGGTAATCTTTTCACCACCCACACGGCGGTGGAAGCGGGTTTTGACCGTTTTGCTCCCGCTCTCATCGAGCAATATCTTGGTGCATACGCCGAAAAGAAGCTCGGCATTGCGCTTGGCGATTTACTGGCCCTCGGCCGCCAGAACCCGACCGACTCGTCGGAACCTTTCAACATGGCATACCTGGCAATCCACGGGAGCGGGGCGGTGAACGGGGTGAGCCGCTTGCACGAGAAAGTGAGCCGGCGCCTGTTTCTTCCTCTGTTCCCCCGCTGGCCGGAAGATGAAATCCCGATCGGACACGTGACCAACGGAGTCCACGTGCCCACCTGGGACTCGGCCCCTGCCGACGAACTTTGGATGGCGACTTGTGGAAAGGAACGCTGGCTGGGGACGACGGAGACCCTGGAACAGGACATTCGCCGGATCTCCGACGACAGACTGTGGCGGCTTCGAACTGACTCGACCAAGTCTCTTGTGGAGTACGCTCGCGAACGCGTGTCTCGGGAGATGGCCGTAGCAGGCGGGTTACCAGAGGAGGTCGAAGCCGCGAGACATCTCTTTGATCCCGACGCCCTCACGCTGGGCTTTGCACGCCGCTTCGCCACCTACAAGAGACCGAACCTGCTGCTCCATGACCCGCCGCGACTGCTTCGTCTCTTGACCAACTCTCAGCGCCCGGTGCAACTCATCATCGCCGGTAAAGCGCATCCGGCGGACCAGGCCGGAAAGGCCCTGATTCGAGAATGGATTCATTTCATCCGGCGGCCCGAGGCGCAACCGCACGCGATCTTCCTCGGCGATTACGACATGCTCTTGTCCGAACAACTGGTACAGGGCGTGGACGTCTGGATCAACACGCCACGGCGGCCCTGGGAGGCGAGCGGGACGAGCGGTATGAAGGTGCTCGTCAATGGGGGCCTCAATCTTTCGGAGTTGGACGGGTGGTGGGCGGAGGCCTACACGCCCGAGGTTGGTTGGGCGCTGGGGGACGGCCGGGAACACGGCGACGATCCGGCCTGGGACGCCGCCGAAGCCGAGGCGCTCTACGACCTGCTCGAACGGGAAGTGATTCCCGAGTTTTACGCCCGCGACGGGCAAGGTATCCCGACGGCTTGGGTAGCGCGAATGCGGAATAGTATGGCGAGCTTGACGCCGCGCTTTTCCGCGGACCGCGTGGTGCGCGAATACACGGAGCAACACTATCTGCCGGGTGCGGCCGCCTACCGCGAGCGGGTAGCCGGCAAGGGCGCAGCGGGCAGGCAAGTGGTCGATTGGCAGCACGCCCTGGAGCGGGAGTGGGGCGCGTTACGCTTCGGAGACTTACGGGTCGAAACCAACGCGGAACACCACGTGTTTGACGTCGATGTCTTTCTGAACGATCTCGACCCGAATGCGGTGCGAGTGGAACTCTATGCGGAAGGAATCGACGGCAGCGACCCCGTACGGGAGGAAATGCAGTGCGCGTCACCGCTGCCCGACGCGTCCCGCCGCCGTGTCTATCGCGCAACGGTATCCGCCGCACGTCCGGCGAGAGACTACACGGCGCGAGTGATACCCCAGCGCTCCGATGTGGCGGTTCCGCTCGAATCCGCTCGAATTCTGTGGCAACGATGATGAAGACGGCTCAGCGCGAGTCGCACGATTGCACCTCCGGTCAAGTCCGCGGCCGGCCGAGCCGGGCAGGCGTCCTTGGTTTTCCGCGCACGCCGCAGGAACTGGGTACCTAAGGATGCCGATCACGACTCTGTTTCTGGATATCGGCGGTGTCCTGCTCACCAACGGGTGGGATCATATCGCCCGCAGACGGGTGGCGAATCGGTTCAAGCTCGACTGGGCCGAGATGGAGGAGAGGCACAGCCTGACTTTCGAAACTCACGAAGAGGGAAAGCTCACCTTCGAAGAGTATTTGGGGCGGGTGGTCTTCTACCGAAAACGGCCATTCACCCGGGCTCAGTTTCGGCGCTTAATGTGCGCGCAATCGAAACCCTACCCGGAAATGATTGAGCTGATCGCCCAGCTTAAGATCCGGCACGGGCTGAAGATCGCCGTGGTCAGCAACGAAGCGCGCGAACTGAATGCGTATCGGATTCGCAAGTTCAAGCTGGCCGGGTTCGTGGATTCTTTTATCTCCTCCTGCTTCGTCCACATCCGCAAGCCCGACGCGGACATCTTTCGGCTTGCGCTGGACATCGCCCAGGCGCCGGCGCGCCAGGTAGTTTACATCGAAAACACCCCCATGTTCGTCCAGATCGCCGAAGGCCTGGGCATTCGAAGCATTCTTCACACGGACTACACGTCCACGCGCGCGAAACTGGCCTCGCTCGGATTCGAGAACGAAGGTGCCATACATGAAGACCGCTGACCCATGCATTCTGACGATCAATGGCGGCTCGTCGAGCATCAAGTTCGCGTTGTACCAGGCCGGTGAACCGCTGCAGCGAAGGCTTCATGGAACGGTGGATCGCATCGGCATGAGCGGGACGAATCTAACGTTTGACGACCCGGCCACGAATCATCGGGAAAGCCGCGGACTCGATGCCCCCGATCACAAATCGGCAGCCAGCTTCCTGATCGATTGGCTCGAAGAGCAGCATGGTTTCGAATCGGTCCGGGCTGTGGGACACCGTGTGGTCCACGGCATGCAACACACCGCGCCCGAGTTGGTCACCCCGGAACTGTTGGATGAACTGAATCGCATCAGCCCGTACGACCCGGACCATTTGCCCCGCGAGATTGAACTGATCGAAGTATTCC
>Ga0182014_10001308_pt1 | contig 33555 bp, 26 predicted proteins | sample 612S2DmetaG_FD_120489 | JGI IMG/M metagenome (GOLD analysis project Ga0182014, IMG submission 120489) | Permafrost microbial communities from Stordalen Mire, Sweden - 612S2D metaG | ecosystem: Environmental > Terrestrial > Soil > Wetlands > Permafrost | place: Sweden: Stordalen | collected... | reverse complement strand
TCAACTTGCCGTAACAGGCTCACAATCTGCTCCGGCGTGTACTTCTTCCTCTGCGCCATTCAGGGCTCCTTCTATACCAGTTTCTCGCTCTTCCTCTGGTACAAAAACAGCCGGGCACTCCAACACTGTGGGCCCATCTGTGCAGCGCGCGGCCATCTGGCTGCGGCGCCTGCTGCCGTACAGCTTTATCGAATTCGGATTGCGTCGATACTATAGGTTGCGAGCAGGCACCCCCCATCCACAGCGCTAAGCCGCGGCATTGCGAATACGGGCAAATGCATCCAGCGCAAGCTCGATCTGCGCAGGTGTGTGTGCGGCCGTGGCGCAGAGGCGCAAACGAGCGCTTCCAGGCGGCACGGCGGGAAACACGACGGGCGTTGTGAGGATGCCGAAGTCGCGCAAGCGGCGTGCCAGCATCGCGGTGGGGCGTTCGTCATTGAGGATGACCGGCACAATCGCCGTCTCTGACCGGCCCACGTCGTAGCCCAGGCTCTTCAGTCCATTGCGCAACAACTCGGCATTTCTGCATGTGCGCGCAACACGCTCCGGTTCCTTGCTGAGGATCGAGACCGACTCTCGCACGGCAGCAACGGCGGCAGGACAAAGCGCAGCCGAGAAGATAAACGGTGCCGCGGCATGTTGCAGCAAGATGGCCAGATCGCGCGAAACCGCAAGGAAGCCGCCGTTGGAGGGAATGGCCTTGGCCAGCGAACTGGTCCAAATATCGACCTCGTCCGCGCTGATACCAAAGTGTTCATTGGTGCCACGGCCGTTCTTGCCCAGTACACCGAATGCGTGCGAGTCGTCTATCAGCAGAAACGCGCCGTATTCCTTTTTGAGGGCGATAATCTCCGGCAGCTTGCATATGTCGCCGTCCATCGAGAACACCCCATCGGAGACGATAAGCGTACGATTCGCATCATTTGGTGCTTCGAGTTCCTGGCGTAGCGATTCCATGTCGTTGTGACGGAAGCGCTGCATCTGCACACCCGCGAGCCTACAGGCGTCGATCAGACTGCGGTGCGAAAGCGCGTCCGTGATGACGCGGTCTGCGGGGCCCAGCAGCGCTGAGATGGCAGCAAGATTCGCCAGATAACCTGAGCTGAAGGAGATAACCTCCTCAGTTCCACGAAACGCCGCCAGTTCCTTCTCCATTTCACGATGGAGATCGATTGATCCCGTGAGCAGGCGAACGCCACCAGTGCCGGTGCCATATTTCTTCACCGCTTCTATCGCAGCCGCATCGACACGCGGATCGCCAATGAGCCCGAGGTAGTCGTACGACGAAAGCATCAGCATAGAGTGCCCGTCAGCCTGCACCTGAGGACCGGATTTTCCCTGCAGGGGCACCTGAAATGGATAGGCGTCGAGCGTGCAGAAAAGCGCTGCAGATTCAAATAAACGCCGGCCCCGGGCATCTATCAGGTCGCTTTTACGAAATCCGAGATGCTGATCGTTGGAGAAATACTGCTCAAAAACGCTTCCGGAGGATGACGGAAACTGCAATTTGGCAGGTTGATCCTGGTTATTGCTATCCATTGTGTGTGTCACCTAGGTGTTGATTATTCACTATAATGCTCTCGAAAGAAATTTGAAAGCTCATCCGGCCAGCGCCTTTCCCCGTCAACGCTTCGACGCTGCCCTCGCGAGCGGCTTAGCACGATTTGGGGCCAGTGTGGTTCGCTATGGACTGTATGAAACTGTCATTCCCGGCACTTCGCCGGTTTTGCCACTGCACAAGGAGAACAAAAGGACACAGCAACAATCGCCGGTATGGTTTATCACCGTGAGCGCTATGCGAACCACATCTTCTATCAGGATCTGATGGTCCTGGAACCAATTGCCGAAGCCTGCGCGGATCACAACTCTTACGGTTTCCGGAAAGTCCGCTCTACCGCAGACGTCATCGAACAGGGCTTCAAATTTCTGTCGAAAAGCGATGCGCCGGAGCGGATTCTTGAAGGAGACATCAAAGGCTGTTTCGGTGCGCCAGGATAAGTCCGGCGCGTTAGGGGGGAGGGTCTAGCGTTCCGTGGATGGAGTTTGCTTGCGGCGGTTCTGTTTGAGGTGGTAGCTGTCGCCGTTCATCTCCAGGGTATGGACGTGGTGGGTAAGCCGGTCCAGCAGGGCGGCGGTGATGAAGCGTATCCATCCGAGTAACTACCCCCTTCCGCTTGCTTTTTTGTCGTGTTGAAGTAGTGTCATGAACGCAAAAGGGGAGAGAGACTACGGCAGAAAGAGGTAATGAAGAGATTGTGTAAAATGGAGAAACCATGAAGCAAAGATTGATTTTGTTGTTTGCCATCATCGTCTGCCTTACCGGGATGAGCGCGCAAGCGGCAGTCAAAATCGCCCCATGGTCGCCTATCTATATGGGTGTAGGTCAGACCACAGTGATGCTCGACGGAAAGCACGCCAGTGTAGCATATGCAATGCGCATCGATCTGAAAGCACCAGGAATCAGCTTTCTGGTTTCCCCTCATGCGGGATCGAAAGAGAGTATTTCCGAGACTTCAAGTGAGTTTGCCACGGAGCATCATTTGCAATTAGCCATTAATGCAAATTTTTTTGATCCGTGTTGCAGCGCGAGCAAAGTCGATGAGAACATCATTGGTCTTACCGTTTCTGAAGGGCATATCGTCTCACCGCCATCGTCTAATAGCACTTACGATGAATCGCTGACGATTACCAAAGACAACCAAGCAAGGATTAGCGTAGTCTCTGCGGGAACCGATCTATCGCAAGTTTATACAGCGGTCACCGGTTCAGCCATTGTCGTAAAAAATGGCGTCAATACAGGTAACGAGAACGATCTGAACAAAAGCGTATATGGCAATCCCCGGACTGTTGTCGGTCTTTCGCGTGATGGGCGCTACCTCTATTTGGTTGTGGTGGACGGGCGTAAGCCCAGCTATAGCTTTGGAACCACAAATACGGAATCGGCCGAAATCATGCTTGCTTTGGGTGCTTACAATGCACTCAATTTGGATGGTGGCGGTTCGACAACCATGGTACGCGAAGATGAAAAAGAAAAGATCATAACCGTCAACAAACCAAGCGGTGGTACGGAACGGCTCGTGGCAAGTTCGCTTGGCGTTCATGCGCAACATTTGTTGCGCTAGCGCTTGTGCAGACCAAGTGCCAGTGCTTACGAAACCAGGATCCGGCGGTGGGCTACTTTTCCTCCGCCTCAGCACTTTAAGGTAAAAATGTCCTTTGCGCACCACCGTCCTGTACCGCTCTTGAAAAATGCGCTAGCCTGTGACACATGCGAGCGTCCATTCTTGCCGTGTTTCTCATCGCAGTCGCTGCGGTTTCTGCGCAATCTTCCACATTTATCGGTCACGGCCGCGACCAATTGCGTTTCGTTCTAGTCTTATCCCGTCACGGCATTCGATCATCTCTGGTAGACGCTTCTGCTCTGAATGTGTATGCTTCCGATCCCTGGCCCGCATGGGAGGTTCCACGCGGCTTTCTCACGCCGCATGGTGCCTTGGCGATTCGTCAAATGGGCGCGTTTGACGAAGCCTTCGCCCCTATCGAGGAGCACCCACGATATGGAAGAATAGGAAGTTATGTAAGGGTGAGCCACCCACTAATACTAGGAAATTTTGTCGTTTGCCTGGCACGAACCGATCGAACAACGGAAAAGCGCAGTTCGCTAACGGCAATTGACTGGAGTCATACGAAATGAATTTAAAATCGCTTCGAGTTATTATCGCCAGTCTGTCCCTGCTTATCGTTTGCGCTCCTGGATGGGCAGGTTCCTCTGTTCTTTCAAAGCCGGTCGTCGTCGTGAGCCCGGATAAAACGATTCGAGCTGAGCTCAATTCGAACTCCGGAACTCTCACCTATCGCATTACCTTGGACGGAAAACAAATCTTAGCTCCATCCACGATAGGGATACAGAGCGACGGCATCGAGTTAGGTAAGGATGTCGCCCTTGGAAAGCCCGCGTTCCACTCGGTCAACGAACATTATCCGTTTTTTGGGGCACATTCCGTAGCTGTAAACCGCGCCAACGAAGCAACGGTTCCCGCCACGTCTCATGGCGAGTCTTACCTCGTCGATATACACGTTGCCGACGACGGAGTGGCCGTTCGATTAAGGCTGCCGGCAAAGTCTGGCAGAAAGATCCAAGCAGACCGCTCTAGCTGGAAGCTTGAAGGCGATCCCGTCATGTGGCTGGATAAGCTCGATTCCGGATATGAAAGCCCTTACCATACCAGCGCTCTAAGCCAGTTCGGCACCGGCTCGGTCGGAATGCCAATCACCGCGAAGGTTGGCGGAGCGTATCTCACGTTGACTGAAGCCGCCGTCAAGGACTACGGCGATCTGGGCATCAGGCGCGGCGCGGAAGGCTCTCTCGAAAGCACACTCTACGCGGATCCTAACGGATGGACTACGGATGATGCGGTCGTGCAGCCCTGGAGAGTAACCATCGTTGCACGCAACCTATCTGCGCTGGTGAACACCACTCTGGTCCAGAACCTCAACCCGCCTCCGGATGCGGCGCTAGCCAATGCGGACTGGATCAAACCCGGAAGATCGGCATGGCAGTGGCTGGCAATTGGAGATCCACGCCAGGACGATCAGCGGCAATGGGTGGATTGGACCCAACAGCTTGGATTCGAGTATTACCTCATCGACGAGGGATGGTCCCGATGGAAAGATCCATGGACTTCCGTAGCGTCAATTGCCGCATACGCCAAGACCAAGGATGTAAAGATATGGGTCTGGGTGAATAGCTGGGATGTCAAAAATCCCAACGCCCGTAAAGAATATTTCCGCAAAGCCGTACAGGCAGGAATTGTGGGTGTCAAGATCGACTTTCCGCAGGCGTGCAATCGTTCATGGTCTAACTGGTACTACGACACGGCGCGGGATGCGGCCGCAGCCCACTTGTTGCTCGATTTTCATGGTGCCAACAAGCCCACAGGTTTTGAGCGCACATGGCCCAATGTGCTCAATCGGGAGGGTGTGCGCGGGCATGAGTACCAAATCACCCGCTACAATCGTCGCCTCGATTCCGACCACGACACTATTCTGCCCTTCACGCGTTACATAGCGGGCCCGGCCGACTATACTCCCACCGTGTTTGAGAGCAAAGAACTGCAGGGTAATACCTGGGCGCATGAATTGGCCCAAGCTGTTATCTTCACGTCTCCATATCTTTGTTTCGGCGGCCATCCCAGGGACTACCTGTCCAATCCGGCACGCGATGTGCTTACAGCGATTCCCGCTGTTTGGGATGAAACGCGCGTTCTGCCTGGCAGCGAACCTGGTAAGCTGGTCGCCATGGCGCGGCGGTCTGGCAATCGATGGTTCATCGCGGTGATGAACGGCGCCGATGCCACCAGCCTGGATCTCCCGCTTGATTTCTTGGGCAAGGGAGAGTGGAATGCAGCGGAATTGTTTGAAGCAAAAGACAAGCCAGATGCATGGGACCGGCAAAGCGCCAAGCTAACGAAGACCGACCACCTCAAGATGCAACTGTCTCCGCGCGGTGGTTTCGTGGCCTATATCGTCAAATGACCGCTCGTGGCCGATAGATTGTTTCGCAATCTTCGGCATCCAGTCGGAGGATTTGCGGGTATGAGTGGTCAGTGGAATCACGACGATCTCAACCATCAGATAGGCGGGGTCGGGGTCCAGGCGATTTTCTCACGCTGCAAGGTTACATTTGCCTGAGCACATATTGACGCTCAATAACTTGTCCCGTGGAAAGAGCGCTCTTGGACCGCCGGATGCAGGCCCGCTTGTCGGGGGGCGGCAAGGGAGGAGAGGTGACTCTCCTCCCTATGCCGATCGGCCGATGTTGCCGCTTCAGCTGAGGCGGCGGAGTGATGGCGCGGCGTGGTCGCGCTGTTTAGTGGAGGTCGAGTGTGGTCTGAAGCGGCAACTTGTCGCTGGAGCCGCCGGCCTTCAGAGTGTAGACGCCGGGCAGCAGCGTCCAGCCGTCCATTTTCTCGTCGAAGATTGAGAGAAATTTTGGTTCGATGGAGACAGTAACGGTCTTCTTCTCGCCGGGATTCAGGGTGACGCGGGTGAAGCCAACTAGTCGCTTGGGCGGTTCCTGGGCGGCGGCCGGCAGAGCGGCGTAAACCTCGGCGATCTCCGTGCCGGCGCGGTTGCCGGTATTGGAGACGGTAAAGGTGGCCAGGATCAGGCCCGACTGCGCGTCGCGCGCGACCTTCAGGCCGGAGTAGGCGTAGGTGGTGTAGCTAAGTCCGAAACCGAAGGGGAAGAGAACTGGCTTCTGTTCGGCATCGAACCACTTGTAGCCTACCTTGAGGCCCTCGTCATAAACGACCGGGAAGGCCGGCAGTCCATCGGCCCACTTTTCCGGCGCGGCCGCGCCATCGAAGTTCTCCATCTCCGGTGGGGGCATGCGGAGAGCAGGATGGGGCAGATCGGCCTCGCTCCGAGGGAAGGTGTTGACTAGCTTGCCGGAGGGATTGACCGAGCCAAAGAGCACGTTGCCCAGGGCGTTGGCGCCATCCGAGCCGGCATACCAGACATCGAGGATGGAGGACGGCGCCTCGACCCAGGGCATGGTGACCGGCGAGCCGGTTTCCAGCACCACTACCGTTCGCGGGTTGGCCCGCGCGACGGCGGCGATCAGCGCGTCTTGGTCGTGGGGCAGCGAGAGCGTAGGCAGATCCATGCCTTCGGATTCCCACTGGTAAGCGAAGACAATAGCCACGTCGGCCGAGCGAGCCACGCCGGCAGCCCGGGCGGGATCTTCGCCGGAGTCGTAAACGACCTTGGATTGCGGTGCGCGAGCCTCAATGGCCTTGAGCGGCGAGGTGCGAAACCAAATCTCATCCTGCCAGTTGCTAGGGCCCTTGCCGAAGGGCTTGATGGCGTTGCCGCCAACCGGATCGACCTGTGCCGAGCCGCCGCCGGAGATCATGCCCACGTCCGCATGCGCGCCGATCACGGCGATCGTCTTGAGCCGGGCGGAGTCGAGCGGCAGAACGAAGCGGTCGTTCTTGAGCAGGACGATGGAGCTTTCCTCGATGCGGCGGGCGACATCGAGGCCGGCGAAGGGATCGACGACGAAGCGCTGGCGGGGATTGTCAATGATGCCGACGGCAAACATGGCGCGCAGGATGCGATGAACGTGCTCATCCATCTCCGACGAAGGAATGCGGCCCGCCTCGACGGCCTCTTTGTACTTCTTTTCGTAGAAGACGCGAGAGTGCTCTTCGTGGTCGAGACCGGCAAAGGAGGCCTTTTCCGTGGAGTGCGTTCCGCCCCAGTCCGAGACGACAAAGCCGGGAAACTTCCAGTCCTTCTTGAGCACGTCGGTCAGCAGCCAGCGGTTCTGGCAAGCGAAGTCGCCGTTGACGCGGTTATAGCTGCACATGACGGCGGCCGGATTGCCCCGGGTGACGCCGATTTCAAAAGCCAGCAGATCCGACTCGCGCGCGGCGCGCTTTGAGATCTGCGCATCGTAGTACAACCGGCCGGACTCCTGATCGTTCAGTGCGTAGTGCTTGATGTCGCCAATGACGTGGGCCGACTGCACGCCCTCGATCAGCCTGGCGATGAGCGTGCCGGCCAGCACCGGATCCTCGCCCATGTACTCGAATGTGCGGCCGTTGCGCGGCTCGCGGGTGAGGTTGACGCCGCCGCCCAGCGCCATGTTGAAGCCTTGGGCGCGCAGTTCGGTGCCGATCAGCCGGCCATATTCGTAGGCGGCTTCTGTATCCCAACTGGAGGCCGCGGCGACGCCGGAGGGCAGCGCGGTCGAATAGCGGCCGTTTTCGCCCGAGGAGCGGACGCCGTAGGCGGCATCGCTCATGTCGATGCCGGGAATGCCCAGCCGGGGAACGCCAACACAATAGCCGACGCCGCGGTTCGAGGCGGCATTTTCTATTGTCAGCTTGTCGTAGGTGGGCATGCCCACGCCGTGCAGCATGGCTATCTTTTCATCCAGAGTCATTTCTTTCAGAACGAGGTCGGCACGCTGATCCGGACTCAGGGAAGCGTTCATCCACGCCGGAACCGGCTTGGCCGGCGGCGCGGCCGGCTGGGCGACCAGCGCACCGGCGCCCAGAATCGCGGCTCCCAGGTAAAGGGCAAGAGAGACCAACACCTTGCATTTCACCAATACTTCCATTTTCTTTTCTCCATCGCAACGAACTTTGTTTTCTTTCGTAGTTTACTTTGTGCTCTTGCCCGTCTCGTCGGGAAGCGTTCCCTGCGGAGCCATTCCACTGGCGGCGCGGTTGAACTCATCTCCGTATTCGATCGACTCAGCCTTGAAACCGCCGTTGGTGAGATAAAAGCGGTCGCCGATGACGCCCGCGCCGCGATCGATACGATCCTTGTAGATTCCAAGCGCGGTATGCGTAAAACGCGCTTTCGTCAATTCGATCCAGCGTCCATCGACGGTTTTGATCCACTGATTGCCAAACTCCGCGCGCCGCAACTGCTGCCCGTTCGCGCCGTCGAAGTCCTCGTTGAATGAGTAGAGCCCGCGCAGATACTTGCCGTCTTTCGGCGCGCGGAAACTGGCGATCAGCCCCCACGATTCCTTCTCGGGAAAATAGAACCACGCGGTATAGATCGTCGAGGCTCCGTCGGGCCGTGCACTGACAAGAAAGCGATAGGTCTCGCCCGTCTTCCAGGGATACACAAGATGACTGTGACCGCCCGTGCCTTCGTTGCCGAAGTCCGAGGTTACCACGCCCTCGCCTTTCGCCAGCAACTGTACGCGATCTTCGGCCGTCACCTTGTCGCGATCCGTGGGTTCCTTTCCGCTATCCCAAACCGAAAAAATGATTCGCCGCTCCGTGGGGCTGTTCACCTGAATGCCAAAATAGCCGCGCGCAAATCCGCACGCCTCGTAGTAGGACCAGACCGGATCTTTTCGCACGGTCACTTCGTTATAGAACCATTGAACATCCTCCCCCTGAGGAACGGGATAACTCAGGTGCACCGATGGAGCGCCGCGCTGCGGCGTCAGATTGAAGAGAGCATTCTTGGCCGCCGTTCCGTCCAGCAGAAGCGATTCGACCGAAGCGAATTCCTTTCCGGATTTCTTCATGCCGGAGAGCGCAAAACGATAAGCCTTCACCTCGCGGAGATCGATCGAACCGAAAGAAACCAGAACCGGACCGGAAGCTCCAAGAACTTTGCGAACGCCCAGATCGCGATCGTCCACCTTCATGCGCAGTGTCGAGGTGCTGCCTTCGGGAAGTTGCAGCCGAACGGCAAGATTGAGCTTGCCCGGCGTCCGGATTTGTCCATACCAAGCCAGAGTTACGCCGGCATCCGACCATCCTTTGACCGGTCCGGCTTCGGGCATCTCCAAAGCCTCCGGGTAGGGCTCTGTATACGCCGTTGTGCCAGGAATATCCAGAGAAGACGCGGCCTTCTGGGCCGATGCACGAGAGCGAACCAAGGGAAACAGGATCGTCAAGCAGACGATGAGCGTAAGATGCAGTTTCTGTAGTTTCATAGCTAGACTCCATGGAAAACGAATCGTATGAGCAGAGGCATCGAAGGCGTCTTCTCATCTTAAGAAAAAAGGCCACCCGGCGTCCGATTGCTGACGCCGGGTGGCTCCGGTTAGGTTACAGCTTGCACGTCGAAGCTACCAAAGCAGCTTGACGGCCAACTGCACGTAGCGTGGATTGTTGCTTTGTCCCCAGCTCTTGTCGATGGTGCCGAAGTCCGCGGCTACGGGGCTGTTGGATGTATCCCCATAAAACGTCGGATGGTTCGGAACGTTCGTCACTTCCAGGCGGGTTTGCAGATTGACGCGCGTGGTCACCTTGAACATCTTGGCGAGGTTCATGTCGAGCTGGCTGGTGCCGGGCACGCGGATCGAGGTTGTGTATGACTGTTCGGTGGTCGGTGCGTACGGAGCAATGGGATACCATCCACTACCCGCCGAGCAGTTAGCCGGCTGATTGACGCTCGGATTGAGTTGGTAGTATCCGGGGGTCGTGGACGTGGATGCCTGCCACTGCCAGACGCAACGGTTGACGCCTAAATCGACAAGGTGGTTCGCCGACATGTCCGTTTTGGGACCACGAAGGTTGCCTTGCAGGTTGTAGCTGCCGGGCATCGAGAAAGGTTCTCCTGTTTCCAGGAAGTAGCTTTCGCCGATTTCCCATCCGCCGATCGCCGCGTCCACCAAACGGTTGACGTTGGTGAAGTACTTCTTTCCGCGACCGATAGGAGAGGTGATCACTCCGGTTAGCGTGAAGCGATGAGTGCGATCACTACCGGCAATCGAACGCATCGGAACCAGGTAGTCACTGTCCACGTATCCGCCCGACTGCATGGTTTTGGACCATGTCCAGGAGCCACTGAACTGTTCCCACTCGGTGTGTTGCACGTAGGTGGTCTGCAGCGAGTTGTACCAGCTCCGTCCCCGGTTCATTCCGTTTTCGGTCACGGAATTGGCAAAGAGCGGATATTTTGAGTGCAGGCTCAAATTGCTGAGCGTTGTAGAAGACTTCCACGATCCCTGGAGTCCAGAGAGGTTGTAGAGGGGATTGTTAACCCTCTGCTGGCAATTCATGCGCGGTTCAGGATTCGCTGTCGTCCCGTTCAGTTCGTTACAGGTTGCCCGCAGCGTTTCATCCATGGCAAGGTTAGGCGAGCTGACGTCGGATGCATAGCTTCTGCTGCCCACATAACTGACATCCAGTTTGCCTGTCATACCGATGGACTGTTCCACGCCTAGCGAGTACTGATACACATAGGGCCACTTGTGATTCGGATTCATGAAGCTGGCACTCAATCCGGCATTGGTCTTCAAGCCCTGGGATGCGCCGGGAATTGCGGGAATGCCGCCGGAGTTGAAGTAGGGGTTGCTGAGCATGCCGTCCGTGGTATCGGAGTTGACATACGTCTCGCCGCTGTTCGTCGTGTTGACGTAGTTCGGCGCCTGAGAAAATCCGATCGTCGAGGGTTGATCGCCCATTTGCGCGACCACCAGACGCCCGGCGCCGCCGCGAACGACGGTGGTGGAACGCACGGTATACGCAAATCCAATGCGAGGCTGCCACTTGGTATAGTCCGTATTCCAGGCAGCGGAACGGCCTCCGGTCTGAGCGAAGGTATAGCCTCCCAGCAGCTTGCCTCCCGGCAAGTTAGGGAACTGGTTATCGATCCCTGCCGCATCCAGTGGGTTCGTTACCGTCAAGTCGAATCCCGTACTCAGCCAGTTGTGACGAGCCGTCGGCGGCGTCGCCAGATCGTAGCGGAATCCAAGATTCAGGGTCAACCGCGGAGTGATCTTCCAATCGTCTTGCACCCACGGAGCAATATAGTGCCAGGTATAGGTCGGCGTCAGCGAATTCTGTACGGTGACGCTGCTGGGCTGGCCGAGCAGAAAATCCAGGAAGGCGTTGCCGCTCATACCCGCCGTGTTGATGCCCGAAGGCAATTGCGTGCCATCGTCGTAGCTCCCCTGGTCCCAATGTTCCTGTGAGACTTCGCCATTGGAGCCGATCTCCATGACGTTGGTCCAGTTCGTATCCGACGAGGTGTGCGTGGTGCGCAGGTCGATTCCCGCGCGCAGGTTGTGTGCCTTCTTGTTCCAGCTCACGGTCGGCGCCAGGCTGAAGGTGTCGTCAGGAATATAGAAACGGTCCCTCGATGTCGACAACCAAGAGCCGTAGCCATTTCCCTGTGCCGTGGCGGGTTGCGCCATCGACCAACTGATTTGCGGGAAGCCCGTCTTCAAAGGAAGCGTGTTGATGAAAGCCGAGCTCCATCCCAACTCCGTGGGATCGTAGCCCCAGGTTGAGGGCGTGCCGTCCGACCGCCAGTAGCGCTGGTAGCTGGCATGCACATCGAACAGAAGATTGTCGCGCAGGGTATGAACCCAGTCGATGCCGGCATTCTGGTGATTCTCTTCGAATACATCGCCGTTCACGTACGGGACATTCGATGGGGTTGACCACCAGGTCTTGAGGTTGTCGTCGTGGATGTAGCTGACGGAGATATGATCCTTTTTGCCGATCGTCTGGTCAACCTTGCCGATGTAGTTGTTCATGTTGGCATTCGTCGGCTGCCGATCGACCCAGATATTCTCCCAGGGCTGCGTACCCGAGATCGCGCCTGCTGTGGGCGTCGCGGTATCGACGATCATCTTGACGATCTTGAGCGCAATTGGATTGAAACGGCTCACCGAAACGCAGTTGTATCCCTGGGCATTCCCGCAGGTGGCAGCGCCTGTATTCGCTGTTTTGAAAATCGAACGGGCGTAACTGTTGCCGGCTTTTGCCGTGTTGACATCGTAGACAGGATACAGATTGCCATTGCTATCGGTGAAGTTGGAGAAATCGCCATTCAACCAGTCCTTGCTGGGCACGTCAAAGAGCCAATAGTTTGGCAGCTTCTGGCGGAGATACTCCGCGTTGAACATGAAGAAGGTTTTGTCGCGGCCGTTATAAAGCAACGGAATGCGGACAGGCCCTTCCACTTCAAAGCCGTACTGATCTTCGGTGTGGCCGGGACGAGGGGTGTTCGTCAAGCCGTTGACCCAGTGATTGGCATCCATATAACCGCGCTTGGCAAACTCATACGCGGTGCCATGGAAGGCGTTGGTTCCAGCCTTCAACTCCATACTGATTACGCCGCCCGAGGTGCGTCCGTACTGCGCGTCGTAAGGGTTGGTAACGACCTTGAATTCCTGAATGGCGTCGATCGACGGAATCGCCGATGGGCCGCTTGACCACCACGGAATCGAGTTATCCGGCTGACCATCGATCGTGTACTCGGTGTTTTGCGCCGCGCCGCCGTTGATGGTGTAAAAGGAAGCGTTGTATGCGTCGGTTGGGGCCCCCTGCGATCCAGGCCCGCTTTCATTGGTTACGCCGGCAACCGCATCGAGCAGCGCCAGTGGATTGCGTCCGTCGACTGGCATCTCGGTGATCGTCTTGCTGTCAACCACCGTGCCTCGGTCGCCTTTTTCCGAATCCAGCGCCACCTGGGCCACGGTGGCACTTACCGTGACACTTTCCGTAGCAGCGTCTCCCACCTGGAGGGCAAAGTCCATCGTAAGAGTCTGAGAAATGCTGAGGACTACAACTGGATGCGTGGTTCTTTTAAAGCGTGACGCATTGACTGAGACCTCCATCTTCTGTCCTGGATGCAGAAAAGGAACAGAGTAGACGCCCATTGTGCTGGTCTTTGTCTCGATCACTTCATTCGTATCGAGGTTGCGAACCGAGACCGTGGCGTTGGGTATTACCGCTTTTGCTAAATCGGTGACTGTGCCTGTAATAGTCGCGCGATACTCTTGTGCGTGCCCTAGACCGGGCACAAGAAATAACGCCAGCAAAACGAGTATGGGGAAAAATGACCATTTACGCATTATTCGCATACTGCCTCCTTAAAAATCAGTTTGCTGTTTTCAGAAACTGCTCATAACGAACCGCGTATTCACGCACGTACTGTGCAACTACTGCTTGATAGCTCAGGTCTGGCTCTGCAGCCTGCTTGTGCCATTCAAGTTGCACGGTTCGCGTGTGCGCGGGCAGAACAACGGAATCGCCCTTGACTTGCAGCGAAACTCCGTCGGCGACGATTTTGCTCGTCTCCAGGAACCACGGAAGATGGAGAACCACGTGCGAGGGACTATCGCTGAAGGCATCGTGGAGGTTGAGTACTGCGCTGGTGGAAGAAAGCACGTTCAGAGAAAGATCGACCGTGCCGAAGCTTGTGGGGACGCGATCCACCTCAATCTTGCTACCTGGATAGATCCAGGCCGGCGAGATCGCGGAAAGAAGGTGCAGGTCGTTGCCCTGCTCGCGGACAAACATGTTGCGCATCGTGATACGCAGGCGGGCGGCATACCATCCATGCGGAGTCAGGTTGTCGTGGAAGTCGCGATCGCCCCACGGCACGATGCTGGTTTCGAACCCGGCATGGGTGGAGCTGGTGTGCAGTAGTTCCGCATAGAGATCCTGCACGGCCAGCCGCTGCTCGCCCAGAACGAGTTCGTCCTCCGTATTGCTGAAGCCGATGTAATCGTGCAGAACCTGCCCATCGGCATAGGTCATGATGCCCTCTTTGTACTTGGCGCGGGTGGCGTCCAGAGTGGCCTTGACCATGGGATTGCTGGGCGGAAGAACCTGCTCCGGATACAGGGTGAGCAGATTGTCCCAGTCCTGCCCCGGTTGATCGTCGAGGCCGGCCGTGATATAGCCGCCCGTGTGGCTGGCGACACGCTCGAAGGCCCGCATCACTGCCGCGTGGTAGTTGTCGTACTCTTTCTGGAATTGCGCGGCCTGCTGTGTGTGGCCGGTGGCCCTGGCCAGCAGAATGGCGTTTTGAATGCCGTCGAGTCCCCAGATGTTGTGGCCGGTGATGTGGCCGGTGATAGCTTCATCGTCTCCGGGCGTGGCCGAGGGCAGCAGATGCTGCGGGTCGGACTGCCGGGCCTGTTGAATCCACGCTACCGCCCGCTCGACGGAGGGAAACACCTTGTCGGCGAAGCCACGGTCGTGGGTGAGGGCATAGTGCCGGCCGTACGACCAAAGCACCTGGCCTACACCGTCGTATTGGCCGCTCTGCGAGAGAAAGTTGCCATCGGGATTCTGATGGGGTCCAAAGAAGTCAAGCACCTGACGCGCATAGTCGGGATAGCCGGTCAGGTCGTACATGCTGGCGATAAAGGATGCATCCCGCAGCCAAAATGCGTGGTAATGGAAGTCGTTGACCGTCTGCACGTAGTCGTCGCCGATTTTGTTGCGCGCGATCAGGTCGTAGATCAGGCTCGCCTTAAATGTATCGTTGGCCTTGTCTTCTGGCGTTTGGATGTCCATGCCCTTGCGAAGAACCTGCTCCCAGCCATCGACGGTACGCGAACGATACGTATCGTAATTGGCGTCCCGGATCTGCGATTCCAGAGCGGAACCCGCCGCCATCGGGATCACGGGCATCTTCCAGTCAAGACTTACTTCTTCGCCGGGCTTGAGGGCAAGCCGGTAGCTTACGATTCCCACCGGAGAGGTCGGATCCGAAGTGAGCACCTTCGACTTAAGCACATTGGAAGGTTCCGGATCTTCATCCAGCATGTACTGCAGCGTGTGTTGCAGCTTTTCCGGAAAGTAATAGAGAATCTTTCCGTCGCGGACGATCGTGTCGTGGCCGGAGCTGTAAGCCCAATGGGCATTGAAGGTTTCTCCCGGCTGGACGTAATACCCTGGTTTGCTGGACGTTCTGGGGCGAGAAAAGCGATTGCTGGCTTCGCCATTGATGCTGTTGGCCGTGCCCTGGTACCGTATGCCGCTGGAAAACCACGCCGTGCGAGACTCCTGCACGGTGTTCCGGATGCGCACGCGGATAAAGTTCACCTGCGTTCCCGAAGGCTTGCCGTCAAGCGTGGCCGCAAAGCACTCGAACTCATATCGGACGCCATCGCGCGTGAATTCGTACTGGACGACGGGGAGATAGCCGCGCAGAAGCGTCTTGACTCGCTGGGAAATAGGTACGACCGGGTTCCCGGTAAAGAACATCAGCTCGCCAAAGCCGGTGTACAGAAAGCCTTCCGGGGAAATCAGCGTTCCGGAAGGAGCATCCATTACACCGATTTCGTCAGTCGGATGGCTGTAATACGAAAATGGCTCGTTGCCGGCATCAATGGCTGGATTCACCATCTGCGCTGGCAGAGTGATGGAAAGGCCGGCCAAGGCAGCCGACAGAACAAAATTCCTGATCTTAAACATGAATGAAACTCCGTACGGGTTTCCCCGGTTGTCGCTGCTCGAAACCTGCCGAGCAGTCGCATTGGACGCATACGCCAGCCCAGTTCACTCCACTGGGTCGGCTGGGGGGGCGGCATACCGGCAACCGGAGTGCTCAGGTTTAACTTCAACAAGGGCCATCCGCGAAGCCGATTGTCGGGACTATAGCGCCGACGGGGGAGCGAAGTCGTGAGATGGGATGAATCGAAGCTGAAATTTGACTGAAATCTAATGGTTGTTTAATTTATCTATATACATGCGCGGATCATAAGGGCGGTTGCACTGTGGGAAGCATTTGCTTCCGCGCAGATGTTCTGGCTGGCAATCTGATTGCGCACAATTTTCTCCAGAACATGAAGAGAGTGGTGACCGTCAACGAATCGCCAATTATCGGCTACACCTTCAGCGACTTCAAGTTTGATGTCGTTCGTGGGTGCTTGATGCGCCACGGCAAGGAACTTCCTCTCCGCAATCAGAGTCTTCAGTTGCTTCTCTACTTTATCGAACACCCGGATTCGCTCATCTCCAAAGACGAGCTGGCCGCGGTGCTGTGGAACGAGACCTCCGTCACCGATAATGCCCTGGTGCAATGCGTCACCGAAATCCGCCGGGTACTGAACGACAATCCGCACAACCCCCGCTTCATCAAGACCATTCTCCGGGCCGGCTACCGTTTTGTCGCCGATGTGCATGTGATCCGCGATGCGCACAGTCTGCCAATTCCCCGTTCTCCCAGCTTGCCTGCCGGCGACGCCAGGCAAGAACGGGCAGAGGTGGCAACGATCAACGCGCCTACGAGGTCGGAATCGCCTGTGCGCATCCCGGTCTGGCGACGGAAGGCGATGCTGCTTGTGCCGTGCGTATTGGTCGCCGGGGCGCTTCTTCTCCTCTATTATGGAGCCAGGCGGCACGCGCTGGAACAGTCCAGCAGCGCAAGCGCCGCTTCAGGGTTGCCGATGCTAGCTGTCTTCCCCTTGGCCAACGCCACCGGCCGTCAGGACCTGGATTGGTTGCGGGAAGGCCTCTCGGACATGATCCTGACGGATCTGGCCCACACCGGAAAATGGAATGTGCTGAGTCGCGAGAAGATGCACTCGCTGGTGGACGCGAGCGACCGCTCCGGCGCGCTTTCGCAGAGCAAGTCGCTGGCGATTGCCCGCTCGGTGCATGCAACCGACTTCATTGTCGGCAGCGTTTCAGCCTCCGGTCAGCAGATCACCATCGACATCGAAATCCGCGATGGCAAAGATGGCCATGTAGTGGGCACGGATAGCGCTTCGATGACCGACCCGCTGCAGATTGTAGCCACGGCGAGTTTGCTTTCGACCGACATTGCCTACCGGCTTGGTCTTCGAACCGATGCGCAACCCTCGCTGGCCGATGTCATGACCAGCAATGTGGATGCCTATCGATACTATTCGCTGGGCGTGGAAAAGGCCGAGCAGTTCCAGAACGCGCAAGCCATCGAACTGTTTAAGAAGGCTATCAAATTCGATCCCAAGTTTGCCATGGCCTATGCGCGGATCGGTTACGCTTACGCGGTGCAGGACTTTCAACCGGAGATGGGCCGCCCTTATCTGGAAAAAGCACTTGATATATCCGCGCCTTTGCCGGCCTTGAACCGTCTCTATATCGATGCATGGTTTGCTATCTCCCGCTCCGACTACGACGCCGCCATCGGCATTCTGCACCAGATTATTCAACAGTATCCGGAGGAAACCGAAGCCGACTGTGAACTTGCCCGTCTGCTGCGCGGACAGGAACGTCTCGAAGAAGCCAACGCGCTCCTGCGCCACGCAATCCAGGCCAATCCCGGCGCAGAAGAACTCTATAACGTGCTGGGCCTGATGCTTATCTCCATGGAGCGTTATCCAGAGGCTATTGCCTACGACAAGCAGTATGTGGCTCTGGCGCCGCAGAACCCCAATACGCACGACAGCCTAGGCATGGCTTACCAGATGGCGGGCCTGTACGATGCCGCGCTGGCCGAATACATTGAAGCGTTGCAACTGGACCCTGAGTTCGAACCGTCGATTGTCAACCTCGGCGACACCTACTACCAGATGGGCCGTTACCATGATGCGCTGCGCGAGTACAACCGCTACATCGAGGTGGCTCAATCGAGCAACGCCAAGGCGCTGGGTTACGGCAATATCGCCACCGTCTACGCGGCCATGAACCGCATCGCGGATGAACAGACGGCCGCCAACAATGAGCTACGCTTCAATCGCACGTCGGTCTGGAGTTCTTTACAGCTTGCTCTGGCAAAACATCAGAAAGGGCGCATCGCGGCGTTGGGAAAAAGTCTCTTTGAGAATCCGCCCAATCCCGAACGGGGCGCAGCGCGCAACCTGCGCATGGAACTTTACTATCGCGGAACCATCGAACTGAACAATGGCGACGCGCAAGGAGCGCTGGCCCACTTCCGCTCCGCCATGCAGCACATGCCAACCGCCTCGGGCATCGATTCGTACGAGGATTGCCTGGCCAACGCCTACCTCGAATTGGGCATGATTCCAGAAGCCATCGGAGAATATCAGCGGATTCTCAAGCTGAATCCAAACTACCCGCTTGCCTACTTCCATCTGGGACAGGCCTTCCAGAAGCAGCATCGCTGGCCGGAAGCCGTCACCGCTTTCCGCCATTTTCTGAAAGCTAATCCCACGGCCGACCAGGACAGCCCACAGGTGATTGAAGCCAAGCGCTGCATTGCCAATGGCGGTCAATAAGAACGGATCGACGCCGCGGAAGAGACGCCGTGCATGCATTTTGTCCCGGCAGGGAATCTAGTACATCGACCGCATGATTTGGTAATGAGTGTAATCAACTTTGGGCGCCCCATCTCTCGTTTTTGAAATCTGGGAAACGACCAATTTACACGGTCACGATACTAGTTATGCGGAGTCTGTTCTCTTTGATGCGACATCGGCCCCGATAAAGGAAACACACATCGAGTTTCCAGTACACAGTTAAATGTACCCGATTTCAATAATGGAGGGTACATTCGTGCAACGAGAGGTCTGTTAATTCAATCCGTACCCTGGGCGTGAAAAGCGTTTTATGGACAAAAGCGAAGTTCCAGCTTTCAATTCACCCCCCCTGGTGTCGAATTGAAAGATCGCCCGTCATCCTTCTATTCGTAATAACTAACTATTCGTAATAACTAAATGTCTATCCGGAACACGCCGTCTCCCGGCTGGCGCATTGAAGTTCGGGTTTGCGATCCAGGATGTCTGTTTTTCCTATGCGGATAATTCTGTTCTCGATCACATTTCATTGAAGATTCAAGCGGGCGAGCGCATCGCGTTGATTGGTGCGAGCGGTTCGGGCAAAAGCACGCTGGCGCGTCTTCTCGTGCGCGCCGCCGATCCGGAATTGGGCGACATACAACTCGAAAATCATCCGATCAAGGAGTTTACGCTCGCCTCCTTGCGGCGCACAGTAGGATATGTTCCGCAGCAGTCGCTGCTCTTCCAGGGAAGCATCCGCGAGAATCTTCTCTACGGAAATCCTGCGGCGACTGAAGCCGAATTACAGCGAGCGCTGGCCACGGCGCAGCTTACTTCAGTAGTGAACCGGCTGCCGCAAGATATCAATACACCTCTCGGACCTGGGGCTGGCGGTCTGTCGGGCGGCGAGCGTCAGCGCTTGGCTCTCGCTCGTTCTCTGCTGAAAAATTCGTCCGTGCTCATTCTCGACGAATCTACCTCTGCGCTCGATGCACCAACAGAAGCCGCAGTATTATCTTCTGTTTCCAAGTTTCGTGAAAAACAGACGCTGATTCTCATCTCGCACCGCATTAGTTCACTCACATGGGTAGATCGCTTCCTACTGCTAGACCGCGGTAGGATTGTCGAAATGGGTAGCCATGAAGTGCTCTATGCGCGGTCCGCGCTTTATCGTTCCTTGTTCGACGCATCTGCGTATGATGCCTCATCCCCGTCCAATTCACTCCGATGAGCTATACACCAAACATTCCCTCCGGTTATTGGTGCACATGGTCTCAGGCGACTGGTATCCTTACTGCGGCCATATTTGCACCTTATGTAGACTCATAAGGGAGGATTTTGAATGAGCGCGAAACAACTACTGGCAGAAATTGAACGCGGCATCAAGGCCTTGCAGAAGGCACGTGTCTTGTGTTTGAAAGGTGACGCTGCTGCACCGAAGGCTAAGGCAACCAAGGTAACAAAGGCGTCAGCAAAAAAGGCGGTTCGGGGTGGCATGAGCGATGAGGGGCGCGCCAGGATCGCTGCTGCTCAGCAAAAGCGCTGGGCCAGGGTTAAGCGGGAAAAGAACAAGGCAGCTAGAGCGGCTAAAGCAGCTTTGGCCGTCCCCGCAGAAAAGTAACTCACGCTCGCGCATAAAGGCCCCGAGGCTATTGACCTCAGGGCCTTTATGTTTGGCAGCGACTACCTCGTCCAGAGCATATGAAGCAAAACTGTAAACGCCCCCAAGTGCGGTCATAGCGGTCGTCTGATCCCAAAATGTGTCGGGGACAAGTTGCTGTCAATCGCTCGTATCGGCGCCGTGACCAAGGAAAACTTGCGGGAAGGGACTTATGGGGATTGATCTGTTGCGACCTCGACCGTATAGGAGGCATGCTAGTCGCTTCAGTGATCACGCGCTGGAAGCTCTCACGCAAACAAATCGACGCCATCGAGTTAGTTGATGCGGATCGACAACTCGATATCCGCAGCAAACGGAACGGACAGGTAGCCATTTGCTGGCGAGCGCACCCACGCCAGATATTCGGGGCTGTGATCCGCGTCATCGGCAAGGACGAACGCACCCGGCCTGAGATGACCCTCCACAAGACTCAGAATTTCGGGATAGAGAGCTTTGGCGCCGTCGAGTAGAAGTACGTCGATTGTTTCCGGCAGGTTATGGCTCAGTGTTTGCAGCGCGTCTCCCACGCGGATCTCTACCAGATCGGCGAGTCCAGCGGCGGTCAGGTTGTTCTGCGCACGCGCCACCTTGGATGGCTCGAACTCGCTGGTGATAAGACGGCCACCGCCATTGTCCCGCAGGGCTGCGGCAAGATGCAAGGTGGAGATGCCGAACGAAGTTCCAAACTCAACGATGGTATGCGCACTGCAACCTCGCGCCAACATGTAGAGCAGCACGCCGGTCTCGCGCGAGACAGAGAGCGGCAAATCTTTCAGGCGTCCGTAGTAATCCAGGTATTCAGTTTTGCTGCGCATGCAGCGCTCCCGTTCTTCGGCCGAGATCTCGCCGATGACAGGTTTCGCCCTCTCCCAGGCCGTGGCGTCTTCGTCAAACAGACGGTCCAGCAGAGGGGCAAGTGGGGAAGTCATGAGAGTGTTCATAGGTGCCTCCGTTTGTGTTGTTCCTTCTGTCGTAGAATATGATGAAACAGTCACATTTACTAATCGCATTCTGACCGCTCATGACCGCTCGCCACAAACCGCCGCTTTCCCCCAGAAAACGGCCCCAACAGGCTCGTTCAACGGAACTGGTTGCGACGATTCTGGAAGCAGCTGTTCAGGTTTTGAGAATGGAGGGGGCGCAACGGTTCACCACGGCGCGCGTAGCCGAGCGGGCCGGCGTCAGCATCGGATCGGTGTATCAATACTTTCCGAACAAAGCCGCCATCCTCTTCCGGCTGCAGAGTGACGAATGGCAACAGACGGCCGAGTTACGACGTAACATCCTTCAGGATGTTACGAGGCCGCCACTGGAGAAGCTCCGTGCACTGGTTCATGCCTTCATTCGCTCGGAATGCGATGAGGCTGAGGTGCGCATGGCGCTCAGCGACGCCGCCCCACTCTATCGCCACGCACCGGAGGCGCAGAAGGCAAGGGCCTTGCGCAGAAGCCATACCGAGGCATTCATGCAAGAGGTGCTACCCAGGAACTCAGAGGCGACTCGTGCCGTGGCAGGCAACCTGATCATGAGCACGATGAGCGATGTCGGAAAGCACTTTTCGCAGAACGCTCGAACGTCCGCAGAAATTGAGATCTTTGCCGAAGCCATGGCCGATATGTTTTGCACCTACCTTGGCAGTCTCGCTCGTGTCTGAGTTATGGCTTTCCAGTAGAGCCAATGGCCATGACAGGCAACTGGAAAAGCCGCAGGCTCCGGGAGTTTCCTTGTCTGCCAGTTCGAGTTCGGATATGGAATTTCCGTCGCCAAGCCGACATATCGTTACTGATCCCATGTCAATGAGTGCATGGGCGAATCTCTCCGTTACGTCAGGCTCAGACCTCCGTCCGAGACCACAATCTCACCCGTTAGGTAGTCCTAAGTGGCCGGACCATGTACTGTCCTGGAGTTTCGACACCTGCTTTCAGCCCAAACCTCTTATTCCGAGTGATTTTCACGCAAACAGCTGAATCGGCCCTGGTAAGCGCCGATCCCAACGGGGATCATTGATGACGGATCCGACCAAGGGATTCCCGTCGCCATGGCAACTTCACGTTTCTGATACAGGCCGGATCATCCGGTAGGATGAAATCTGAATGAGGTTTCACAAGCTTCTAGTTCGAACCGGCACGACCATTGCTCTCATCTGCCTGTTGGTCGGCAGTGGTGGGGCTGCATACAACGCGCTGAGTATTCGCCACGATCGTAAGCTCGTCGGAGTTCCCGGCAAGCTATACGACATAGGCGGCTACTCGATGCACCTGTACTGCACGGGGGAAGGTTCGCCAACCATCGTGCTGAGTTCAGGCTTGGGCGATGACTTCACGGGCTGGGCGAAGGTGCAGCCTGTGCTGTCGCGCCAGACGAGAGTTTGCTCTTACGACCGTGCAGGTTTCGGTTGGAGCGAATCGCGGCCTGGTGTTCAGGATGCTAATGCCATCTCCTCGCAACTTCACCAGCTGATCGAGGCTGCCGCTGTTCAGCGGCCTTTTGTGCTTGTGGGACACTCCATCTCGGGAATTTATCTACGGTCTTACGTAGCGCATTATCCTGGTGACCTGGTCGGGCTTGTCCTTATTGATGGTGCCACTCCGCTTCAGGATGATCGCATTCCGAAGGAACTGGTAAAGATTCAGGAGGACATGCGTCGCCAGATGCCGTGGCAGAAGCTGCTAATGACGCTGGGATGGTATCGACTACAAGGAGTCTGCACATCCATCCCTCCGGGATTTGAAGCCTACAGTGCATGGATCAAAGCAGATTCGTGCATTCCGTCGCAGATGGACGCAATAGAGAACGAACTGGATGCGGAGCGGGTCTCAGGAGAAGAAACGATCCATGCAGGGCCATTTGGTAACCTCCCGATCCTGATCCTTTCGCGCGATCCGAGCGTTCTTGCCCCGAACTGGCCAGCAGCCGTTTCAAAAGCCAACGCCATAGCATGGAGTCAGATGCAGGAACAAGCAAAGGGCCTGTCCGGCCAGAGCAGACGCATCATCGCCAAAGGCAGCGATCACTACATTCAGAACGATAGGCCTGATCTGGTGAATCGGGAGATCGCCTCGTTCGTAGCAATGATAAGAAATCATCAACCCATCCCGGACAATGGATCCACGACCGAGGAGTAATCTCCGCGACATTGACATGATTCGTCGTAAAGATCCTGAAAAATGCCGCAGTGTTCAGTCTAGTGAAAGTCATGGGAAGAGATTGCGACTTCTGGCATCTGGAATGGAGCTATAGTTTTGGCCTTCACATGCACTACGCCATCATTCTTCTGGAGTAAGCCGTGGATATGAAGGAAGAGATGGTGCGTTACGGTTAGTCGCTCACGCTCGAATAGATCGGGCGTGAGAATGATGTTGGCGATGCCGGTTTCATCCTCCAGCGAGAGAAAGACAAATCCCTTGGCAGTTCCGGGACGCTGTCGTGCAATCACGCATCCGGCGATATGGATCATTGCGTTCTGCGCGCAGTGGACGAGATCGGTAGCAGTCACGCAACCCATCGCACACAAGGAACTGCGCTGATACGCGAATGGATGTGGCCCGGTGGTCAGGCCGATGCCGGAAAAATCCGCGCTCAGACGCTCGTCGGTGGTCATGGCGGCGAGTGCGCTCGTTAGTCATTTCGGCGGGTCGGTCCAGGGAAACGATGATCCGAGCTCGGAGTAACCCAACCGCATTTTCTGTAGGAGAGGACCCCGTCATGCAGGGACATGAAAAAAACGACGAAATCGTGTCAAATGGGAATATTGGAAGGCGGCTCCTGAAAGTTGAGGATGCGGCCGAATTCCTGGGGCTAAGCGTGGACACCCTCCACAAATGGGTCCAAGAGCGGTCGATTTCTCACGTCAAGGCTGGTCGTGCGTTGCGGTTCGATGTGAAGGCGCTGGAGCGCTACATCGAGCAACACACAATCAAACCCATTGAATAAAGGAGACGTCAGATGTCTGTCACAAAGCTAGACGAAAAGCTGTATAAGGTCCGTTGGAGAGAAGGAGGTCGCGCCCGAAGCGTGGTTGTTCATGGCTCGGCGAGACTCGCAAAGACAATTGAGGATAAGAAACTTACACTTCGAACTGAAAACCGGCACCTCGATGTGAAGAAGCAAATCAACTACCGGATGAACGACCTCATTGATCGCTACTGGACCCAATGCGGGGTAAAGAAAAAGTCAGCCGATCGAGAGAAGAGCATCGTCGAGGGCATTCGTTCCGAACTTGGCCGAATGTTTGTGCGAGAGGTGGATGGAATGGCTGTGCCTGTGCAGGAGATTGTGGAAGCTGGGCAAGAGAAGATAGGACACAGCGCCTGACAGCGTGGTACCAGAATGTACCGTCTGATACTCAGAATGTGTTCTATATGCGTCTTGAACTGATTTAAGCTAAACTCGGTTGCTGCTAACTCTTTTAGAAAGTGGTGGCCAGAGACGGGATTGAACCGCCGACGCCGGCCTTTTCAGGGCCGCGCTCTACCACTGAGCTATCTGGCCTCAGTTGTCGTTGTGTTTCCGCGCGAATTCCAGCTATGCTTGCGAGCCATACCGGAAGGGTGGGTGTATCCACTTGCCGAGCGCTTAAAAACAACTTGTTTAGTATACCAATCCCGGCCGAAAGCGGCCACCCCTCCCCCCGGAAGCTCGGCTACACTGAGAGGCAATGATGAAACGCCCGCTTTACGCCTCCATTTGCCTTGCCCTGGCCTTTGCGGCCGCATACGCCCAAAAGCCCGCGACGCACCCCGCCAGAGCCGAAGCCGAAAGCCGCGCCGCGCGTGCCTACGAAACGGCTCAACGCCAGGGGCCGACGGCGCTGCGGATCTTTTTAGCGGAGTTTCCCAAAGGCGCCGATCTGCACGTACATCTGTCGGGCGCGGTCTACGCGGAAACCTTCATCCGCGAGGCCGGAGAAGACGGACTTTGCGTGGACACCGCGGCGCTCAGTTTCGCCAAGCCGCCCTGCACGGAGCCGCTCACCACGCCAGCCAAAGAGCTTTCCGGCGCGATGGACGCGGCCCATCAGGCGCTTTATGACCGGCTCGTTGACGCCTTCTCTATGCGGAGCTTTGTGCCCACGACCGGTTGGAGCGGCCACGACCAGTTCTTCTCTACCTTTGCGCGCTACGGCGGATTGAACAAATCGCATACGGCCGAATGGGTGGACGAAGTGGCCAACCGCGCCGCCACACAAAATCAGCAATATTTAGAACTGATGCAGACGCCGCCCTTCGCGCACGCCGCCGAGATTGCTCGCGAAATCGGCTGGAGTCCGGCGCTGGAGCAGGCTGACCGCGCGGCCTTCGCCGAGCTACGGCAACAGCTGTTAGATAAAAAATTGCGCGACGAGGTCGCCGCCGATCGCGCCGATGCCAGCGCTGCCGAGCAGGGCCGGAAGCAACTCGAAGACTGCGGCTCGGCCCAGGCCGCGCCGGCCTGCCAGGTGCAGACGCGGTACCTCTATCAAATTCTGCGCGGCAACCCACCCGAACAGGTTTTCGCGCAAACGCTGCTGGGTTTTGAAACCGTGGCGGCCAGCCTCGATGCTCACGACGATTTGTGGGTAGGCATTAATTTTGTGCAGCCCGAAGACGGTTACATCTCCATGCGCGACTACACGCTGCAGATGAAAATGCTCAACTACCTGCATTCGGTCTATCCGCAGGTTTCTATCTCACTGCACGCCGGCGAGCTGGCTTTGGGCCTGACGCCGCCCGAGGGGCTGCGCTTCCACATTCGCCAAGCGGTGGAACTGGGCCACGCCGCGCGGATCGGCCACGGCGTGGACGTGATGGACGAAGACGACGCAGCCAGCCTGCTGAAAGAAATGGCGCAAAAGCACGTGATGGTCGAAATCAACCTCAGCTCGAACGAAGGGATTCTAGGCGTAAAAGGCGGCGATCATCCCTTTCTGCTTTATCGCACGGCCAAGGTGCCGGTGGCGCTTTCGACCGACGACGAAGGCGTGAGCCGAATCGATTTGACCCACGAATACGTGCGCGCGGCCGAAGAGTACCGGCTGAGCTACGCCGACCTGAAGCAGATGGCGCGAACGGGAATCGAGCACAGCTTTTTGCCCGGCGCAAGTTTGTGGGCGCGAACGGATGAATTCGACGAACAGGCGCAGGAGTGCAAAGAGCAAACGTTGGGCGACGAGAAACCAGCGGCCGAGTGCAAGAAATTTTTGCAGCGGAGCGAAAAGGCCGCGGCGCAATGGGAATTGGAACGGCGATTTCGAGTTTTTGAGGCGAAGCAATAAAAGATCGCAGGCCCGAGTTCGTAAAGATTTTTACGAAGCAGACAGCGCCGGCGGCAAGCCGAATACGTCATTCTATTCAGAGACTGGCGCGGGAGGGAATTTATGCGCAGGATTTGGCCGGCGCTTCTGGGGCTGGCGGCGGCAATCGTAATGACGGCATCCGTGGCGGCGCAAACGGTTCCTGACGCGGGGCAGAAGAACGCTGAGCAGGCGCGCGCGGCGCTGGAGACCATGGTGAAGGCGATGGGAGGCCAAGCCTGGCTCGAAGCCAAGAACCAGATGCGCGAAGGCCACATCGCCGCTTTCTTCCAAGGGCAGCCCGACCCCGGCACGACTCAATACTATGAGTTCCACCAGTGGCCGGATCACGACCGGATCGAATACACCAAGCACCGCGACGTGCTGCAGTTTTACCTGGGCCGCGAGGGTTGGGAAGTAACCTATCGCGGCAAAAAGCCGCTGGACAAAGATCTTGTCGAGGAATATCTGCGCCGCCGCGACCACTCGATCGAAACCGCGGTGAAGGTGTGGATGAAGGACGCGAACACCATCCTCGTCTACGAGGGCCAGCACATGGCCGAGCGGCACCTGGCCGTGCAGGTTACGCTGATCTCGCCCCAAAACGAGGCGGTCACCATCCTGATCGACGCCCAGACCCACCTGCCGCTCAGCCGCAGCTTTGAGTGGCGCGACCCGGAGTACCACGACAAGAACACCGACATCGAGGAATACGACGATTACCACGTCGTCGATGGCCTGCCGACGCCGTTTACCATCACGCGGCTGAAAAATGGCGAGATGGTGCGGCAGTACTTCGTCGAACATGCCGGCTTCAACCAAAATCTGCCCGACGGCTTTTGGGATATGAATGCCGCGACGCAAAAGGTTAAAAAGTAGCGGCGTCGGTGACGGCAGCCATTCATGACGGCAGGGATTGCTATTTATAATCCGAACGAGCGCAAAACTACGAATTTAACCGCTCGCGAGGAGTCGCAGCATGATGTTTACGATCCAGGAGATCATGGATTTCCTGCCCCACCGCTATCCGTTTCTACTCATCGACCGGGTGTTGGAGTACGAACCCGCCAAGCATTTGGTGGCCATTAAAAATGTGACCATGAACGAGCCCTTCTTTCAAGGGCATTTCCCCGGCTATCCCATCATGCCTGGCGTGCTGGTGATTGAAGCCATGGCGCAGGCCGGCGGCATCATCATGATGGCCTCGATGCCCGATCACAATAAAAAGCTGGTGGTCTTCACCAGCATCGAGCGGGCCAAGTTCCGCCGCCCGGTCACTCCCGGCGACCAATTGCGCTTTGAAGTGAAGGTGCTGTCGTTCCGCACGCGCGCCGGCCGCATCGAGGGCAAGGCATATGTTGACGGCAAGCTGGCCTGCGAGGCGATTCTGACCTGCCAGGTGGTTACGCGCGAGCGCGAGCAGCGTGCCCACGGAGACGCCGCGCCGGCGGCCGAAGCGGCGACAACGGCGGTGGAGACGGCGTGAGCATCCATCCCAGCGCGATTGTCGCCCCCGGCGCCCGGATTCCTGACTCATGCACGATCGGGCCATTTTGCACCATCGGCGCCGAGGTCGAATTAGGCGAAGAGTGCACGCTCGTTTCGCATGTGGTGCTGGCTGGCCGCACGCGGATCGGCGCGCGCAACACGCTTTATCCCTTCTGCTCGATCGGCCAGCCGCCCCAGGATTTAAAGTACCGGGGCGAGCCAACCGCGGTCGAGATCGGCGACGAAAACACGATTCGTGAAAGCGTCACCATCAGCCGCGGCACCCAGGGCGGCGGCGGCATTACGCGGCTCGGCTCGGGCAACCTGCTAATGGCTTATGCGCACATCGGGCACGACTGCCAGGTGGGCAGCCAGTGCATTCTGGCCAACAATGCCACGCTGGCCGGCCACGTCACCATTGAGGACGGCGTGACGCTGGGCGCGTTTTGCCCGGTGCACCAACATTGCGTGGTGGGCGCGCACGCCTTCATCGGCGGAGGAACCATCGTCACCCAAGATGTGCTTCCCTTCTCGCTGACCGCGGCCAAGCGCGAGAACCATGCCTTCGGCATCAACAAAGTTGGACTGCGCCGCAAGGGTTTTTCGGCCGAGCGGCTCGGGCGGCTCGAACGCGCCTTCCGGCTACTGCTGGCCTCAAAGCTCAACACCTCGCAAGCCATCGAAAAGATGCGCGAGATCGAGAGTGAAGATGTAGCCCTGGTGGTTGAATTTATCGAGCGCAGCCAGCGCGGAGTGATCAAGTAACAATGAAGCTAGGCCTGATCGCCGGCAACGGCCGTTTTCCCTTCCTGCTGCTGGATGCGGCGCGGGCCGAGGGGCACGCGGTTGTGGTCGCGGCCATCAAAGAAGAGACCGATCCGGAGATCGACCGGCGCGCCGCGGCCGACTCCGGCATTACGGTCTACTGGCTCTCGCTGGGCGAGCTTTCACGGCTGATCGAAACCTTCCGCAAAGAAGGCGTTTCGAAAGCCGTGATGGCCGGACAGGTCAAACACAAACAGATCTTTTCCGCCATTCGGCCCGACTGGCGGCTGGCCAAGCTGCTGTTAAATCTTCGCACCCGTTCAACCGATATGCTGCTGGGCGCGGTGGCCAAGGTACTCTCCGACGAGGGAATCGAGCTGATCAGCTCGACCTCTTTGCTGGAGCCGCTGCTGGCCCAGGAGGGCGTGCTGACCGCGCGCGAGCCCAGCGATGAGGAGCGCAAGAACATCGCCTACGGGCGCGAAGTGGCGCGAGCGCTGGCCGGTTTCGACATTGGGCAGACGGTGGTAGTGGCCGCGCAGGCCTGCGTCGCCGTTGAAGCCATGGAAGGCACCGACGCCACCATCGAGCGCGCCGGCCGGCTGATGCACTCGCTCGAAGGCGGCGCATCGACGCTCGAGCGCCATCTGACCGTCGTTAAAATCGCCAAGCCCAATCAGGACATGCGCTTCGACGTGCCAGTCATCGGCATTGCGACGGTAGAAACGATGATCCGCGCCGGCGCAAGCTGTCTGTCGGTCGAGGCCAGCCGCACGCTGCTCTTCGATCGCGAAGCGGTACTCAGCCGCGCCGCCGAGGCCGGCATTGCCATTGTGGCCACACCGCAATCTATTTCGGCATCGGATGGCGCTTCTTTCTAGCCGCCGCTCGCATCTAAATTCCATACTGCTTTTCCGGAGGTACGACCGTGAAACCGATCCGTCTCTTCCTCCTATTGGCCGTGTCGTTGTCGGCCTTGGCGCAATTAACGCTCGCCGCGGCACAAGCAGAGAACCATCTGCAGCCCACTGCCGGGCAACCTGCCCCCGCCTTCACCCTGCCGGCGCAGGATGGCGCGCCAATCTCGCTGGCCAGCTATCGCGGTCGATGGGTGGTGCTTTACTTCTATCCCAAAGACATGACCGCGGGCTGCACTGTCGAGGCACACAAGTTTCAGGAGGCGCTCGGCAAGTTCGAGGCCAAGCACGCGGTGATTCTAGGCGTGAGCGTGGATTCGGCCGAAAGCCACCGGCAATTCTGCACGCGAGATGGATTGACCTTCCATCTGCTTTCCGACGCCGAGCACAAAGTCACGAGCGCCTACGGATCGCTGAGCGAACGCTACGGCGTGGCCATGGCCGAGCGCAACACGTTTTTGATCGACCCCAAGGGCAAAATCGCCCATGTGTGGACGAAGGTAAATCCGGCGACGGCGGCCGACGACGCGCTGGTGGCGATTCCGTAGGGCACCGTCGGCAAACGCTATCGACGAATAACGGCCCGCAAAAAGCAGTAACGGAGAGGACTATGCCAACCGAATTTGCGCCAACCGAACTGGCTAAAAACTTCTGGTCGGAATTGAACGAAATACACGCCGCGCTGCGTGCGCTTCCCGAGTTGCTGGCCGACAGGCCGTGGCGCGCGGGCGGGTGGACGCGCAAGCAAATCGTCGGACACATGCTCGACTCGGCGGCCAACAATCGCCAGCGTTTTGTACAGGCGGCAATTGATGGCAGCTACACCGGGCCCAACTACGCGCAGGAAGCCTGGGTGGCGGCTCACGGTTACGCCGAACAGAGTTGGGAGACGCTGTTGCGCTGGTGGCAGGTAGAGCACGAAATTCTCATGGCCGTGGTGAGTCGGATTTCCGAGGAGCGTCTGGAGGCCAATTGCGTCATCGGTGGCGGCGCGCCAGTGACGTTGCATTTTTTGGTCAATGATTATCTACAGCATCAGCGACACCATCTGGCGCAGTTGCGCTCCGGCCTCGCATCCGCTTAATGCTGCAAAAAATTTCATCCGCATAAAAAACGCCCGCCAAAAAGGCGGGCGTTTTATGGATTAAGCAAGCTGAGCGCTGCGGCGAAGTCGCGCGTTGCCAACGGCGCCGCCGCAGCGAGCTTACTTCTTGACGGCTTTCTTGACTGCCTTCTTGGCGGCTTTCTTGACGACTTTCTTTACGGCCTTCTTGGCCACGACTTTCTTTACGGCCTTCTTCACGGTTTTCTTCGCCGGCGCCGCTTTCTTGGCGACCTTCTTGGCCGAAGCCTTGGGAGCAGCCTTCTTGACTGCCTTCTTCACGGTACTCTTCACGGTACTCTTCACTGCTTTCTTAACCACTTTTTTCACCACTTTCTTCTTGTTTTTTTTCACCGGCGTTTTTTTCGCCAGAGCTTGGAGGACAGCGACTTTTTTCGCCGGAGCTTTTTTCTTGGCCAGTTTCTTGACAGCCTTCTTGACGACTTTCTTAACCTGTTTTGGGGCTGTTTTTTTAGCGACCTTGGGAGCTGACTTCTTGGCGATCTTGGGAGCCGGCCTAGCGAAAGGCTCTTCGATTACTTCGACCACCGTTTCTTCCGTAATCACTTCGTCGTCGTCCGAGGAGGTAAGAATACCGGCGGTTTCCAGATCTTCTTCCTCATCGTCGGCAAAAGCTTCGACCTGATCTTGATCCAGATCCTTCGGCTCCCCCAGCGGGTCGCCGTCACTCACTGCATCCATCTTGAACTCTTCGTCCATCGAATTGCCTCCAGCGGATCACCGCGGATCTTCTTCGATCGCATCTGCACTTAGGAAATGAGAATGCTTTATCCCGTGCAAGCGATTGTAGTTCCAGCTTACACACAAGACAAGCAAAACATAAAGCGCGAATTGCATGGAATGCGAATTTTTTATTTACGCCGCGAAGACTTTCCGGAGCCAGACGAGTGATGTTTGCCGCCGCTGGCGCCGGAAGATTTGCTCTCCGATGAGCTTTTACCCGCTCGGGACGCGGACTTTTCGGATTTCTCCTTAGTTGTCGAGCGGCTGCTCTTTGCGGAAGAAGAGGCTGTTGAATCCGAAGATTCCTCTTTGCTCTTTGCGCGCGAACCTTTATGCCGGCGCGATGAAGGCTTGGCGGAATGAGAGGGCTCTTGCTTGTCTTTGTCGTCGCTCGAACGCGCGCCCTTGCGATGCCGAGAAGAGGGTTTCGCCGTATCCGAAGCGCTTGATTCATCGCTCGCGGCGCTTGACGCTTTATGCCGGCGCGATGAAGGCTTGGCGGAATCGGAGGGCGCTTGCTTGTCTTTGTCGTCGCTCGAGCGTGCGCCTTTGCGATGCCGCGAAGAGGGTTTCGCCGTATCCGAAGCGCTTGATTCATCGCTCGCAGCGCTCGTCGCTTTATGATGGCGCGAAGAAGACGCGTGCGCATTCTCCGGCTCAGCCACGCGCAGACGGCGACCGGCGGCGACCTTGGTGCCGGAAGAGATTGCGTTCCAACTGCGCAGTTGGCTTAGTGAAACGCCGAAGCGGTCGGCGATGGTGACCAGCGTATCGCCGCGGTGCACGGTGTAGAGGCGCGCCGTAGTGCTGGCGCGTTCGGCGGCCGGAGCGGCGGCGGGAATCGCCAGCCCTCCAACGCCGGCCAGAGATTGAGAATCGGCCAGTTGATTGGCAGCCGCCAAGTCGGCGGCAGAGATGTGGAAGCTCTGCGCCACGGACTGCAGCGTGTCGCCGGAGGCGACGGCGTGATAGCGCCATGCATTGCGCCGGGCCTCGGGAATCTGCGCCACGCGCTGATTGAACAGGGTTGCCGTGCCGGCGGGCAGGTGCAGATCGAAGGGATCGTCGGGCGGCGTAACCGACCGCAGCAGGCTGGGATTGAGCGCTTGCAGCTCGTCGACCGGCGCGCCGACCAGATCGGAGACCAGCCGCAGATTGATCGAGTAGTTGACCGTCACCGTATCGGTGAGCACTGGAGGATCGAGCGTGATGTCTTCGAAGCCGTACTGCGTGGGGTGATTGGCGATGATAATGGCGGCCAGAATTTCCGGAACGTAGTTGGCCGTCTCGACGGGCAGCACGTGGCGTTTATACAGCTCCCAGAAATCTGCGTAGCCGGTGCGTTGCACTTCGTGCTGGATGTTGCTGGCGCCGTGATCATAGGCGGCCATCGACAAATACCAGTCGCCGAGTTGATTGTAGATAAACTTCATGTAGCGGGCGTAGGCGCGGGTGGATTTTTCCGGATCGAAGCGTTCGTCAACGTAAGCGTTGCGCGTCAGCCCGTAGTTGCCAGAGGGCATGAACTGCCACATGCCGCCGGCCCTGCCGCCGGACCTGGTTTTGGGACCAATGGCCCTGGGATTGAAGCCGGACTCGGCCACGGCCAGATAGATCAAATCTTGCGGCATGCCCTCTTCGGCCATCACGCGCTGAATCATCGTCCGATAGCGGCCGGAGCGCTGGAAGGAATGCAGCAGCGTGTTGTGGCCCTTTTGCGTATAGGCGAAAAAGTTGATGAAGGCGGCCACGTAGTTGTTCACCACCAGCGGCAGATCGGATTTGGTCGTCGCCAGATCGGCCTGTGCCTTGGCCATCAAATTGGGATCGACGGCGAAGGTCACGTCGCTAGCCGCCTCGGCGGGCGTCTCTTCTTCCTTGGGCGTAAAACCGTTGCCCTGCTTGAGGGCTTCCATCTCCAGGCCATTCACCTGGTCGAGAATTTTATTGAACTCGTCTTCCAGCTCGGGCGTGGTCTTGATGTTGATGCCGCTGGCCAGCATCAGATCGACGGCGCGATCGAACTCGGTCTTGGCTTCGGACAACTTGCCCTTGCGGTATGCGGCTTCGCCACGGGCATAGGCGGCATCGACCTGCGCAATCAACTGGCGCACGCGCGGCTGCGTAGCTTTGGCCGCGGGCGCGGCGGGCGCGGTG
>Ga0182014_10001307_pt1 | contig 33574 bp, 15 predicted proteins | sample 612S2DmetaG_FD_120489 | JGI IMG/M metagenome (GOLD analysis project Ga0182014, IMG submission 120489) | Permafrost microbial communities from Stordalen Mire, Sweden - 612S2D metaG | ecosystem: Environmental > Terrestrial > Soil > Wetlands > Permafrost | place: Sweden: Stordalen | collected... | reverse complement strand
GCTGGTGTCGATGGGGTCGATTTGATCCAGGCCGAAATTCAGATTCGGATTGGGCCGCAAATAAGCGGTGATCTCCTGCGATTTGGATTCCTGAATGTTCAGCAAGCCGGCGCGCAGGGTCGGATTCGCGGCTTCGAACTGGTCACGTATTTGCTGCCACGTGAAAATTTTTTGCGCGAGCGCCGGCTGCGTCAAACAACCCGTGAACAGCGGCACTACGCCGAAATACGCCACCAGGCGGTGCATTATCTGCTCCCCGCGGACCGTGTTGGTCTCGTCCGTAATTGCGACCAGAGCTTGGCAGAGGTTGTAATTCCCGTACCCCGCATTGACCAGTTGGGCGAGGAGGCCGTTCCTTTCGTCGCCGAGGATGACGATCTCCGAGATGGTGCTGGCGCCACCGCCCCACACCGGAAGACTGCAACGGAAAGGCAGAGCAAAACACCGGCAAGTAAAATAATATTACGAAAGCGTTGCATGATTTTCCCACTCCTTACCCGGTGCGCGCTCGACCAGGATGCGCGAAATGGGGCCATTGACCTGGGTGATGGCCTGGGTGGTGTGGTCGGCGTCCCAATCCACTGTGCCGGTGGTGAGGATGGCGGTCTGCCACACCTTGGTCCCCACGGTGACCACCTTCAGGTGCGCCATTTGTTCGGCGGCCACCGTGAAGAGCCCGGCCTGGACCGGTTTGGCCTGTTCCGCGGCATCCCCCGGGGCGTACTTCGAAGCGTTGCAAGCGCACTGAAAGATACCCGGCACCAGTAGCGCGGCGGCGAAAAAACGGCGCTGCGGCATCCAAAACCACCTAGTCGGCATAGAAATTCCAGCCTCTCCTCTATAGTTCCCGGTTTCCTCAAATCAGAATATGGCTCCGCACCGTTACCGGCGCCGGAGCGCAAAATCGCTCGGAAGGAACTAAGCTGGAGGGGCCCGCGAAGAATGGGCGGCGGGACAGACGTCGTGCGTACCTTCGAAATCCGGCGGGGATTCCAGCCGGGCAACCAGCCAGACCGGAGCGACGGGCACTTCGGCGGTGGACTCAAGGAGTGGCAGGGACCCCAGGTAGCAGACGGGGCAGCCATGATTATCCGCCCGGTGCAGTGCGTGGGTGGAAGTAAGCGCCGCGGATTGCCCGAGGATCACGGCGAAGAGTAGGAACAGCACGAACGCAGGTCGAATCCGGTTGTGTGCTCTTCCGGTCATGGATTACCAAGTATAACTCTAAACCGTGAGATTTTACCCGTTGGCCGTGCAATTCCGCGGTTACGCCTTGTCATGAAATAACCATGCCAAGTCCTGGAGGCCGACGTGGCGCACGCACTCGTGCGCGCCATGAGACTCTTCTCGACACACGCTCGCGCATGGGACGCCGAGCGCCGGCGCCCGCGCATGTTCCAGAAATTCTCCAGCTTTTGGATCTGCCCGCTCAAAGTGGGCTGGCTTACGCTGCATGCCCTGGCCGCATGGCTGAAATGGCGAAAGCTCGGCTACCGCGACGCAATAGCGAAGTCCCCTCCTTCAGAGACGTTTCCATCATAGGCAGCGCATATCGTAATGGTCAGAACAATCGATTTTGCAAATTGCCCGATCCCCGCTTAACCTTGAGGGTGGAAGATTTTTACGCCAAGAGAAGGAGAATGCCTTAATGAGTGAACGCCTGACTACAACCGCAGGGGCGCCCGTCGCCGACAACCAGAACACGCTAACGGCCGGGCCACGTGGCCCGGTACTGCTCGAGGACTGTGGAGCGTCAGCTAGCCCTGTTCCACCGCGCCGACCCGGCCTACGCCACCGGTGCCCGCGCCGCCCTGGAAGCCAAGGCCGGCCACGCTCTGGCAGGGCGCTAACGAGGTACCGAGCCAAGCCGCCGGGCAACGCCGACAACTCCATCGACTCACGTAACTGACTGGCGGCAACTCGAGCTGGCCGGTGGCGGGGCAACCAGTTCCACGAATGCCGGCCGCGCCGGCTTTCGCCGCAGCCTCGCTGTTCCGACCAGCCGGCTCTTCAGCCTCGTGTAGTCCAATCGCAGCGGGTGCGCCGTTCGGTACACCCCGTATTGCCCGGCGAGATCGACGGCGGACGGTAGCGACCGGGCGCTAATCCTGCTGGGGTTCGCGGGCGCGCTCCACCGTTCTGAATTGGTGGGCTGGACTTTGAGGATTGCACTTTCGGTAAGGACGCCCTGACGGGTGCACGACCGTTCATGTGGACATGTGCGTGGAGGTTGGCATTTACGGATCGCGTGGAAACTCTCCAACTACTTGAAAAATATGGTCGGGGCGGGGCGATTTGAACGCCCGACCCCCTGCGCCCAAGGCAAAACCGCAACAGCTAAGTAGTTGTGTTTTCTACGCGTAGGAGTGCGCGATTCGCGGAAATTTCGGCGCATTCGGCGCTATCTGCACACAAAGTGCACACAAGTTTGGCGTGGCAACCGCGCCGCCATCGCGCGCCTCGCACAGCATGCGCCCGCATCTACCAGCCGCCCACCGAATTGGCGGTACGCCAAAAGCCGCGGCAAAACTCGTCGTGCTGTTCGGGCGTCATCACCTTTGCGGCCTCCACCATCTGCGCGATCGCGGCGACGGCCTGATCCCGCTCCCGATACGGCCCAGCATGATGACCGAAGGCCGGCGGCTCAAAAGGCTCCCGCTTTAGCCGTTCGATGGCTCTCTCGGCTCTGGCGATCTGCTTCTCCGTCAGCTTGGCCCGCCTCGCGTCTAACCGCCGAATCTCGCGCGCCACCGCCCAGGCGGTCGGGTTCTCTGCGATGACGACGCCAAACCACGCGGCGGCGCCGGTGTCGAGGTTCTCGCGGTGCTGCACCGTCCGCTCGGCGATGTTGACCCGGTCCGGAGGCGGCTGCCAGCCCTCCTGGGAATTCCTTCGCACCAGCACCGCCAAGCTGTCTGGGCTCTCAGGCCTGAAATTCCCTTCTCCCGGATACCAGAACGTGTGACAGAACTCCTCGTACCGATATGGGTCCATCTGGACCGACGCTTCCGTCATCCGTGCGAGGGTGGCCGCCGCCTCATCGCGACGCCGTTGGGGACCCGCGTGAGCTGAGAATTCGTGCGGTGTGTGCTTCAGCCGGACCATGCATTGAATCCGCCGGACTTCCTTCGCGATCTGCTCTTGCGTCCATTTGGCGCGCCTGCGAGCCAGCTCCTTCCGCGCGAGTGCGACCTCGAACTCGTACGGGATCGCTGCTTCGATCATGCCAAACCAGGCGCATTCGCCTGTGGCAAGGTTTTCGTGGTGCTGCAGTTCGCGCCGAACGATTCGGGCCGACTGGTCCACGCGTCTATTCGATGGCCGATGCGGTCTCACGAATCCAGGCTACCGCGCGGTACGGAAATCCGTCGCAGATATCTCGCGTCGGTCAGGATACGATTGCATCGGCCTGTGCTTAACTGGAGTCGATACTTCCGCTTCACCAGGTCCGCTACCAATTCTCCGGTCCACTTTCCCTCGGGCCGCCTCGGCCAGTCCGGTCCGTAGCCGAGCTCGAAGCAGAGCTCGGAGTACTGAAATGGGGTCCAGGCCGGGCGGCCGACCGTATTGCTCCTGGAGGCCGGCCCGGCCGTACATCTGGAACTTGCGGACCCACTGGGTGACGGTACTCGACCTTTCCCCAAGGTATTCCGCGATGTCCTTGACTCGCATACCAGACCGCTACCGTTGATCGCATCGCGTCGGGCAAAACCCACGATATCGTGACCCGCCTGGCTCGCTTGCCTTAAAGCTCCGAAAGCTAGGGATCGCTACCGGACACCGAACCGCTACCGCAGACGCCCGTTTGCTCTAAACCCCTTCCGCGCGCCAGCGCCAAAGTGCACAGGCGCCAAAGTTGCCAGATCGACTGCTGCGTACTACACTCTCAGTTCCTCCGATGAGTGAGGCAACCCTGCTGACAAATACGCGACTCTGGCAGACGCTAACGAAGCGGCTCAAGACGGATGCTCGACTGGCCGCCGCCGTGGCGTACGTTGGTCAGGGCGGTGCGAAGTTGCTCCCTTTAAAGAAGGGCGACAAGCTTGTAGTCGATATGAGCCTTCCGACGGTGCGCGGTGGAGCCACCGATCCGCGCGAGGTGGAGAAATTCGTCAATCGCGGCGTTGACGTCTTTACCCGTCGTTATCTCCATTCGAAGTTGGTTGTGGGGGACAGGTTCGCCATGGTCGGCTCCGCGAACGTCTCCATCAGATCTCGCGATCTCCTCGATGAGGCGGCCGTTCTGACCAACGATGCAGTTGTCATACGTAGAGCGAAGGATTTCATAGACAGGCTCTGCACCGAACCCGTGCGGCCAGAATACTTGAAGGAGTGCAAGCTGGCATATAAGCCGCCTCGCATCGGCGGCGTGAAGCAACAGCTTGCCGCTCAAGAGCGTGTCCGCCACGCCAAACTTTGGATCGTACCGCTCCAACTCGGCTTCTCCATCCCTGAGTCCGAATTGCCACGCTACGAACGTGGTGCCGCCAAAGCGAAGAAGCTCGTCGCCGAAGTTGATATGTCACGCGTTGAGAATTTCTTCTGGCCATACCGGCCCCAGATGGCTGACGAACTCGATCGCGGAGACTGGATCATACAAGCGACGAAGCAGTTCGACGGTTCGATTCGGGTCCAGCCGCCAGCGCAGCTGCTACTCATAGATAGCTATGTTCGGGACAAGCAAACCGGAAAAGAACGCTATGTGTTCCACGTCGAAATCCCGAAAGGCGGTCACGCGATGAGTTGGAGCGCCTTTCGAAAGCGGGCGAAAGGAGTGCTCGGGTCGGAACTGGCTAGGCGGACAAAGGCAGTTCGCGATGGAGATCAGGCCGACGCCCTCTTGCGACTGTGGACAGCCCGTGGCCGGCTTGCGAGAAGCTAGAATTCCGGCCACGTGAACCAGAATTGGTGGGAGGGGGAGGAATTGCACCTCCCGCGCTTCGTCTTGGTTCGATGAACCTGCTTTGACGGACACGGCAGCTAGGGCCGATTGGGGGCGTCAGCCGATAGATTAGGGGCGGGCAACACGACCACACGGTTAGGTGCAATGACATTCGCCTGCGCCCACCGCAGCACTTCCTCCTCCTGCGTGAGGACAATCACCTGCCGCTCCCGGCTAACTGACACGATAAGATCGAGCAGCGCGCCCTTTCGCACCGCGTCAGACTGGACCAACACATCGTCAAGGATGAGCGGGCATTTTTCGCCGGTTGTTGCTAGACGCTCGGCAAGGACCACTCGCAACAGCAAGTAGATCTGTTCTGCAGTCCCGTGCGAGAGATGGCGCGCCTCACGCCACTCGTTATCTGGTCCCAACACCTGCACCGAGAGATTGCGGGGGTCAACCCGCGCATCGGTATAGCGTCGCTGCGTCACGTCCGAGAGCCACCGGCGCAAACCCGCGGCTAACAACGGTGCGATATCGCGATGCACGCGATCCTCAGCTCTTCGAAGAAAATCCAACGTGAGCGCCAGCGTTCGGCTTAAACGTGTTACGCGTTCTAACTCCTGTTGAGCAGAAGCCAACGCCTCTTCCGCCTCCGGAACGTTTGGAACCTGTCGAGCGCGCTCCTGCGCCAGAGTCTCGGCCCTTGTGGCGGCGTCCGCGGTATTGCGAGCTACGGCCTCCGCGTCTCGAAGTTCCTGAGCTAAGTCCGCTCCGAGAACGGCCTCGGGAAGCGGACCGAATTCGGCGGCTAGTTCCGTCGCTCGACGTTCGTGGTCGGAAGTCCGAGTCTCAAGATTTTCCAAGGTCCCACCATCCAGTAGCGCGTTCAGTTCGGCGTATTCGCGGATCGCCGCGTCAAATTTGATTAGTTTCGCCTTTCGCTCAGCCTGCCAGATCGAGAGCTTCTCGCTCGCTGCCTCGGCGTTTGGCGCCTTTAAGCCACAGCGCGCTAGGGCCGCCATAAGCTTCTGATCCGCGGTCGAGCGCCGCATCTGCGCTTCTTCTACCGCCTTTTCCGTGGCGTCGCGATGCAATAACCGCTGATCGAGAAACTCGCGCTTTTCGGCACGAGCCGCTTGCTCCGCGCGACTCCGGCATTCTCGGTCGTATTCCTCGAATGCTGCAGCCAAGTCGGTCGTCTCAACGATTCCCGCGCTCCTGAGGGCTTGAGATAGCGCTCCGCCTGTGTCAGCCACTTCGGAAAGCAGCTTCTGGTGAACGGTTGACCAATCCATCTCCTCTTGCCGTTGACGTTCCGCCCAAATGAGTGCATCCGCAAGTTTCCGCAGCGCAGTGCCATCGGCGGGGAGTCCCAGCCCGCTAATGTGCACGCGGGCTGCTTTCACCTTTTCGTTTGCATCTTCCACGGCTTTGCGCTGCGAGAGGAGTTGCGCCTGGGCCTTAACAAGATCTTCAACCGCACGTGCGCGGCGCATGTATCCAGAGCGGTACACCAGTAACACGAACGCTATAGCGCAAGAAAGCACCAATGCCGCGCCGATCCACGGATTCCATAAGGCCCAGACCCCGGCTCCGCCGAACACACCCGCAAGGGCGAGGCCGGCGAGTACACGCCGAAAGAAGCTCGACCTCTCGATTGCCCGTAGGCGAACCTGGGCCTCCCCGTACGTGGCTTCGAGGCCGGCGTCGAGGGGCGGAGCCGTCGCGTCCAGGGTGTTCGCCAATTCCCTCAACTGATCAGCCGTGAGCCCTCCGCCATCGGTCGCACGAATGGCCGGGGGGCGGCGCGCTTCGTCGAATTCCAGCGCTTGGAGGGCATGCTCATACGCTTTCATCGCGTTCATTACGACGGGCTGCGGCCGCTGATCACCTAACGGCACCTGCGGCAATCTCTCGATCTCAGCACGAATGGCTGCCGAGGATTCTCCGTTCAGAACCGGAACTTCCGGTCTACTTCGCCACAAGCCTAAAGCGGACGTGACTTCTTCGGCCAGTGCGTCATCTTCAGCCAAAAGCGCTGGCTGACCATGTGGGTAAGCCTGCGCAAGAGTTCGCGCCCTGTCCAGCCTGGAACGCAACGCTTCGGCTTCCCTTCTTGCGCGCATTGCGTGAAGCATTCGCCCCTTCCGATCCTCTTCTTCGGCCTTCCTCCTCAGACCCAGCGCTTCCGCTTCGAGGGCGAGCCAATCTGCGTGCTCCTTCCGGGCGTTGGCGAGCGCGTCCTCGGCTGCTGTTAGGCGAGTCTTGGCTGCTCGCAATGGCCTGGTACTGTTCGCTCGATCTTGGCCGACTTGATCACGCTGAAAATCCTCCATGCGCGCGATCGCCTCGGCCGCAGTGGCGTCTCTCGTCGCCGACGCGGCTGCGCGCTGCAGTTCGTCCTGTAACGACGTAGCATCATCCGCAACGCTCTGAACCTCGGCTTGACGCACGCATGCTACCGAAAGGAACGACTGACGATCAAGGCCAAGCCACTTCGCTGCGTCAGGCGTGCCCTCGTTGAGGATTTCCCCGGAGACATCCCGGCCGAGATCTGCGTCCGTTGCTGAGCAATGTGCCAAGTCCGAGAGGTTTTGACGCAACTCGACACGCCGGCCACTGTCGAGCCGTACAATCGCGCGAACCTCCCAAGCGTCGCCCCTCCACGGCCGCCGGAGCTCCGCAAAATCGCGATCTTTCGCCATCTGACCCCTAGCGCGTCGCATGCCGCAAAGAGAGGCGTAAATTGCGGCATGCCAACTCGATTTTCCAGCTTCGTTGGGCCCATAGACGACCGTGAGCTGCGGCGCGAACTCCAAGGTCGCGTCCCTGAAAGGCCCGAATGCGACTGACGTCACTGATTCGATGAGCACGTCAGAGGACCTCCAGATCATAGCGGCCATCGAGCGCACGAAGACCGGTTACAATGATGCGTTGACGTTCCTCGGGAGTTAGTTCGCTCGCCTGTACATCACGCACAAACTGCCCACGCACGGTGGGCTCCTGCGCAACGCCCATTAAGTCATATGCAACACGCACAGAATGGAGTCGAATGACGGGCGGCGCCTCCAGGCTGTGGACAAGATCCTCAAAGTCAGCGGCGCAGAGGTCTACATCAGGAGCCACTTCCCCGGTGAGGGTAACGCGCGCGTAGCCGTTGCGACCTCGAAGATCTTCTCCAATGCGTTCACGGACGTCCTGCTTGCTCGAACATCCACTTACATCAATCTCAAGATCGTAGACGGCGCTCACGGCGACGGTATGGCGTTCTGTCTTTACGCACCCATCCTCGCCGATGGTGGCGATCAGCGCGCCCCGCTGGCCAAATTCACCAAAGGTCAGAGGCTCCGGGTTCCCAGGATAGCTGAAATGGGCTTCGTCGCGCGGTGAATGGTAGTGGCCCAACAATGCGAAATGCAGTCCGGACGCCTCAATCTCTTCTGCCCGGAACGGGGCGTGGGGTTGCTTGCCAGGCTCCTCGATGTAGATCGAACCCACCTCAGCACCGTGGAACAGCGCGATATGAACGCCGGAACGGTCGACCCTAAAATGTTCAAGGAAGCCTGGTGTCCCTGCAGGCCCAAGATGAGCACCACCCCAAAGCGTAAGGCCATCGGTGATCGTTACGGGCAGGAGTCGGTCTTCCTCAAATACGTGAACGTTCGGGCTCCAGCGAACCCGCCGATACAAACTCTCGGGTCCGAGCCAGTCATGATTGCCGGGCGCGATGAAAATTGGGGTCGGATGTGCCAATTCGAACTGGGTGCGAAGAAACTGACTGGTGTCCGGCGATACGCGCTCGTGCTCAAACAAATCGCCTCCGCAGCAGACCACGTCAACTCGCTGGTCGACCGCGAGTTGTATGCTGCGGGCCAGCGCGTCGCGCAGGGCTTGCCGTCGATGCCGAGCCACGTCGGGCTTCGCCCACGCAAATGGCGAATCAAGATGTACGTCAGAAACGAGGAGTATCCGCATCACCCATTCCTGCGCCGTCGAAAAGCGGTCAGTACGCCCGCAGCGCACACTAGCGTGTCGCCCTGGGCTGCTACACCAGTAATGCTCTTAGAGAATTCGACTGACCAAAGCAACTGGCCGTCAGCGTCCATTAACTGAACCTCATTCCCTCGCCACAATACAACGTCATCGCCGAGCATCATCAAGCCACGCGGCCAATCGAGCGCTCCAGCTGCGTTGACGATCCGGTTCTCTTTGAAGAACAGCACCGTATCGCTGTACCACGCGGCGCCGACCGTACCGTCTGGTCGAAGCGCCGCGCGAATAGGCCCGTCGCCAAGCACGCGCGCTTCGCGCAGGCTGCCATTTACGTCAAAGACATAAAGTCGTCCCTGAGACGATCCAACGACAACACCTGCGGCATTGGCTGTGATGAAACTAGCAGTGGGACCAAAACCTTGGATCTCGATGCTCACTGTGATTCCGGTGGGGCCCGCTACGCGCGCAGGTGGACCTGCGAGGACTCTCTCGTAGGCGCCTTGGATACGTCGGAATTTGTCCGCCGCAGCGCTATCGCCGGGATTGCGATCGGGGTGCGTCGCAAGCGCCAGACGCCGATAGGCCGCCTTCACCTGATCGCGTGGCGCATTAAGTGGAAGTCCCAGGACGCTGTAAGGCTCGTCGCTTCCCCGACCGCCCTGCAGTGGAATCGTGAATTCCCAACGCGTTTGGCGCTCGTTTGGTAGTGCGGCGTGCCAGAGAGTCTTGCCGTTGGGCGCGACGGCATAGATGTTCCCCATACTCCCCACGACCGCGAATGATTGCTGAGATGCCACGTAGTACGGACACGGCCGAAAATACGCGTTCTCGTTGTAGCCTTTGGATCCGGGCGTTTCCCAGGCCCAACGCTGTCTCCCATCAAGTCCGAATGCGTAGAGGAGACCGTTTCGGCAACCGACGTACCAAATGTCCGGCCCCAGGGCGATCTCTGATGTGGCGTCCGGCACGGCGGACTCAGCCGCCAAATGTCCATCAGCGCCGATGAATCTGAGCAGCGTCGGCCCCTGTCCGACTGCTGCAGTGCGGCGGATACCAATGCCTCGACCGTCCGGAGCGAACCATGTGTCGCCCAGCACCGGGAGGTTGTCGACGCGACGGACTTCTGAGCCGTTCACGAGATCGATGTCGACGAGCGTCGAAGATTCCTTCCCGGTCAAGAGGCAGCGGGCCACGTTGCCGATTAACTCAAGATCCTTGATCGGCGGCTTGAGGCGACCCTGGAAGATCGGCTCGAATATGGTAGATCCTCGACGGACGGAGTACGCCGCCACGTCCGGCTTACACGCTTTCGATGCGACCTTGCCGGCATCCTTGGCTTCGCAACGCGCCAGCCGCTTCCGTAGCGACTCCTCGACGTTTGCCGATAATCCGCGACTCAGGGCTTCGCGAATCAACGTTGCCGCTGCAGCGTAATTCTTGGCGCGTTCGAGCCGCATCGACAGGCGGCCAGCGGTTTCAGGATCGCGACTGCCCTCATCGAACGCAGCCTGCCACAAACTCAGAGCTTCATCGAGGCGACCCGCGCGTTCCAGGATACGGCCCAGATCGCCGACCGCCGCCCAGTGTCCCTCTTTGCTGCCATCAGTCACAGCTCTAGCGATGGCCCATCGCGCAACCGCTTCCGCAAAGGCAGACGCGCCCCCCCGATCGGCACGCCGAGCATGCGATAGGACGAACTCGGGCTCGATTCGGTGCTTCATTGCCCCATCCATAAGCTCTATGCCGCGTTTGAACGCATCGATGTCCTGACGGTCCGACACGATGCGCACGTAGTCGGACCAGATAGCAGGAATATCGGTCTTGTGGTCGATTGCTTGCTCAAGAACGCGCAGGGCCTCATCTTTGCGCTCTTGATCAAGCAGGAACGCACCGTAGCGTCCCAGCGCAAAGTCCACTCCTCCTGGCTCGTGGCGCTTGTAATCGTCGACGCCTCGTTGAAAGAGCTTCTCAGCACGCGCTAGGTCGCCGGCCTGCCACGCTGCCTGGGCTTCTGCAATTGTGTCAAATGGGCGTTGGTCGGCTGCCGCGAATGTGACGGGGCGATCCGGCTCCGGACGAGCCTGGTTTCCGAGGCTTTCAGATTGTGGCGCTCCCGGCCCTGACTTCCGGCGGAATAAGTCTAGGATGCTCACGGCTCGCATATTTTAGCGCAATGCAGAATGCCGCTATGCTCCTGCGAGGAGCGAGTTGTCGAGGTGCTAAACCCTCCTGAGAGAATGCATTCAACTCGTCAATTAGCACTCCCCCTCGAATGTCGCTCTGCCGATTCCATCCTTCCTGAATCAGTCGCGTGAAGGCCTAGGGTCTTGGGTGCTTGATCGCAAAGCTCGCGAATGATAGGCGCAGTCCTCGTCCGAGACTTTCACGCAATCTTCTTTTGCCTATCTCTCAGGCTCGCAACCCAATCCTTCAGGGCCTGAATGTCCTGCATCAGCTCGTTTGGCGGCGGTGCATCTGCATTTCGTCCGCTCGACGGATCGTGAGCATCGACAACATCGGAGCATTTCTTAAATCCAGCATGGAAGGCATCGCAATCGGCCTCGGTAAGAACGCTCGCCTTCTTAAGATGTTTTGTATCGATGTAATCTCTGTGTCGTTGAACCACCCGGAAGAAAGCGACATCCTCCAGAGCCCGCTCCCATGAGGCGCGCAAGCCGTTATATAGGCTGGCGGCTTCACGATTATAGTCATCCTGCTGGTTGTTGTCGTAGAGCGTCTTCGCCGCGCGCGCGTCCTTCTCCAAATTATCGATGCGCTCCTCCACCCGCTGTGCCTTCCAGGGCATCCCGTCGGTTACAACGCCGGTGCCCGACTGTCCCCGGCTGACCGTGAACAGGCGCATCGGCCGTTTTTTCCCCAGGCCGAGGTCGTAGAGATCGTTTACAAATACCAAATCGTGTGTGAATACAATGATCTGCCGCTCTCCGGCCTCTTCCACAAGGCGCGTGGCTACCTGCTTCCGCCAACGGTGATCCAGCGAAGATACAGGATCGTCAAAGACCAGGGTTGATTTGTGTGCTGCCGTAGCCAGTTCTGTGAGGAAGGCCGCCAGTGCGACGCAAGTTTTTTCGCCTTCACTCAGGATATCCTGTACTTTCGCATCGGGTTTCGCGAACAGCCGAACCTGATACTGCGGCGAGCCATATTTACCTCCGGAGCGCACTATCTCCACCCGGACCTTATCAGCTGCCAGCTTTACAATTTCTTCCTGAAAGCGATCGCGCAACTTCGGCGTGATGACCGTATCGGCGATATCGTTGCCAACCTTGGTTATGGCGTTTGTCGTCGTGTCCCCGAGGCATTCCGTAAGAAACTGAATTGTTCTTAAGCGCTCGACTTCGTCGCGGACAACTTTTGTGATTCCGCCCAGCATTGCCCGGTCGCTCAGCTCGGCGAGCTCCAATTCAAGCTTCTTCCGCTCATCCGCTGCGGCCGAGTTTTTCAGCTCCGCGGCGTAGTCCCGAATGACCTTTTCGAGTTGGGCGAGATCGGCGGCAGGGCTCACCGCCACAACCGGCAGGGCGACTGTCTTCCCCACCCCGTTAAAAAGTGCATACCGGCGTAGCCGGCATGTGGCAATGAACCGACGCGCCCGCCGCGCTAAGTCGAGATTCTGAAGGGCTACCTCCTGCAGGTTAGATTTCAGGAAACGCGTGGCGATGACGACAGCCGCAAGCTCATGGCGAGCCGATTTACTGGTTTTCTCCGCTTCTTGCGCCTGCCGCTCTGTATCCTTCTGAATGAATTCTTCAAACCGGCTCATGCGATCGCGAGCCTCCGCGCCAAGTGTCTGCTGGCAAAGAACGCAACGAGCGTCCGCCTGTGACGAAGGAAAGGGCTGGCCCGGATAGACGATTTCCGTCGAATAACGCCGAGCGGCATCCCAGAGCACTCGCCAGACTTCACCCCCTACTCCCTTTAATGGTTCCCCGGAAAAGGCTTTGTTGGCGGCAAGCCGCGCTGCTTCCCGTTTCGCCCCAGCGTCCGCCATGGCGGAGGCAACACCTGCAAGTGCCTTGTCAGTAGTCTTCTGTTCGATGAGGTTTACGCCATCAAGCAGGCGTTTGATATTGTCGGCCTTTAACGACTGCTCCGCCGCTGCTCTGCCTGGGTTTTTGGAAAGATCCTCCTTCAGGCGTGTCAGCCGAGCGTTTTCTTCTTCTGTTAAGATCCCCAGATCCTCGATTTTCTTCAGATCCGTGTCGTGCTTCAGGACAGCCAGTGCCTTCCCAACATTAGTAGTCTCTTTCCAGGACGGTTTCAGGAAAAGCGGATTCCTCGCCTTTTCCAACTGCTTCAGTTCGTTGGTAAGCCCCTCCTTTACCGCCTGGCAGGCGTTCGCCAGCTCATCGGGCACATCGAGTCCAAATGGCCGAAAAGCAACCTCGTTTTTGTCCTTGATGTGAACGGCTGCGCAATCGCTGTCGAAGACACTGACTGCCGATAATATGGGGTGCGGATGCTCAGCATCCTTCCACTTCTCAGGTGATTGCTTCTTTCCCCCTGCGCTGTATGCAATAGTGGCCGTGGCGCGAGCTGGCGGCGGTTGCAGGGCGTAAATGTTAGGCTCAATTTTCCCGGCGTGGCGCGCCCTACATGCGCGTTTAAGAACACGCGCGTACCCGGATTTCCCAGCGCCATTGTCACCGTAAACGATCGTGATGCCATTCTGCTCGAATGTCAGTGTCTGGCCCGGAGCAAGATTGTTAACTCCGTTCACCTCCGCGATGGAGATCAGCGATACCGCAGCGCCCTGCCCCGGATTAGCGGGGAGGTGCGCCTTCGCCAGAGGTTCGGCCTGCAGGCCATTGCCCGTTCCTCCCCTGCCCGCTTTGCACAGCTCCGTTAGCTCTGTAAGGTCGCCGATATCTAGGCGGCCTTTCGAGACGATCCGCCTTAACGCGTCCCGTTGCCAGGCGGGCCTATCCTGCGACCAATCGAGGATGGTTTCGAGAACGGTTTTCGGCCGTGCCGCCGCTTTTTTCATAGGCCGGTACCACTGTCACTACCTGATCCGCTGTTTTTGATAGTACAACAGTGACCTCCTCACGTTCGGCTAATGTCCTCATCTCGCGTGAGACTGCCGGCTGTCGTTCAGGCCTATCAAAGAAAATTGAGAAACTCTCGCGACTTCAGTTTCGGTTAGGACTCGCCCTTAATGCCGTACCCATCAGGCATTTGGATGTCGAAGCCGCTTACAATATGCTTTCTATTCAAAATGGAAAGCTTACTGCCAGGAACGGAGGTGCAAGCCCGCGGGCTGCGCTGGGAAGTGGTGTTCACACAGCCGCTCGGCGTGCAGACACTGTACCGACTGCGCGGTCTGAACGGCGCGTTCCGCAACCGCGAGGTCGAACTCCTTCACCCGTTCGAATCCATCAAGCCCTCGCTGCGGGAACTGGCCCCGGAGCGGGCCGGGCCAATCCGCAACTGGCTGGTGTATCACCAGGCGTTCCTGCTGGAGCAGGCTCTCGGGCCTGACGCTTTCCTGGCCGTCCAGCCTGGCCGCCTCCGCATCGAGCCGTACCAACTTGTGCCTGTCCTCCGGGCGATTCGCATGAGCCGCGTCCGGCTCTTGCTGGCCGACGCCGTCGGGCTCGGCAAGACCATCCAGGCCGGCATCGTCGTCGTGGAACTGATGGCGCGCAAGCTCGCCCACCGCGTGCTGTTCGTCTCGCCAGCTGGGCCTCTGCTGGACCAGTGGAAGACGGAAATGCGTGAGCGCTTCGGCCTGCGCCTGGATGTCCTCGACCGCGCCCGCATGGAGGAGATCCGTCGGGAGCACGAGTTGGGCGCCAACCCTTTCGATCACGCGCCCCTGGCCCTGGCATCCATCGATTTCCTTAAGCAGGAGCGTGTGCTCGAACTTCTGGAGCGCTCCAGCTTCGACGTGGTTGTGCTCGACGAGGCCCACCACGTCATGGACCTCGGCGCCGGGCAGGACCGTGAAGACTCCCAGCGCCGCCGCCTGGCCGAAGTCCTGGCCCGCATCTCCGACAGCCTGATCCTGGCGACTGCGACGCCGCACGATGGCAACGACCGCTCGTTTGCCTCCTTGTGCGAGCTGCTCGATCCGTCCCTCATCGATGGCCGGGGCAACCTGCGCGGCGAAGCCTATCGCGATCACGTGGTGCGCCGCTTGAAGTCGCACATCGTCGATCCGGAAACCGGCGCGGAACGCTTTAAGCGCCGGCGCGTGTTCCCGTGCCCTGTGATCGTGGCCCCCGCGCGGCACGCGAATTTCATGGCCTTGCAACGCCGCTTGGTCGAGCTCATCGGACCGATGCTGAGGAGCGCGTTTCGCAACCGCCGGTTCGACGAAGCCTTGGCATTTATCTCGCTCCTCAAGCGGAGCGTCTCCACTGTTTATGCTTGCCAGCGAACGCTGGGCGTGGTGCAGGAGCGCATCGAACACGCGCTACGGGAGGACGTGGAATCCCAGGAAATGCGCCGGGAGCGGGTCCGGACCCTCCGCGACTACCAGCGCAAGCTCGCGCGATACGGCACGCTGAGCGCCGAGGAATCTGAGCAGCAGGAGATCTTGGAAACGGAAGACCTGGCACAGCAGCTTGCCGATCTCGACCGCCAGGTCCGCGCCGGTTCGCGCGGCCTGACCAAGGTCGCCAGTGTTGTGGAGGCGCTGAACGAATTGCTGGATCTTGCAGCAGCCGCCCTAGCCGAAGATCCAAAGATCGAGCGCGTGCTGGAATTAGTGGAAGAGATCCGTGCCGGCGAACCGGACGCCAACGTTCTCATTTACACCGAGTACGTGGACAGCCTGGAGGTCCTGACCATCCAGCTTCGGCAGCGTTGGGGCGCCAAGGTCCTCACCATGACCGGCTTGCTTGACGACCGCGCGCGCGGGCGCATCACTGAGCGCTTCCGATCCGAATCCGGCCTCATCCTGGTGAGTACGGATGCCAGCGCGGAAGGTCTGAACCTGCACCAGCGCTGCCACAACCTGATTCATCTCGAACTGCCGTTCAATCCAAACCGCCTGGAGCAGCGCAACGGCCGCATCGACCGTTACGGCCAGGAGTTCGAACCGCTCGTCCGCTACCTCTTCCTGCGCGGTACGTTCGAGGAACGCATCCTCATGCGGCTAATCGTAAAATACGAGCGCCAGCGCGCCCTTCTCACCTTTGTCCCCAACACCCTCGGGTTGGACACCTCCACCGAGCGCGGCAGCGAGCGGCTTCTGAAGGGCCTCCTGACCGACGAGGCGCGTCTCTTCAAAGAGAACGAACCACTGCCGGACCTCGCGGGCGAAGAAGGCCCTGGCAACGACGAGGCCAGCCGCGAACTGTTCGAAGAAGTGGAGCGCTCCTTCCACGTCTTCCGCGAGACCGCACGCACGCACGCCTGGCTGGGCGAAGCTGGATTGAATGCCGACCGGCGGCAGATGGAGGAGGCGGACCGCGCGCGCGCCGGCGGGGCTCACACCGAAGCCGTGGACATCACTAGCTTCGTGGCGGATGCGATTCATTTCGATGGCGGGCAGGTCCACGGATCGCCGGCCGATCCGGTTTTCTCTGTCACACTACCGCCGGCCTGGCGCTACGGCCTCGACGACATGCCGGGCCACGACCCCGAAACGAACACGGTCCTGCTCACCACCGACATCAACGTGACCCATCAGGGAGATCGGACCGTCGGGTTTCTTGGCCGCGCCCATCCACTGGTGCGGCGCGCCCTGGAGCGAGTGCGGAGCCTGACTTACGGCAGCGCGGCCGAATCTTACCAGGATCACCGTATCAGCGCCGTGCGCGCTCCCGTTACCACGCCCGAATTGCTCTTCACCTTCCTGGGCCGCGTAGAAAGCCGTTCCGGCCCGGAGTTGGAACGTGTCATGGCTGTCCAGGTTTCGGAGAATGGGAACCCGCGGATCATCGAATCCGAGGAGTGGACCGTCGTAGCATCGCCGGAACATGGCATCCAGCCCGCCGACTTGTGGAAGACGCGCTACGCTGCATGGGGCGATGCCGCGCGCGATCGCGCCCGCGCCGCAGTAAGCGCGCATTTCGAGATTGCATCCGGGGAGTTCACCGCCCGCCGGCGGGAATTGCTCGAATCGGAGCAGCAGGAACTCGCGGCGTGGCAACGGCAGCGCGCCATCGAGATCACCAGCCAGGGCGAGCAGCGCTCCAGCCAAGTGGAGCTCTTTCAGGAGGGCGCCGCACCCCCGCAGCCGCCCCCCGTGTGGCGCACGCTGGTGGATCCGGTTGAGCGACTGGCGGGCTTTGAAACGGACCGCACGCAGTCCACGAAGCTGAGAAACGAGGCGCGGGTCGTGCTGGAACTGTACGAACACCGGCGGAAAGAACTCGCTGCACGTCTGGCCCTGGTTCTGCCGGTCGTGCTGCCGCTCGGCATCCTCATGCTTATTCCGGAGACCGCGGATGCCGCTTAGATTCTTGGCCGAGTGTTACTTCCACGGTCCCGCCCTTCCGGAACCTTTCGTCGAATTTGAACTCGAGCGGGAATTGAACCGGCTTGACCTTCTGCCCAAAACGACGGGCGAGGAAGGCCGCGCGCTGGCCGAGTTCTGGACGGTCTACCGCCGGCGCCTGCGCGAGTTGGGCGCGAGCGACGGCGCGCTCCGCATCCGCCGCCAGGTGATCGAGCCGCTGATGGAGTGGCTGGGCTACGCACGACTTGAGGATGCCGGCAAGGTGCGCACCCGCGAGGGCGACGAGGACGGCGGCTCGCTTCTCACGAACGATGCCGGCGCACACCTGCGCGTCTGGACCACGAACTTCGACGAGGATCTCGACGCGCCCGCAAAACGCGGCGCCGCCTACCGTTTCAGCCGCGTGCAAATTGCCAACCGCGTGATCTTCGCTTCCGGCGAGCGCATGGGTCTGTTGACCAACGGCGCCGAGATCCGCATGGTGATCGGCGACCCCGCCCGGCCCCCGTCCGAAATCGTTATTCCCATCGACCCGGAATGGAGGCGCAGCCGCGACGTCCCGGATGCGTTCCGGCTCCTCCACGCGCTGGCACAACCCGCTGGGCTGGCCGCGCTGCAGGAGATTCTGGATAAGGCCCGCGTGCAGCAGGCGCGAGTCACGAGCGACCTCCGCAAGCAGGCGCGCGAGGCGGTCGAAAGGTTCGCGCAGGAGGTGCTGGACCACCCCGCTAATAGCGAAAGGCTGGCCGCGTTTCCCGACCGCGCCAAGCTTGCCCGCGATCTCTGGCACGAAGGCCTGATCCTGGTTTATCGCCTGCTGTTCCTGCTCAAGATGGAATCCACCGACGACCCGGCGCGCAGTTTCCGCTTCGCCTCGTCCACGCTGTGGCGCAAAACCTTCTCCCCCGGCCAGGCGCTGCATCCGTGCGCTCGCCGCGTGCTGGAATCCGGCGAAGACACGGGCACGTTCCTGGAGGATGGCCTGCGGCAACTCTTCCGCATGTTCGCCGAGGGACTGGAGGCCAGCGAACTGCACGTGGCGCCGCTGGGCGGCATGCTCTTCGGCGAAGAGGCCACGCCCGTGCTATCGCAGTTGGCGTGGGGCGAACGCGCGGTGGCCATCCTGCTTGACCGTCTGCTGCTGACCGAACCGGGGCGCGGCGACCGGCGCTACGTGCATTACGGCTCGCTCGAACTGGAAGACCTGGGGCGCGTGTATGAAAACCTGCTCGAACTGGAGCCCGGTATTGCTGTCGAACCGCTTTGCCGCTTGAAGCGCCAGAAGTTGGAAGTGGTGGTTCCGGCCGCTCAGGGGGAGCGCTACCGCGACAGTGCGCCTTCCGGCCCGGAGGAAGTCGGCGAAGAAGAAGAGGAAATCGAGGAGGAATCCGCCCCCGCCCGCGGCCGCACTCGCATTGAATGGATGGGAGCCATCGCGCCCGGTCGCTTCTACCTGCGCATCGGCCTGGGGCGCAAGGCAAGCGGGTCCTACTACACGCCGAACCGTTTTGTCCGGTTCCTGGTAGAGCAGACGCTGGGGCCGTTGGTGGACAAGGTCAGCCCGGCGAAGGATCCGAACCCGGCCGCCATTCTGAAGCTGAAGGTGCTCGACCCCGCCATGGGGAGCGGCCACTTCCTGGTGGATGCCTGCCGCTTCCTGGGCGCGCGCCTGTATGAAGCCTGCCGCGCGTGCGATCTTCGCGCAGCCCCTGCCGAGCGCCGGGCCGAGGCCGCAATTGACGAAAACGTCCGCGCAGCCGCGCTCGCCGAAGCCGAAACGTATCGCGGGCGCGTGATCGCCGTCGCCGGCCCAGATGGCGAGTTGCTGAGCTACCTGCCCAGCCGCGCCGTGGAGGGCGGCGAATCCGGCGTCTCGCAGCGGCGCGCGGAAGCTCTTTGCCGCCGTCTGGTGGCCGTGCATTGCCTGTACGGAGTGGACAAGAACCTGCTCGCCGTCGAGTTGGCGAAGCTGTGCGTGTGGATCGAAGCCCACGCCGAGGGCCTGCCGCTCACGTTTCTGAATCACCGGCTGGTGCTAGGCGATTCGCTCACCGGACCGTTCTTCGATCATCTGCTCACCTTCCCGCGCGACCGCTCTCCGCTGGAGGGTCTGTTCGCCGACGGCTTGCGCCAGCGGTTCCGGGGCGCATTGACCGAAGCGCTCTTGCTGGTGAAAGACCTGGAGGCGGACATTGGGGCATCGCTCCCGGAGTTAAAGAAGAAGGAGGCGTTGAAGCGGAAACTGGACGATGCGCTGGCGCCGTTCCGCGCGGTGGCGGCCTCCTGGGCGGGCCGGCTCATGTCCAATCAAGGCACGGGCGGCGATTATGTGGATATTGTGCGTCAGGCGCTCGCGGGCGCTGCGCCCGAGGACGAACTCGCCGATGCCACGGCGTTGCCATTCGATCTGGCCTTTCCGGAAGTGTTCTTCCCCGACGGCAATCTGGAGAACCGGCGCGGCTTCGATGCGGTGTTGGGGAATCCGCCGTGGGACCGGATGCTGCCGGCGGACAAGGAGTTCTTCGCCGCCTACAACTTCGAGATTTTGAACACGCCGACGGTGCGGGAAAGGGCGCGAATACAACGGGAATTGGAAGCGGTGCCAGTCATCGCCGCCCGCTATGGCCAATACATCGCCGGTTTCCGCGGCATGGAGCGCGTGGTCGACACGTTTTACCCGTTTCAGGTGGCGGAGATCGATGGCGAGCGGACTATCGGGAAGCAGGACGCGTTCCGCGCGTTCATGGAGAGAGACACACAGTTGCTCGCGCCCGGCGGGTCGACTGGCGTCGTCGTACCTTCCGCGTTTCACGCCAACGAGGGAGCTACCGGCGTCCGACACTTATATTTCGAGCGCATGGCGATGCGCTGCTGCTACTCGTTCGAGAACCAGCGCAAACTGTTCGATATCCACCGCAGCTTTAAATTCGCCACGGTCGTGGCGGCGCGGCCCGGTCCGACGAAGGAGTTCTCCTGCGCCTTCTACCTGCACGATGACGAATTTCTCTTCCGCGAGGAGCGGCCGCAGGAACGCCGGTATTCGCTGGATTTTGTTCGGCGTACGGGTGGGGCGTATCTGAATCTGGTGGAACTCCGATCAGCCGAGGACCTCGCAGTAGCCGAGACGTGTTTCGGCAACGGTGAGCCGTTTGGCGCCGTTTGCGAGCGGCTGGGAATACGGCTCGGCCGTGAGCTGAATATGACCGACGATGCGTGGCGGTTCACGCCAGTGGAGGACGTGCTGCCGCCCGGCATCGATCCGCGCGATCCGGAGGCAGCAGCGGAGTTGCTCCGACGCGGATACCTCGTTTTGCACGAGGGGAAGACTTTCCACCAGTACACGGATCGATGGGAGGACAGGCCGAGGTATGTAGTGCCTCTAGCAAAGATTGCCGAAAAGACAGAATGGCAGAAGGCGGCATCTTACTACCGGCTGGTCTTCAGGAAGATCTCCAGCTCAACTAATGAACGAACATGCATTTCAGCCGTCGTGCCCGCTGCCCTCTTCGGCGATAGCTGCTATCCAGAACGCGAACCAAGCAATCGTGCGAATACTGGGGCACTCTTGACCTTGAGTCTGGCCAATACCTTCACTGCTGATTGGACCGTACGGATCAAGACAGCCGCGAATGTCAACCTGTTCTTGCTTAATGCCTCACGCTTGGCATCACCCGGTGGGTTGCGATTATTCATGGTGCATTCCGCTCTCCGCCTCACCTGCAACCATGCCGGGTATGCCGCCCTCTGGCAAGAGCAACTGGGCTGCGAGTGGCGCGAAGCCCAGCCACTGTATTGCTGGCCCGTCCTCACCGACGACCATTCGCGCCAGGGCGTGCGCGCCGCCATTGACGGTGCCGTCGCCCACGCCTACGGCCTCAAGCGCGCGCAGTACGAACACGTCCTTTCCACCTTCAGCCACCGCTCGTATCCGGATGCCCCCGGCCTCTGTCTCGCCAAGTTCGACGAGTACGCCGCCATCGGCGCGACCGCTTTCACGCGCAAGTACGATCCCTACTGGGACATCCCGCTGGTGGAGTCCCTGCCTCAACCCGTCATCGAGCTTCCAGGCGTCGAAGCCGAAGCGGAACAGTTCTCGCTGAACGCGCCGTCCACTGCACCAGGAAACCGTCGCGGGAGAAGACGGCGATAGTAGAGACCCATGTTACTCGATCAGCTACTCTCGATGATTCCGTCGGACACCGAGGAGCGGGTCCGGCGGACGCGCGATCGCTTCAACCAGAACATCCGCGAGGCTATCCGGCAGGAGACGGGGCTCCGGTTCCGGCCTCGAAGCCGCGCAGGCGACCTGCAGCCGGCCGAATTCATCGGCGTTCCCGTGCGTCTCGTGGCAGGCTTGCCGAAGTCACTGAAAAAGCGGGAAGTGGATGACCGTTGGCGTATCGCGGCACTGCTCGCGCCCTGGCGGCGAACTCTGGAGCAACTGCGTAATTCGAGCACCGTAACGGCCGAGCGGGTCGTGCCAATCGTGCGGGACCTATTTTTGATGGACGCGGAAGCGCAGTTGCGCTCCACCGCCGGACTTGCAGAGGATCTCCTCCAGAGGATGCAGGGATTCGATCTCGCGAAATGGATCCTGGACATCAATGAAGATGTGCTCGGGTTGTATTGCTGCGACCTGAGCGGCAACACCCGGCCAGACAAGCTGGAATCTCACATCGAGTTGTACTGGGGCGTGATCGGGCTCTTTGGCCAGATTCTTGGCGTCAGTCCCGAAGCCCTCACTATCGTAGTCCTGGCACACGAGTTGGGGCATGCCTACACTCATCGCGCAGCCGACATCGATGGCAGAACGTGGGACAGCGTCGCGTTCGGAAATAGCGATCGGCCGTTAATCGAGGGCCTGGCGCAGTATTATGCCGCCCGCACCTGCGAGCGCCTGATCATATCGGCGCCCGAGGCCGGAGAAGCCTATAAGGAGCTACTCAAACATCAGCCCGAAAGCTACAAAAAGCACGTGCGCTGGCTGGAGAAGCATAGGCCGGAAGAAGTGCGGTTTGCGCTGGTAGTCGCGCGTCGGGAGGGCGAGATGAAACTTGAGAGGTTCGAGACGCAGTTGAAGGCTGCGCGTTGGCAACTGCGCGGGGACGAGGCGGCGAAAGCCGAGGCGGCGGAGGCAAAGGAACCCGAAGCGGAGGAGCCGGAAGCGAAGGAGCCGGAGGCGTGAGGGACCGCGCGCTCGAACTTCTGCACAGGGCCGTCGGAGATCCGCGCGCGCAGTTCCGTCCCGGTCAATGGGAAGCCATTCAGGCGTTGGTGGAAGGCCGGGAGCGGCTTCTCGTGGTCGAGCGCACGGGTTGGGGCAAGAGCCTCGTGTACTTCATCGCAACCCGGCTCCTGCGGAACATCGAACAGGCGCTCGGCGTTGTTCCCGCGCAGGCAAGAGTGTGGCTCAAGCGCGCCTGTGATGAAGGCCACGTGAGTAAACTGAGCCGTCCCGTACGCTACGTGGCCGCGGCGCACGCCCACCCGCTATTCGCGGGCACTGAACGGCCTCGCGGTGAAAGCACAGGCGGAGACTCATTCCTGACATCCCGAAAGCCCGTCAAGCGGCAGTGCCGAATAAGTACTCATCCTTCCGGAGAAGGTCAACTGCGGCGTCGCGCTGCTGCGGCGTGGTGCCCTCGGCGAGGATTATGTTGATGCGAAGCACGGTTGTGCCCGAAGGTATGCAGTGGCTATCGTCTAAGACCGCTGGAATGATCCGATTCTCATCAAATCCCGGAGGCGCGGCTTTCAAGTGCAACGAGCGGCTCTTAGCGTCCAGAATTCTCGTGGGCTTCAAGGGCAATTCCGATTCTTTCCGAACCCGTCTTACTCCCTCGACGTATGGGTGCAGTTGTAGTAGCCGCTCTGTCCACCGGACTATTCGGTCGATCTTGAGATGTCCACGTTCGTCTTGACCGACGACCTCGCCAGGAAGCATTTGGACTTTCGCGATGGGCGGAATCGCGACAGGAGTGGCTGTGTTTCGCAACAAGTTTTCGACAGCATCTCGTTCTTTCTTGAAGTCGGCGCTTCCAACTACTCCCAGACGCTCTGCTCTCCGCAGCCATAACTGAGCTTCTGGAAGGCCGGCCAGATCCTCGCGGCACCTCCGCGCGCTGGCAATGCAAAAAGCCTCTACCGCGCCGGCCGGTATTCCACTGTCCAGCCGGTACTGGATAGCGACCAGGTAGAGATCCTCGCGCTTCTTCCAGAGAAGAGGTTGAGACTGGCCCTTCAGCATCAAAGCAACAATTGGCCCAAGCCGCTTAGTGGCTGCATTCTCGATCAGTAGCTCGATGAACGTGTCGAGCGCCAGATCAACGGCCTCCTTGTCCGCAGGGTCGACCAACGGCTGATTGATCATCGTTGAGATCATCGTCTCCATCGGTTTAACCGTACCCTTCTCGCCTTCCAGCGCACAGGCTGTCTGGAAGACGGGCTGTACCAACTGGGGAGCAATTCGGAACAGCGTGCCGCAACTCGATGCCGTTTGGACCAGGAGCTGCGCCATGTCCCCATACTCCAGCGTGAGCCGCTCACCCGGCAACGCAATAAAGGCCGCCCGTTCCCAGAACTCAACGGCCTCTTCATAATCGTCCCTCATGTATGCCGTTTCACCGGCCTGCTGCATCTCTCGCCAGTCATTCCGCTCCAGGCACGGCAACAAGGAGCTTGCAAGAGTGAATGCGTTGGGCCGTTTGTTAGGCTCCCTGGCCATCATCCGTTCAACAAGCGCGCCTAGGGCCTTGGGAACATCTTCCCGACGTTCCCCCAATGGCACAAAGGAGCCCTCCTGCTGAGCTTTCATGGCGGCAGCAACTTCGAAAGGAAATGGCGCAATCCCAGTCAACAGTTCATAAGCGATTACACCGAGAGAATAAATGTCTGCCGCCGCCCTTCGCTGTCCGCCCTCGTAGCGCTCGGGAGCGACATAGCCTGGAGTGAAAGACCCCACGCTTGGCAGGGCCTCCTGCTGAAACTCGCCCAATACGGCAAGCCCGAAATCGATGATCTTTGGCAGCCACAAGCCTGCCGATTGCTCAATAACGATGTTTTCCGGCTTGAGATCTTTGTGGACCACTCCAGCACGGTGACACTCGCAAAGGGCGGCTGAAAGTTGCTCGATGAGCTTCACCTGAGTTGACAGGTTCCCGCTTCTTCCTATCAGGCCGGCCGCCGACTGGGGTCGTTCTCTGAGCAACTCCCGAAGGGTCTGGCCTTTTACTCTCTCCAGGACCAAAACGTCGCCTTTTTGCGGATCTGTACCGTAATCGAAACACCTGACCACGCCGTTGTGCTCGATAGAGCAGAGCGCCTTGGCCTCTCGCTCTACGACGCTCGATAGGCCGCCGGTTTGCGTGCGTGGATAGATCTTGACGATTACCCGAGTGCCGAAGCGCATGGTGTCTTCCGCCTCGTACGCCAAGCCTTGCGCGCCCTGCGCCTTCAATTCCAAGAGACGATATCGGTTCAAAATGAGGTCGGAATCTTTATGCCGGGAGATGGGTAAGGGCTGGTTCCCGAATGTCGCCGCCAACCATTCGGCGAGCCAACCGCTCGCAAACGAATAGCGGTGGCCATCCTGAACCAGCAACTCATCAGACACAGCCTCTGCCAAGTATCGAGTCAGCGTTGCCCGATCGCACTCTAAGCCGGCATCAGAGAGCGACTCGACAATCTCTTCGACAGATATTCTGCTCCGACGAGTGCCACGAGATCGCAGCGAGTAGGCTACCGCCGCGAGGGCAGGCAGTTCCTCGATTTGCGGGGCCAGGTCCTCTTCACCCTGTTTCAGCAGGTACTTAAGGAACCGCCAGACAGGGCTGTTCCCGAGGTCCTCAAGTTGGCTGCCGACGACACGTTCCACATCGTCCGGCAGGCAGTAGACTCGCCCATGCTCCCGCAACCTTGCGGCGATATCGTTGCCAAGCAGGTTGATCAGGAACGGATTGCCGCCAGAAAGCTCGCGAATCCGGGCAACTGCCCGCGTGTCAAATTCTATTGTCTGATTCGAACGAACAAGGGCGTCCGCTTCCTTCTCATCGAAAGCCTTTACCTCAAATTGCCTGAACTTGGTCGTGAAATCCGTGTTTGACGCAGTATACTGACGAATGTTGCTTAAACCAAAAAGAACGACCGATATCGACAGGGGCTCTGTTGCCGGGCGGTTCATAACGCCGCGCAGTATCGCGAGGACACGAGTACGCGTTTCAGGCTGCAGAACGGAGATCCACTTTTGGAATTCATCGATCAGCAGCAATATGCGCACGGCGGACTTCATCTGCCCATTCATGTTTTCCAGCCATTCCTGGACGACTTCCCATCCAAGGTGCGGCTGTGCTGTGAGTCGCTCTGCGAGAGACGGCAGGCTTACGTTCAATTGCCTAGCCAAGCGGTCGAAGACGTTCCCCAAATGACCGAGCACTTCTGACGCGGTCCGGAACGGTATGTCCTCAACGCTATCGGACAGAATAAGATAACGCTTTCGAATCTCTGGATCGTTAGCTATCGTCTGGAGTATTGAGGTCTTTCCGCGTCGGCGTCGCCCGATGATCAGAGCGGCGGTGTGGGCGCCTGTGTTCAGCCCATTCTGGAGGTAGCGCAGCGCGTCCTTGACGCCCGCAGACGACAACTTGAGCTTGTCGCCAGTGAGTACAAGAGGGTCCCCACTCGCCCCTTCGTAAGTCTCGATACGTGGCGTTCCGGCGTCCCGACAGTTAATCGTCAAACGACCGTCGAGTGACTTTGTTTCGCTCGTTCGGGCTTCGATGTATCTCAGTTCGTATTCAAGTTTGATCTGTGGCTCATGTTTCCAATCGTGATGCAGCAGCAGCTCCAGCGGAATGAGCAGCCGTGCGTCGGAGTCGAGCGGGCCCAGATTGTATGCGGCGTCCGCTGCGAGCCACGGAATATTGCGAGGGGCCGGCACGAACAGCTCTGTCGCTGAAAACGCCTTTCCCTTTGGACTACTTACTAACAAGGCCATGTCCAGTGTCTCTGATCCGGCTGCAAGCCTGAACCCCCCGCTCAAGCCGACGCTAGGCGGCACCTGCACATTTACCGTACTGACGCCCCTTGAGCGTAAGCTGGACGTTGATTCTCGATACTCTTTCTGGGCAAGGCGGAAAGCCGTTAGTCCCTCTGTCACCACGTCGAAATCCGCGAGTCGGGGGACCGTTGCGGTCACCGGTTCGGCTTCGATGTTCTGGAGTACTTGGCGAATTTTCTGAACGGCGGGACGGGAGGCTCCGCCTGCGGAAACCAACTGCAAGAACACCTCCCTCGATGTTTCGGGATCGCCGTACCTGGCGCCGTATCCGACCGCCCGATAGAGATCTTCCAAGAATGATGCCGAGTACTCTCGGGCCGCATCCATCAGCTCCGCGGCTAGAAGCGCCGCGAAGGGCTTTATCTCTTTATGCAGAAATCTCTCGGCGATGACACTGTCGAATCCTGAGTGGCGAACCAGCGCGCCGATCCAGTGCTTGAGTGGGTCGGAATTTGATAACGATTTCGCTACCTCTCCCGTGATGTGTGAGCCCCAACCTTGTGCCGCGGGCGCATTCGCAGGGACCGCCGCCAACAGTGCGAGTCCAATGTTGGCGAATACCTCGCCTCCTTGGGAAGCCTTGCCTGCCAATTCAAGCATGTCGAGAGCGTGCTCAATGACGCCGACAGTCGAGTTACGAGACATCTCCTCGATGGCTCGTTTTTGCAAGAAAGACATCATCTCCGGGCCAGTTTTAAAAGAGTCCTTGGCCGTCACGCGGTTTCGTGGCGCGAAGGCACCCAACTCCACGCGAAGTTCGCCGGGAGGTAACGTCGCAGGCCCCGCCTCAGGCGCTCGGCCGACCTCGGGCACTGGCGGACCAACAGGAGTTGCCAGGGGTTGCGCAGAGCTTGGAACGGCGGCGGCCATACTGCGCTGCGGTTTGCCTGCATCCAGGTGATGTCGAATGATCGATATCGCAAGTGGGCCATCCCCGCCACGAACGGCGGCCATGCAAGCTTGCTGGATGTGGATGGGCACCGTGGGGTCCCCCGCATCATGGAGGGCGCCTAACACCTCTTCCGCTGCTCCCCGCACCCGTTCGTGTTCCTGCGCGTACTCACGAGCCTTGTCTTCCGTCTCTCTGAGCAAATCCTCGAGCCCTACGGGGTTAACACTCGCCAGCAGCGCGATCGCTTCCTTCCGGACCGCCTCACGTTCTTCGCCGGAAAGATCGCGGGCTGCTAACTGAATTAGCCTAGCCGCGGCTATCGCCCGTTCCACATCGGTCGAGAAACGCGCAGAGATCTGGGCGACAAAGACGGCGGCGTGGTCAAGGTCCTCGGCTGCGCATGACTCCGCGTCAAGCCGCTGAATAAGGTCAGCCGCTTGTTGGGGGTCGTTTGGGCGCGCAGCGTCGAGCGCTGTCCTTGCGCGACTGCGTGCTTCAGCTAGAACGCCGGAAACACTCCTCCGAAGCGGCTCAACTCTGAGAAGTAGACCGCTACAGCGGTCAAGGAGGTCCTTGCAGGCGACCAAAGCCGCAGGCGTTGGGAGCTGCGAGTCGAACACCGTTTCGCGCATTTCCTGGGCCAAGTTGGCGACAGCGTCCGTGAGATTGTGAGAATTAGGCCAATCTACTCGTTCCGGAGGGAAGCGGACTAAGGATCTGGCGTCATCCAATTTCCAGTCGGGCAACTCAACCACGGGACGAGGCGCACCGAGCGACGCCAACTCCGTCAAAAATGCCGGTGCTGCCGGCACTCGGTGTGCGGAACTTTCCTGTGGCTGGGGATGAACCGGTTGTGGCACGCTACTAACCGGCGCTTGCGTGATCAGAGTTGGGCTCTCGTGGGATTCGGACGGTGGAGGCTCCCCATTCGAATCTGCGACCCCATTCAGAAACTCTGATACTCGATCACGGGCGCTCGGCGTCCCCGCCCACATCCACAGAATGACGCCTGCGTTCAGCAATTCGGGAGAATCCAGTTCGGCGCTGAGTGCACGCAGCTTCGAAACCTCGCGCTGCAAACGAGTAATGTCGCCTCTTTCCGCCGCTTGATGGGCCTTGTGGAAAGCAGAATCGACGCGTGAGTCTAACTCGGGAAGCTTGACGTAAGCCTCCGAGAGGAGGGCCAGTGCGCGCAGTGCCGCGCTGCGGGTTGCGGGTGTCTGGAACTTCTCGAAAACAAAGTCTGCCCATCCTCGTGGCGTTGAGGCGACTTTCCGGAGGTCGTCGCGCCCGGTGTTCTTGGAAAAGAGTCTCGCCTCTACCAGGCACTCCTGCAATCTTGAACGAGGTACCTTTCGAGTTAGCTCGTCGGCAACGGAGCGGATTCGTTCGCTGGTTATGCGGCCTTCAGGACCCATCCTTCACCGCCTGATGAAAGTGAGAAACATAGAATCTTAGCACCTGCCACCGTAGGCCGTAGGGATGTAGATGGCCAGGCGCGCGGCATTCCGACCGCCCCTTGTCGCAAAGGTCGCCAGATGCGAAACTCAGTATCGTTGTGCTATTGAACCCCATTCTGGTGCTCGACCGCGTGACGGCGGAGTATCGCTCGTATCTCCGCTCCGAGTTCCGCGCCAAAGATCCCGCCCTACGGCAGGCACTGGAGCGGGAATTGGACCAGCCCCTCTTTCTGGCCCAGGAACCGTTCTATCAGGCGCATCGCCCCTTCAAGAACGGCGCGCTCTGGCGCGGTCTGCCGATTGATGCGCGGCTTGCACGGGTCATGGAGGACCGGGCACGGCAGCATGGCTCGTTCACGCCCGACCATGCGTTTCTGCATCAATCGCGAGGCATCGCCCATCTCTTGGGCCCGGCGCCCACGCCGCTGGTCGTGACCACGGGAACCGGCAGCGGCAAGACCGAGGCATTCCTCCTGCCCGTGATCCAGAACGCCATCCAGGATGCGACAGCTTACAATCGCTCCGGGCTGACGGCCATCCTGGTTTATCCCATGAACGCCCTCGCCAACGATCAACTCCTGCGCATCGGGGAGTATCTGGACGGCTCGGGGTTCGCCGGCGCCATCGACGTTCGCCAGTACGACCGGGGAACGTCGCAGTCCGAACGGGAGGCGATGCGTAGGAATCCGCCCCACATTCTGCTCACGAATTACATGATGTTGGAGTACCTGCTGGTGCGGCCGGCGGACCGGGACGACATCTTCGCCAACCACCGCTGCCGCTTTCTGGTGCTCGATGAAGTCCACACCTATCGCGGGACGCTGGGTAGCAACATCGCATTGCTGGTACGGCGGCTCAAAGCCCACCTTCAGCAGGCCCGCCAAGACTGGCATGCGCAAGTACCGGAGCAGGAAATCGGCCGCCGATTCCCGACGCTCATTCCAGTCGGCACGTCGGCCACCATCAAGACCGTGGGCCAGGCCGCGACGCAGGCCGAGGCGATCCGACAGCGCGACGCGGCCGTCCAAGACTTCTTCGGCAGGCTCACCGGAACCGATCCCGGAGCCATTGTTGTTCTAGGTGAGGAGATCGAAACAATCCAGAAGCCTGCGGAAGCCGGCTACCCTGCGAAGCCCGCCGCTCCCGACCATCGCGGTTTCAGGGGCGATCCGGACACGCTCAGGGGGGCACTTGCGACTCTGGCCTCGGGCGCGGAGAACGGATTACCGCTCGCGGATGTGGTGCGCCGGTGCGGCATCTTGTGGGACTTGAACGGGTGGCTGGTGCGCGCCCCGTTGTCGGCGAGTGCGATCGCGGCGAAGCTACAGGAGACCGTCACCGCCAGGGCGACGTCAAGTTCGGAAGATCTTCTTCGGGAGGTAGAGGCTGCCCTAGTGTTCGGCGCGGCACTGCCAGACGGTACGCCAGGCGCCCTTCGACTGCGGGCCCATCGCTTCATCCGCGGTGGCTGGCGTTTTCACCGTTGCGTTGATCCGGGCTGTGGCAGACTCTATCCTCTTGGCGAAGAGCGGTGCCGATGCGGTGCGGCCACAGCTCCCCTATATCTTTGCCGGAACTGCGGCGCCGACTACCTGCGGTTCGTGGGCGATCCCGAGGCCGGGCCGCTCCGCCCCAGCGCCGCGGAAGCAGACGGCTCGCCGGAATGGATGCTGTACGAGACCGGCCGTTTCGACGGAGTGTTCGACACGGAAGAGAATCTGGAACCTGAAGGTGAGGAGGAGGCACGGCCGGCGCGATCTCGCCGTGGGCGAGGCCGGACGCCAACGATTAAGGGTCGACCTGTGCTCCGGGGATCGTTCGATTCCGAGACGCTGGCGTTTTCCAAGAACGAATCGGATTACCGCATGAAGGTGTTGCTCTCGCCGGCAAGGTCGCGGTGCTTGTGCTGCGGCGGCACGGCGGGCAGCCGGAATGTCATCACGCCGGTTGCGTTGGGAACTTCGGCGGCGGTCAAAGTGGTGGCGGAAGGGCTGGTGGAAGCCCTGAGCGAGGTTCATCGCGGGGAAAGCGATAGCAAGCAGCGCCTGCTTATTTTCAGCGACAGCCGCCAGGACGCGGCGCACCAGGCCCGCTTCATCGTGTTCGCCAGCCGGTACGACCGGATGCGCCGGCGCATCGTAGAACTGCTGGAACAGCAATGCGCCCTCACGCTTCAGCGCGCGGTGGAATTAATGGCCGATCGCGGCGCGGCCGAACAGGACAACCCCAAGGCGCCGGAGCCGGGTGAGCGGATCTTTGACGAACGGCGCGCGGAGATGCAGTCCTGGGAAGAAGCGCCCTTGCTGGACGAGATCGCCGTCAACGCCGGATACAGGAATACGCTGGTCAACCTGGGACTGATGGTGGTGGAGTACGACGGCCTCGAAGCCCAGGTGACAGAGGCGGGCAAAGAACTGGCCGCCCGCCTGAACGTGAATGGCGAGCAGTTCGCCCACATCTGCCGGTGCGTCCTGGACGAGATGCGTGTGCGCAGCGCCGTTTCTCGTGAACTCTTGCGATACCATCCCCTTCACCCCGCGTGCCCCGCACACCTTCGCGCCGCAGAATGGGAACGACGGATCAAGACCCCGACAGGGTACGCCTGTTCGGATTCGGGCACGCCGCTGCCGTCCCGCGACGGCGCGGAGATACCGTCCGGCATCAAGAACATGAATCTCTGGAGGCGGCCTGGCGCCGGCGGGCGCGGGCCGGCGCTAGAGCGCATCCTGAAGCGTCTACTGACGAGGTTCGGAGGCGCGGAGCCGGAGCCCGAAGACATTGTTGACCTTGTGGCGATGCTTCGCCGGCCCTGCGGCTTCGTGACCGACACGGAGTTGTTCGGCTTCCGCGAGAAGCTTCGCCTCCTTCAGGTGAATAGCCAGGCCCTCCGCCTCCGGCTGCTCCGCGAGGACGAGCGGATGCGCTGCGGCGTGTGCGGGTTCGTGATGGGCGGCGCGCGCGAGGGCTTTCCATGCCCGCGATGCCACGGTTCGTTGGAGCCGTGGAGGGATGTCGATGTCTTCGAGCATCGCACGGTGCAGCGCGTCCGATCCGACGAGATCGTCCCCCTGGAGGCGGCTGAGCACACGGCGCAGGTTCCGAATGCGAAGCGGGTGCAGTTGGAGAAGGAGTTCAAGGCGCCGGCATCAGTTTCCAAGCGGAACGTGCTGGCCTGCTCGCCGACGCTCGAAATGGGAATTGACGTGGGCGGGTTGGATGCCGTTGTACTGCGAAACATTCCGCCGCGGCCGGACAACTACGCCCAGCGTGGCGGCCGGGCTGGCAGGCGCTCCCGCGTTGGTGTGGTCCTGGGCTACTGCCGGAGTACGCCGCACGACCAATACTTCTTCGACAAGCCTACGGAGATGATTGCCGGCGAGGTCCCGGCGCCCTCGCTGGCGCTGGGCAACCGCGACGTGATGCTGCGCCACCTGAACGCCATCGCGTTTGGCGCCGCCGATCCGGGTCTTGCCGGCCGCATGGATGCCTACGTTTCGCCCATGGGCGAGATCCGGGAATCGGCATTGAACGAACTGATCGAGGCCATACGGGCGCAGTTTGACCACGCAATCACCATGGGCCGCCACGCGTTTGGGACGGATGTGTTCATGGCGGCCGAGTTCGACGAGGCCGCTCTTCGGCGACACCTGGAAGGACTCCCCGGACGCATCCGCGACATCATAGACCGCACAAGCCGCCAGGTGATCGAGCTGCGCCGGGCTCTCGAATCGTACTATGTTGAACTGCGTGGCCAAAGGGCCGGCACGCGGGCCGGAGAACTGGTAGCACGCCTGTTGGGCATACCGACGGACGCCAGCCGCGGACGGGAAGATGCGGACGACCGATCGGCCGGGTATCCCCTGCGACGTTTCGCTGAGGCCGGAATCCTGCCTGGTTACGAGTTCCCCACGGAGCCAGCCTCGCTGCGACTCCTCGGCGACGAGAATGAAGAAGAGCCCGTCACCGCCGCGCGGCGCTTCGGGATCACGCAGTTCCAGCCTGAGGCGCAGGTGTATGCGAGAACCAAACGATGGCGGGTGATCGGGCTCGACCTTTCGTCGCCTTGGAACCCTCGGACGGACCAGCCCACCTGGCTGTATCGGGCGTGCCGCGCGTGCGGCCTGCGGTATCATGCCGACTCTCCGAGGTGCCCGCGCTGCAATGATTCATCGCCTGGTCGCGGACTCCCGGCGGCCGGGTTTGCCGGCTTCCTGGCGCGACGCGATGAGAATCCGGTGTTGGATGAAGAAGAGCGCTACGCGGCCAAGAACCTGCTGCGCCTGTATCCCCAGTGGAACGGTCAGATCGTCGGCAGGTGGAAGACGGCGGCCGGCTGGGCCATGCGGCTGAACCAGAACGAGCAGGTTTACTGGTTGAACGAGGGCTACCCGCCGAAGCCGGCGGATCTTCAGTCCGGCGCGCCGAAGCTGCACGACGACGCCAAGGGATTTCTGCTCTGCCCTGCGTGCGGAGCAATTCTGACCGCCCCTGAGCCGGTGGAGAATGCGCGGGGCGGCCGGCGAAACGTGAGGGCAGGATCGGGGCCAGACCAGTATGGTCATCGCGAGGGATGCGTGCGCTCGGGCAACCCGCCAACGCCACAAGCGCTCGTCACAGAGGCAGGCGCGGAGGTTCTGCGAGTTTTGGTGCCGCTCCCAGAAGGTATGCAAGACGCAGCAGTCAAGACCTGGGGTTATTCCATGGGCTACGCGCTCCTGATTGGGATGGAGCGCCTCTATGTCTTGGCAGGCGGCGAAATCGATTTCGAGTTGGAAGGCCCGTGGAAGTCCGGAGAGCACCAGTCCCTTTCGCTTACGTTCGTGGACCCAAGTCTCGGGGGTACGGGTTACCTCAG
>Ga0182014_10001306_pt1 | contig 33578 bp, 35 predicted proteins | sample 612S2DmetaG_FD_120489 | JGI IMG/M metagenome (GOLD analysis project Ga0182014, IMG submission 120489) | Permafrost microbial communities from Stordalen Mire, Sweden - 612S2D metaG | ecosystem: Environmental > Terrestrial > Soil > Wetlands > Permafrost | place: Sweden: Stordalen | collected... | reverse complement strand
GATCATGAATTTCTCTCAATACCCGTCAAAACCAAAACCCGGAGAAATGATGCACAATATCACTACCCAGGTGGGCCAAATCAGATGGTCAAAGTGGGCCACGCCGGAATAGCGAACTCAACTTTTAAGCCGTCGCGTCCAGCGCCTTAAAGCAGTGCTTCTTCGCCGATCCTCAGAGTTCATCGTCTGCTTTCGTCGTTCCGTCAGGCGCTGCTTCCGGCAGATTGAATACACTAAGAGCTGAGGCGGAAAGCCATGATTCACTACACGCGGGTCTTGTCGAAAGATGAGGAGTTTCCTTCATTTGACGAACTTGCACAGCTCGTCCGCGCCGAGCTCCCTGATTTCAAGCTGACTCTCGAAGAAGGCACAGAGGAGGAGTGGGAAAGCCTGCTCCTTTCCGGAAATGACGAAGTCGAAGTCGCGGTGATCGAACGCCATCCGGTTTTAGATGGCTCAGCCGGCCAGGATGAGATTGCGGATTTCATCGAGGAGACCCAGGATGCGAAGCCAGAGAGCGGCGTCGCATGGCTACACGAGTATCTGGCCTCGGTGAAAACCGTTTATACCTTCCAGCACCTGCTGGGAGACGCGTTCGAAGAAGGCAGTAACGCACTCCACGCGCTGCGCACCAGGTTATGGGAGCGCGGAGAGGCGATTCTGCAGGCCGACGGTGAAGGCTTCACGAATGAAGAGGGCTACCACATCGTCTGGCAATTCTCCGATTCGATTTCGGGCCCGTGGAACATGGGCCTGCTTCAGGATGGAGTCTGGCGCCACTTCACGATGGATCTGGGAGATCCGGATCATCGGGCGGCTTTCCTTGAAGGCTCTGTGCCCGAAGATTTGATCTCGACGCTCGCGCCGGGTTCGTAGAGCCAGCCGCAAGGAGCGAAATCGATATGAAAAGACAAAATCCTGAGCTACTTCTCCGCATTCAGAGTGCATCCGCGAATCTCACCGAAGAATGGGGTTCCTTGCTGCTGCACACACTTAGCAGCGTATAAGTACATGGCGGCAGACCAGGTCTGCCAATCCCGACCGCTGGGCTTGCCGGTTTGCGCGTGAATCCACTCGTTGAATCCCCACTCCGCCGCGTTTTCATGCCATGGCTTAACCAGTTCTGTCAGCGCCAACAATTTGCGCTCTGCCAGATCCATCTTCCCTGCCGCCACGCATGCAGCCACATAAAAGCCACAAATAAAGGGCCATACGCCCCCGTTGTGATAATCCCCAGGCCGGTTATAACGCTCGTATCTTGGCAACCAATCCGCATGGTGGGGCAAGATATACGGGAACAGGCAGGGCGGCAAATCTACGGCAAGTTCTCCGCGCCCCCGCATGGCTTCGCACTCGGCTTCAATCCACGTCAACATCTTCGTTGCCCTTTCAGGCGAAGCAATCCCGGTCAAAATTGCCAGGCTGTTGCCCAGCAGGTCGAAGCGATCGCTGCTCATGACTTTGTACGAATATAGTGCGTAGTAGGGTGCGGTTGGCTCTACAAGCGCCTCTTGCTCATAGCTATTCTTCAGCTCGCAACTAACTTCCAGACGGCTCATCAATCCGCGCAGGCATTCGGCGGATTCGTGGTCGCCATAAAGACGAAGATACGCATAGACGACCATATTTACGTACAGCCCATAGCCCATTACATACTGTTCATCACGCCAATCGCTGGTGGGCAACTGCGCTACCATCACCCTGTCATCCGGGCTCTGGTACTGCATCCACGTTCGGGCCTTTTCTGCTGCTTCAAGAAGGAATTCCGGCTGATTCGTCGATGTTCTGTAGAGCGCCAGCCCAAAGAGGAAGAGCGGCGTCGAATCACTGGAGCCGCGGTTATCCGAATCATGCGCCAGGGATGGGATGTGGCCGTTCACTGTCTGATTGTCGGCAAGCGCTACCAGTGTGCGTTCTAACGCGTCGGCAAGTTGCTCGTTGCCCGTAACCAGAAAACCGAGAGCTGAAATCATCAGATCACGGGTGTACGGTTCCGGGTATCCCCAACCTGCGGCTCGAGGCAGTTCTTGAAATGGTCCTCGTGCGTTATGCAGCAGGATTTGCAGAGCGGCCTCTTTAGCCTGCTCGATAGAGATGAGTGACTTATCGTCGAAAGACATAAATGCCTCGATGCTGTGCTAAGTTGAAGAGGCGAGCACTCGCGCCTCGTTGCTTTCTACTGGATACCCAATCGGTCGGAGACTATCTTCACGAATTGCTGGGCAACTCGACGATAGTCGAATAACTCAACCACGCGCTTTCGACCCGCTTCTCCCATTCGCTTACGCAGAGCGCTGTCTTGCATAAGTCGAAGAAGATACTTGGCGATGTCAGGCACACTAGCCCGGTATTCGGCGATACGCGGTTTTGGATACACGATACGACGGCTACTCTCATATTCGTGGCCTTCTCCGAATCGCCCCTCATTGATCTTTCTCTCCTCAGCCACTTCCGCCAGAAATGCCGTTTCGCCATGAACCATGGTGTCGCGAAATGCCATGGCATCGATCGCGATCACAGGCCTTTCGCAAGCATTCGCTTCTACCTGAATCATTCCAAAGCCCTCCAGCCGCGACGGTGCGGCGTAAATATCGCAAGCAGCCAATAAGTAGGGCATAAAATTCTGCGAGACCACATTAGTTGGGTAGATAACCTTCTTATCGATGCCGAGATCCGCCGCCAATTTGAGGTCGATCAGGTTCTGTTTTACTGTGCGGGGTTGAGGCCAAACCTTACAGACATATTTCCAGTCGGGCGCTTCGCCATCAATCAGCGCCAACGCCTGCATAACCTCCTGAGCACCTTTCGAAGCACCGTCGCCACCAGCGGTCAAGATCATTTGCTGATTCGCGGATATTCCCAATTCCTCGCGAATCGATTGGACCTTCAAGTCATCCTGGCTATGCTGTACGTAGCGGTCCGTATCACAACCCACGGGAAGCACTACGATGTTATCTCCGTTGATGCCGTCCCTGATATAGACATCTTTCACCCAGTTGGAGGTGACAAGAATCAGCGGTAAAGCGTTTAGCACGTCACGATGCTCTGCGATATAACCGTCGGCAACGAGCCATGGCACCGCCATCATGCCAAACTGCTGCGGGTGCAGAACAAGATTTGGAATGTATCCCCAAAAGCCCACGCCAACTACAATGTCCGGCTTGAACCAGCGATAGTACCATTCCTTTTCCAGCGACGATTCCAAATGGACCGGGCAAACATCCACACCCATCTCGCGGAGGCCCCGGCACAGCAGTTCGCCTTGCAGAGCCAGGCCTGAGGCCGATGCCGGGTATTCATTCAGTACAAGTACTTTCACGGTTGTTGCTCCCATAGGGCCGTTCGTCTTGTTACTGCCTGTGCCGAGTCAGCGCACCAGAATCCTTCTTCTCGCGGAGTGGTTTTTGCTTCCCAGCTTTCAGCGCCATACCCATAAACATCCATAATCAGTCGGCGTTTTTCAAACCAGGTAGCGTCGGGCAATATGTCGCGCCGATCAGCATCCTCGCGAGCCCGAGGGAAATACGCTCGGTCTCCGTCTTCGTAGGCAAATAACCACAGTCGCCTGGTGTCGATACGGCCCGATTGCCAAAGCTGGACGACTGCGCGGCAGCATTCCTCATGGCGACGGTGTTGTGTGTACTCACCCCTTGGGCCATGGGTCAATATCAGGTTGTAACTATGCGCTGGCAGTAACCGCAGGATGGTTTGCTGAACCTGCTCGGCCGGCAGCGGAAGTTGATCGGGTCCGTCATCGAGATCCGCCATCTCACCATCCGCCCCCAATTGCTCCAGAACCCGGCGGAACTTTGGTGCGCGGTCTGCATCCTGCGCTCTGCACAAAGTTACAATTCGCCAATGAAACTCCGGATGGGTAAGTATGTAGCCACCGCACCAGAGTGTCTCATCGTCGGGGTGGGCGACGACAACGGCGGCCAGCGGCCGAGAGTCCGCTTGCGCCTCATCGAGCGCATTTGGGAGCATTGTTTCCCTCGCCAGGAATAAGCGCCGGGCGAAGCAGCATAGCTGTTTTCTCAATCCTTACTCTTGGTTCCCGGCTTATCGAGCGGATCTTTAATCTCTTCAGGCCGGTTTGAATGCACAGGGATTCCACTGATGAGCCCCTGATAGTTTGTCAGGCGCTTGCCGAGGATGACCACGCCTGTAGACGTGATTTCATACTCGCGAATATCCTTGGCGTGATTGCCACCTCGCATCTTGATCACCACCATGATTTTGCGAAGCTGGCCGTCGATGGAAACATAGCGCAACCGGATAATGTCATCTGTCAGGAAAGATATCGAGTACGTGCTGAACGGAAACTCAGTGAAAGACTCATCCACCTCTACTGTGCTGAGAATCGTCACTCCGATTCCAGTCAACGCGAAGATCATGCGGTAGAGCGATTCACGAAAGTCGGCGCGGAAACCGGGCGACAGCGCCATCTCAAAGCCCGCAAGCGAATCGATCACCAGGCGCTTGGCGCCAATCTTCTGCACTGCGTCGAGAATCGAGTGCATCGTTTCGTCCACAGAGAGATCGAGAGGACGCAGATAAAGTATTTCAAGTTTCCCGTCTTTCTGCGGCGTATTCAGATCCAGGCCCAAGCTCGCGGCCCGCTCCGCATAAGCCTGCGGGCGTTCTTCAAAAACCGCCACAATTCCAGGATCCCCCTGTTGTATGCCTTCGGCAATAAACTGGGTTGCGAGAACCGACTTTCCTGTTCCCGAAGAGCCTGCCACCAAGACGCTGTCGCCTTCGCGAATTCCCCCGTCCAGCATTTTGTCCAACGCTGGAACGCCAAAGGAAAGGCGCTTCTCGCTGGGCAGATGCTTCCTCTTTCCGGTCAGCCCAAAGGTCCGCGAAAAGGCTTGCAACCCGGCCTCAGTAATGCGAAAAGTATGCAGTCCTGGCACAGACGCCTGACCGCGCAGTTTTACGATCTGTAACTTTCGCACAATTGAGTTGCGCTCCGCCGACTGGCGCAGCCAGATCAGCCCATCAGCAACGGTAAAGATGGGATTATCGCGTAACTCGTCCTCGGCATATTCACCAATCAGAAACGTTGTAGCTTGCCAACTGGCCAGGAACAAAGATAGCAGTTGAATGAAGGATTGCAAATCCATGTCGTTCTGCGGTTTTCGCACCATGGTTCTGAAGGAGTCTACAACCACAACGGCAGGGTTGCTTTTTTCGACTTCCCTGGTAATCTCCTCCAAAACTGCGCTCAGATCCTTCTCCAGGACAGTTTGGCTCAGATTGATAAAGCGAATCGAGTCGGGCAACTTGCCTGGATTAAAAAATGTGTACTGCTGCTGGTAGCGCAGCATTTTTATTGCGGATTCGCCAAGAACTGTAAAGTAGAGAGCAGGCCTGTCCGGGGTTGCATTGGCAAACACAAACTGGTGCGCCAGTGTCGTCTTCCCGCTGCCCGGAGCGCCCGCGATGATGTTGAATGAAAACTCGGGGAGACCGCCGCCCACAATTTCGTCGAGCCCCGGAACTCCGGTCGGTAGTTGATGTATCGTCACTTTACCTTGAGTGCTCACGCTTTTCTCCCGTTCTCCGAATCACGATCATCAAAGGATGCGCTTGGCCACGCATTCCGCAGCAGGCTTAATGTTAGAGCTTCGCCAAGGAAGATAAGAAGCAGACCGAGCAAATGCCCGATGAGGAGGATTCCTCCGTCGTCAGCCTGATCCATGCCGTTGTCAATTTGAGTTTCAAACTCGCTCAGCCCCTGTATGGATCCATTGGCTGCGACCTGTGCCGCGCCAAGACTGGGCACTTCCTCTTTGGCGAGTGCAAGAGCACGAGAAGCCAGCGAATAAGATGCAGCAGCTCCAGCTACTGCATCAATACTCTGATGCAGCTTTTCATAGACGCGAAGGGTAGCAGACTCCGTTGGCTCTGAGTTCTTGCTCGCAATAGCATCGTAAGCGAGAAGGCGCCGGACCATATCTCTTAATTCTGGAGGAGTCATCATGCTCAACTCTGCAACACTCCTGGTAAAAAATTCCAATATCCACGACACGCTTCGTGCGTCGTGGATAAATCAATGCGCCATTCCGCCTTTTTGCAAATTCGAGGCGTTTTCCATCGAAAGGAACACGCTGGGATATGGATACGGCGTCGGCGAAGCTCACATCACATAGCGAGATGTTTGTAAACTTAGTTCGCCTTCATGCGGTTCCTCAGACCTGCTTTTAATGGCTGCGAAAACATCCAAAATAATAGCAATGTCACGAATGTTTCCTGAAATTCCCACAAGACCATCTCCCACATCTGGATGCTTGTCCGCCAGGGTCGTCAGACGCTCGCTGACACTCCGTAATTGGTCCACTTCTTGTAGCATATTCTCAAAAGGCGTGGATAAGCCCGGCTCCGTTGCAACGCCAAGGCAAGGAAACACATTTTGCACCAAATTCTGCGTTGTTACCGGGCCAAGCAAAATAAGAAGCAGGCCGAATAATTGGGCGATGAAGATGACTCCCGCCTCTCCATCCTGATCCTTGTCCGAATCAGTTTGCGAATCAAGGCGGCAAAAGCCGCACAAGTCTCCGTCGGCCGTGATTTGCACGGTACCAAGCCTGGAGACAGTCGATTTCGCTAGTATCAAAGCACGCGTTGCGAGCATCTGGAAACCGTCAACGCCCACAAGGGGGCAAAGCCCCTGGCGTAGCTTCTCATAGACAAGAATGGTCGGAGACTCAGCTTGCAGGGGAGATATGGCCGCATTGGCCACACGATCAAGCAGGTGGCGAGCCCAGTCGCGCATCTTCGGTGGAGGAAGCATCGGTTCCGGTTCTCCTATGCGCACAATGCTCTGCCTTGCGCGCGAGGCGTCTGTCGGCATCATACTCTGCTGCCGGTTGCTTTGACGAGAGCCCCGGTGCGCATCGTGAGAATGAATGTTTGCCGTCATGCCATGCAGAATATCCGAAATATTCACGGAGAGATGTGCAAGATAGAACAGATAGCATTCCGCCGGCCACGTCATCATAATTTCAGCTTGGCGAGAGACCGATCGGTTGCTATAGCCCGCTTACTCGGGTGTCCGGTTGAAGTTAAAAACGCCCGCTGCAATTGCGTGACAATCAATGAGGTCAAGAGATCATGGCGCAGTCAATATTCGAACAAACAGGCGAGCAACTAGCCGATACAGCACACAAGGTTTCCCGGGCGGCATCCGCGGTTGCGGATGCGCTTGAGGATGGCGTAGGAGCAGCGCGGCGCGTTGCAAAACAAGAGTGCCGTGCCGCGGCAGGGCTTCTTGATGATGCAAGAAAGCGAGTGCGAAAGCATCCGCTTGAAATCGTTGCCGCGACATTCGCCGTAGGCATCGCGGCGGGTACAGCGATCGGCTGGGCAATAAGGCGAACTCACCTTTGCAATAAAGCGGATGTACCAGAGAATCGCCAATAATTCTTCTTCCTGCACGCTGAATGCCTCGTCACTATCGCCTTCTACCTACGCGGCAGAACAAGATATACAAGCTAGACATTCAAAGAAAGCACCTTCAAGCTGGATCGGACAATAAGTACATGCTCCAACGACTCGGCAATCAAGACGCGCCGGTCCCGGAGTCGTTGTCTTTTCGCCGATTATCTCTAACAGGCAGCTCATCCGGAATCAAGCAGAAGCCTTCCGAAGATCGGCCAACCAGCCGGAGAACATTCACGGCCTGATGACCTCGCCAAGAAGCACGGCAAGCCCGTTCCACGCGATCTGGACGCCAATGCAGAGCAGGATGAAAGCCATGACCCGCAGAATGCCATGCGCGGTGGACGACGGAATGGCCTTTGAGATCTTGGGCGCGTACGCATAGCAGAGATAGACCAGCAGGCTGAGAACAACCACGGCCAGAAAGACCCCGGCATGCGCCAGAATATCTCTCGAAATCACGCGATGCGAAATATGGGCAGTGAGCGTTAACAACGCGACAAGTGTTCCCGGCCCTGATGTTATCGGAAAGGTGAACGGGTAAAATGCCTTCTGTTCAAGATTTTTTGTTTGTATCTCGCTGCGAACTTCGGTCTCCTCCAGCTTGTTCCTGGAATCCGCGCTGGCATCCCTTTCGTTCAACACCGACCATCCCATTGCCGCGATGACAATGCCGCCAGAAAGTTGGACTATGGGCAGAGAAAGACCGAAAAAATTGAGTACGGTAGCGCCCACCAGTTCAATAATCACCAAAAAAATGATGTTATTGATGGCGATCCTGCGCGCCAATGAGTGATAGACCTTTGGCGGCACGTTACCGCACAGCCCGAGAAAGACCAGTGCCGACCCGAGCGGATTGATCAGCGGAAGAAGCACGCTGAAAGCGAGTAAAAAGGAGGTCCAAAGCTGCAAGAGCATTCCCCCTGCAAGGCTTGGTTCAAGCTCGCAGTTTCTGTGGTTGGCACCAGGCCCTAGTTCAGGAGGACCGTCAACTTCATCTCCCTGGAGCCTATCTATAGGTTCATTCACTTACTTCGGAAAGGCTGTCTTGAATCGCTCACCCTGTGAATCGTTGCTGGTTGCTGGCGGAAAGCCCTTATTCATCAGCCTCTTCGTCATATGCGCCTTTTCCCTCAAGCTGCGCGATTCCGGCGTATAACCAGCAGGAATCGCAGATAGCACATGCTTCTTATTGCTCAGACTGGGGCGCTATCCACGGCTAGGATGAAGCATGTAAGGGTAAATAGAAGACGGCCCAGACAAAGCAACGGGAATCGAAGAACGCACTAAACCCCTTATGGTGGCTGATCTCGCCGGGTTAATCTTTACGGCTTGCACACAGCATCCCACGCAACACAAGGAACCGCAGACACCCTAAAGGGGGTTTCACATGCGCGGACTTAAAACTCTATTCGGTACTACAGCACTGCTCGCTGGCTTAGCGCTGGCGCCAACGGCGCGAGCCCAAATCGTAATCGGCATCGGAGGTCCTCCTCCTCCGCCACCACCTCCCCCGCCGGAATGTTCATACGGCTATTACGACTATGCGCCCTACGCCTGCGCGCCTTATGGCTTTTACGGGCCGGGGTATTTCTACGACGGCATCTTCCTGGGTATGGGCCCATGGGCCGGCTGGGGCTATGGCCACGGCTGGGGCGGCCATCGCTTTTACGACGATGGTGGAGGAAGCTATCACGGCGATGGCGGCCGCGAGGCCAATCGCGGTCATTATGGCGGCGGGCAGGGAATGCGCGGCGGCGGACAGGGAATGCGCGGTGGCGGATCGGGAATGCGCGGCGGCGGGCAGGGAATGCGCGGTGGCGGATCGGGAATGCGCGGTGGCGGTGGTGGACAGGCTCATGGCAACGCAGCGCATAGCTCGCCCGGCGCATCAGCTTCACATGGCGGCGGCGGTGGCGGCGGTGGACAACATGCCGGTGGCGGCGGACAACATGCTGGCGGTGGCGGCGGTGGCGGACAACATGCCGGCGGCGGCGGTGGCGGACGCAGGTAACCTGTAGCCGCTGCATTGAGCGGCCGGGCTATGCCAGAAGCGGCGGAGCAAACCAGCTCCGCCGCTTCCGTATTTGTGAGGAGATTTCGGGCACGCATCACATCTGTTTTGGCACAAGATGGGATTGCATAAAAAGCGGCGAGTAACTTATCGGGCACGTTCAGCAGGCAGGCACTTTTACATCGCGGGTGGAGCGACCCCGACGGACTTGAACTACCGGATCACCTTCGGGATGGAGGCTGGATAAAAATCCACCGTGCGATCGAAGGTGCCGTCTTTATCGGTATCGAAGCCCGAAATGAATTCGCCCAGCACCTGCGTCACGGCTTTGGTCCTCGGCTGCCGACCATCGACCACGATCACGCCGCAGAACTCACAGTTAAGCGGGCTGCCGCGCGAGTATCGTACGGTCATCGTTGAGTAGCGACTCATCTCGATCAGACGACGATAAGGCCGGCAGTGGACTGTGGTTCGTCATCTTCGGCCCTTCGGCCCCGGGCCCCGTCCTGGTGGTACGCGGGCTTCGCGCTTCCTTGCGCTCCAGAGAGGCGAGGCCCAGCGGCCAGGATCGGCAATCAAGCTCTCCGCTTCACCGATCGCCACCATGCTCCGCTTTCAATTCGGCCCACCGGGAAGCTCTACAAAAAATTTCTATAGCAAGAAAGAGCGAGCCTTCAGGCCTGAAACTCTCGTGGAGTTCAGGCCCGCGCCAACACTCCCGAAGCTGGCATTGCTTTACAGCGCGTTGCGGCGTCCAGTAACCAGGTTATAGACCAGGATGATCAGAGCGACTACCAGCAGAAGGTGAATCAGGCCACCGGCGATGTGAAAGCTGAAGCCCAAAAGCCACAGAACTAGAATGACCACAAAAGCAGTCCAAAGCATATATCCCCCTCTCCACACAATGGGCGCCCAAGGCCGAAAATTCCGGCCCGGGCACCCTCAAACATATTCACGAACAGCGCTTAATTCGAAGCAATCGCTTGCGCCTTCGCGCCTCTAACTGCATGAATAAAGTGCTCCGCCCCAGCCGGCGTTTTAACTTCGCCCCGCAGAACGCGGTGCGAAGAAACGTCACGCCCGTAGAAAGCATTCATGGAATCGTCGTCCCGGCGGACATCGGCCCCAGTTAACGTGAGTCCGGCAAAGGCGCCTTTGGCCCGCGAATAAGTTAGAATCTCGGTATCCAGCTTCCAGTCGGTATTAGCGGTGGCATGGCGTCCAACCGGCCCGGCTGCCGCGGAGGCATCCGCTCCAAGCTGAAATTTGGCGTTTTCCAAACGCTGCATTCCCTTGTCGCCCTGGAAAATCATAACCAGATCCACGCCTTCGACGCCGATCTGCAATCCCCAGCTACCGCCGGTAATTGCGAAAAATGCCGGCGCGCTCCATCCGTGCTCCGTCCGGCAAGTGGCTACACCCCGGCCGTTCTCGCCGCCAAACACAAAGCCGGCCTTAATCATGCGCGGAACAACGGCCACGCACTTTGCGCTATCCAGTACTTCCTCAGGAATGCCTTTATCCGGCGCGGCCATGACCTCATGCAGCACCATGGCTGCATTATTCAGCCGGTTTTGCGCTTCTTCGCGAGTTTCCGCACAGACGGCGGTGGCCACACCCATGCTCAGTAATGCCACTAACGTTGCTAATTTCTTCATACATCTCACCTTTTTCTACCTATGCGCGACGTCACTTTTTTTACGCGCATTTGAGGCGCACAAGGTACTTTCCACGGTAGCGGCGTCGGCCCGCGCGGTCTGAGCAATAGTGCTCTATGTAATAGAGACGCCTATCTATTCTTCCTATCAGCTTTGGAGAAATCTCCCTCCGGAGGGTCGGTTCTGTCCGTTCAGAGGCTGAGGCGCGGCTGGTAGATGCTACCGGGCGTGGCTAGGCTTATCTCTGCAACAGAAAACGAGAGATTCCCGGAAATGAGAGGCTTTACTCTGAGATAGGGGGGATTTCCTAAATAGTGTGCAAGATTGAACAGATTCCCTCCCCCCGGGATGAAACAATTGCTTCTGCTGAGGTGTGCCTATTAATCAGAGACCCAGTTGAATGAACGTTTTCTGGCCCGATAGGATCTTGCTGATCGTTGATGAATCTTGATTTCGGCGACAGTTATGCTATTAACCATTAAGAATAAAGTGATCGCTATCCTTCGCCACGCTCGGTTTTTAGGGTAGCATCGGGAGAAAGAGCATTTAGATGGTTGAGCAAAACAAGCCCGCATTCGATGGTCACGCCTTTCTGGCCAACGCCGGAGTAGGGCGCAGAATTGTCTATTTGGAACCGAAAGAAACCTTCTTTTCGCAGGGAGACCCCGCGGACACCGTCTTTTATCTTCAGAAAGGCCGGGCGAAAATCTCTATTGTTTCGGCAGCCGGCAAAGAGGCTACGATTACGCTTGTCTCTGAGGCCGATTTTGTAGGAGAAGCCGCGCTCGCGGCGGTGCCTAGATTACGTCTGTCCACGGCTACCGCCATTACCGCCTGCACCGCGCTCAAAATCAGACGGGAAGAGATGATCCGCGTGATGCATGAGGAGCATGACTTCTCCGACCTGTTTATGAAGTTCCTTCTGGAGCGGAGTATGCGCGTACAGGCCGATCTGGTTGACCAACTTTTCAACTCCAGCGAAAAGCGCCTGGCCAGGATTCTCTTGTTGATGGCGGAGTTTGGCCAGCCAGGAGAGACAAAGACGCTGATTCCAAAAATATCGCAGGAAACTTTGGCGGAGATGATCGGAACAACGCGGTCCAGGGTAAGTTTCTTCATGAATCGTTTTCGCAAGTTAGGTTTTATCGACTACAAAGACCGCATTTACGTGCACAAATCTCTGCTGAACGTAATCCTGCTTGATCGTTTGCCGGACAACAACGCTGAAAAACCGGCTATCTCCGGCATCCCGGGGGAGTAACTCCAAGCCCGCCAAACTTTTATTGAGACTCTGTACCGAATTGCACAGTTTTGCAATTCGGCACATGTGAGACTCACTTTAGTTAATGTGCCCAATCCCTCGGTGAACGCAAAATACCTGACGATCCACTCACCCGATGAGTCGGAAATGCCCAGGGCACAAGCAGAGAACGCTCATCGCAGAAGGCCGCTTCTCAACTCTGCGGCAAGCTCACCGTCAGCCTGCGGCAAGCTCACCGTCAGCCTGCGGCAAGCTCACCGTCAGCAATTCAACAAAGCCACAAGGAGAGATGACGATGCGTAAAATCGCTGCGCTGAACGTGCTGCTTCGCATGCGGGTGCTGCTCCCCGACGGCCTGAAAGTGACAACAGAAGAATTCGGCGCGGGTTGGAATCTGATGCAGGCGGGAGATATGGCGCGGCTCGAAGAAGAAATTCAAGCGCACGGCTGGAACTTCATCAAGATTGACCAGGAGCCGCTGAGAAGTGGCGTGGGAAAAACGCCGGAAGAAGCCATCTCCACCGCGCTGAAGCTCTCTCTTCGCCACATAAGTGAGTATTCCAATGTTGTGGAAGTCGACCGTATCGAGTTGACGGAATATCCTTGGTTTTTCCTGGCCAAGGTCATGCTCTTTCCGTGCCGGATTCAAAAGGCCGCGCTCACGGCTATGCCGGATAAAGCCCCATCCCATCCGATCATTACTTCTCAAAAGCAATTGCCCGTGGATTCACCGGAGTGGTATCCGCTTTTCGGCCCCGTGACGCCGACGCTTAAAGAAATGCTGGTTTTGTCAAGGAGCACAGAAGGGAGGACGCAATGACGATCATACAAATGGCATTGATTCTGTATATCTTTCAGCGGGCCTTGTGTGTTCCTCGAAAGCCGGTGCTCGACAGCGACAGCGACATTGAGCAATAAAGTTCTCTCTTAGTCTGTTTCCTCAGCTTTCCCTTTGTTCGAGGCGCTTGAAGAGTAGTCTGGCGCCTCGAACAAATTCACATGGATTGAATTCACAGAGGTGGATCAATGAACAAAGATCAAATGAATGGCACGATCGACGAAGTAGTGGGAAGCGCCAAGCGCAAGGTGGGCGAGTTGACAAACGATAACCGACTCCAGGCAAAAGGCGTGACTCAGCAGGTGAAAGGCAAGGTTGAGCAGTCTTTGGGTAAGACGAAAGATGCGGTCCGTAAAGTTGTCGAGGGCACAAGGCTCCACATCGACACTCATGCGGAACTGTCATTCAAAGATTCAACCGCCGGTACTAAGTGCAACGAGAGCAAGTAAGGCCTATTCCATAGCCTTGTTTGGGATGAAACCGCACGCGAAACACGCGAAAGAGGATCAATTATGCTCACTTCAGACTTATTGGCTCACACTGGCAGGACGCCGGCTCTGATGCTGCTGATGGCGGCAGTGATCCTGTCGGGATGCAAATCGAAGCAGGATAAGGCACTGGATCAGGCCGAACAGCAGGCGGCAACAACCGGGCAGGCGCAACAGGTGGTTTCTGTCGACAAGAATGGAACCACGACGACGACGGTAGTGCAGCCGCCGGCAACCGGACAGAAGAGCGAAGCAATCACGACAACGGCGACACCGCCAACGCCGGGAGCGCCCATACCAGCGCCTTCAGCGCCGAAAGTTACCGCGGTGCCTCTGCCGCCGCCAATTCCGGTCAACGTAACCATTCCGGCTGGCACGATGCTGCCGATCCGGATCGATCAACGCATCAGTGTAAAAGAGAGCCGCGCCGGGGACACGTTTACTGGCGAGATCGTGGAGTCGATTGTGACCAGCGACAACAGGATGCTGGTGCCGAAGGGCGCGCGGGTAAGTGGCGTGGTGGATGTGTCGCATCGGCGCGGACACTTCAAAGGCCGGTCGCTGCTGGAGTTGCGTTTGACTTCACTGACGGTGAATGGAACTCGGCATCCGTTGACGACACGAGACATTGCGCGTAGCAAGAAGGGCAAGGGCAGACGTTCAGCGGCGTTGATTGGCGGAGGTGCTGGACTGGGCATGTTGGTGGGCGGCTTAGCCTCGGGAGGGACAGGCCTGCTTATTGGCGGCCTGGCTGGCGGCGGCGCAGGAACCGCCGTTGCGGGCCTGACCGGCAACCGGGACGTCGATATACCGGCGGAATCGATTGTGCATTTCAAGCTGGCGGACGATCTGGTAGTGCAGCCAGCGCAGTAGTGTGAACCTTCCCCTTCCCTGTGCATCAAGGCGCGAGACCATTCGTCGTTCTACTTTGCTTCACGCCTTGATGCGAGGGCGCATCCCCTAACTCTCAGGTTTCTACTCTTCGTCTAACTCGATGGCGTAGTGAAAATATGGGTGCCCAATTCTAGAGCATTTTACCAATTATGTAGAGTGCCGAATCGTGCTGAAGGTTGCCGCTCACTGCTGTTCGCGTCAACTCGGCGCTCTTTAATTCCTATACACCAATGGTAAAAATGCTCTAGCCGCGTTCTTGTCTCATGCGGCAAGGGTGGGGTAATAGTCAATCAATACTCCGATACACTCATTCATGAAAATGCCTTAACTCGACGAACTCGATTGCCACACTCACCAGCCCCCCCACCACCATGGCTGAGCAGTTTTGTACAGACTCGATCAGGTCCCCGTGGAACTCTTGCCCCGAGCGCGTCACGCGCAGCCTTTCAATCCTCGTCCCCCTCTACGCGCCGTACAGGCGGGCACTCGAAGGATGATTCGGCAAGGAGATGAGTATGCGCACTATCCGATTTCTGCTCGCGTTTCTGATATTGGCCATTCCGGCTGCTTTGTTCGGACAGATTGGCGTTAGGATCGCGATCGGTCCACCCGCACTGCCGTATTACGACCAACCAATTTGCCCTGGAGACGGCTATCTCTGGACACCGGGCTATTGGGCCTATGACGACAGGGTCTCCGATTACTACTGGGTGCCCGGCACTTGGGTATTGGCGCCGGAAGAGGGTTTTCTCTGGACGCCAGGCTATTGGGGCTGGGACGAAGGTGGTTATTTCTTCAATGATGGTTACTGGGGGCCTACCGTCGGTTTCTATGGCGGAATTAACTACGGCTTCGGTTACTTCGGCGAAGGTTATGGCGGCGGGTGTTGGAATAATGGACACTTTTTTTATAACCGCTCCGTCAACAACATAGATGTTGCGAATATTCACAATATCTACAACGAAGGGGTCGATAACCACAACGACAACCGCGTCAGCTATAACGGCGGAAAAGGCGGGATCGAAGCGCGCCCGAACACGCAACAGGAAGCTGCCGCAACGGCAAGACATATGCCTCCGGTCGCTGCTCAAACTCAACATGCGCAGACCGCGCGCTCCACTCCAGAAATGCGCGCATCCGTGAACCACGGCAAGCCGACAATCGCGGCCACTACCCAACCTGGAGCATTTGGCGAACGCACGGTTGCCAAAGAATCAGGCGAGGTGCCCAGATCCGAACCCGGCCGTGAGGCAAACCTGACTCAAGGCGCGGTTGCCGTCCATCCAAAAGAGCTTCCGTCGATCGCTCGCCCCGCGCAGGGCAACTCCGGAAATGCGAAGACGGACAGGAAATACGAACAGCAGCAGGATAAGTTGATCGCCAAACAAACTCAGGAGCGGCAGCAGCTTCAGCAGAAGCAGGAAGCTGAGCATCAAACAAAGGCTTACCAGGCCAACCCACAGCAGGTGGAGCAGAAGCACCAGCAACAGACGCAGCAGTTATCGCAAGCGCATGCGGCACAGCAGCAGTCGCTGCAGTCGCGCCAGCCTCAAACCCGCTCATCAGAAGGCTCTCAGCCGCACTCGTCGGGCAGAGGCGAAGGTCGAAGATAGCGGATTCATTCTCACCGGGCAGGATTGGATAGCGCTCAACCCACGCGGCGATAGGCCCCAAAAGGCGCTTCGACACCTAGCATCGCCGTCATGTGCCGCCAGCCAGCACCAACAGGTTTTTCTGGCAAAAGCAAAGCCCGCTGATTTAGCGGGCTTTAGCTGATCTTGATTGGTAGCGCTACCGGGAATCGAACCCGAGTTTTCAGATTGAGAATCTGACGTCCTAACCCCTAGACGATAGCGCCACTTCTGTGCGGGGAAACGCACTTGTTTAATGTAACAAAAAAACGGCTGGCTGCCAAAGTCCGCCGCTGGTTCTTGTCTCCAGCTTAAAACACTTCAGATTCCCAGCTTGCGCACTTCATCGTTGTAATACTTGCGGTAAAGAATCTCCCACTCCTGCGAGCCTTCCAGGATGATCTTCCGCTGGTTGGAGATTTTTTTTCGCGCCTGCTCGTCGATCTTGGCTTCCTCGGCCAGCAGCAGCTCCAGCTCCTTGCGCGCTTCCTGCCGGATGGTGTTGCGATCCTCAAGGAACCCGACCGCGTCGATCTCCGCCAGCGTGTCGGCCACGGTATGCGCCAGCTTATTCAGCTTGTCGGAGCTGATGCGCATCCCGTTGCTTTTCTCTTCCTCGTAGAACCTCATAGCACCGCCTTATACTTCTTGGCCAGCTCGCTTTTCACTTTCTTGAACATCTCCGGATACTGCGCGCCGGTACGGCGCATCTCATCCGAATATGCCTCAAGAATCACGCGCACCTCTTCATTGATGCGGTCTTCGAGCGCAAGCTCCTCGGTCAGCGCGGTGCTTACGCGCCCCTCGGTGCCATTCAAATCGCTGGTGGTAAGCATCTTGGCCTCGATCAAATGCTTGACCGTTCGGCGTGCGAGATAACCAATGTAATCGCGGGAAAAGATCATGGGCGAAGATTAAGAATACCCTATCGAGCGGGGGTCTGTACACTGGCTGCTGTCAGTAATCTTTCTCCAGCGATCTGCAGCCGGTTCGCCACTCCGAAGTGGCTCCCTTTTCAGCTCCTGTGCGGACAGTTTTTCGTATTCAAGCACTCATCGGCAATGCGCAGCCGCTCCACCGGCCTGCCGCCTACCAGGTGCTCTTTTACGATCGCCTCGGCATCCTCCGGCTGCACGTTGCCGTACCAAACCGCTTCGGGATAGACCACCACCACCGGCCCGTGCTCGCACTGGTCCAGGCAACCGCACCGGTTGATCCGCACCTTACCGGCCAAACCGGCCTCGCGCGTCAACTGTTGTAGCCGTGCGTGCACTTCGCTCTTTCCGTCGGTTGTACACGATGGCCGCGCCGCCCCGGCGGGACGGCTGTTATTGCAGACAAAAACATGATGTTCAAAGGCTGGCATCTAAAAATTCTCCCCGTTATTTCTCCTTCCAGAGTAACGCCGCATTTGCCAGGGCGCTCCTCCTAATCCCCCGCTTGCCCGCCAATTTTTTCTCCGCGCCCCGGCGGCCTGCCCGCCCGATCTGCGAAAATGAATAGTGCATGATGAGTACTGAAAACCTGCTCTCGTTAAAAGACGACATGGTGGCCTTCATTGAGGGCCACGGCCTGCGTCGTCTTCCCGCCTTCGTCAGCGAAGACATTCCCGCCATCCTCTGGGAAAGCCACGGCAATCCCGAAGCCTGGAAGGACTTCGTCGAAATGGCCACGCATGTCGGCGCGCTCTTTATCACCTTCAGCGAGATCTCCCTCGACGGCACTCTCCTCGACGACCTTATCGAAGAGGCCAGCGAAATCGACCTTCCCGACGAAGAAACTTCTGCGCTGGCCGAGATCCGCTGGCTACGCAGCTTTGCCGGCAGGTTGGGTTACATCCAGCTCGGCTTCGTCTACCAGGGAATCGCTTTTCTGCACGAGTCCACCACCGAGTGGTACGAGCGCTACCAGGCGTTGGTCGAAAGTCTCCACAGCCTTGAAGAGATCATGGATGATGACTCTTCACCGGACGACGAAGACGAGTAAGCGGCGTGAGCGCACCTGGCGTTGAAAATTCTCTTTCCCTTCTCCCGCCGCAACGCTGGCTCGTGGCTGAGCCGCGCCCCGAAGCCGCCGAGCTTGCCCGCGAAGCCCGTCTGCCGCTGGTTGTAGCCGAACTGCTTCTGGCTCGCGGTGTCGCCTCCGTCGCCCAGGCGCACGCCTTCCTCAATCCCGCCCCCGAACAGTTGCACGATCCGCTGCTCATGCTCGGCATGAGCTCAGCTGTCGAGCGCATCGAGCGCGCCATCGCCGCTCGCGAGCCTATCCTTCTCTATGGCGACTACGATGTTGACGGCACCGTCGCCGTTGTCCTGCTCAAAACCGCCATTGAAATGCTCGGCGGCGTGGTCAGCTTCCACGTTCCGCACCGGCTCAATGAAGGCTACGGCATGCAGTCGAGCGTGCTTGAAGAAGCTCACGCCTCGGGCATCCGCCTCGTCATCACCGTTGACACCGGCATGCGCGCTTTTGCCGAAGCAGAAACCGCGCGCCGCCTCGGCCTCGACCTGATCGTCACCGACCACCACCTGCCCGCTGCCGACAAAACGCTTCCCCACGCGGTCACCATCCTCAACCCCAATCAGCCCGGCTGCCCGTACCCGGAAAAATCCCTCTGCGGCGCGGCCATCGCCCTCAAGCTCGCACAGGCGCTGCTCGAACGTCGTGACGCGAATCGCGCCCGCCAAAAAACGCTGCCCAGTTTTCTCAAAATGGCCGCCATCGCCACCATTGCAGACGCCGTTCCCCTTCGCGGAGAAAATCGCGCCATCGCCGCCATCGGCCTGCATGAGCTGCGCCGGCCCGTCGGTGCCGGCATCCGCGCTTTGCTGGCCGCCGCCGCAATTGATCCGGCCGCCAAACAGATCAGCGGCTTCGACGTCGCCTTCCGCCTTGCTCCGCGCATCAACGCCGCCGGACGCATGGACGTAGCCTCGGAGATTGTCGAGCTCTTCACCACTCGCGACGCCGCCCGCGCCACGGAGCTGGCCGCCAAGCTCGATCGCCTCAACAGCGAGCGTCGCGAAATCGAGACCGAAGCTCTCACCGCCATCGAGGCCCGCCTCGCCGCCGACTCCGAACTTGCCTCAGACCGTTTGCTCCTGCTTGAAGGCCAGGGCTGGCATCGCGGCGTCATCGGCATTCTCGCCTCCCGCGTCGTCGAGCGCACCGCCAAGCCCGCCATCGTCGTCAGCATTGAAGATGGCGTCGCCTGCGGCTCCGGCCGCTCGGTTGACGGCTTTCCGCTGCTTGCGGCTATCGAGCCATGCGCCGACCTCTTCACCCGCTTCGGCGGCCACGCCTTCGCCGTCGGCTTCGCCATGCCCGCGGAAAACTTGCCCGAGCTTAAGCGCCGCCTCCGCGTCTTTGCCGAAGCGCATCTCGCCGATCGCCAGCCCGAGCGCCTCCTGCGCATTCACGCCGAGCTTCCCCTCGACCGCATCACACCCGTCCTCGCCGGCTGGCTGCGCAAGCTCGAGCCTCTCGGCCACGGCAACCCCGAGCCACTCTTTCTCGCCCGCCGCGCACGCCTCACCGCGCCGCCGCGCATCATGAAGGCTCGCCACCTACGCCTCGAGCTCACTCAGGACGCGCCCGCCGCCGCCGATTCCGTTCATCCCTCGGCCAGCACGCAGCCCGCAAACCGCATCCGCGCCATCGGCTGGGATCTAGCCTCCCGCGCCATGGATCTCCAACTCACCCAAGGCAGCCTCGTCGATCTCGCCTATCGCCTCCGAGAAAACGACCACCCCGACTTCGGCGGCCTCGAGCTGGAAATTCGCGGTCTCCGTTCCGCCGAAGCCTGAAGCGCCTTTCCACTTCAACCTCTGCTTTGAATGGACACGGCTTCACAGCCGGCTAGAGCCGCCTAGACAGCACTCAATCAGTGAATTGTTGAAGCCAAGGTCGCACATACAATAAATCGTCGCCGAAAAAACGACGCTTACTTTCCATCTTCGCCACTTTTGAACTCGGCCCACGGATTGCCTTTCATGTCGCGCAGCAAAGGCCGCATCCAGTCGAACTCCGCATGCGAACGCAGAAATTCCCCGGCGATAAAATCTTCGCCGCATGAAAGTCCCGAGCGCGCGGCAAAGCCGAAGTGGGCAATCATGGAGCTATCGGCAACTTTAGTGTTAACCGATCCGGCCGGCGCATACGGCTTCCATGCCCACTCGGGAACGCCGCGCGGCGAAGTATAAATGTGGCCGCACAGTGAACGCTCGTCGGCGTCGATGCGCTTTTCATAACTGTCCCAGTGATCTGCAGTCAGTTCTTCGGCGAGTCCCGCATCGAGCTTGCCTTTGTTCGCCGCCATCAACTCATCCCAGCGAAGATGCCGCGCATTGGGCGAACTGGCCATATTCGCTGTATCGAAATCGGTTTCGTCTTTAATGAACTCTGGATCGCTCGGAAAATTAGCCCCGACAAAATAGCCGTCCTTGCTGCGCCAAAGCCGATGCCGCTTCAAACCCGCCTCAAAGCGGGCGACCTCGCCGGTTTTGTAATCGGCCAGCAACCAATCGTTGGCGTAGCCGCCGTTGTTGTGCTCCAAATAAATTCGCGCATAGTCGTCAATCGAGCGCGCATACTGCATGGCTTTGCGCGCACGCACAAACTCCGGCGTCTGCGTGGGATCGTACAAGCTATAGCCGGTAATGGTGGTTTCGGTTATAGCTAACTGCGCGCCGTTGACGCCGAAGTCGTCACCGCTCGAGATCATCCCCGGAAAACCATCCATCAGAATGCGCTCGCCCTTGGTGGGTTGGATGTCGAAGATAATGCGCCAGCGTGCGCCCGAAAGAAAGCTCGACCAGTTATTGTGCGCGATCACTGGTCGATGATCGCGCGTCCACGAACCGGTGGCCACAAAAGCGCTGCAATTGCCCGGCGCTTTCAGTACGGGAGCGCCAATGCGTTTCTGCTGCCGATCGAGCCAGGGCACATAATAGTCGGGGATTTCCTGTTGCGCGTTGATGGCGACCACATCCCACAAATCGATTTTTACGCCTGCGGCGCGCGCCCCCTCGGTGATTCCACGCAGTTCCTCGCGATATTCGGTCTCAATCTGTGGCCACAACATTTTCTTGGCCGTCTCGCGGAAAAACGGCCATGGACGCTCGGTTTCATGCGTCTGTTCAAGCCGCGACGTAGCCAGCGCGTCGGCGATTTCGGGAGCAAGCAGGCGGCCATGCTGCCGCCCTATCTCGCGCGGCGTTCCTTCTACGTGCACATAGATCCAGTTAGCGCGCTCAAAGCGGTATCCAGCGCCGTAGTGTTCGGTAACCTTCAGCTCTTTAGCGCGTCCTGCGACGCAACTCGTCAGCAGAAGAGCCGACAGACAAATCCACGTTATCGATAAAAATGAACGACGCATTTTTCTCTTCCTCGGCTGCCGTTAAAGTGTAGCAATCAGCGCCATCAACTTATCCGCCGATGATGCGCGCATTCTTTCCGCATAAAAACCACTGAATCTCCGCTCGCAATTTCACTGACAAACAAACGGCTCCCGGTCTCTACTTCCCTGCGCTTACCTGCGCGGCCCTGCCGGCCGCCGCGTATAAATTGATGCGGGAATATACGCCGAAGGCGCTTCCGTCGTCGAGGAAGCCTCCCCCCGCTCCTTCCGTCTCGGTCAGAATCTGGTCGGCTTGTTTCAAACTCAGCGCCGGAAATGCGACAGTCAACAGATAGCCCGCCTCCGGAGCCAGCTTTCCTATATCTTCGACCGCTTGCGCATTCTGCGGATAGACCACCGGAAGGTTATAAGTCTGCGTCGCGTCATAAAAGGCCTGATTCGCCGCCGGGTTGCTCAGCCGCCCCGTATCTTCAAGCGCGCATACTTCAACGCGATTACCGCATGAGGTCTGCACCACCGCGATAACATCCTTCCGGGCCTCTTTGATTGCAGTCTGAAAATCTTCTATATGAGGCGCGTCACGAAATGAGCGACCGACATAGGCCGGATCATTGGCTAGCAGATGAGCCATGTCATAAAGAGCCACCGTCCGTCCGCCGATAACATCCATGGCATAATGCGCTCCGACAATGATGCGATCGTTGCCGTACTCGGCGCCGCGCGCGATCATCTGCTGGTAACGCGCGGGCACTAGAATCGCCAAGACCAGCGCGCCCGTATAACCATATGCCGTATGTCCGCTCGGATAAGAAGGACTGTTACTTAGATCCATGAGCGGTCCGCGATTGTAGACCGTATTATCGGCGGGCACGTTGAGATAATCAGGACCAACGATAGATAGGATCGATACCTCGGTTTGAAACGGTCGCGAATTGCCGTGGATATCCGCACCGGCGCTTCCCGCGGGATGACCATACGCGCGGCCAAATACATCAAAGGTGCCGCCAGGATCTTTGATAACAGCCACAGCCTCGGCCACGGCCGGCTTTGTTCCATTTGTCGTGCCGTTGGCAATCAAATGCTTTGCGGAATTCGCATCCCGCGACGTGACGGCCAGCGCATAAGCAATCACATTGGCAACGTTATTGGAGATGCTGGTGAAGCGCTCGCGATCGATGTAATGCGCGCGCGCCAGATAAGCTGCGCCCAGCGTACTGCCTAAACCATCGGAGAGGTTAGCCAGATTGCCATCCGTCACATAAACATCGCGAAGCGCTTGTTGCTGCTGCTCGGCAAACGGCAACAGCGTGGCCTGCCGAACCGTTCCGGTCTGTATGCCTCCGGTAACCACATAATTCGCGGCCAACGCGGCCTGTCCGGCATCGCTCTTCGCAAGAACCGTTACCGGCGCAAGCCCCTTCAACACAACCATCTCGCTGACAGACTGCGCTTGGGCATAACACAACAAAAAAACGCCAAGCGCCCCAGCTACGAAAACTTTGCAGATGCAGTTACGCTTCATCGATCTCTTCTCCTGACTTATATCGCGAATTTTAGCTTATCCATTAACCTAGTGCACTGCAGGCCTTACTTTGTCTTTATCTAAAATCTCTTCGAGAGGCTTGCCGTCCGCCTGAGGCATTTGAATGCCCAGCAAAGCCGCAATGGTCGGCGCTACATCCAGATTCAAAATCGATCCCAGCTGAGCACCCTTGCGTATTCCCGCACCGGCCGCAATAAAGATCTCCTGCATCTTCGGATCGTCGTTCATGTAGCCATGGCTGCCATTTTGAAATACCGGCGTCATATACGCACCATCATCACCATCGTCAAAAAAATAATTTTCCTTCGCTGAAAGAAATAGATCTGGCGACTGATTGCTGTCTTGCCGTAAGGGCAAACCTATCTTCGTGTACTCTTCCTGGCCGTATACGTGCTCCACACCCTCAGCCTTCACAAACAGTTCTCGCAAACGCGGAACCAGTTCGGCCTTTTTCGCCGGATCGGTCACATACACCATCGCACAACCGCCTTCTGGAACAGCCCATGCGTCTACATTGCGATCTTTCTTGGCGCCGCGCACGATTCCGTTTTGCCGCAGCAGGACATCGGGATGAATCGCCAGTTTAGCCTCACGTGATCCGTGATCGGATACGATAAGAAACGTCGTTTCATTTAAACGCCCAGACGCCCGCACCGCATCAACAATCTGTTTAACCCGATCGTCCAAAAACGCCATCGCGTTGAATCCTGCCGTATGCATCGGTCCATATTCGTGCTGCGTCGAATCGAGCGTCAGCAAGTGAAGCAGCATCAGGTTAGGCTTGTACGTGCGCAAGATGTACGCGGCCGCATCGGTCCACACCTGATCGCGCCAGGCTTGGCTTCCCTCACCAAAATTGCTTAGCTGCGCCTCGGTAACCGCTCCTTCTTTAACCATGGCCCTTTCGATCAAGCCATGCGGATCGGGACTTTCCGGAAACTTCCAATTGATGTTTTTTGCATTATAAATGGCGACCCAGTCGACCTGCGCCGTCGTCAATCCCGCTTTCTCCGCAAGATCGTACACGGTTTCAGCGCCAACCATCTCGTTTTTGTCGCGCCACGGTTCTATCTCAACCGGCCGATTAGGCGCGGGATAAGTTAGCAGCCCATTAAACATTACATGATGCTTGCTTGCATTAACGCCGGTAACCAGCGTCGTATGGTTCGGCCAGGTGATGGTCGGGTTAATCGGCTTCATTGACGTAGCCGATACACCCGCACGCGCCAGCGCGCGTATCGTCGGAATCGGCAAGCGAGAATCGCTTAGCGCATAGGCGGGAAAAGCATCCAGGCTAATAACGACAACCGTGCGATCTTTCCTCGGCTCGGCAACCAATAGTGTAGTGAAAAACAGTGCGGTCAAGGCCGCACATGATTTAGTTAACATACCATTTTCTCCTTCATATATAAAGTCATAACCTGTACGGCAAAGCGTAAATCGCCCGTGAAATCGCAGGTTCCGCCAAGCGGCAGGTCCAACCGCTCACACGAATCGCGCCGTACTCATCGGTCACGCGAAAAACCACACGCGTTGCATCCGAACCGTCTGCCACCAACTCCGAATCATCGGCTGAAAGATGAAATTGCTGATCGATTCCCTTGCCGGAAAAGCTCTTGCTGATCTTCAACTCGCCGTTGATGTATCCATCCAGCCGCAAATCGCCCCAATCGTCGTTTCCTCCAGGCAGCGTCAACAAGAATGGCGAATATGCGAGATGAGGAAACTGCTTGCGCTCAGGCTTCAATTCGATAATCTGATGCCACTTACCTTCATTGCCAATCGAACACTTGATCGTGTCGCAATTCGAACAGATCGGCAGCGGCCATGTATGGCTTGCGCTATCGTCGATTGCCCAATGGAATCCCGCTTCAAGCACAACTTCTTCTGCGGGCGAGCACTGTGACTTATAAAAACCCGCAGCAGGCTTGGGCTCGTGGAAGATATCCATCACGCCGTGGTAGCAGATGTGATCGCCCGAACCAAAGTCACGATGTGTACCATAATCGAAGGCGTACCGACTTAATCCTCCTGCATAGCACGCGTCCGTTTGCAGTTGATCGTAGATCTTCGCATAGCGTACGGTGTGTTCTTTGTGCAGCGTATTGTTATCCCACGGGCGCACCGGCCACCCCGCGCCCACAAACTCGGTATTCAAATAGCGCGCATGATTCGGCGCCTTCATCGTCCGTATTTCTGATTTGTCGCGAAATAGCAAGGTCAAATACTTCGATATCAACGGAGTTCCCGCTCATACGCCGCGACAATCCCGTGCCGATCCTTTTTTTAAAATTAATATAAATCTCTGCCTTTTGCGAGAAAGAGAGAAGATTTAATCGGGGGGGATACCCCTGTTTTCCCAGGAAATCATGGCTGCCGTTATGGGTATACCCTTCTGATAATATTGCAGAATTATCCATTCTCAACTTGAGCACGCGACTCTTACCTGAATTCTAGGGTATGCTTTCTCGAAAGGACCGTCCATGGTTGATATCGGCAACAATCATTCCAGCACATTGCTTCGGAACCGGAATTTTCCGAAAAAGTGCAGCAGGAAACGATTGAAAAGGTTCTGGCGAGCAGGCACTTTGCCAAAGCCTAATTGTTGGCCGATTTCTTACGCTATGCCTAGTCTCGAGCGCGGCAACCGGGAGCTCGCCATATGAACGAGCAGGAGATCTGGGTCCAGGTCTTTCACCGGCACCCAGACTACGATCCAGGCGAAGATAATATCGTCCGCAACTACGCCCGCCAATTGTGCCGCAGGCTAGAAGATTACTATATACCCATAAAGGCAAGGACAATAAGATTCGCGTTGACATGCCGCGCGGCGGATACAGCTTGGTCTTTTTCCTTTACCCCAAAGAGAAGACCGATAAGCTGAGGCCGGCGGAATCGCTTCCTGCCGATGCCCTTCCCTCGCCTCCTGTGAATAAGCGCCATTTTTACTTCGCTTTAGCTAGACAAGTAGTCTTTGCAATTCGCGGCCCTGGAACGCCCCGGTACCTGCAAGCACCACGGTGAGAGGCGTGTCATTGCGCCAGCACTATCTCAATATGCCGCTGGATGGTGTGCGGCTGCGCAATACCGCATTGGGTCAGTTCTGCGTCCTCACACACGCGGCCGATCTGCACCACAGGATTGTCCATGGTCGCGGAAAGTATTCTACCGTCCTCCGTGCTTACGATGATAGTAACGTCAAATGTCTCCTTGCCAACTTCCGCCTTGTATTTTCCGCCTTTTGTCTTTTTTACTTGGACCCAGTTGTTCGCCGTATCCGCTACTGGAGCCTGCATCCAATCCGCTGGAAGCTGTAGATTGGGATGTGATGGCGGCACATGGTGAACTACAACCGCGGCAGTATGCTTCGCCGTGTCAATTGACTGAAGATTCAGGTCGAAGTCGATTTGGCTCCTTCCGACGAGCACCTGAGTGCCGTCGGCCCATGAGCCGATCTGCGGGCTTGGTACGAGAAAGTGATCTCCAGGGTGTTGCAGAATTCCGATTTTGTTTATGAGCCACAGATCTACGTAAAAGGTCATCAGATCCGTAATCGGCCCGATCATCCTCGGATCCGCTTTGCTCAGATCAGGCATGGAGGGCGGCGAGTTTGGATCGAGAGAAAGAATCTGGACGAACTGAGCTATCGCTGGCGTCAGCGTGATGGGCTGCCCGTTCAACGTACTGCCAGTCCAGTGAAATTCCTCAACGAAACTGCCGCTGGCTGTCTTTTTAGCCGTGCCGGAAGTATCGGCGGTATAGTGCCGGTCTTCGTTGGTGGCGGTCATGTGGTAGGTAAGCGTTTCTCCGTCGCGGTAGTGACGCGTGAGAAGACCGCCACCCGATGCAGGCATTTGTGCGGAGGCGAGCGCAGAGGCTATAAGAACAGCCATAGCGGTAAGCGAATGTTTCATTGTGCTTTCCTCAAAATGCCTTCGATGAAAAATTGACAGGTAGCCAACATCTCGATCCCGCCTTGAAAATGGGTGCTTCAGATCTGTCTTTTCAGCCCCAGGATACCGCCGATTTCCGTATCGCTGAGAAGTATAAATCCCGGTTTCCCTTCTATTTTGATCACTCCCGGTAACCGCCTCCCGTCCCCAACAAAACCCCGCCGCCTTCTTCAGCGGCACAGCCGCCGGTGGCCTCTTGCTCACAAAGCTGAACGGCCGGTCGCCGTAGGCCGTAATCACCTATAAAATCATAGGCTTTGCTCGCAGTGGCGAGCGGAAAAACGCCGCCGGAACAGCAAAAAGTGTCAGGACACGACTTTTAGCCTGCCCTGAGCTTGCCAAAGGGGGCCGTAACTGCTGCAAAATCAACGTAGTCTTTAAGCCATGCGGAATGTTTTTCTCCCTCTGGTTCCAAATCCAGAGCTTTTTCGCTCGCCACGGCGAGTTCAACCCCTGAAAGATGAAATTTCTCACTCTACGCCATCAAAAAAATCGCGCGACCCCCTCATTAATCGCTTTCCCCCTATCAACACCCTTCCGACGCACGCTGGTGGCGTGTCATTACTTTTATTTTCTTCATTGACATCCACATCGGTATATGTATATACATATTAACTGCTATACACAGACGACTTGCCACCGCTCTTTCCGCACCGCAGCAAGCCGCCTCTTGTCAACATAGACCATCAAAGGAGGTATTCTTATGCGACTTAGAATTCGAGCGCTGGCATCGCTCTTGTTCCTGGCAGCATCTTTTCAAATCCCTGCACAAGTGAGTAGCGCCGGCACAATCGCCGGCCTGGTCGCCGACAGCTCAGGAGCAATGATTCCGCAAACCGCCATCAGCGCGGTTCTGCTACAAACCAATGCACAGTGGAAAACCACGACCGATGAAACAGGAAACTACATCTTTCCCAATCTCCCCGTGGGAACCTACACCCTGACGGCCGAAAAAATCGGATTCGGCAAACAGCAAGTCAATTCCATCGTCCTGAACGCCGGCGATCATCTCCGGACAAACTTTACGCTTCAGCCAGGAACCGTTAGCAGTACGGTTGAAGTCACCAGCAATGCCCTCAATGTGGACACGGAATCGGGCAACGTCGGTAACGTCATTACCGGCGCCACAATCGAAGCGATGCCGCTAGTTACGCGTAACTTCATTGAGCTCGTTCAGTTGGCGCCTGGCATTTCGAGCGATATCGGAAGCGAACCCGGCTTCGGCTCAAATGCCGGCCTCTATGCTTCCTCAAACGGCGTTCGCAACACATCGAACAACTGGACCATCGACGGCGTCCCGGACGAAGATGTTTATTACGGAAATAACGCCATCGTTCCTGATATTGACGCACTCGCCGAGTTCCGCATGGACCGCGGTAATTACTCCTCCGAACAGGGACGCACCGCCGGTGCCACTATCAACGCCATCCTTAAAAGCGGCTCCAACGCCTTTCATGGCACGGCTTTTGAGTTTATGCGCAATGGCGCGCTTAACGCGAACAACTTCTTTAATAACTTAGAGGGCATTAGCCGCCCCAACGAGCATTACAACAATTGGGGCTACACGGTTGGCGGACCGATTAAAAAAGACAAGCTCTTCTTTTTCTGGTCTGAAGAATGGCGTCGGATCATCGAGCCCAACGGCACATCCTTGGCCCTGGTCCCCACTGACGATGAAATCGCAGGTAAATTTTCCGACTACGCCACCTTGGGCTTAACCGAGCCTACCGTCCCCAGTTCACTCGCTAGCAATGTTAACTGCGTGAACTGCGTAGCAGGCCAGCCTTTTCCCAACGATCAGATTCCAACCACGCTGTTAAATACAAACGCGGTAAATTTGATCAAATATTATTACCCCCGCGCACAAACCTATAACTCGGAAACTGGATCAAATTACCCTTCCAGCGCTCCCACCAGAACCAGCGTACGCGAGGAACTTGTTCGCCTGGATTACAACATTAGCGACAAATGGAAAGCCTATGCGCACTACATCCAGGATCAGAACCACATCGATTCACCTTATTCGTTGTGGAACGATGAAGCGCTTCCCAACGTTGGCGCCAGCACCGAGTTCGAGCCCATTCAAAGCCTAGGAATCAATCTGAATGGAACCATCACGCCTAACCTTGTAAATGAAATTCAATTCGGTCTCTCCCACAACATCGCTCGCATCTCTGAATCCTCGGAGTTGTCGCGCACTGTGGGCGGTATCAATATTCCTTATTATTTTTCGAATCACACCAACACCGGCAATCGTATCCCTGTCCTCTCGTTCTCGCATTACTCAAGCATCTCGACCGATTGGCCCTTCCTGAACGGTTACTTCTACCACAAGTTGGACGACAACCTTTCCTGGCATAAGGGAATGCATAACTTCAAGTTTGGCCTGCTGGTTATCCAGCAAGGCAAAAACGAGAATAACTCCAACTCCTATACCAACGGCGGCTTTTCTTGGTATGGAACAAAGACCGGCAACGACTTGGCGGATATGCTGATCGGTTTTGCCGATACATATAGCGAAACCAAAGAAAACCCCATGCAGCATCTTCGCTATTGGGACACCGAAGCCTATGCGCAGGATCAGTGGCAGTTACATCGTTTGAGTTTGACTTATGGTCTGCGCTACACCTATTACGGGCCTGAAACCGACTTGAATAATTTGAATTCAAACTTCCTCACGCAGAATTATTCGTCTGCTTTGGCGCCTACCGTCAACTCCGACGGCACGCTTTCCAATATTGCCGCTTCGCAGATTACCGATGGCGTTTATTTGCCCACCAACGGCATCATCGTCGCCGGTTCGAATTCACCTTATGGAAATGCGGTTTTCAGCGTTTCTAAGTTAAATCTTTCTCCGCGCTTCGGATTCAGCTATGACGTCTTCGGCAACGGTAAAACCGCGCTCCGCGGCGGCTATGGAATGTATTTCGACCGCACGGCACCCTATCAACTTAGCGGTAAAGATAATCCGCCCTTCAACGCCTCGGTTACCCTCTACAACGTAGGGGTCGACGATCCTGAAAACGGCACGAACGAATACTCTACCGCCAGTGCGGTAGCTTTTAAGCCGAAATATTCCAACCCCTATAACCAGCAGTACTCGCTGGGCATTCAGCAACAAATCTTCAAGAATGGCATCTTAACCGTGGAGTATGTCGGCACGAAAGAAACGCACATGCTTTACGAACGCCAATTGAATCAGAACCAGCCCAGCGCAGCGGTCGCCGCCGGCACTGTTAACGTCAACCAGTTACGGCCATACGCCGGCTACAATTCGATCGCGCAATTCAATCCTGGCGCCAGTTCGCGTTACAACGGATTGCAAACCTCTTTCCGTGAGCAGTTAGGACGCAACTTCACGTTAGACCTTTCCTATACCTACTCCAAAGTGCTGACCGACGCTTCCACTGACTCCAGCAGCCCGCAAGACAGCTACAACCTGCGCGCAGACTGGGGACCGGCCACATTTGATAAACCCCACATGCTGATCATTGATTACGTCTGGCAACTGCCCTCTCTGGCGTCAAGCCGCAATGCGCTTTTGCGCGGCGCGCTCGGCGGTTGGGAATGGTCGGGAATTCTTAACGCATCGAGTGGCGAACCGATAACGGCCAGCCTCGATGTTTATGAAAATTCCGGCGTTGTCGACAGCACGCAGCGCCCCAATCAATCGGGAAAAGTCCATACCCACAGCGGTAGAAACAATTGGTTGAATTACGACGCGTTTTCCGTTCCAACACAGGGAACCTTCGGCAATTCTCCTGTCGGTATGGCGCGCCTGCCGCACACCACGCAATTCGACAGCTCGATTTCAAAAGACTTCCATGTGCACAGTCAATTGCATGCGCAGTTCAAGCTACAGGCTATCAATGCGATTAACCACACGCTGTTTAACGGCGTAAACACGACCTACTACTCCGGCAGCACCACCTTCGGTCATATCACATCTGCAACCGCTCCTAGAACGGTTCAGGCCGGATTGCACTTCACCTTTTAATCGATTCGCAACGAATTAAAACACGGCGCTTCAACTTACAAAAGTTGAGGCGCCGTATATTTTTGGGTTATGCGTTGGCGCTAAGCATTTAAATTATCGCCAGACACAAGAAGGCCCTCCCACCGGGAGGGCCTTCTTATTCAACCTAACTGAAAAGAGCTACGCCACCACGTCGATTCCCATCGACCGCGCCGTGCCCTTGATGCTCTTGATCGCCGTCTCTACCGACGACGCATTCAAATCCGGCATCTTCAGCGTGGCAATCTCGCGCACTTGCTTCTCGGTCACTTTGCCCTTCTTTTCCTTGTTGGGCGTGCCCGATCCCTTCTCAATCCCCGCCGCCTTCTTCAGCAGCACAGCCGCCGGCGGCGTCTTGGTCACAAAGGTGAACGACCGATCACCGTAAACCGTAATCACCACTGGGATGATCAATCCGGCCTGGTCCTTGCCCTGCGTCCGCGCGTTGAACTGCTTGCAGAACTCCATGATGTTGACCTGCGCTTGGCCTAGCGCCGGGCCTACTGGAGGCGCCGGCGTCGCCTTGCCGGCTTCAATCTGCAACTTCACGTATCCTGTGATTTTTTTCGGAGCTGCCATATTGGTTCCCTTAAAACCAGCTCGTAGCTTCTAGCCTTAGCTCATCGCTGGTAGCTTTGATGCAAATTTTGGTGTCGCAGCCTTAGCGTTCGCTCGCAACCGGCGGCAGCTAGATCGCCTGCCCGGCTAGAAGCTGAAAGCTAGTTGCTAGAGCTGCAACTACGCAAGCTTTTCTACCTTGCCGAACTCCAGTTCGACCGGCGTCGAGCGCCCGAAGATCGTCACCATCACCTTCAGTGTTTCGCGATCCTCGTTGATCTCGTCCACCACGCCGTTGAAGTTCGCGAACGGGCCGTCGGTAATCCGCACTTGCTCGTTCTTCTCGAATTTGATCTGCAGCCGCGGCTTCTCCTTCGAAGTCTCGCTCCGGAAGAGAATCGAGCTGACCTCTTCCTCACTCAGCGCCACCGGCTTATCGCCCGTGCCCAGAAACCCAGTCACCTTCGGCGTGTCTTTCAGCACATGCCAGAGATCGTTGTCCAGGTCCATCTCCACCAGCACGTAGCCGGGCAAAAATACCCGCTCCACGGTGCGCTTCTTGCCGTTGATAATCTCGGTCACCGGCTCCATGGGGATCATCACCCGGCCGATTCTTTCCTTCAACCCAAAAGCCTGCACACGGCTCTCGATCGATTCCTTCACGCGGCGTTCGAAGCCCGAGTAGGCGTGCAGAATGTACCACCGAAATTTCGGATTGCGCTCCGGCTGCGGCTCGCCCTCAGGCGTCTCGGCGCCTTCTACCGGCGCTTCCGATTCTGCTGCCGCTGTCTCCGGTTCCGCTGCCGACGTATCAGATCCGGCTGCAGGCGTCTCCGGTTCCGCGACTTGCACTTCGACGGGTTGTTCTAGCTCATCTGCCATTCTGTTCTCATTTCCGTGCCGCGCCCGGTTACTGCAATCCGCCCAGCCGGCCTAGCAACCCATACACCGCAAAGCGAAATGCGTTATCGACGATGAAGAAAAACAAGCCGAAGATAAAGACCGTCACAATCACTACCGAGGTCGTTACCTGCACTTCCTTCCGCGAGGGCGTTACTACCTTGCGCATCTCCCCGCGCACATCGCGCAGAAAACCCGCAAACTCGCCCCACTTGCTCGCCGCGCCTTCAAATACCTTCGGTTTCTTGAACGGATCGCTTTCCCCGCCCGTGATTGCCGCTTTCGTCGCCATGCTTTGTTCCTTCGCGCCCGGCAATTGCCAAGCAATTCAGCTTCTAGCTTACTAGCCTCGGCTTTTAACGCACCGCTACATGCTAGCAGCTTAAAGCCGCACTTCTAATCTGGCAGGGGCGGAGGGATTCGAACCCACAAGTCCGGTTTTGGAGACCAGCAGTTTAGCCATTGAGCTTACGCCCCTAATTACAGCTTTCAGCTTTTAGCTTTCAGCTCCTCGCCCGCTGCTTCGATCTGCCAATCTTTTGCCTGATCGAGTGCGGCCAGTAGCTAAAGGCTAACAGCTAGAAGCTGCTTTTACTTCGATTCCTTATGAATCTGGTGCTTCCGGCAGCGCTTGCAATACTTCTTCAGCTCCAGCCGGCCCGTCACCGTCTTCTTGTTCTTCGTCGTCGAGTAGTTGCGCTCCTTACATTCGGAGCACTGCAATGTGATGATTTCCCGCATTCAAAAATCCTTTTCCAGCTTTTAGCTTTCAGCTCTCAGCCTTCAGTCCGCATTTCACGCGATGAACTGAAAGCTGAAAGCTGACGGCTGATAGCTCTTTCCTACTTGATGATCTCCGAAATCGTGCCCGCGCCCACCGTACGGCCGCCTTCGCGGATCGCGAAGCGCAAGCCTTTTTCCATGGCCACCGGAACGATCAATTCCACTTCCAACTCCACGTTGTCGCCAGGCATCACCATCTCGGTGCCTTCAGGAAGCTGCGCCACGCCCGTCACATCCGTC
>Ga0182014_10001301_pt1 | contig 33609 bp, 26 predicted proteins | sample 612S2DmetaG_FD_120489 | JGI IMG/M metagenome (GOLD analysis project Ga0182014, IMG submission 120489) | Permafrost microbial communities from Stordalen Mire, Sweden - 612S2D metaG | ecosystem: Environmental > Terrestrial > Soil > Wetlands > Permafrost | place: Sweden: Stordalen | collected... | reverse complement strand
TTTGTGGCCATGGGCAACGGGGTGGCGCTGGTTCCGCATCTGACGGTGGCCCGGGAGCTGGAGAACGGCGACCTGGTGCGCGTGCCGGTGGACGAACTGGAGATACGGCGGGTGCTGCGGCTGGTACACCGGCGGCAGGCCACGCTTTCCTATGCCGCCAGAACCTTTCTGCGCACGGTGCGGACGCTGGCCAGGGAGCAGGGGCCGCCGTTTTACTACCATGTGGAGCGGACGGGCTGAGGGGGGATTTCAGCGGTCCGGACGGGGTCTCTGGGGGGTGGGGCACCCGTTTGGTTTCTGGCGCGTCTATAGTCTCAGATCGTACCAGCGCAAGCTCCGGCGCAGCGGCCGGCAGGACGGGTTTCCACCACGGGCCGGTCCGGCCAGTTACAATGCTGAGAGCGGGGCCCGGCTCGAACCGGCGCGCCGGAATCGACAAGGTCGTTGCCAGCCGGACGGTTGTGCAGTCGTGAGGTTCAGGACCGAATGAAGAAGATCGCCTTAATTGCATTCCTGTTGGCCGTATGCGTGGCCGCAGGCCGCGCTCAGGAAAGCCGCCAGGACATCAGCATCAGCGGAATTGGGCTTATCGAGCCGTTTATCGCCTCATCAACCGACGTTCAGGTTCACTCGACCACGGGTTATGGCGCGTTGGCCAGCTACCGTTTCATGCTTACGCCCTCGAGCGCCCTCGAGGCCAATTACGGGATCACCTACCAGAACAAGATCAATTACGCAGAACCCAATCTTGGACCGCTCGGTATCACCATTCTGACCCGCACCCAAGAGGTATCGGCGGCCTACGTGCGCACGTTCGCCTTCCGCAAGTTCAACCCGTTTGCCGAAGCAGGGCCAGGCGCCATGATCTTTTTGCCCATCGTCAACAGCGGCACGACGGTTTTGGGCGCAAAGCAGCAGACCGCCGTCGGCGCAATGTACGGAGCTGGTTTTGCCTACGAGATCAGCCCCAGCTTCGACATTCGTGGGGAATATCGCGGGTTTGTCACCAAGGTTCCTAATTTTGGCGACCCGGGGGGCTACAAGTTCGACACGAACAAGTGGTACAACATCTTCGTCCCCGCCATCGGCGTGGCGTATCACTTCTGAGGCCGCCGATTCAGGGCTGACGAGCAGAACTGCAAAAAGGGGACGGGCCGAAGCGCGTCCCCTTTTTTTGGTGCGTCGTGCCTGATTGACAGCATTCGGGTGTAAATCCCGTTCACATCCCGATGGAGGAGAAGCGATAGCGAAGCGCAAGGGCGTCATCGCGAGGCGGGGTCTGAAGGAAGCGTGGAACAAAGACGCGAGCCGGTGGACAAGAACCGGAGCGATACGTTCTTTGACCGCCCAGCCTCTGTTCTGTGCGGCAAGGGAGCAACTCCTCGAACCGTCGTATGCGGACCCGCTTGCACGACGGTGTCGGAGGGTAGGAGAGGCGACTCTCCCCCCTCCCGATATTGGGAGGGGGGGAAACTACATGGCAGCGACAAAATCGGGGACGACGACAGGCACACTCTCCTGCAGAAACTCGGTCAAGTGTGCGGCCATGCGCGCGTACATGGAAGCGGTGCGGAAGGCATTCACGCGGATGCCCTCGCTGGCCTTGCTAAACGCGTACTGAGCCAGGGCCATGAAAACTGACACGCGAATCTGCATGGCGTCGCTGCGCAGGGTCTCCAGAAGCAGGCTGTCGACGCAGTCCGAGTTCCTGGCTGCATATTCGGCCATCTCCATCATTACCTGCGCGTTCTCGTACATCGCCCACAGGCCCCTGGGGCCCTCCAAGCGCAACCAGGCATCTTCGGGAGTCGCGCTGAGCGCTTCCCGCCAAAGGGAATGATCGCCGAGCTCGCGGGCGCTCCAGTCGGGACGCAGGCGGGCCAGAAGCGAGTCCCACGATTGTGCGTTGCGACCGCGCATGCGACCGTGCCAGCGGCCGAGGTAAAGCACGACGCACGCAATCGTCGTAATTTGAAGCAGAGGCAGTATCATCAGTGCTCCTTTGGCCTCGAATTGGTAACCGTAAGATCGGTCAGAGCAATCCGTCTGGCCTTCGCAGTACAAGTTATTATTATCAGAGAATGTCGCAAATGTGGACAGAAATTTTGCCGTTTTTCCCCTTAAGTTGTAGACGCATCAACCGAATAGGTCAGTGCATCCAAGGTAACTTCCCGCCTCCAATTCATCCATGCAGTGGGACTATGTGCAGACGATCCGGTGGGTACGCATGACCGAAACGGCGAGGGAGACAATCAACAAGCAAAAACCCCGGCCGTGGCCGGGGTTCTTGGTTTGGAGGAAAGGGCCGAACTACATGGCTGCGACAAAATCGGGGACAATGATAGCTGCATTCTCCTGCAGCAACTGGGTCATGCGCGCGGCCATGCCGGTATACATCTGAGCGGCGCGGAAGGCATTCACGCGGACGCCCTCGCTGGCCTGCGTGAAAGCGTACTGGGCCAGAGCCATCAGAACGCAAACTCGAATATGCATGGCGTCGCTACGGAGGGTTTCCAGAAGCAAGCGATCCACATTGTCGCTGTTCCTGGCGGCAAAATCGGCCATCTCCAGCATGACGCGCGCGTTCTGGTACATGACCCAGAGGCCCTTGGGACCCTCCATGCGCTCCCAGGCGTCTTGGGGAGTGGCGCTAAGTCCTTCTTTCCAAAGGAAGCGGTCGCTCAGTTCGCGCGCACTCCAGTCGGGGCACAAGCGGGCCAGAAGCGAGTCCCACGATTGCGCGTTGCGACGCCGCACGGCGCTGCACCACCTGACAAGGTAAAGCGCAACGCCTGCAAGCACCGCAATTTGAAGCATAAGCAGAACCATTGGAGCTTCCTCAAGCCGGGAATCGGCAACCGGAAAATCGATCAGAGCAACCCGGCCCGCTCTTGCCGTATGCATCTACTATTACCAGAAACTTTTTCATTTGCGCACAGAAATCTTGCCGTTCTACCACATAAGTTGTAGGCGAGAAGACCCAGCCAGCCAATGCACCCCAGTAACCGGCGACCGCAAGTTCGCCCAGTCAGAGATTCTGGGGGCCGACGATCCGGCGGGTGTGCAGAACGGCGATGGCGAGGGAGACGAGGGAGTAGAAGCCCAGTCCAGTGGCCGCCTGGAGTTCCCGACCGCTCCAGGTGAGGGTGTCACTCCCCGCGTTTCCGCGTCTTTTCAGCCGCGGAATCCATTAACGCAACGCGAGTGGACCGGGCGGTTCCAGCCACTGCCAACAGCAGGCTCTGCATCTGCGGAGTAAATTCCCGGCGTTTGGCCTCTTTCTGCGCGAAACTGAATATCCAATATGCGAAGGATATGAGGTAGCTGGCCACCACGACCTGATTCAGGAGGGCATACTGCGGCCCCATTGCCTGGTGCGAATGCAGAATCTCGACGGCAAGGCTGACAAGGGAATAGAAGCCGAGTCCGGTGGCTACCTGCAATTCGCGATCCCGCCAACCGATCGAGAGGAATTGGCTGCATCCAGCCAGCACCAGGAAGAACAGTATCCTGAGAATCGAGGCAGTCTGCTGCACATGCACGAGAGCGCGCCACTGCGGAGGCAAACTGGCGAGGTTATGAATGCCGGCAAACGGCCATATGGCGGCGCCGACGGCGACGATCAGGACTGCAATGACCAACAAGGCGATGCGGGGCAGAGAGGCCCGCATGGGACGGAGGACTGACCAGGCAAGTTCGACCAGGACGCCGAATTGCAAGGCAGAATCCAGAACCAGTTGTATCAGATAGGTGGTGGTGAAGCTGGACGGGGAGAACCGCTGAATCGCGTAGTTCCCGAGATCGCTGACCAGCCCCCAAACTATGTAGACGCAAAAGGCCGGGAATGTTCGCCAAACGCGCCTATAGAGGAGCAGCCCAAGAACTGCTGCCTCGGCCACCATACCGGAAAACCAGAGCGCGTTGTCCAGACTCACCGGCAGCACCTAGCCCGAACTCGTCGAGGCGATGATTCAGTGTAGCAGCGAATCGCTTGCGGTTACGTCACAACAGACCGGACACTTTGTTCATTGCCTTGCAGCCGTGCCGTCAAACGTAACGACGGACAGCCCTACCCTTGCGCGCACATCCAGATTTGCCCTCATGCGTTGAGGACACTTGGAGAGGTGACCGGCAGCGTTGCCTCAGTTCGTTGGGGGTAACGGGGGCAACGGGGTAAACGGAGAGGCCACCGCCACGGCGCTGCCTGCGAGCGATGGGGGCAATGGGGGCAACGGGGTAAACGGAGAAGCCACCGCGAAGCCGGTGCTTGTAACCAGAACCGCAGCCAATAGGGCAGAACGGAATTTCAACCTGTTCGCGTTCATAGGTTACTTCCTTGGGTACAACTTAGGTATTTGAAGAGTACCCCAAAAGTTGCACTGTGTCTACAACAAAAGTGCAATTTTTTTGTCGAATTTTCGAAATTTGCGGTTTTGGCCTCTGACTTTTAGTTCGAGAATGGGAGAATATTTAGCGAAACCTGCACCTTCCGCCTCTGAAACCGGCCTCGGCGGCAGGGAATCGAGCTGGTTTTGCTCCTTCAAAGGGGGTGAGGCGGAAACTTTGGTGTAAACGGTCGGATTCGGCCCGCAGGCGCTATCTTGATCAAGAGCGGAATACTATTCGATTGAGGGCGAAACGTTGATTCCCGAGTTGCGCAGACGATTCAACGAGGGGTTCAATCCGGACAAATATGCATCGCTGTTGGCGCTGCTGGAGCAGCGGTGCGGCACCAGGGTCGACTACCGGGTCGCGGAGACGCCTATCTTTCTGCCGATGGCGCTGTTGGATGAGATGGCGGCAGCGGGCGCGGAACTGACGCATAGGCTGATGGGCAACCCGGCCTACCTGGCGGCGGCGCGGGAGGCGATTCCAGCAGAGTACCGGGTGGCTGGCGAGACGGCCCATCCCAACTTTCTGACTGCCGACTTCGCCCTGGTTCGGGACCGGAATGGGGAGCAGGCGGGCGAACTGGTTCCCAGACTGGTGGAGATCCAGGCATTCCCCTCGGTATATGGCTACCAGGATGTTCTGAACTCTGCCTATCGGGAAGTCTTCGGGCTGCCGGGCACGCTGGGCAGTTTTCTGGGCGGATTGGGCGGATTGAACGAGTTCGGCTATTGGGAGCTGCTGGGGCGAACGGTTCTGGGCGGCCACGATCCGGAAAACGTGGTGCTGACGGAGTTGGACCCGCTGCATCAGAAGACCCGGCCCGACTTCGAGGTGACAGCGCGCCGGCTGGGCATTGCGGTGGTGGATATTCGAAGCCTGGAAGCGATTGAAAACAAATTGCATTACCGCAACGCCGCCGGCCGGCTGGTTCCCATCCATCGCATCTACAACCGGGCCATCGCCGACGAGCTGATGGCGCGCAATGTGCGGCTGCCGTTTGACCTGACGCAGGTCTGGGATGTGGAATGGGCGGGCCATCCGAACTGGTACTTCCTGATCAGCAAGTTCTCGATTCCATGGCTGTCACGGCCGCCTGGCGGCCACCCGGTGGTACCTCCGGCGGTTTTCGTGAGCGACTTTCTGGAGGGGCCCGGGCGGGCGGAGTTGGCAGCCGCGGGCGTGAGCCTGCCGCCGGACGCAGGGCCGGAGACCGTGTATAGCGAACTGTTGCTGAAGCCGCTGTTCTCCTTTGCGGGCAAGGGGATACAGTTCGGCCCCACGCAGGCGCAATTGGAGGCGATTGCGACTGGGAGGCGGGCGGATTTTCTGCTGCAGCAGCGGATGCGCTTTGTGCCCACCATCGAGACACCGCACGGGCTTACCCAGGCCGAGATTCGGATTCTGTACCTTTGGCCGGATGGGGACAGCCTGACTCCGGCGCTTTCGCTCGTGCGCCTGGGGCGGGGAAAAATGATGGGGGTGGACCACAACAAAAATCAGGAGTGGGTGGGCGCCTCGGCGGCGTTTTTTCCCGGTAGCCTGCTCTGAGTACCTAAATAGTCAGCATCGTTCTGCGGCCATCCCGCCTGGATGCAAATTGTTGACTCTTAAGTATATAGACTGTTGACTCGCAGGTATAAAAGGGGGCCGGGAGATCGCTTTGCGCCGCCGTTTTTTCGACGGGGCCAGGGGTTGTATCGTGGGTCACCTCTTCAAAAAACCGTGGTGCCGTGGTTACCTCTTGAAAAACTTTAGTGCCGTGGTTACCTCTTGAAAATCTTTAGTGCCGTGGGTTGAACGGGAAAAGTTCGTTAGAGTAACTTAAGAAGTTTTTTGGGTTCAGGATACAGCCTATGAATGCTTCGAAACCCGAACTTTCGCCGCCGTCAGTACTCCCTGGGCCAGCCAACTCGCGGCAGGAGGTACGTTGCGCGGTACGTTTTCCTCTTGCACTCCCAGTGGTGCTGTCAACCGGCGAACGGGAGCTTGTCGCGCTCACCCGGAATGTGTCCGCCAGCGGAGTGCTTTTTGAGCTGGCAGACCCGTTGCGAGCGGGGCTCGATATCCGTTTTTCGTTGCACATGCCTCATTCGGTGCTGGGTACTCCCCGCGATGTTCTGGTTCATTGTCTGGGACGTGTGGTACGCTGCTCATTAAGCCAAACTCAATATCTGGCTGCCGCGACGATCGACGACTACAAATTCGCAGAGCAGTGACGGCCCGAGTTAGCTTGGCAGTACGTATTATGGATTTTCTGGACGATTCAACCGATGGCGAGATACTTGACTCCCCGGTCAAGCCAGGGACGATTCGCATTATTCTCGTGGATTCCCAGGCGATTTACCGCGTAGGCATTCGCAAGGTCTTTGCCCTCGAAGACGATTTGCGCGTTGTTGCCCAGGCAGATTCGCTTGAGAATCTGCGGTCGGCCGTTGAGCGCTATCCGACCGACATTGTTCTTCTGGAGGGGAGTCTGCTGGCCGGCACAGCCAACGTCATTCCCGACCTGCTGCGTATTGCCCCCGATGTGAAGCTGATTGTGCAGGCCGTCCAAGCAGACGAAAACAACACCGTGGAGCTTTATCGGCGGGGCGTCCGGGGCATCATCTCCCGCTCGATCTCGCCGGACCTGCTGGTGAGGTGTGTGCGGAGAATCGCCGCCGGCGAAACCTGGATCGACAATCAATCCGTGAATTGGGTGATTGAGGCCTATCGCTCCCAGGCCGCTGCGCTGGTGAGCCCGCGTACCCAGCCGCGGCTCTCGCCCAAGGAGATGGCCATCATCACCTGCATCACCCAGGGCAAGCGCAACAAGGAGATTGCTTTCCAGTTGGGCACCACCGAGCAGGTGATCAAGAATTATCTGCGCAAGATTTATGACAAGCTGGGGGTCAGCGACCGGCTTGAACTGGCGCTCTATTGTCTGCACAACAAGATTATTCAGACGGATGTGGACGAAGAGGCGGTGGCCCAGAAGGTAGTGGAGGGGTAACCGGACCCCGGCCTTCCACCCCAGCGACTGAGTCTTGTCGCTGGGGACCCCGGCTTTCACCCCAGCGACTGAGACCTGTCGCTGGGGACCCCGGCTTTCCACCCCGGCGACTTAGACCTGTCGCTGGGGACCCCGGCTTTCCACCCCAGCGACGTTTCAGTTTACGGGCGCTTGTTGGTCTTCGCTGGGCTTGCGGGCGAGCTCGAGCAACCGGATCAACTCAGCCAATTCCGCGCCGTCCAGGTGCCCCAGAAGTTCGCTGGGGACCTGCTGGATTGCCGGATCCATCTCCCGCAGCAGTGCCAGCCCAGCCTCGGAGATCTGCGTCCAGACCACGCGCCGATCATGAGAGTCGCGCTGCTGGCGGATGAGTTTGAGGCCCTTGAGCCTGGCGAGGAGCCGCGTAATGTCCGGCTCAGCGGCGATCATCCGGCTGCCGATGGCTGAACAGGTAAGCCCCTGAGGCTGCGCGACGCGCAGAATCCGCAGCACGTTGTACTGGGTTGAGGTCACGCCCCAGTCGCGGGTTTTGCGGTGGAAAGCGCGCTGCAGGCAGTCGGAGGTCCGCAGCAGGTTGAGGAGCGCCTCTTCTTCCACGCTGGAAAAGGGGGGCTCCTGCACGATTTCGAGTTTCAGGCCGGCCATCGACAGTCTCGCCATGCGGGTTCGGAGCTTCTAAGAAAACGCTGGGTTAAAGAGGCCGCGGAAAAAGGGGAACCAGCAAGCGAATTTTCCAAAAAACACCCCTCAGGGGCTAAAGTCCCCGTTGGTTTCATTGCACTTATGTACGAGCTAAAGCCCGTACCCTTCACCGACACCGAAACGAGTTTTTCCGCAGCCTGTAAAGCCCAATTTCCCCTTTTGCCCATCTGGTGGCGCGGTTGAAGCGGTGCCCCTTCAAAGCAACGGTTCTTTCCGCAGTCCGAAAAGCCCAGTTCCTTCAGTTCCATACCGATTGTGGGCCGGTGATCAGATCCGTTTACTGTTTGACGCTTTCCTGTTTGACGATTTCCAGCTCGATGATCAGCTTGACGTCGTCGCCCACCAGGGATGAAGGGAATTTGGTTCCAATCCCGTAGGCCGTCCGGCTGAGGGTGGTGGTGGCCGAAAAGCCGGAGTGCAGCTTGTGGTCCATGGCGTTCTCGGCCGGCGTGCTGGGACCTTCCACATCCAGAACCACCGGCTTGGTGACGCCGTGCAGGGTAAAGTTGCCGGCCACCGTCAGCTTGCTGCCGTTCTTCGCCACATTGGTGCTGGTGAAGGTCGCGGTGGGGAACTTGGCCACTTCAAGGAATGAATCGCTCTTGAGGTCTGAGTCGCGGGGCGACACACCGGTGTCGACAGTGCTGACGTCGATGGTGGCCGTGACGGTGGACTTGGTGACGTCGGCCTCGTTGTACACAAGTGTGGCCGCCACGCTGCCGAAGCGGCCATGCACGTTGGAGACTCCGCCGTGCCTGATGCTGAAGTCGACCTCGCTGTGGGCCGGATCGGCGGCCCAGGTGGAGTATTGCGCCAAGGCCATGGGAGCCGCGAGCGCCAGAATGCCAGTTACCAATACCAAACGCTTCATAGTTCAAAATCCTTTCGATGCCGGGCCGTTGGGCCGCTTTTGGGTTGGAGAAGAGAGGAGCGCTCTCGCCGGACGAACGCGGGGCGTGGAAAACCTGTCGTGCGCCGCGCTGAATCTTCTGATGCATATAGGATGCCGCGGGCAATTATTCGTTGCAACAAATATTCTTGAATTTTTCGATTTGCCCAGCGCTTAGGGTCGAGGGGACACTTTTCCGGGTCGCGTATTCTGTCCGAACAGAAGGCAAATCGACACGGCCGGCGACTGGATGCGGGCATTTTGGAAATGCGGTCTGTTATGCTCCCGCCTATGTCTGTGATTGGATCCTTCCGCCACCTGACCCGCCCCCAGCGCCATACGTTTGTGGCTGCCTTTCTGGGCTGGACGCTCGATTCGCTTGACTTCTTCATCCTCATCTTCTGCGTTCCGGCCATTGCAGGGGAGTTCCGCACCCAGCCGTCGGCGGTGCTGGGAGCGGTTTTCATGACGCAGGCCTTCCGGCCGGTGGGCGCGGTTCTGTTTGGCATGTTGGCCGATCGCTATGGTCGGCGGCCGGTCTTGATGGGGAATATCCTCAGCTTCTCGGCGATTGAACTGGCCTGCGCCTTTGCGCCGTCTCTTACCGTGCTGCTGGTGCTGCGGGCTCTGTTCGGCCTGGCGATGGGCGGCGAGTGGGGCGTGGGCGCGGCGCTTACGTTTGAGACGTTGCCGAAGGAGGGCCGCGGGACGTTTTCCGGCATTTTGCAGGAGGGTTACGCGATGGGGTCGATTCTGGCCTCGGCCGCCTTCGCTCTCTTCTTCCATTGGATCGGCTGGCGAGGGTTGTTCATCCTGGGAGCCACGCCGGCTTTGCTGGTGTTCTATGTGCAGGCAAGGGTGGAGGAATCGCCGGTGTGGCTTAAGGGGGCAAAGAAGAGGCGGGCGCGGGCTCTTTTGCCGGCCGGTTCCGCGGGGTCTGTGTTGCCCCACAATCTGCTTGCGTTTCTGCCCACATTTCTGTTCCTGGTGCTGCTGATGACGGCCTTCATGAGCTTCTCGCACGGCACGCAGGACGTGTATCCGACGTTCCTTGCGGTCCAGGCGAAGCTTTCGCCGGGGACGGTGGGGCTGATCGGAGTTCTGTATGGCTTCGGCTCTATCGCCGGAGGGTTTGTGTTTGGAACATTGTCGGAAAAGTGGGGGCGCAAGCGGGCGATCGTGACCGCGGCGCTATTGTCGATTCCTGTGATTCCGCTCTACGCGTATGGGCATTCGGCCATCACGCTGGGCATGGGCGCGGTGCTGATGCAGTTCATGGTGCAGGGGGCGTGGGGGGTGGTGCCGGCTTATCTCACCGAGCTCTCGCCGGCCCCGGTGCGGGCTACGGCGCCGGGCCTGGCCTATCAGTTGGGCGGGCTGGTGACCTCGTGGAACGGCAAGGCGCAGGCTTTGGCTGCCGAGCGCTGGGGCAATTATCCGGCCGTGCTGGCGATTACCGTGGTGGTGGTGGCGTTGGCGCTGGCGGGGTTGGCGATGCTGGGCCGCGAGGCAAGGGGGCAGGAGATGACGGCGGCTTGAGAGCTATTGAAAAGGACACATTCCAGCGTACCCTTTGAAGAGGGAGTTCGAGCTATGGCAAATCTCGATTGGTCACAATGCGATGCTGTGGAAAGCGTTCCCGGCGAGGTGAGCGGGGCCTGGGTTTTCAAGGGAACGCGGATGCCGGTTCAGACGGTGTTTGCAAATCTTGAGGCTGGAGCCAGTATGAACGACCTTATGGAATGGTTCGACGGGCTTGAGCGGGAGCAGATTGAGGCAGTTCTCGAGTTCGTCGTCCGCAGCCTCGATAAAGAGCCCACTTACGCGTTGTAAGTAGCAATCGCTGTGACTTACCTGTTCTACAACCTTTGCACATATCTATTCTCTCGTGGGCGTCTTAGAATTGATTTCCATGATTCCCGATTCAGGCCAGAACGTTGCCATTGTCGCTATTGGGCGAAACGAAGGGGATCGTTTGAAGAGCTGTTTGCGCGCGGCGATGGGAAGCGCGCGAACGGTGGTCTACGTCGATTCCGGCTCTCAGGATGGAAGCGCCGACTATGCACGATCGGTGGGCTGGCGCGTGGTTGAACTCGATCCAGCGCGGCCATTCAGCGCGGCGCGGGCGCGGAATGAGGGTTTTGCCTGTGTTATGGAGCACGATCCGGATGTGGCCTTTGTCCAGTTTGTGGATGGCGACTGCGATCTGGTGGAGGGTTGGCTGGAACGAGGTACTGCTGTGCTCAGCCAGAGAGGCAATGTGGGCTTGGCCTGCGGGCATGTGCGCGAAATGCATCCCGAGGCAACCGTCTATAACAAGTTGTGCGACCTGGAATGGCAGCGGACGCCGGGGGAGATCGGCGCTTGCGGCGGCATCTTCATGGTTCGGGCAGAGGCTTTCCGCGCAGTGGACGGCTTTCGGGCCGATGTGATCGCCGCCGAGGACGATGAGTTCTGCGTGCGCTTGCGGCGGCTTGGCTGGAAGATTCTGCTGGTGGATGCGGCGATGGCTCGTCACGATGCGGCCATGACGCGCTTCAGCGAGTGGTGGCGCAGAGCCCGGCGGTCGGGTCACGCGTATGCGCAAGTAGCGGCTTTGCACGGCAAGAGTGAGGAGCGTTATTTTGTGCGCGATTGCCGCAGGATCTGGCTATGGGGCCTGGTGCTGCCGGCGGTTGCGCTTTGTCTTGCGCCTTTCACTTACGGCTTGTCGCTGCCGGTTTTGTTGAGTATTTACGCACTCCAATTTGCCCGCATTTATCGCGGCGGGAGAAAACGCGGCTGGCAGGCCGGCGATGCGTCGACTTACGCATTTTTCACGGTGATTGCCAAGTTTCCCGCGCTCGCGGGCCTGCTTGCCTATCATTGGCAGTGCGGTCGCGGCCATACGCCGACGATTATCGAACACAAAAGGAGTTCTTCAGGAACATGAAGCCGCCGTCGCGCATTGACGTAACCGGGCAAGCCGGGAATCCGAGTTCTTTGAGTGCCGGCCACGCCGGTTTGAAGCGCCGGGTGGCTCTTCTCGGCGCCGGCTATATTGCCGATTGGCATGCGCAGAGCATCGCCTCGGTTGCGGACGTGGAACTGGCAGCGGTGTGCGACCACCTTTTGACGAGGGCGCAGACGCTGGCCAGGAAATTCGGCGTGCCCCAGGCCTACGGTTCGCTTGAAGCGATGCTGGCCGCGGAGACGCTTGACGCGGTGCATATCCTGCTGCCTCCCGACCGTCATTTTGCGGCGGCGCGCACGGTACTCGAGGCCGGCGTACACGTGTTCCTGGAAAAGCCAATGTGCGATCGCGCGGCCGACTGCGAGACGCTTGTGCGGTTGGCAGCGGAGCGGGGTTTGCGTCTGGGCGTGGGACACAACTTTCTTTTCTCCGAGCCCTATGAGCAACTGCGGCGCGATGTGCGCAGCGGAGTTCTGGGGCACATCGACGATGTGACGATTACCTGGCACAGGCCTTTGCCCCAGATCGCGCACGGGCCGTTCGACACCTGGATGTTGCGCGATCCGCGCAATATTCTGATCGAGGTCGGTTCGCATTCCGTGGCGCACATGCTGGACCTGGTAGGAGAGCCGGAAGAGATGCGTGTGCATTCGGCGAACCCCACCGAGCTGCCCACGGGCCGGAGGTTCTATCGCCGCTGGCAGGTGAATGCCCTGAAAGGCCAGACAGCGGTGGAGTTGCGCTTCTCCTTCGTCCCGGGGTTTGCCGAATACACGATTCATGTGCGCGGTTCGCTGGCGGCCGGCACAGTGGATTTTGAGCGTACGACCTACACGCTTCACGAGCATCGCCCGAACGATCCGGATTTTGAGAACTACGCGATGGTTGCGAGCCAGGCGAAGAGCCTAAAGCAGCAGGCTCGGCGGACCTTGTGGAACTATGTGGGTTCGAAACTTCACCTTTGCGCGCGCGGCAATCCCTACGGCGCGAGTATTGCAAGGGCCATGGATGCTTTTTACGACTCCTTGACTCTGGATGAGCGAGTCGACGGGCGGACCGGTGCGAAGGTGATCCGGTTGTGCGAGGAACTGGGAGCGCTAGCGAATTTGCCGGCGGAGGCCATTGCTCCCAAGGCGGCGCCGGCTCGCGCTCAGACTGCTGAAACTCCGCGGATTCTGGTACTGGGCGGCACTGGCTTCATTGGCAAGGAACTGGTGCGGCAGTTGATCGATTCCGGCCACGCGGTAAGGCTATTGGTCCGGAGCGCCGCCGGTCTTCCGGAGACCCTGCGGGCTTCAGCGGAGTTGGATTGCCAGGTTGGGGATTTGGCGAACCGGCAGGACCTGCTGCGGGCCATGGAGGGAGCGGACTGCGTCTTCCATCTGGCGCGACCGAACGTGAAGAGCTGGGCGGACTACCAAGAGTTAGAGATTGAAGCGACCCGGCAGGTGGGCGAGTGCGCCCTGGAAGCGGGTGTGAAGCGACTGATTTACACGGGCACGATTGACTCGTATTATGCAGGCGGGCGGGCGGGCAGGATTACCGAGGAGACGCCGCTGGACCCGCGGATCAAGCGGAGGAATCTTTACGCGCGGGCCAAGGCGGCATCGGAAGAGATTCTGATGCGGATGCGCCGGGAACGGGGCCTGCCGGTCGTGATCGTCAGGCCGGGAATTGTGATCGGGCGCGGAGGAAGCCCGTTCCATTGGGGGGTGGGCATGTGGTGGCACGACGCGGTCTGCCAGATATGGGGGGATGGGAAGAACAAGCTGCCGCTGGTGCTGGTGGAAGACGTGGCAAGTGGCTTGACGGCCGCCATGGATACGAAGGGGATTGAAGGCAAGTCGTTCAACCTGATTGGAGATCCGTGCCTGAGCGCGCAGGAATATCTCGACGAGCTGGACCGTGCGGGCGGAATGCGCATTCAGCGTCACGCGACGCCGATTTTCAGGTTCTATTTGGCGGACATGATGAAGTGGTTGGTGAAAGTCGCGGTTCGTCATCCGGAACGGCGGTTGCCGGCGTATCGCGACTGGGAAAGCCGGACACAGCGCGCGGTTTTCGATTGCACGGCGGCGAAGACTACATTGGGCTGGCAGCCGGTGCGATCGCGGGATGAACTGGTGCGGCGCGGCATTGAAGAGCCGCTGATGGAAATCATGAAATAGAGCCGATGAGGAAATGTAAATCGCCCAATGAAACTTCCCTCAGGGGCTAAAGCCCCAATCTACTTCTCCTCTTGATGTACGGGATTCTGTCGGGGTTAAAACCCGACCTGCCAGCCCGTACCCTTCACTCGAAACCAAGTTACTGGGAAAGAAACCAAGTTACAGGGTAAGAAACCGAGTTACTGGGGAAATTGTTACCAGGGACTGGGAGGACCGACCCGGCCGCCCTGGGTCTCCTGCCATGCTTGATGCATCAGGCGGATCAGCAATGCGGCTTCCTGGGCGCGTTCTCGTCGCGCCGGATTGGGGCTGCGGAAATTGCGCAGCCGGCGCAGCGTATAAAGCGACAGTTCCAGCCACAGGGCCAGCCGCGCTTGCCAACCGTGGTGCTTGCGGTAGTAGAGCAAGGTGGAGCGCATGCGCCACAGCACCACCTCCGAGGCGGTCTTGGAAAGGGTCAGTGAGCGAAACCTCCGGGTCGTTTCGCCGCCGATGTGGGTGACGACCATATCCGGCCAATAGAGGATGCGAAACCCGGCGGCCTTCACCCGACGGCACAGGTCCACTTCCTCGTAGTAGAGAAAGAAGGCGGGATCGAAGAGGCCGGCCCGGACCAGCGCCTCGCGACGGGCGATTAGAAAGGCTCCCGGCAGCCAATCCACCTCCGCCGCCTCATTGGGGTCGGCCCAGGTGCGGTCCGGAGCGCCGAAAATCCGCGAGCGCGGAAAGCGCGTGGAGAGTCCGGTGAGGACCAGGGCGTCTCGCCAGATGGAGGGGAACGAGCGGGCCGAGGGCTGCCATGCGCCATCGCGGCCCACCAGACGCGCGCCGCCAATGCCCACTGAGGGGTCGGCGTCCATGTGCTCCAGGGCCAGGCGCAGGGCTCCGGGATGAAAGAAGGCGTCGGAGTTGAGCAGCACCAGGTACCGGCCCTGGGCCGCTTCCAGAGCAAGATTGTTGGGGACGCCAAACCCGAGATTCACGTCGCTGCGGATGAGGCGGACAGGAATGCGGGTACCGGAGAACTCGTGCGCCACCATTTCGGGTGAACCGTCGCTGGAGCCGTTGTCCACCACCAGAACCTCGGCAGACAAGCCACTTGGCAGCCGGTCGCATTCGGCAAGAAGCGATTGCAGGCACTCCCGCAGGAGGTCGCGGACGTTGAGGACGACGATGATGATAGAAACTTCGTAGCTGTAAGAGGAAAGGATGTTCATGGCCGCGCTAACTCCCACGCAACCTCCTCTCGGCGACGGTTCATTCCCGGGCAGAGAGACGGTTTGGCCGGCTGAACCGGAATCGATGCGGCGGGATTCTTCAAAGTGCCTCAAATATAGCATGGGCCGGGCGCTGAAAGCATGGGCGGTTCGACCCTGAAGGCGGGAATACCGATGGTTCCCTTGGGGCATAACCACTCTGGTACCGAGTGAAGGCCGGCGCGCTGAGGGAATTATGCTTGGGATATGCAGGCCGCATCTGGTTCTCTCAGAGGGGACGCTGCCGGAAGGATGCTGCCAATCAGGATGCGAACCAAGCCGATCAATCTGCTAAAGCTGTTAAAGCTGCGCATTGCGCTTCCAGTCCTCGCTGTTGCGGCACTTGCTCTAATGGGCACTGCCATGAGGGTGCAGTATGGGCAGGCGCAGCGCGTGGCCGGCGCGGGGAACGGTGTGACCCATCTGCGGGTGACCAGTCAGGTGATTCTTCCCGGAGTTACAAGGCCGGGGATCAATCTTGGCGAACAGAACTACTACGACTCCGGGCAGATGATGAAGAATCTGCTGTTCCGCAATCCTGGATTCGAGGGGATGAGCTACCGCAGCATCCTGCATTGCAACTCTGGTGGACCGGCCCGCTGCATCGATACACGGCAAGGGTTCGAGTGGCCGGCAGGCTTCTGGGACGGGGGCAGCTTCGAGGTACTGGATGGCGCCGCGGCGGGGCGGCGTGGCAGGGTGAAGGCAAGCGGTCCAAATGGCGGCGGCTATGAACTCATCCTCGACGCCGGCGGTACGGCGATCGGGGCAGGAGACTGGTTGGCTGTTCACAAAGAGTTTCCGGGGGATCCAGCCGCGGGATGGTGGCCCACGCTGCAGGGCGGCGCGCGGCTGGAGGCCGAACGCACGGATCTTTCCCCAGCCACTTTGGGCCGCCAGGCACTGCGCATCGAAGCTGCGGAGGCCGGCCAGTCGGCGCAGCTCAAGTCCTACTTCGACAACTTGGAAGGGTTCACGTTCTTGCGGCTGCATGGGCAGTTCCGGCTGAGTTTCCGGGCCAAGGCTTTGGCTGGGGCGAGGACCTTGCACTTGCACGTGGCGCGGATCGTCAATGGAGAGTCGATCTATCTCGATCAGGACGTGCGCCTGTCGCCCTCGTGGGCAGACTACCACGCGGACTTTGCGGCCAACGAGGACGCAGCGGGCCCGGCCGGACCTGTGGAAGTGAGCTTCAGCGTGACGGGCGGCTCCCTGTTGCTGGACGACGTGGACTTGGAGCAAACCGGCGGCGGGCAGACCGGCGGCGATGGGGCCAACCGGAGCGCCTTCCGCGATGAGGTGGTGAATACGTTGAAGGAGCTGCGGCCGGGGGTGCTGCGGCTGATGTCGAGCCATGCCGGGCTGGGCAGCACGGTGGACAATCTGCTGGCGCCAGCCCTGGCCCGGCAGCGGTCCGGCTTCTCGGCGTGGTTCAGCACCATGGAGGACATTCCGGTGGGGATTCCGGAGTTTCTCGACCTATGCCAGGAGGTGGGCGCGGAACCGTGGATCGTAGCGCCCACGGCGATGAGCAAGGAAGAGGCGCGGAAGCTGGCCGAGTATCTGGCCGGCGGTCCACAGACGGCGGGCGGTGCTCTGCGGGCTGCCGGTGGGCGGCGTGAGCCATGGACGCGGGCCTTCCGGACGATCCACATTGAGCTGGGCAACGAAACTTGGAATGGAATCTTCAAGGGCGAAACGCTGGACGACACAGCGGCTTACGGCCGGCGGGCCAATCGAGTGTTTGCGGCCTTGCGCGCCGCAGCCGGGGCCGATGCCGGCCGGTTCGACCTGGCAGTGGGCGCTCAGGCCGTGAATCCAGGGCGGAACAACGAGTTGCTGCAAGCCGCTCCCGAAGCCAATACGCTGACCTTTGCCCCCTACCTGATGCACAGCGTTACCAAATGGGCGAATGACGACGAGCTATACGGCCCATTAATGGCCCAACCGGAGGAAATGTCCCGAGAGGGTATAGTGCAGGCGGCGCAGGCCTCCGCGGGCGGGCGGCAACTGGCGGTCTACGAGGTCAATCTGCACACAACGGAGGGCACGGCTCCGCAGGCGGTGCTGGATCGCCTTACCCCATCCGCGGCAGCCGGGTTGGCGGTTACAGGGCACATGCTGCGCATGATGCGGGAGCACGGAATCCGCGATCAGATGCTGTTCGCCCTGCCTCAGTTCCGCTACAAGCGGGGCGACGGCACTTTAGTCAGGCTCTGGGGAAGCGTGGTGGAGATGGGCGCGAATGGCCGGATGCGCCCCCAGTTCCTGGTCGAGGCCCTGGCGAACCGGGTCATTCGCGGGAATCTGGTGCGCGTGGAGGTTACCGGCGAAAACCCCACACGTGACCAGCCGGAGGGCAATGATGGAGTACGCCTGAATGGGGTTCACGAACTCGACGCCTACGCCTTTCAGGAGGGCAAAGGTCACGGTCTGATCGTCTTCAACTATGGACTTCACCAAGCCAGGCGGATCAGCCTTGAGGCCCCCGGCCTCAAGTCCAATTCGAATGTTAACCTATGGAGAATCATCAGTTCCGGGCCGGGAGCCACAAACGAGGAGATGCCGCAGGTCAAGGTAAAAAAGGAACGCTTCGGCGGTACGGAACTGACACTGGCTCCCTGCTCGATGGCGGTGCTGGAGTGGCAAGAATAGGCATCGGGGGCGGGCATGAATGCTGTGTCGAACTTGAGGGCCAGCGCCGGAACGCTGATATGGTAATTTACTCTCCAATCTGCAGGTAACTAACCACGGTTACCTTATTGCAGCTTTGCACGTATCCAACGGCACAGTTCTAAAGTCTTCAACTTCCACGTTTTAGTGATTGTTTTGAGACAATTCTGGGCATAGCTTCTAATCATTCAGTCCACTCGGAACGATGAAGTGGAATGTAGCCTGGACGGCGCAAGAACCTTGGTAGCAAGCACTACCAAGGCGAGCTCCGCCCGAGGTGAGGCTACCGAACTCCGGACTCAGCGGATCGGGAAGCAGGCTTGGGTCAAGCACGACGGAAACGATCGGAACGGTCGTTGAACGGACTGTGCCCACAGCCGCCGCTTACAGCAAGCCCCACAGGGAGCTTGCGTGAGCAGGGAATGGAAGCTTGAGATGAAGTGCAATTTGAAGCATCCTGTTGCAGTTTTGGGGTTGCCTTTGGATAGTTTGACGGCAGACGAAGCTGTTGATGCCGTCGAACGCTTGATTTTGTCGGGCGGAACGCATCAGGTGGCGACCGCAAATCTCGACTTCTGGCTGAACTCGCTTGCCGACCAGCATTTGCACCGGATCATCGCCGGCTGCAGCCTGGTGCTGCCGGACGGGATGTCTTTGGTGTGGGCTTCGAGCCTGTTGGGCTGCCCACTGGCCGAGCGCGTGACAGGCGTAGATCTTGTGCCCAGGCTGGCCGATCTGTCGGCGCGCAAGGGTTACCGGATCTTTCTGCTTGGCGGCAAAGGGGATGTAGCCGAGCGGGCGGCGAAGCTACTGGAGCGGAACTATCCGGGCGTGCGCATCGTGGGTACCTGTGCTCCTACCGAGAAGAGCATGGCGCGGTTGGATCATAGTGAGATCCTGCATCGGATTCAGGTGGCCAAACCCGACATTCTGTTGGTTGCGCTGGGAAATCCAAAACAGGAAAAGTGGATTTGGATGCACCGCAAACGCCTTGGCGTGCCGGTGGCGATGGGCGTTGGGGGCAGCTTTGAGATCCTTGTGGGTGACGTGCGGCGGGCGCCCAGATGGATTCAGCAATGCGGGCTGGAGTGGGCGATGCGCCTCGTTCAGGAGCCGTCGCGGCTGGGCCCGCGGTACCTGCGCGACTTCCTGGGTTTGGGGCGGCGGCTGCCGCTGACGTTGTTGGCGGGCTGGATTCAGCGTCCCTGCCTCGGTCAATCCCATGTAACTACAGTGAGCACCCCGCAGGCGATGCACGTCTATGTGCGCGGCAAGCTGTGCGCTGAGACGGCGTCTGTTTTGCAGGAGGCCACGAACGCCAGCATCGCCAACGGCCTGGTGGAGGTGGTGCATCTGCAGTCGGTGAGGCAAATGACCGCAGCGGGACTCGGGGTTCTGATGGATTTGCGGCGCCAACTGCTCGATGCCGGGCTGACGCTGTCGTTGGCCGGCCTGAGTTTCAAGCAGCGTTTCCTGCTTCATGCCTGGTGTGCACAGCCGTTGTTCGACGAATGGCAGTTGACGATCGCACATGGCCGATCCTTGACTCCGGAGATCGAAACAGCGTCTCGCATCAACCTGCGTGGAGAGCAGGACGTGCTTCCGGCACAGACGCGGATTCGTGGATAGGACCGGGCAGTCCCATGGCACGGTGTCTGAGAGGCACATGAATTGGACAACGGCCCTGACCTGAACTGGCGGCCGCTAAGTCCCGGCTGATGATGCGCTGGCCGCTAACTGCTGAACTGACTCTTGAACCGAACCTGAACACCGAGCCTGAATTCAGGCCCAACTCAACCGCAACTGCTTGAACGGCTAGACTGGTCACACGAGGTTCCGATGGACATTCGCGAGCTAGTAAGTCTCGGCTGGAAGCATACTTCAAGCGCTTTTGCCGAGGAGTTGTACCTCAAATCCGGGGTCGATGCGACCAGACCGGTTACGTTCTACGGTCTCGTGAATGCGCGTTGCAATGTGAAGTGCCGGTACTGCGAATACTGGAGACTCGCCCATTACCCGGAAGAGATGACCATTGAGCAATGGCATGCGGCGCTTCTCAGCGTGAAGGAGTTCGTAGGGGATTTCTCGATCAACTTCAGCGGCGGCGAGCCGTTTATCAAGCCGGGATTCATCGACCTGCTTGGCTGGTGCCGGGATAACGGGATCAAAGCCGGGGTCACGACCAACGGATCGGCGCTGACGCAAGCGAATGCCGCCAGGGTTGTGGCCGCCCACCCCTTCAACGTCAACATCTCGGTCGACGCGCCCAGCGCCGAAGTTCACGATTATCTGCGCGGCTCTCCCGGCCTCTTCGACAAACTGAGCCAGGGGATCATCTACCTGTTGGAGGAGCGGAAGCGCCAGCAGGTTGAGTTTCCCATCACCGTCAAACCGACCGTCAACTCGGTCAATTTCCGTCACCTGCCCGCGCTGGTGGAGTGGGCGGCCCGGCTGGGCGACCTTTGCGTCAGTCCGCAGCCCATGGACCGTTGGACTCCGGAAACCTGCAACGAGCTTTGGATTGAGGAAGCGGACCTCGCCGAGTTAGAGGCGGTGATCGAACGGCTGGTCGCGATGCAGGAGAATGGGGCGCCGATTCTGACGCCGGAGCATTTGCTGCGCTTGATGCCCAGCCATTTTCGCGGCCTGCAGGCGCCACGCTCTACGCTGCCCTGCCGGGTGGGGATGCGCAATTTCTTCGTCCGCTCCAACGGAGACGTCGAGGTGTGCGTGATGGGTTTCCCGTTCATCGGCAACATCAAGGAGCATTCCGCGCGAGAGATCTGGCATAGCGCGAAGGCTCGTGAGGTACGCAAGGGAACGGTAACCTGCAAAAAGCTCTGCCTCATTACATGCCTGTCGCAAAAGACGGTGGGCAACAAGGTGGGGATGGCGTTGAAGATGCTGAACGTTGTGCGCTAAGTGCGGCCAGCGCCGTGGCCGGATACCGGGAACTATGGAAGAAGCTGCATGAGCGCAAGTGTAAGATTTCCGGCTGTGGACGTGGGCGCATCGGGCGGCCGGGTGATGGAGTGCCGCTGGAATGAGAATCAAAGCCTGCAAGAGATTCTCCCTTTTTGGGGGATGGAATGGATCTGATCATTCTGATCCCGGCGGTGGCCTGCTGGGTTGCATTGGCCAGGGGTTCCGCACGACATGCCCTGATCAACGTCTACCTTCCCGCGGTTCTCTTGCTGCCCCAATACTTCGAGCTGCGGTTTCCGCATCTGCCGCCGCTGACGTTTGCCGACACGGCGATCCTCCCTCTGGGCGTGGCCCTGTGGGTCAAGCAGATGCGACGCTGGCGGCTGGATTGGATGGACCTGTTGGTGGTGCTGTTCGCGGCCAGTGCCGCACTCTCTGAGGGGCTGAGCACGGTGCTGGCCAACGGGCAATGGGTACGGCTGTTTACGGCGCCCGCGGACCAATTGCAAGTCAACCTGGGCAACGGCGTATTTCAGCTTTTTGCGGGCATTACGACGGTGGTGTTGCCCTACATGATGGGCAAGTTGCTGATCGAGCATGGAGAGATTGATGGACAGCCGGTAAGGACGGTGCTGCTGCGTCGCATGGCGGTGCTGCTGGCGATCGTGGCGGCAATCAGCGTCTTCGACTTTGTAACCCGCATGAGCAGTTGGCAGATGGCGTTCAAGCATTTCTTCTCCGGCCAGCCGATGGAGTGGCCGACGCAGGTGCGTTGGGGATTCGGACGCATTGCCGGCCCCTATGCACATGCCATTCTGGCGGGGATGGTGTTCCTGATGGGATTGATGTACTGCATCTGGCTGCGTATGTTTGCTCCCGATTGGGGCGCCCGGAAAGTGATGAAGGGGCTGCCATTGACCGTGCGGGGGCTGGTACTGGGGGCGATTGTGGCCGGTCTGCTGATGACCCAGTCGCGGGGTCCGTGGTTGGGCGCGGCGCTGTCGCTGATGTTCGTACTTCTGATGCGGGCGTTTCCCGTGGGCAAGGCGACGATGATTTTTCTTGTGCTGATGGCGGCGTTGTCGGTGGTTGGATACTACTACGGAAGCGAGTACACGGAGATGGGACAAGGTCAGGCCACGAGCGAAGAACAGCAGAGCGCGGTGTACCGCCGGGATCTGGTGCACAATTACATGCCGGCCGTGAAGGCACGCAAGGCGTTCGGCTGGGGCATCACCACCCACCCCGCGATGGGGGAACAACAGTCGATCGACAACGAGTTTCTGATGTTGGCGGTGACGCAGGGATTTACGGGGCTGGGGCTGTTTATGGCCATTGTGGCGGGCAGTGCGGGCAGGCTGTTGTGGCTGGCCGCAAGGCCCCTGCCGGTCGCGGACCGGGGGCTTGTTTTTACTCATCTGGCCGTGCTGATAGGATTGATGACCGCGCTTGTTACGGTCTATCTGGGCGAGCAGGCGCTGTTGCTGTTTTTCCTCATCGTGGGTTGGGTGCGGGGGATGAACCCAGCTCGGGCGGGTGCGGGCGCCGGGGCTGCGTTTGCGCCGCACTTCAAGTTCCGGCGGGTGTTGAACTGAGATCGGGGCTTTTCTCCTTGCCACAGAGAGCGGCGGGAACGGGCTGAGCTTAACCATACTGGCTGGTCGGGACTGACACGGCGGGGCGACCACGGCCGGTGATCGATAAGGGAAGAAGAGAGCATTGATGCAGCAGGGTACGGTATTGGCGCTGGCAGTGGCGATGGCGGTGTTCGCCACGCCGCTGTTTTTCGATCTGGCAGTGTGCGTGGTGGGCAATGTTTGCCGGGCGCGCAGGCCTCATGCGGCCGTGAAGAGAGCCATTCGTCTGGCGGTGGTGGCGCCGGCCCACGACGAGGAACTGATGATCGCGCGAACGATTCGATCGGTGCGCGCGGCCGACGGCTCGGTCCCGTTGTTTGTTGTGGCGCACAACTGCTCGGATGCGACGGCCGCCATGGCGGCAGAGGCCGGCGCCCAGGTCCTGGAGCTGAACAACCCCAAGCTGCGCGGCAAGGGAGCGGCGCTGCGCCATGGCTTTGCGGCAGCGCTGACGGCGGGCGCCAATGCAGTGCTGGTGATCGACGCGGATTCGGTGGTGAGCTCAAACCTGATCGCAGCCACGCGGGCAATGTTGGAGCAAGGTGCCGAGGCCACCCAGTGCCGGTATGAGCTGGAGTTGCCCGCCTCAGGATTGGCGCGTCCGCTGGCCCGGTTGCGGACGCTTGCGTTTCGCGGCATGAACGTGCTGCGGGCCAGGGGACGCGCGGGCCTGGGCTTTTCCACCGGTCTGTTTGGAAACGGGTTTGCGCTGACGGCGGCAATCCTGGAGCGCGTGCCTTTCAACGCCAATAGCATTGCCGAAGACGTGGAATACCACACCAAGCTGGCCGCTGAAGGCGTGCGGGTGTACTGGATCGGAGAAGCCTTTGTCCACGCCCACATCCCCGCGTCCCGCGCGGCGCAGGCCACCCAGGAAGCTCGCTGGGAGGGGGGCCGGTTCAGGGTCGCCAGCCGCGCTACAGGGCGATTGTTTTCGGCGTTTCTGCGCGGAAACTGGCGCGCCCTTGAGACGCTGGCCGACGTGTGGAGCCTTCCCCTGACGCGAGGGATTGTTGCCCTGTTGCTGGCCGCCGCTCTTCCGGTGCATTGGCTGCACGTGTTTGCAACCGTCTGCGCCGCGATCACGCTTCTCTATGTGTTTGAGTCGGCGCTTCTGGGCGCCGAACCTGCGCGGGACCTGGCGTCGCTGGCCGGGTCGCCGCTGTACGTGCTTTGGAAGGCGGCCATTACGCCGCTGGTGTTGCGCCAGTCCCGGAGCCGCGCCTCGTGGGCTCGGACCAAGCGGGAGGCGCCCCAGCCATGACGAATACCCAACTGATCGCCGATTCGCCCGACCGGGAAGTGGATTGGACTCTGGACCCCGAGGCTGGCCTGCAAATGGGCAAGCCGGACCCTGCGCGGGAACCCCTGCATGAGGTGAATAGTCAGTTTGGACGCAATGTTGCGGCAACGATCGTTGCGCGCGTCGTGAACATGGCCAGGGGCGTTTGCGTGGTGCCGTTCCTGCTGGCGCGCATCGGTTTGGAAGCCTACGGCATCTGGACCACGATCTTCATTCTGGTGTCGTATGTCGGCGTCACCACGCTGGGCATCTCCAATGTGTACATCAAGTACGTGGCGGAGTTCCATGCGCGCCGGGAGTACGCCAAAGCCAACGCCCTGATCTCCACCGGGCTGGCGGTCACCATCCCTTTGTGCGGCATGGTCTTTCTAGGTTTTTTGCTGGGGTGGAAGTGGTATGCGCCCTGGCTGCGGCTGCCTCCCGCGCACGCGGGCGAAGGCAAGGAGGCGGTTCTGATCGTGCTCGGCGTCTTTCTGTCGAGCATCGCGTTCAATGCCTTTGGCGACATGCTGACCGGAACCCAGCAGATCGCCTCGACACAGGTGTTCATCACCGTGAGCATTCTCGTCGAGTTCGCGCTGATCGTCTGGCTGGTGAGCGCGGGGCGTGGCATCCGCGGGCTGGCCGAGGCTTATCTGGTGCGGACGGCGATCAATGACGGACTGACCATCTGGTGGGCCCGCCGCCGGCTGAAGTGGCTGCGCCTCTCGCCCAGGCTGGTGGGGCGCGAGTCGCTCAAATACGTGGTGCACTTCGGGGGCCTGGTTCAGCTCCAAAGCACGCTTTCCATTTTTCTGGCCTCGGTGGAGCGGGTGGCTGGGCTGGGGTTGATCAACGCCTCGGCCGCCGGCCTGCTGGACGTGGCCAAGAAATGGCCGGTTTCGCTCTCGACCGTGCCCACGGCCTTTTTTGCCGCGCTGCTACCGGCCGCCTCGCATGTGGACGCCGCCTCCGACCGTCCCGACCGGTTGCGCAATCTGGGGGAACTCTATCTGAGTGGATCGCGCTATTCCAACCTGTGCACGGCGGCTTTTGTGGCGGCCATGGCCTTTTGGGCAGGACCCATTCTGCACGTTTGGTTAGGTTCGGAGTTACCAAGGTCAGGTTCGGAGTTACGTATGAGGGAGACGTTGATCCCCCTGTTTGTGGTATTCAGTCTTGCCATGCAATTGCATATGCTGACAGGGGCGGGGACTTCGATCTTCCGAGGCATGGGCCGGGTTTATGAGGAATTCACTTACTCGGTTCCAAACCTGCTGCTACTGGCGGTCACCTTGCCCGCAGCTCGCTGGATCGAAGGGCGCTGGACTCCCCTCGGGATCGGAGCGGCAGTCTCCCTGGCCACCGCCGGCTCGGCATGCGTGTTGATGGGCAGGGTGCTGTTCGTGCTTGATCTGCGGTTGACCCGCTTCCTGCGGGTGGTGATTGTGCCGGGAGTGGCGCCGTATCTGGTCGCGGGTTTGTTGGCGTGGCCGGTTGCCCGGCTGGTGGCAGCGGTGAACCGCTGGCAGGGCGCGGGAGTTTTGCTGGCCGCGGGGCTGATCTACGCGGCGGGGGCCGTCGCAGCGTTGCATCGGTGGGTATTGACGGACGAGGAAAAGCAGAAGGGCCGCGGGCTGATACGCCGGGGCCTGGGAGTTTTTCGGGGCCAGGAGGCAACGGTATGAACCATCGCATTGGCATCGCGTGCATCCTTCTTCTGCTCTCAAGCGCCTGCAGGCTGGGCGGCCAGGATCCGGCCCAGGCGCCAATACAGGAACAAGCCCAGATGCCGGCTCAGGAAACAACTCAGCAATCGTCCAATCCCGAACTCAAACCCAATCCGCTTGAGACACTGCGCAAGTTTGAACCGACCGACGATGAAGAGTACCGGCTTGGCAAAGGCGACGAGATTACGGTGGATTTTGCAGGGCAGCCGGACCTGGCGGCCAAACTCGTCGTCGGGCCGGACGGGCGCATCACCCTGCCGCTGGCCGGCGACGTGATGCTGTCCGGATTGACGCGCCCGGAGGCGGCCCAGGCCATCGAAACCGCGCTGTCAAGTTACTATTCAAACCTTTCGGTCCAGGTTTCGGTCACCAAATACACCGCAAACAAGATTCTGCTGTTGGGCGCGGTCGAAAAGCCGGGCGTGCTCACGTTTGACGGCACGCCTACGCTGCTCGAGGCTCTCACCCGCGGCGGCCTGGAGACCGGGGCTAACAAGACCTCCGAGATTCCCGAGCGCTGCGCCATCTACCGCGGCCGCGACCAGGTATTGTGGGTGGACCTCAAGGCCCTGATCAATTCCGGCAATGCCCTGGCCGACCTGCGCCTGCGCCGCGACGACGTCGTCTATGTGCCCAACGGCGCCGAGCGCTTTGTCTCCGTGCTCGGCGAGGTGCAGAAACCAGGCGCCGTTCCATTGACCGGTACGTCCACCCTGGCCAGCGTTTTGGCGGCAGCGGGCGGATTCACAGGCAAGGCCGGGAACAAGCCGCACATCCAGATCGTGGACCCGGCCAACGGCAATTCGCGCATCATCTCCTTCAACGACGTGCTCAACCCAGCCAAATCCCTGGAGATTACGCTGCGGCCGGGCGAGATCGTCTTTGTGCCGCAAACCGGTTTCTATCAGGCTACCTACGTTATTGAGCGGCTCGGGCCGCTCATTACGGCGGGCACGCTCGGCTTGGTGGTGGGGTTGCCATGAGCCAGTTGTTCGGTCAATCCGCACCTATGGAATCACTCCATCCCGGTGAGGCTGCCCTGGGGCCGCCTTCCGCCGCAATGCGCCCCATTCCGGCCGCCAATGCCGAGCAGGCATTCTTCCGGCTGGACGTGTTGCGCAGTCTGCAACTGCATCGCCGCCTGGCGCTGGGCATTGCCTTGGCCGGGTTGGCCCTGGCTGTGGTCTATTTTTTCGGGATGTGGCCGGTGTACCTCGCAGAGAGCGTTGTGTACGTGCAGCCGGCGCCGTCCAAGGTGATTGACCAGGGAGGCGCCGCTCGCTGGCCCTTCGACAGCAACACCTACGAGTCGTATATCCAGCAACAGATGATGAACGTGACCGGCACGGACGTGCTGACCGGCGCGCTGCACAAGCTGGGGCCCGGCATTTGGCGGGGAAAAAGCGAGAGCGAACAGGCCGCCGTCGAGCGGCTGCGGCGGTCGATCGAGGTAACGCGGGAGGGCGCCAGCTATCAGTTTTCCATTGGCGTACACGCCTCCAAACCCGCGATTGCCGCCCAACTGGCCAACGCCGTAACCGCCAGCTACATCGAGAGGGCGTCAGGCGAGCAGAAGGCGGGGGATGCCCAGCGGCTGGCCATGCTGCATGAGGAGCGGGAGCGGGTACAGAAAGAACTGACCGCCGACCGCGCCGAACAGGAGGCGCTGAACAAGCAACTGGGCCAGGCGGCAATCGGAACCGCGACTCCCGATCACTACGACGACGACATCACCCGGATTCGTGCGGAGCTGGTGAAGGCGCGCGCTGACCACGACGAGGCCGCAGCGCGGTTTACCTCGATGGGCGCCGGCAATGGGCCCTCCTCCAAGTCTCTGGATGCGGCGGCCGACGAGGTTGTGGCCAGCGACGCCGGCCTGGTGAGCATGAAGACCTCACTCAACGGTCGGCGCGCCGCGCTGATCACGCAGATGGCCAACCTCACGCCGAATCACCCCCTGTACAAGCAGGACGAGGCGGAGTTGGCGCAGATCAATGCCTCTCTGGAATCCATGATGAACGATCTGCGCGCCAAGGCGGCCGAGCGAATTCAACTGCGGCTGCGCGCTGACCTGGAGCGGACCGCCGCGGTGGAGGCGCACTTGAATGCGCAACTGGGACAACTGACCGGGGCCGCTGGCGGCGCTACGTCCAAATTGCAGCGATCCAGCGATCTGGTGGCCGACATTGCCCGCCTGCAAACTCGCTTCACGGCCGTGGACGAGCAGTGGCGCAACCTGATGCTCGAGGATGGCGCGCCCGGCGCCGCGTTCCTGAGCACGCCCGCGGTGGCTCCGCTGCACCCCGCCAAGTCCGGCGTGCTGCGCAATGCAGTGCTGATTGCCTTTGCCGGGCTCCTGTTCGGGATTCTGGCCGCGGTGGCTGCTCGCAAGATGGACCCGAAGGTCTACATTGCCGCCGATGTGGAGCAGATTCTGGGTTTTGCACCCATGGCTCAGCTTCCGGATTTCGACGAGGTCTCAGACGGCGTGGCGGATGAGTACCTGCTGCGGCTGTCGGCGGCGATCGAGCATGCCCGTCAGCAGGGCAACCTGAAGAACTGCATTTTCACCGGCACCGGGCCTGGGACGGGCGTGACTACGGTGGTGACCCGAGTGAGAGAAATGTTGGAGGCCATGGGCAGGGCGACACTGCTTGTGGATGCCTCTGGAACACCGCCTCCGGCTCCACGGGCCAACGCAGCCGAGAGTGGCCAACCCGGCGGTCAACCTGGCGGTCAAGCCCTGATCACCACCCAACGAGGCAGCCGCTCGACAGCCCTGCTGCAGCAGATGGCCGAGGAGACCGGGACGCAGGAAGCGAGCCTCGTGCTCACCGATGCCGCGCCGCTGGTTGTTTCGGCAGAGACAGAGTATCTGGCGCGCTTTGTCGACTGCGCTATCGTCGTCATCGAGTCCGGCGCGACCACGCGTACGCAACTCCGCGAGGTGGCCAGCACCCTGCAGCGGCTCGATGTGGCGGCAGTGGGATTTGTGTTGAACCGCGTGGGACTGAAAAAGGCCGACCCAGCCTTCCGGCTTTCTGTTCGGGCCATTGAAGATCATCTCGATGCCCAGAACAGGTCCCTTTCAAGGCGAACGGTAAGAAGCCAGCCCTATGCGGCGGAAGCTTCGCCTGCCGCTGGGCAATATTCCGAGGGGACTGCCGCGAACGCGCCGGCAGAACCGGCGGCTCCGAAGCCTGTTGCCGAGGCCGCATCTCTTGCCACTTCGCAGGCGGTCCCTGAGCAACTCTTCGTGCCCGCAAAACCGGCAACTCCGAAGCCTGTTACCGAGGCCACATCTCTTGCCACACCGCAGGTGGTCCCTGAGCAACTCTTCGTGCCCGCAGAACTGGTAGTTCCGAAGCCTGTTGCCGAGGCCACATCTCTTCCCACACTGCAGGCGGTCCCTGAGCAACTCTTCGTGCCTGCAGAACCGGTAGTTCCGAAGCCTGTTGCCGAGGCCGTATCTCTTCCCACACTGCAGGCGGTCCCTGAGCAACTCTTCGTGCCTGCAGAACCGGTAGTTCCGAAGCCTGTTGCCGAGGCCACATCTCTTCCCACACCGCAGGCGGTCCCTGAGCAACTCTTCGTGCCTGCAGAACCGATAGCTCCGAAGCCCGTTGCCGAGGCCGCATCTCGTCCCACACCGCGGGTGGTCGCCGAGCAACTCTTCATGCAGGCAGAACCGGCAGCTCCGAAGCGTGTTGCCGAGGCCACATCTCTTCCCACACCGCAGGCGGTCCCTGAGCAACTCTTCGTGCCTGCAGAACCGGTAGCTCCGAAGCCTGTTGCCGAGGCCACATCTCGTTCCACATCGCCAGTGGTTCCTAAACGGCTTCTGGTGCCGACAGAACCGTCGCCGGTCCCGCCGCGCGCATCAAGGATGCCTCAGGTGCAGGGATCGAAGCCCCAGGTGCAGGAATCAATTCAGCCTTTGCCGAAACCAGTTGAAGACTTGCCTTGGTGGCTGGCCGACTTGTTTCCGCAGCCCGATGCGTCTGCCACTGCGGCGCTCCCGCAACCGGAAGAGGTTCGCGAGCCTCAACCGGCGGTGACTGCTCCCCGGCCTGTTCCCGCTGAGCCAGAGCGCCAAGCTGAACAGCCGCCAATGCAGCACTGGGTACTTCCGGCCCAATCCTGGGAACGCGTGCCCAGCATCCACGACATCGCCAAGGCCGAGGCAGCAACGGAAGCACCTCGGGAACCTGAGCCGGAGGAAGCTTCATCCCACCCGGCGTCGCGCCTCGGCGGGCTCAGAAATCTGCTCTCCGGGCTGGGAATGAAGAATCTGCGCAAGAAGAAAGCAGAACAGGGAGAGCCGGATGCTGAACCGGTACGGGAACCCGATCAGGGGACAGAACGCACGGTGTATGCCCAGACGGTTGCGCCGGCTCCGAATACGGTGACCGTAACCGGAACCAGCGCAGCCGGCGCTTCGCCAAGCCTGGTCACCGCGCAACCCGAATTCCTTCCGCCCGGGCCACCGGTTGAAACGACGGACAAGGAGAACTCACGGGAAAGTAGCTTCGTAACCTACCGCGATCGCCCGGATGTGTACGACGGTGTGCAGATTCTTCCATCCAGACGAGGCCAATACAAGAGGAGATGACAACTGCACGCGCGATGTTGGGACCGGATATGCTTTGCCCTCCGCAAGCCGCCTTGCTTCCTTCGGGGCAGACTGCGGAGCACACCGTTCGATCGCTCGTCCTACTGGACTTTACTGGACCCATGCCGGCCTTCGCGCGGCGCGCCAGCAGTGCCCACGTTCGGGTTCACCTCATTGCAAGGATGGCCAGTTGGACGGGCGAGACCCGCTCGCCATCCTCCGGTTCTCCCGATGGAACGGCGGGAACGAGGGCCTGACAGGGAAGACGAAAGCGGGAAACACCTACTTGGGCCGGATCAATTCGATGCGGTCGCGGGTGCGGACCCAGGTGTTGCCGGCCATGCGGCCCACGGCGTCCAGGCCGGCTGGATCGATGCGGAAGTCCTGCACTAGATCCCGGCGCACGTGAAAGCGGACCACCTCGCCCAGCACGATGACGCCTGCGCCAGGCGCGCGGCTGATGTAGATGACCTGGAGCAGTTTGCACTCCATCTGCGCAGGGGACTCGGCGACCCGCGGCGGGCGCACGGCCTCGCTCGCCTGCGGAGTGAGCCCGGCCAGCACAAACTCGTCCACCTCCGGCGGAACCGCGGCTGCCGCGGCATTGGCGGCCGCGGCAAGGGCCTCGCTGACTATATTCACCACGAACTCGCCGGTCTCCTCGACGTTGCGCAGGGTATCTTTTCTAATGTCGGAAGCGGACGGGATTGGGGCGCGTACCGCGGGGCAGAAGAGTACCGTGGGCGGATTTGAGCCCACTCCCGAGAAGAAGCTGAAGGGCGCAAGGTTGGCCGCCCCGTTGCGGTTCACGGTGGAAACCAGTGCCACCGGCCGAGGCACGATGATGCCTGTCATCAGCTTGTAGATCTGGCGGGGTTCGCAGTTGGATGGGTTGATGCTGAGCATGGAAACGATTGAAGAGCCTGCGGCGTTCATACCGATAGCCTAGAATATCGTTCCGGCCTGGCGTGCGTCTAACCCACATGAGGACAGTTTGCCCTCAGGGTGTGACAGTTCTGGTGCGTACCCTGAAATTCTTCCCCTGGTAACACAGCATGATGCACAATCATTGATGAGGGAGAAAGTGTCGTGCCGCGAATTCATTTCCAGCAGCAACTCGCCGAACTCAAGGACAAGCTCCTTGCCATGGCTGCGTTGGCGCAGCAGGCCGTCGAGTCCGCGGTAGACGCCTACCTGCAGCGCGACAAGGGCCTGTGCCAGTACGTCAAGCAGAACGAGACCGCCATCAATGCCGCGGAGCGGGAACTGGACGAGATGGCCTATGAACTGCTGGCCAAGGAACAGCCCATGGCCATCGACCTGCGCTTCATCCTGTCGGTGATCAAGATCAACGGCGACCTGGAGCGGATCGGCGACCAGTCGATGGGCATCGCGCGCCGCACCAAGGAGATTCTGAAAGCCGAGGAGATCGATCTGCCGGTGGATTTTGCGGCCATGGGCGAGTTTGCCAGCCGCATGATCCGCTCGGCGGTGCAGTCGCTGCTGGAGGGCGACGTCCGGCTGGCCGAGTCGGTCCGCGAGATGGACGACGAGATCGACCGCATGAACCGCCGCGCCCACGCCGACCTGCTCCAGCTCATCCAGGAGAAGCCGTGCTTCACCCTGCAGGCGATGAACGGCATCCTGGTGTCGCGCAACCTGGAACGCATCTCCGATCATGCCTCGAACATCGCCACCGACGTGATTTTCTGGATTCGCGGCGCCGATGTGCGCCACCAGTTGAGCATGTCGATGGATTGATACGGTGTCTCCCAGGTCGCGGAATTGAGCCTTCGATCGGCGCCGGAAGATTTACTTGCAAAGCGGGGCAGCGCCTTCGGCGAAGTCCTTGAGGAACGCCTCAAACTCCCTGAGCGGCAGCGGGCGGCTGAACAAGTAGCCTTGGAACGAATGGCAGCCGAGACGGATGAGAAAGTCCCGCTGCTCCTCGGTTTCAACGCCCTCGGCGATCACCGAAAAACCCATTGCGCGGCCCAGGGAAATGACGGTTTGCGCAATGGCGCCGCTCGCGACATCGACCAGAATGTCCCGGACGAACGCACGGTCGATCTTCAATTCGTCCAGGGGCAATCGCTTCAGATAGGCCAGCGAGGAATAGCCGGTGCCAAAGTCGTCCATGGAGAATCTCAAGCCATGGGACTTTAGATCTGTCATTTTGGCGATGACGTCCTCGAAATCCTCCACCAGCATACTCTCGGTGAGTTCCAGCTCCAGGTTCCGCGGATCGGCTCCGGTGCGATTGAGGACCGCCAACACCTGTTTCACAAAGTCCGCCTGGTGGAACTGCCGCGCGCAAATATTGACCGCAATCGGGATATGGGCCATTTCCTTGCTGCGCGCCCACGCGGCAACCTGTGCGCAGGCTTTCTCCAGAACCCAATCTCCCAATGGCAGGATCAGCCCGGTTTCCTCGGCCAGAGCAATGAAGTCTCCAGGCGCCACGATCCCACGCGCCGGATGCTTCCAGCGTAAGAGAGCCTCGACGCCAATCAAATGGGCTCCTTCCACCTGAGGCTGATAGTAGAGCACGAACTGGTTGGTCTTTATTGCCTGGCGGAGGTCTTCCTCCAACGTAGCGCGGGCATTGGCGACAACCTGCAATGCTGGGGCAAAAAAGCGAATGGTGTTGCGGCCCGCCACCTTAGCCTGATGCATAGCAATTTCGGCTTGTTGCAAGACTTCATTTGTGCTTTCCGGATAAGCCCCGAAGACGGCGATGCCGATGCTGGAGGTTTTGTGGAATTCGCGGCCGGCGAGCAGAAATGGCTTGCCGACGGCAGCGAGGATCTTCTCGGCGACGTGCTCTGCCTGGGCCGCGGCATCTTCAGAGGTACTGCTCAGGTATTCGAGCATCACTACAAACTCATCTCCGCCCAATCGAGCCACGGTGTCGGCTTCGCGAACGCACGCGATGAGACGCCGGGCGACTTCCTGCAGCAGAAGGTCGCCCGTTTGATGGCCAAGGATGTCGTTCAACGTCCTGAAGTCGTCGATATTAACGAACAGCAGTGCTCGCTTGCGCCTGCGGATGCGGGCGGCCGGAGTCTGGCCCAACCGATCCAACAGCAGGCGGCGGTTGGGAAGATGTGTTAACGGGTCGTAGAAAGCGAGATCCCTGATCTTTTCCGCAGCCTCCTTGGCATCGGAGATATCCTGCGTGATGGAAACGAGGCAGGGAACGCCGTCAAGCTCAATCACCGCTGCCGATACGATCCCCGGGAATATCTCCCCGTTCTTTCTTCTTAACCTGACCTCTAACCCGCATTATTCGCGTAGTCTGAAACAGCGAAAGCCTCTTGTGCTACAAACATGTTGACGAGACAGTGTTTATGGCACTCCAGGAGGCTTTCGCTTGATCGATTCTACCGCGACAGAGT
>Ga0182014_10001299_pt1 | contig 33622 bp, 31 predicted proteins | sample 612S2DmetaG_FD_120489 | JGI IMG/M metagenome (GOLD analysis project Ga0182014, IMG submission 120489) | Permafrost microbial communities from Stordalen Mire, Sweden - 612S2D metaG | ecosystem: Environmental > Terrestrial > Soil > Wetlands > Permafrost | place: Sweden: Stordalen | collected... | reverse complement strand
CGAGGGCGGCGGCTGCCCCCTCGGGGGCAGGAGGCCAAGAAGGATTGAACAACAACGACCGACAGGAGTAAAATAATGCCAAGACTCACCCAAGATTCTGTCCAGTCAACGGGTGCAGGTCATGCCCCCTCACCTTAATCCTCTCCCCCGCAGGGGAGAGGAGACGGAGCGCGGTCCCCTCGCCCTTCTTAAGGGAGAGGGTTAGGGTGAGGGTTCGTTTTCCAGCCGTGATGCACCCATCAAATCAAGTGCGTCGCAGCACTAGTGACCATCAGGGTCTTTCAGCACGCAAACTCCGAACGATCCTCGCCGGATTGCCTGCAACCAGTGAATCCGGCGGAATATCTTTCAAGGAGACGACGGCGCCCGCGCCGACGATAGAGCGGTCGCCGACGGCGACACCCTTTAATATGATTGCGTTCGCGCCGATGAGCACATCGTCGCCAATTACAGTCGGCGCCGACTTGCCCTGGGTCCTGTCCTGCTGGGGATCGCGGCGGGCGAGGTGATCCACGGGATGAAAGTCGTGATCGTAAATCCGGGCGTTCCCGCCGATTTTCACATGCTTGCCGATGCGGATGCTGCTTTTAGAGGAGAGCACCGCAAACGAGCAGCCGCTGTTGTCGCCGAAGGTGATCTGGCCGTTGCCCATGCAGTGGAGAATTGTGGGATTCGTGCGTCCCACCAAATTGGAGCCGGTGCGGGAGTTGATCGCGACGTTCTGGCCGAAACGGATTGCGCTGCGGCGTGCGACGCGGATGATTACGCGGCCATCCACGCGAAGGTTCCGCCCGTAAGAACAGCCCAAGAAGCGCAGGAGCAGCTTGGTTTGAAGCGTCCAGAAGAAGGTGGAGAGGTGTCCGACAGCGATGTCAAACAGCACAAACAAATGCGCGGGGAAATCGTACTTCCCGATGAACTGCCGCCAACGGGTCTTGCTCATAGAGCCGTCTAATCAATGACCTTCAGGGGAGAGGGGCAAAGTTGCCGTCGCTCGTGGCAACGGAGCCGGTTGTGTCCATCCGTGGTGGAGGATTCTTGCGCTCATGCGCTGACCGCTTTTCTAAAATCCAAAAGCTGGCGAAAAGCCCGAGCACAGGTTTTCACGAGCTTCCATCGCCGGATCGACACGACTCCCGTGGTGCGGATGCGATGGGGAACCGGCTGCTGCGCGATGGAGGGCCAGCGCCGCGCCATGTAAATGGCCAGGAACAACGAGGGCGTGATCGTCCCCTCTGGGATAAGGGCACGCGCTTCTGTCCAGATGGATCGGCGAAAAATCTTAAACGGACAATTTGCATCGCGAAGACGGACGCGGAAAAGCAAAAAGATCGAGAACCGAACCGCTCTCGTTAGCACCAGACGAAAGAGTGGATCCCGGCGCGGCCAACGGACCCCTAATGCACCTTCATGTGCTTGGGCGACTTGCCAAAGATCCGCAAACGCCTCCAAAGGCACCTGCCGGTCGCTGTCCAACAAGAATACATATTCCCCTCGGGCGAGGTCCAGTCCCGCGCGTAACGCCGCACCGTGACCCGCATTCTTCTGATGGACAACCCGCAAGCGTGGTTCGCCGGAGGCCAACTTGTCGAGTATTTTCCCGGTATCATCCCGGCTGCCATCATCCACGACGATCAACTCGGCGTTAGGAACCGCGGCGAGCACCCAGCATTGCAGCTCACGCAAAGCGTCTGCGATGGCTGCCTCCTCGTTGTAGGCAGGCATGATGCAGCTCAACGTGATTGGGTTGGAATTCGTCATGATTCAAATGTGCAAAGCCGGATCATACCCATTGAAGATGGGGGCGGCAAGCCAAAATGAAAAACTTCGCTCCCTCTTGTTGTAAGCGTATCTTATTCGGTGCCGCCGCTCTCACCTCCGCCAGATCGTGAAGGAGGGCAGCACCTGTGACAGGCCGTAATGGCCCTGTTGCAAATACGCTCGGAGACGTTGTCCCGGGTCATGTTCGATCTTGGATGAGTAAACGACCACTTGCGGTGGAGGCTGGCTGGCCAGCAGGCGCTCCGTGGGATCCACCAGCAGCCAGACCTGACCCGGAGCGGGGGTGCTATTCGGTTGGGACATCGGTACGCCGTAGTAAATGCCCGCGCCTCCGTCGGCGCACCACCACACGTGCTCGCCGCGCGCCGCAGCCGCCGTGGCGATGACCGCAGCCGAGCGGTAATCTTCTTTCGCGTGCCGTTCGCTAAAGCGCAGGTTCAGATCCGAAACGAAGCTCAACCCTACGAAGGCCGCCACCACGATCCGCCCCGATCTCGTCCTGCGGCTCAGCAATGTTGCCACGCCGGCTCCCAACACGAATAACACCGGGACAACTGCGGAGGCGCAATGCCGCCCCAGCACCCTCCACTGAACCTTCGCACCGACGATCGAAATGAATCCCACCACGATCACCAGGGCGGCTACCCAGCATACTCGCGTGCGTCGAGAAGTGAAAGTCGTGACCTGCCTCCAACCTTGTATCAGCACAATGAGGAGCACCACACCATATATTGCCAACCACGGCACCCATGGCCGAAAGGCGCCCAAACCGCCGTTTCGGATGGCCAGCCGTCCCGGTCCCAGACCGCCGAAGCCGAGCAACTCATAGATCACGAACACGACGTTCCTAAAGCCCGTGGCAGGAAGCGGAGCGCCGCGCGTCCCCCGGCTCAGCGTCCAGAGATAAAACAACCCCTCGGCACAGAGCAGCGCCAGCGTCGGAACCCAATACATCCGATAGTCCCGCGCCAGTCTGCGCCGATGATCTTCCGGCGCGCCCAACACTCCAGCGCCCAAATAGGCTCCCAGCCAAAGCATTGCCAATAGGCTGACGGCGCCAAAGAGCACTGACCCAAGGCAGAGCGCGATGACCCAGCCTCGTTCTTGTGTGGATCTGTTCTGGGTCGAGCCAATTTGGTAAAGGGCAGCGAAAACAATGAGGCTCAAGCCGATCTGCATTGCGTACGGGCGGGCTTCGTTAAGATAATACCAAACAAAAGGACTACATAACAACACGGTAGAAAAGCTCCAGCGGAGTAGCGGTTTCCCCGCCAGCGCGTAAAACATCACAAGCACGCCGGGCAGGAACCACAGCGCATTGCCGGCACGAATGCCGGCTTCTTGAAGCCCTACCACTTTCTCCCACCCCCAGATGAAAAACGTGTAGAGCGGTAGCTGCAGATCTTCTCCGTGGTGTAAAACTGCCCGCCACCATGTGGCCAGAGTGGGCTGCTTCGCCACGTGGCCGCCACCGGCCTCATCGATCCAGAAGCTCTGGTTGCTAATGGCTAAACAACAGATAACCAATGCCAGCAGGGCGACCGCCACGAGCAGAGGGGATTGGTCAGTGTCAGAAACGGCCGGCCGATCGGCTCGCGTTGAGGATGTGCGTGCGCCGCTTAAGGGAGCGATTTGCTTGAACATAGCAATATCTTCTAGGGCAAGCTATCATACGCTCATCGTTGGGCGCCTGTCAAACCAGTAAACTGCTGGATTTGGGGCGGGGGCCAGAATCCTGCATGTCAGATGTACTCTGCCAGCTGGCTTGGTAATTGCCCCCGTATTGATGACTTACTCTCCTGGTGCGGCGCTGCGTGGCACGTCAGGGAAATACCAAAGGGATGCCATGAACACCTTTTTGGGGCGGCTCCTAAATGCTGTGGAACACCCGTGCCGGATTGCCGGCTACCAATGAATCGGTTGGGATGTTCTTCAGTGCCACGACTGTACCGGCACCAATGACACGACGATCCCCGATGGTCACGCCCTTCAAAACAACCGCGTGAGCGCCGACCGAGACATCGTCGCCGATCACCACGGGTGCCGTTTTGCAATTGGCGATATCGTTATCCGGGCTGCGGCGCAAGAGATAATTCAGCGCGTGATAATTGTGATCGTAGATGCGGGCGTTTCCGCCGATTTTTGTGTGGTCGCCGATGCGGATGCTGCTCTTGGAAGAGAGCGCTGCAAAGGAGTAGCCGCTATTATCGCCGAAGGTGATGTGGCCATCCCCCATGCAGTGCAGGATCGTGGGATTCGTTTGTCCCACCAGATTGGAGCCGATGCGCGAATTAATGGTGACGTTATGGCCAAAACGGATCGCGCCGCGCCGCGCGACCTGGATGATGACACGGCCATCTGCGCGAAGGTTCCACCCGTAGGAGCGGCCCAGCAGAAGGAGGAGCAACTTGGTTTGGAGTGTCCAGAAGAGGGTGGACACATGTCCGACGACGACATCAAACAGTACGAACAGATGGGTGGGGAAATCGTATTTGGCGATGAACTGCCGCAAGCGGGCCTTAGTCATGGAGCCATCTAATCAACGACGTTTTCAGTCTTCAAGCTTCAAGATTTCCTGGTACGCCTCCACCGTCTGCGCCGCGACATGCTCGGGCAGATGGCGGTCCCGGGCTCGTTGGCGTGCGGCCTGGCCCAGGCGCGCTCGTTGCCCGGGGTCGTTGAGCAATTCGAGGATGGCATTCGCAAGTTCGGCAGAATTACGAGGAGGGATCAGCCAACCGCTTTGGCCGTGCTGGACCATTGAGGGGATCCCGCCGACGGCGGTGGCGATCACGGGCAGGCCTGACACCATCGCTTCAGCGAGCGTGTTGGGGCTGTTCTCGTTCCCCGACGGTAAAACGAACATTTGGCTTTTGAGGTGGCGTTTGGCGATCTGCTCGGCTGACTGAAAGCCCAGGAACTGAACGTTGCCGGTGATCTGCAGGCGTTCACACAGTTGCCGATACGGCGTCTGATTCCCGCCGCCGATGACTGTGAGCATGGCCTTCGGCTTCGTTTGCACTACCAGCTTCAGCGCCTCCAGAAGGATATCCAGACCCTTGCGCGCTTCGAGTGAGCCGACGTACAGAAGCTGATCCTCATCACGCACGCGCCATTCGTTCTGAAAATAGATGGGGTTCATGGCTTCGTGGATCGTAAAAATACGTGCGTCGGGGTTGACTGATCGGATGAACCCCGTGTCAAAACTGGTTCGACAGGCAAAGTACTTGGCGCGGCGCACACAATCCTGCTCGTAATGGCGGACGATTCGGGACCGCAGACACGGGTCTGTCTTGAAGTACTCCGTGATGATGCCCTGGATGGAGATCAGACACGGCAGCCGCGTCTGAATAGCCGTGAGTGCGTAGGCAGCTTCCGTTCCGTGTGCATGAACGATGTCAGGTTCTATCGCCTGAACTTCTTTGAGCAACCGAACGACGTTCGCTTGAAAGCCGGTGAGGGTGTCGAGCGGTAACCAAGGTGGAAAACTGCGGTTCAGGAAAGGGATGCCGGTCTTCACGACATGGAATGCAATGCGACCTTTCTGCGTGCGCTGAGTGGATGAGACACGGCTGCTTTCCGTGACCAGATGCAATTCCACGTCCGATCTCTCCGCAAGCGCATTCGAGAGGTTCACGATCCAACTGCAAGGGTGTTCCGTGGAGGGTCTTCGCTTAACGTAAACCTCGGGCTCCAATGACAGGATCGGATAAGGCGCGAGCCAAACCACCTTCGTTTTCATGTGGAAAGCAACGGTCTTCCATTGTTGCGGGAAAGAGATTTTGTGGTCAGTACCGGGGCCGGGGAAGGAGGGGTATGTTCACTCATGCGCCAGACCAGTGCCAGCAGGCCGATCACGAATATTTGTTCAGTTATTTCCATATCATACGATCCGAAGATAAACGTGTAATGAATGGGTGCCCACACTAACTGGACGGCGAGGAAGATCGACACAGGCAGCAAGGGTGTGTCACGGCATCGACGAACACATTTGACAGAGTAAACGGCTGCCGTAATCGTGAGCGCGTAAAGCAGAACCAGTCCCACCACTCCTGCATGGCGAATCGCAGTCAATGGGCCGTTGTGGAAGCCGCCAGTCACTGTAGTTGCTTCGTCGAAACTGAGCCTTTGTCCCACCATCGCCATCCAATCCTGTTCACTCACGCCAAAGCCATCACCAACCCACCAGTTGTCAACGAAACTTCCTTCTTTGATCATCTGGAGCCACCAATCCCAGCGCGCATTACTTGTCTTCACGTCTCGCTTGACGGCCTCGTCCCACTGACCGGGCAGGGATCCTAGCGCGCGCTGTGCAGTCAAGGGCAGATCAAAGAGGCGACCCTGACCAAAGACCAAGAATCCGAGGAAAAGTGTGCCGATCAAACCTCCAATGACCACATCGTGCCAGCCACCGCGGAACCATGCCGCCAACGCCAGATATGCGAGTGCAAGCAGCAGATGGTTTCGGAAGCCCGAGGCGAGGATTGCGGCAAAGCCCAGTAGGCACAGATAAGACTGCCATCGCAGCAGGTTGGCTAACGCGCGCGGTGGGAAATAGGCCGACAAACACTGTACGAGCATGACCCCAAACGGGCCAAATGATGTGAATCGGTGAACCTCCGCCTCCTGCCCGGTGATGTTGAGACTCCCCAGATAACCACCGACGTCGATGTCACTATAAAAGAACCAGACATACGGTGTAAGGGAGGGAAAAATGTAAACGGAGGCGGCGATCACGGCGGTAAAGGTGGCGCTGAGCGTCAGCCATAATGGAATCCTGGTGACGTCCTTGTAGGATTCGGGCATATGTACGATGATCCAAAAGGCGCACCAAACAATGAATACATTAAAGTAAGGGTGACCGCCCATCGTTCCTGAGCCGAGCACCCGCACGCCAACGGGGTGAAGAAAAAATGTGAAGGCAATGTAGGCGCAGTTGATGTTTACGAGCGTGTTCAACACGCCCCTCATTGGTTGAACGGTCCGGCCGAGAGCCCGCTGGGCAACATACGAACATGCCACCACCATGACCACAAGATCACGGGTTGTCACCGGCAGGGGAAGCGCGTGGATTGAACCTCTGAAGCCCCAGCAGATGACAATCAAAATCCAGGCTTTTCGTTGCATTCCTACGGTCACGAAGGTCGTTGCGACCAGGCCAGCCAAGACGGCAAACAGGAAAAACCGCTGGTCGACAATCCAGTTCGCAGCGACAACGGCGACCACCATGCATACAGCCATGGTGATCCAACGGCGAATGGCCTCGGTGGCCAACTGCTGGTCACTGATAATCTGGGAAAACTTCATTGCGTCGGCCGATTTTTCACGTTCAACGTGTTGATGATACTACATGAACCTGCACTGAGCTGCAAGTGCCGTGCCACCAAGCCGGACTGCTCGAACCTACGGATTCTCGCGACAACGGTTTGGATGTCGGCAAAGATGGTCAGGAAGGTTGTCCGGATGCGCCCCCGGTTGAGCCAACCGACGCGAGCCAATTAGGTAATCGTAGCAGGCGAGCAGAGCGAAACTGGCAAAGATCATTAGCTCGGGGATGATCATAAGAGTTCAGGGCGGAGTCCCGTAAAACAGTAAAACCCTCGGCAGGTAGCCGGCCACGACGACGTACAGTGGGGAGCAGGCACGCCACCTCCGGAGGGCAGCAATCGTACCGCTCAAGCTACGGCCTGCACTTCCTCAATTCCCAATGACTACCAGCTCAGAACCCGAAGATTCTGAGTTCACCTCTGGCAATTCTCATAGAGGAGTCATCCACGCGACCAAACTCGGAAGCGAGACCGTATCTCGCGCCAACGGGCGCGGGAACAGCAAGCGAACTGGAGAACATTAACGGTTTCTACACGATTCCGCGGTCCCTGCCAGTGGAAAGCAACACTCGCGCGATGCGCTTGCCTGCCCGACCGTCACCAAACAAGGAACGTGCATGAGACATGCGCTTTCGCGCGGCGGGTTGCTCGATCAATCGCAACATGTGCTGCGCGACCACCTCACGCCGGGTACCGATGAGCCTGGCGACACCGGCTTGGACCACTTCAGGCCGCTCGGTGCGCTCGCGGAGGATCAACACCGGTTTTCCGATTGCCGGCGCTTCCTCCTGGATCCCGCCGGAATCCGTCACAATGAAAAGGCAGCGCGCCATCAGCAGTACAAACTCCGGGTAGTCCAGCGGCTGGAGTAGCTTGACGCATGGCAGATCGCACAACGCTGCGCGCATCTTCACGCCGACAGCAGGGTTGGGATGCAGAGGGATAAGATAGTCGCATTCCGGGTGTCGCCCCGCCACTTCCCGAATGGCTGCACAGATTTGCCGCAAGGGTGGGCCATGGTTTTCTCGCCGATGACAGGTCAGGATGATGTAGGGACGCCCAGCCAATCCGTACTTCTTCTGCAATAAGGTGAGCTTCTTCTTCTGTTTGGCAATGGCAAACCGAAGCGCGTCGACGACCGTGTTGCCAGTCACATAAATCTGCGCCCGAGCCACGTGTTCCCCCAGCAAGTGCTCTCGGGCCAACCGGGTGGGCGCAAAATGCCAACGCGCCAAGGTGCCTACCAGCCGGCGGTTGGCTTCTTCGGGATAAGGATGATTCATATCATAGGTTCGCAGCCCAGCCTCGACGTGACCCACGGGGATCCTCTGATAAAAAGCTGACAGCGCCGCAGCGAAGGCACTGGTCGTGTCGCCTTGCACAAGAACAATGTCGGGTTTTTCTTTGATGAGCACCGTCTCCAAGCGGGTCAGCACCGCAGTTGTCACATGGGTCAGTGTCTGACCTGGAATCATCACCTTGAGGTCGTAGTGAACCGGGATATCGAAGAACTTCAGCAAGGGCGTCACCAGTTCACGGTGTTGGGAAGTCAGCACCACTCGGACTCGCGCGGTGCGGTGCTGGCGAAGGGCATGGACGACAGGCGCCATCTTAATGACGTCAGGGCGTGTGGCGATAACGGCGATAATTTTCATTAGGTGCACACGGAAAAAGGGCGGGTGACGCTCCCCCTACGGCAGACCGAAACCCGCGAATCGATGGTTGTTTAGGGGCGTAGTATCCCAATATTGAGCCTGCGCTTCAACAGCAAAACAAGGGTCTGACGAATCGTGCGGCCCACACGCATCTTGCTCTCACCTTTTTTCAAGTCGTACCGAAGCACCAGCGGGATTTCCGTGACCCGCGCGCCCAATTTGTGCAGTTTCAACAGCGCGTCGATCATGCAAGAAAAGCCCTGCTCGCTAACGAAACTCTCGCCGTACAATTTTACGGCTTCGCGCAACAACCCTGCGCGGTAAGCTCGGTAGCCGCAGGTGTAATCACGCGCTCCGTGAATGGGGTAGCAAGCCTGAAACAACAGCCCGGCTCCCCGGCTGAGCAGTTTGCGCCCGGCCGTCAGTCCGTGGATCTCCGCGCCCGCGCGATAGCGGGACGCAATCACAATGTCAGCCCCCCTTCTCAATCCCGCCAACATCTCGGGGACTTGCTGGGGCTTGTGCGTGTTGTCCGCGTCCATCGTGATGATGACATCGTCGGAAGCGGCTATCTCGAGCGCTTTCCTGAGGCCTTTTCGGAGGGCACTAGCGAGACCTTCGTTGGGCATGTTTTGCTCGAGCAGGATCGGCAAGCGCTTCCCATACTCTTGCGCGACGGCGTAGGTGTCGTCCGTGGAGCCATCGTCGACCACGATGACTCTGTAGGCGAGCGCCGCGTGTTCCATCGCGGTGCAGATTTCCTCGAGCAATGGACCGAGGTTTTCAGCTTCGTTGTATGCCGGCAACAGAAAAATGACGGTCATACGCCGCCCCACAAAGGCATCCTACGGGGGCCAACAAAGTGATCGTAGCAAGCAAGCAGGGCGAAGCTGGCAAAGATCAGCAACTCGGGAAAAATCAATAGAGTGAATCGCGGCGTCCCACAAAACAGGAGAACCGTCGGCACGCAACTGGCCACGGCGACATACAGCAGCGAGGTGGTGCGCCACCGGCGGATCGCGGCAATCATGCCGCCCAGAGCAAACGGCGCGATAATGCCATACGAGAGTAGATAGACAATTTGGGCCCGCGAATTGCCCTGGAATACTGCGGCCCGAGGGAACAGGCCAAAGGCGTTGTTAAGCTTCTTGGGCATCAGAGCTAAAAACCGGCCCGGGTTCTCGCGAATCCACGCCAACGCCAGCGAGCGGTAGATTTCGAACTTCTCCGGCTCATTGGCGGTCTTCAATCGCTCCGCGAACCCGTGACTGACGATGAATGCGTGAACGGCAGGGTTGTTTTCGTCCGAATCATTGTACCCAACAGATAAGGGGTTGTTGCCCACCCACAAGCTAAACCCGCCATTCGCAGGCAACAGGTGTGCCTGATGACCGGGCGACATTGAGCTGGCAATCGGTTGGATGAGTGCAGTCAAAGCCAAACCCGCGATCCATGTGCCGACACACAGCACCCGCCATTTTACGCTGCCGCGGGAGAAGACGGCGAACCAAATTATCAGCAGGGCCGGGAAAAGGAAAAGATTCGCCTTCACCAACTGGGTCACTCCAACGACCATGCCAACACCGAACGCCCGAAACGGCTGCGGATCCGCGGCAAGGGAGAGCGCCAGGAGCAGGCACCATATCAGCAGCAGGATGTACAGCGACTCAGGCATTAACCGCCAAGCGAAGAACGCGTGGCCCGGATAAACCGCCAGCAGAATACCCGCGATCAAACCCACGCGTTCCGAGAACATTTTGGTGCCGAGGCGGTAGACCAGCAGACACGTTGCCGCACCGAGACCGGCTTGGACCAGGCGGGCAAGGGGCCACGACCGTCCGAACACCGCGTAATTTAGCGCCAGAAACAAGGGGTACCCGGGCGTGTACAGGGTGTTGGCGTACTCATGCTGGCTTACCAGGCGATAAGCAATATCGTCGTAAGCATGGTCGTCACCCCGATCCCACGGCAGCGCTGTCGGGCCGGAGGCAAGGATGAACGCAACCCGGACTGCGAATGCAGCAAGGAACAGAAGCAGAAGCCGGTGAGTACGGCAGAAGGCGAGAATCCGCGCGGCGAACGGAGCTTCCTGAAGCTGGGGGACCCCACTGGATTCCGTACCCGATTGGCCGACGTCTGGAGTCTTCATATCGACGCCCCTTGGGTGGGAACTGTGTAGACGTTTGTGCTACCGACTAACCGGATGGCGGGTTTCGACGATGAAGTGAAGCGGGGGCGCGTCGGAGCGATCCGGGTGCTCGCGATGATTGTCGGCGCGGCACATCCAGAAACGGGAGGTGGCACAAACGCATCCACCAGCCGCGGTTGGCAATGAATCCCGCTGTTCCACAGAACTCCTATCACAGGCCGCCTCGCTCTCGCACAGTTTTCCTTGCTTTTGGACTCTATACTAGCTTGGGGGGGGAATGGCAAGTGGGATCCTCTATGATCTGGGAATCTCACTTTGGCGAACCAGTGAAACAATGTCGTGGGTTGTTTCTCTCAAATGGCCAAGCTGCCTACCGACCACATCACCCGCTACGCAGCGCCGTGTTGTCCGATGGAGCGCAACACCTCGCTGGAAGGAGCGACCGCCAAATATGAGTCCTGGTATCTGGTCAAATTTCAGCGCGATTAAAACCCGCCGCCAGTCCTTTGTATCCGTCTGAGGGGAGAGCGCCCAACCGTCATGGCGCAGAAGTTGGGGAGGGAGGTTAAGCTCCTGCCTATCGAGCCGCGCACCGTAGAGGCCTGTTACGCCTGCGTCCGCCAGCTCAGTGAGTCTTATGCCAAATCCCCCGACCTGCCGTTTGCAAGGCTTCAATCGAAGCTCAGGTTGCGTCCCCGCAGAGCCCTGTCTCCGCTGAAGCGCCTCACAGAATGAATCCCTTTAGAAATCAGGCAACCACAGCATCGCGCTCGAACACGTTATTCCACTTTTGATCGCATCACGACAGTTAAAAAGCTTGCGTCGCCCAATCCCTTCTGATAGCCAAAACGGGTCGTGGCGCATCGATGTTTCATGTTGGCCACATTTGAAATATGCTCTTCAGACCATTGCATTGGGTGAGCATGCGGGGGTGTCAAGCGCCGCCGCGGCACCAGTTTGGAGTCGTGGCCGCCCTGCTTTCCGGGGCCGTTTCGAGCAGGCCATGTGCGGAATAGCGCGCTCCACCCTTCGAGAGTTCGCCCGCGAAACGGATTACTTCGATCTGCGCGAAGTTGAAGAACTGATCCGGCGCCGACGGACTACCCAGATGTGGTATCTCTGCAATTTTGTCCTTTGGTGGCAGCGCTACATCCGGAACCAGCCTAGTCCGGCAAGTTGAAAGAGCAAATCGCATCATGAAAACAGTCGTCTTTCTGGCCGGCGCGCGGCCTAATTACATGAAAGTTTTTCCGGTCTGGAAAGCCGCTGCCGCGGCCCGCCTGCCGATTCGTCAGGTGCTCGTCCATACCGGCCAGCACTACGATGAACTGATGTCGGACGTTTTTTTCAGTGACTTCGAGATGGAGAAGCCCACGCATTTTCTTGGAGTCGGTTCGGGGCCTCACGGAGTGCAGACGGCCAAGGTGCTGATTGCGCTGGAAGAACTCTTCACGCGGGACCGGCCCGACCTGCTGGTGGTAGTGGGCGACGTCAATTCAACGATGGCGGGGGCGTTGGCTGCGGTAAAACTGGGCGTGCCGGTGGCCCATATCGAGTCGGGCCTGCGCAGCTTCGACCGCACGATGCCTGAAGAGATCAACCGTCTTCTGACGGATGCCGTGTCGGACCTGCTGTTGACCAGTTGCCGCAGTGCCGACGAACAATTGCTCCGGGAAGGGATACCGGCGAGCAAGATCCGCTTTGTAGGCAACGTGATGATTGACAGCCTGGTGATGCTGCTGCCGCGCGTGGCGGCCTCGACCAAACCCCGCGAGCTGGGAGTGCAAGAGCGCCCGTTTGTCCTGGTGACACTCCACCGCCCGTCCAATGTCGATGCGCCGGCACGATTGAAACTCCTGAGGGACAACCTGGTGGAATTGAGCCAACAGTTGCCGGTGGTTTTCCCCGTGCATCCGCGCACGAGGAAGATGCTGGACCAGGCTGGCATTGGCACCGGAGCCCGGGGCTTGGTGCTGACGGAGCCGCTGAGTTATCTGGATTTTATCGCGCTGGAAACACGGGCGGCGCTGGTGGTGACCGATTCGGGCGGCATCCAGGAGGAGACCTCTTATCTTGGCATTCCGTGCCTGACCGTGCGGCCGAACACCGAACGGCCCATCACAATCACCGAGGGGACCAACCGTCTGCTGGACCCAGAAAAAGAAAGTCTCAGCGCGGCGGCCCAGGCCGCCCTTCAGCGCGGGCGCCGCCTTGGGGCCTGCCCCATCGAAGGCTGGGACGGCCACGCCGCCGCACGAATCATTTTGGCGCTGCAGGAAAAGCTGGGAGTCTGATATGAAACAAGTTCTGCAGGAGTTGAAGACCGCGCGGTGATCGTCGCCGAGGCGTTGGAGCCGTCACCGGCGCGCGGCCGGCTGCTCGTGGGCGCGTTGGGCAGCGGCCATCACTACATCCCGCCCCAGGCCCACACTTGGCAGAGTGACGTGGAAACCGTCCATCGGCTGCAAGAAGACGAGTTCTTCGACCGCGAGAGCGTTGCCGGTCGCGCCGAGTTCTGGGCCAAGCTCACCACCTGCTGGCGCTTCTTCAATATCGCCCGTCCCAACCGCAACCAACAGTGGAAGACTCCGCTCCAAATCCTCCGCCAACGCAATCCCAAGCTGGATCTGGCCATCGCCTCGTGGCGTCCACTTGACCTTGCCGCCGAACTCCGTCAATACTTCCCCGGCTATCCTCCCAAGAGGAGTCACAATCTACCTGTCCATCCCTAATAAGTCCACGGCCACAGCGGCCAGTGCAAGCAGTTCCTGAGTATCGTGTGGCAGGGCAACAATATTGTGTTGGCACTGTAGCTGCCCCCGGGTAGACTTGCTGGCTGGTAAGTATCGAGAACGATTGCATGTCGAGCGACCAGGAAATTGAAGTGTCAGTGGTGATACCTTGCCTCAACGAGGCCAACTCGCTGGCAGCCTGCATCACCAAGGCGCAGACCGCTTTTCGGGAGCACAACATTGCGGGTGAAGTTGTGGTGGCAGATAACGGCAGCACCGACGGTTCTGTGGAGATCGCCGAAGGATTGGGGGCTCGGGTAGTCCGCGTCCAAACCAAGGGTTACGGCAACGCGCTGGCGGGGGGGATTGCGACGGCTCGAGGCCGGTTTGTAATCATGGGCGACGCCGACGACAGTTACGATTTCTCGGAAGCGCCCCGTTTTGTTGCCAAATGGCGAGAAGGATTTGAGGTCGTGATGGGAAACCGTTTCCGGGGCGAAATCAAACCCGGCGCGATGCCCTGGCATCACAAGTATATCGGCAATCCGGTGCTATCGGGTGTATTGCGGGTATTGTTCCACACGAAAATAGGCGACTCACATTGCGGGATGCGCGGATTCACCAAGTCGGTGTATCAGCGGATGGATCTGCGGACCACTGGCATGGAGTTTGCCAGCGAGTTTGTCATCAAGGCCGCCAAGTTGAACGTCCGCATGACGGAAATCCCCATCACGCTCTGGCCCGACAGGCGCGGCCGGCCTCCACACTTGCGCAGTTTTCGCGACGGCTGGCGCCACCTGCGTTTCATGCTGCTGTACGCTCCCAACTGGCTGTTTCTCGGTCCTGGCTTGGCGCTCATGGTGGTGGGATTGGCATTCGTGATCTGGCTGTTGCCGGGAGCACGGTGGGTCGGTCAGGTGCGGTTTGATATTCACACCATGTTCTTTGGGGTTCTCTTTGCCCTGCTCGGCATGCAGATTTTGACGATCGGATTGTTCGCCAAGATTTTCTCGTACACCGAACGATTCGATCATTCGAACCTTGGGTTGAGCCGTTGGCTGCGGCGGCTCCCGCTGGAAAGCGGGCTGCTGGCCGGAACAGTGTTGGCGGTCGTAGGCTTCATTGGGGATGTGGCCATCTTTTGGAAGTGGAAACAGGGGGGGTTCGGCTCGTTTTCGGAAATGCGATGGCTTTTGTTTTGGTCGCTGTTGTTTTTTATCGGGGCACAGATCGTGTTCTCGTCCTTCTTCATGAGCATGCTCGGCGTCAGCCGCGGTACCTATGTTGGCGACAAAGAGTTCCAGCAGTGACGGGGGCGGCATGCCAACCGTAGCGGTGACCGGGGCCGGCGGGTTCATCGGCCGAAACGTCGTCGCCTGTCTTCTGGAGCGCGACTGGCGCGTGAAAGCGATGGTGCGGCGTCTGGAAACTTCCACCGGGTTGCCGAAAAGCGATCGTCTCGAAGTGGTTCAAGCCGACATGCGGGATGCAGAGTCGCTCCGCCGGGCGGTACAGGGCGCCAACGCCGTCGTTCATCTCGCCGCCGCCATGGCCGACGAGAGGGACAGTGATGAGATCAACGTCGGTGGCGCCCGGCGTTTGGTGGCCGCGTGTCGCGCGACCGGGTGCGCCCGGATTATCAACATCAGCACGCAGTCGGCGAAAATTCCCCGCCAGGGCGTGTATGCCCGCACCAAGAGCGCCGCCGATGCGGTGTTCCACAGTTCCGGGTTGGCGGTGACCACACTGTTGCCGAGCATCGTGTACGGGGACGAAACCAGTGGAGTGTTCGGCACCGTCCTGGGCTTCGTGAAGAAACTGCCCATTGTACCCGTCCTCGGAGATGGTCGATGGATTTCGGCGCCGGTCTACGTGGGTGATGTGGCGGGGGCCATTCACTCATGCCTGGAACACGATAACACAATTGGTCAACGCTATGATCTGGGTGGTCCCGAGCAGATATCGTTCGACGAGTTCATCGACCGCATTGCTGCCGCGCGAGGAATCTGTCGGCGGAAGTTACACATTCCGTTTGGACTCTCGCTCTTGGGGGCCCGGGTGGCCACCACGCTTTTGCCCTCACCGCCAATTACTGTGAGCAACGTGCTCGGATCCAACCAGAATACGAATATCGATATCGGACCCGCCCGTCGCGACTTTGGGTTTCAGCCGATCGATTTTTCCAGTGGCCTGTCACGGGTACTGGGACCCGTCGGGATTGATGAAAACGTGCTCGCCACGGAAAGCATCGTCATCGCACAGTACTTGATTGGTCAGACCCCATCGCCCGCACTGCAAGATCGCTATGCTGCGGCGTGTCGGGCGCGGTTGCGGGAGGATGCGGACGTGGAGTTGCAATTCGCGCGTCGTCATCCACGGTTCTGGCCGTTTCTGGACGCCGCCACCGGCATCCTCCGTCCGCATTCGACGGTGCGCCAGCGAGTGTTTCTCATGACCGCGCTGCTAGAAGCCACCCCGGAATACGCCGGGTTTTTTCTGAAACCACCGGAGAAGCCACTGCGGTTGATGGCGCGGGTAGCCTGGCAGGGAACCCGCGGCGTTGCAAGAATCGCGGTGGGCATTCCGCTGCTGTTCTGGGCCAGACGCAACGCATGAATGCTACCGGTGATGTGATCGTCGTCGGCTCCGGCGCGAGCGCCGTGCAGGCGGCCCAGGCATTGGTGGAAGCCGGGCGCACCGTGACGATGTTGGACGTGGGCCACGAGGATATCACGTATGCAGCACTGATCCCGAACGCCCCGTTTTCCCATGTGCGCCAATCTGATCACCGCCAGCACCGCTATTTTCTGGGAGACGAATTTGAAGGGATCCCGCTCGGCGTGTTGGGTGCCGGACCGCAGGTTACGCCTCCGCGGCAATATGTGGTGAGGCACTCCGACGAACTCACCCCGACGCAGGCGCCTGATTTCGCGGCGTTGGAAAGCCTCGCTCTGGGAGGACTCGGCGGCGCATGGGGAGCAGTGTGTTTCCCGTTTCTGGAGCACGAGTCGGCGCGATGCGGTCTGCCGGCAGCCGAGATGCGCGAGCACTATGAGATTGTTGCGCGGCGCATCGGAATCAGCGGAGATCGTGATGATCTGGAGCCGTTGCATGGCCAGTTGGAAGCGCTGCAAGTGCCACTGGAAATCGACGCCAATGCGTCTCGAATTCTCGCCCGTTACGAACGCCGAAAAGCGATCTTTCAGCGCGAAGGAATTTCGATTGGAAAGCCTTTGTTGGCAACACTGAGCCAGGCGCTCAACGACCGTCAGGCAAATCCCTGTTACGACATGGATTTTTGGTCGAACGCCGGCGACAGCGTGTATCGACCGGATCTCACCGTCCGTCAGTTGCAGAAGTCTCGGAATTTTCTGTACCGCAGACCGTATCTGGTCGACAGTTTCACCGAGACCAATGACGGTCGCGTCAACGTGCGTGCCTGCGCATTGGACGGAGGAGGCATCGAGACGTTTGAAGCACGACGGCTGGTGCTTGCGGCCGGAGCCTTGGGCACGGCGCGGATTGTCTTGCGGTCGCTCCGCCAGTTCGACGTGCCCGTTCCGCTCACCTGTAACGCACACACGTACGTCCCGTGCCTCCACTACCGCAACCTCGGTCGACCACCCTGCGAGCGCTGTCACAGCCTGGCGCAACTGACGATGATCTACGACCCGGTGGGGGATCGTCAGCATCTGACGCAGGGCCAGATGTATTCGTATCGTTCGCTCCTGCTGTTTCGGTTGCTCAAAGAATTGCCGCTCCCCCACCGTGAATCCCTGCGCATGATGCGGGAGCTGGCACCGAGCATCGTAATCTGGGTCATACAGCACGAAGATTACCCGACGGCGGACAAACATTGCGTCCTCCGACAGCGTCCGGACGGGGCTGGTGATTATCTGGAGATCGAGTGGCAGCCGTCAGCGACGGAGACAGCTTCGCAGCGATCCAGCGAACGGGCCATGATGCGCGCCATGCGGCGGTTGGGTTGCTGGCCGATGCGTCCCGTGCGCCCCCAGCATGGATCCAGCGTGCACTACGCCACCACATTGCCCTTTGACACTGCCGACAAGCTGTTGACCACGGAACCGTCCGGCCGGCTTCGGGGGACGAAAGCCGTGTACATCGCCGATGGCGCCGCCTTCGCGTATTTGCCTGCGAAGGGATTGACCGGCACCCTGATGGCCAACGCCAATCGCGTGGGCCAGCAAGTGGCGCGGACCATGGATTAGCGGCGCGGCTTCCCACGCAGTTGTGGTTCTTGCGGATATCACTCGGAGTTTGCCCGTCAGGAGCGGACAGTTTGACCACGCGGTAATGCTGGCGGTACCGGAGCATCTGCGAGAGCCCGAGAGTGTGCTGCGCGAGGCGCATCGTGTGCTCGTTCCCAGCAGCTCGTTAATCATGACGCGGCCAACGGCTGCTGCGGACCCAGTTCTCCATTTGCCGCATGGCATCGGTCTGGCAAGCAAGGAAAATGAAAGCGAAAAGCACAAACAAGGCATCCCGTTTCCCACACTCGATGCCATGCGGAGTGAGATCAGGTTCGAGAGATTCCGGCACCGCACGTTCGAACTGGGCCTGAATAATCTGTTGGTGGCACGCAAGCAGGGGGATGACTTTGCGGATTTCGTTCTGCGTGTGGAGGGATCTGTGCGAACTCGCACTATTTGTATGTCGTCAGCGATATTCTTGCAAGCAAAACGAAGTTCCCTCGTGTGCCGCCGCGAGAAAATTGATTGCAGCGCAGGAGGACAGTTAACTATAATTGGTCATGGGCGCATCGCCGAAAGAATGGCTCGGCACACAATGGTGCGGGCGCCTTCGTGGCCATCACTCCGTTGAACGGACGAGGGGGACAGCTTCTCGACCGCAGCTCTGATGACTGCCGTCATGGTTACCTTCTGGATAGTTGTCTCTACGATTCTGGTTGTTTCCGGCTGGACGCTGTCCGCTATTCACGAGTTGAACACGCTCGGCTATGGCGTTGTGGCCTTGCTGGGAATTGTGACCGGGATTATCTGGCTGTCTGTCCACAACCCATCGACTCCTCCGCCGGCTCGGGCTCGTCGTTGGCGCGCGATAGGGCGGCGCCGGTTCGGTCGTTTGTTTCCTGCTGCTTTCCTTTTCTTGGCGATGCTGGCGATTGTCGGTGGGATTATTCACCCGCCAGATAACGGGGACGCGCTTGCTTATCGCATCCCGCGCAGTCTGCATTGGTTGGCCGCCGGCCGCTGGCATTGGATCCACAGTGGGATCCACACTTCGTCTGCCAGACTGAATACGCGGGCCTGCGGTTTTGAATGGCTATCGAGTCCACTTCTCCTGGTCCTGCATACGGACCGTTGGCTGTTTGTGATCAATGCGATTTCCTATTTGCTGCTGCCGGGGTTGTTATTCAGCGTATTTCGTCGGCTGGGGGTGCGTCCACGGGTCGCCTGGCATTGGATGTGGTTGTTGCCCTCCGCCTATTGTTTTCTCCTGCAAGCGGGTGGAGTCACCAATGACGCCTTTGCTGCCGTGTACGCGCTGGCGGCTGTCGATTTTGCCCTGCGAGCGAGGGAATCGGGTCGCGTATCCGACGTCTGGTTGTCCATCCTGTCGGCCGGGCTGCTGGCCGGAAGCAAGGCGAGCAATCTACCGCTGTTGTTGCCCTGGCTGGTGGCGGTGGCACCGTCGTTGCGGTTGCTGACCCGGCGGATGGCGGTTGGATGCGTTGTCGTATCGGCATCGCTGCTGGTTTCATTTCTTCCGAACGCGGTATTGAACTCCCACTATTGTGGGGATTGGACTGGCGCATTGCCCGAGGAGGCCTCACTCGGCCGACTCAGTCCGTTGCCGGGAATTGTGGGCAACTCAGTGGTGCTCGTCGTGCAAAACGCGGTGCCCACGTTTTATCCCGTGACCAAGTGGTGGGATCACTTTATTGAACATCACGCGGCTGGCCTCGTTTCATCACGACGCTGGCGATATTTCGAAGGCGGGCGTCTTCACATCACCAATCTGGGTGAATTGCCGCTGGAGGACAGTGCGGGCCTCGGTTTCGCCATTAGCTGGATGCTCGCCGCCTCCGTTGTCGGAGCCATGAGGCTGCGGTCCCCACGAGCAAAAGGATCCAACCGCCAGGAGCCGCCACCGGAAGACCAACATTGGCTCCGGGCGGTGCGGTGGTCGCCGTATGTCTCGCTCCTCGCGTTCATGGCGAAATTGGGTTTGGCGACGGTCGCGCGCTTAACTATTCCGTATTACGCCCTGCTCATCGCGCCGCTGCTAACCAGTGCTTCGCAACCAAGGGTCGTTCGCGCCATATGGTGGCGCCGCCTGGCCACAGGAACCTTTCTATTGGCGCTCGTCGTCCTCGTGCTGTCGCCGAGCCGTCCCTTGTGGCCGGCGCACCGGGCATTGACGGAATTGCATGACCGGAATCCGAACAGCGCTCTGGTGGAGCGCGCTTACCGTGTCTATACGGTTTTTGGTGCGCGCTGGGACGTGCTGAAGCCTGTGCGCGATCTGTTGCCGCCCGGGACCCGTGATATCGGCTACATGGCTTTTGGTGACCCACCGGAGGCGTCGATCTGGCGGCCATTTGGTTCACGGCGGATCTGGCCTTGCTTGCCGTCCGACCCGCTGAGCTACCTGCGGGAGCGCGGTATCGAATATATCGTGGCCGGCTCCGACGCAGATACGACGCAAATGTCCGATATGACTCTCGATGAATGCCTAGGGCTATGGCTCGGGCGGGTAAATGGCACCGTGATCGGCCGGGTCAGCCTGGATATCAAAGCCCACTTGGGACCCGCCACGTGGTACGTCATCCGTCTGCCGGTTGAAAAGACCGAACTGGCCGTCGGGCAAGCTTCGGGAAATGCCGCCGTGTCGACAACCCCCTGACACGAACGGGCAACTGGACATTGCCTGACTCTCTGGCTACGATGGTTCATCTCTATGGCTGAGAACAGGGTTACCATCGTCACACCGTCGTTCAACCAGGCACGGTTTCTGCCGCGAACGTTGGCGAGCATCCGCGCGCAGAATTACTCGGGCATCGAGCACATCGTGGTGGACGGCGGTTCGACGGACGGATCGGTGGACATTCTTCGCGCCGCGCCGGGCATCCGCTGGGTTTCGGAGCCTGACCACGGCCAGGTGGACGCGCTTAACAAGGGTTTCGCCATGACAACGGGCGAAATTCTGGCCTGGGTGAACTCCGACGACACGATCAGCCCCCAAGCCGTCCGCATCGCGGTCGAGGCGCTGCAACGCACGGGCGCTGATCTGGTGTACGGCGATGTCCGCGTCATCGATCAGGATAGCACTCACATCCGAATATTCTACGGGATTCCGTTTGATTATCGCGTGCTGCTGTACGGCATCAATTATATCGGGCAGCAATCCGTGTTCTTCCGCCGCACGCTTCTCGACAAGGCCGGTCCGCTGCGCCTCGAATACGATAACGCCTTCGACTATGAACTCTGGTTGCGGATGGCCCGGCATGGACGGCTGGAATACGTACCGGAGTTGCGCGGCCAGATTCGCGTGCATGCCGACGCCAAATCCATCGCCGCCGTCCAGCGGACATGGGCCGACACCGACCAGATACGGCGCGAATACTGGGAAACGGGCGGACTGCCATCACTTCTGGGATGGAAGCCATTCTTTCCGCTAGTCAACTGGTATTACCGGTTCAAACGCCTCCGGCAGATTCGGAACCCGTTGCGTACGAGTCACCAAGCCCGGCTGCTACTGTTCGGCTATCTGCCTCCGCCCATCTACGGCCCGGCTATCACCTATCAAGCGTTGTTACGCTCCTCATTTCCCGAGCGGTTCGATGTGACCTTCATTAACCTGAACGTCGTTCGCGACTACCGCGAGCTGGAGGTTTTCCGCTGGCGAAAATTGGCCCTGCTGGCGCGTCAGATCGGGCTCGAATTCCGGCACCTCGCCAGTCAGCGGTTCGATTTTGCGTTCTACCCGGTTTCGCTGAATCGCAACGCATTTCTCAAAGACACACTACTCCTCGCGATTGCCCGCGCGTTTGGTGTGCCCGTCGTGCTCTACAGCCACGGCAACGGCCTGCCGGAGTTTCGCGAGAAATCGCCGCGGTGGCTCAAATCTCTGATCGATTGGACAACCCGCGGCGCAGCCGCAGCCGTGGTCCTGGGCAAAGGCCTGCAGTCTAATTTCCTTGGGCGCCTGCGTGAAGACCAGGTGTTTGTGGTCCCCAGCGGCATTGAAGTGCCGTCCCCGTTGCCTAAGGTGACCAAACAACCCGGCCGATTCACCGTGCTCTATCTTGGCAATTTGGTGCGGGAGAAGGGCGTGTTTGTCATCCTTGAAGCGATTTCGTTGGTGCGGGCCCGTTGTCCCCAAGCCCATTTCGTGTTCGCCGGCGCGTGGTGGTCCGAAAAAGACGGCGCGGAAGCGGCACGCCTCGTCCAGGAGCGCGGTTTGTCTTCGTGCGTGGAATTCACGGGGACGGTGACGGGCGACCGCAAATGGGAAATCGTTGCCCAGAGTGATGTGTTGTTGTTTCCGACGTATTTTCGTTACGAGACGCTCGGCTTGGTGTTGCTGGAGGCGATGGGCGCCGGGTTACCGGTCATCACGACACGACGGGCCGCCATTCCTGAAATTGTGGAAGACGGCGTGAACGGTTTGTTTGTCGCCGAACAGAATGCCCGCGACTTGGCGGAAAAGATCGTCGCGCTCGCCAACGATCCGGCCCTCCGCGCCCGCATGTCCGAAGCCAACAAACAGAAGTACGCCGACTTCTACACCGTCGAGCACTACGGTCAGCGCATGGCCGCTGTATTTGATGAATTACTCTCAAGGCGAAAACTGGCCGGCAAGTAGGAGATCAGCAAATCGGCAAATGTCCATCAGATGACCCGATTGAGCGCACAGGGGAAGCAGTATAATTCCTTTCAGGACAAGCTGTCGCATCGGAATGGTTAAACCGTGCCGCGAGATAAATTGCTGCGATCAATATCATCAGGTCATCAATCCCGCTAGCGAAGCGGTAGCGCGTAATCGTCGACGAAAACGGTACGTTTGTCACAAAGGCGACAACGATCCAAATGAGATAAATCCCGATCAGATCTAGCTTCCGCTTCCGACCAAGAACGGCAACTCCCACGAGAGTCACAACTGCCAAGGGGACATAGGACAGACACCCAACTATGATAACGGGCTTAAAATGGTTTCGTTTATCCGGAGTAGTCCGTACAGTGCTCAAACCGGGAATCTGCCAGAACTTGACCGTTCGATAAACCATAAGACGTGCGAAAGCCATGGGATTTTCTTGGATGAACTGCCGGACGGCTGCTTTGTAGGCACGATTCTTTTCTTTCCAAGAGACTGAGTTGTCCCACAATCCATAGGTACGGCTATCGATTTCATTCAGGAAATCCTGTGAACTGAGACGGCCATCAAGATATTCGGCCACCCACGGATTTAGTCCCTGCCAGAGATTGCCTGGCCCCACACTTGTGACCAAGCACGGAGTTTGTATTTTGCGAGATACATAAATCGTCCAAGGAGAAACTACAACAATTGAGACAACACCAAATCCGACGATGGAGACGATTCTGCGTTGCGCGGTCATTCCAATCTGACGGGCATGGCGCCAGAGCAGCAAAGGCAGGACAAGACCGTACGCTGCCATTGGGGGACGATTGAGCACCGCAAAGCCGAGGACCCCGCCAGTAATACAAGCGGTCTTTAGCGATCCTGTGGCCTCCCATTTCAGGAAGCAAAGAATACACAGAAATGTCAAAAGAACCGCCGGGGTTTCTGTGGAAGTCCATCCCCCAATGAGAATGTTATACGGATAGATTGTCACACCGATAGCACTCAAATTTGCAGCAACAATTCCGTGGTGTGCTCTTACCAAACAATAAGCCGCTGCTACGCACAGAACACTGAGAACAGCCCAGCACTGACGGACTGCCCAATCATTTCCTCCCAGACGGTAGATGATCGCAACAATGAAGGACGTCAGCGGCGCACGATCGCTGGCAAATCTCCCGCCAGTCCATGTGTAACCAAATCCGTGAGCCAGATTGAGGCCAATCTCGCGGTAGAATCTTCCCTCTTGCTCGTCGATGGGCTGAAACAACGCATTAGCACTTCGCATCATCAACGCCACAAATAAAACCCACCAAATCAATCTCTTCGACCGTAAGAACGAATAACAGTCGGCCAGCGAGTGTTCATAGAAATCGGATTTCCCCATTTGGTTCGTCGTCCACATTCTGAGCAATCCTTGGTTCGTGATTTTCCGCACGCCGCACGAGTTTACAAGCCCTATTTCAATTACACTGCTCCCCTTGAAGAATCGCCAAGGATTTGAGGGTCCTCGAACGGAGGGAGGACTCGGTGAAATGTCGGCAGTGGACAGGCAAACAGAAGCTCCAGATCGTGCTGGAGGGGGTGGAAGGCGGAATTACGTCCCCGGGCTACCTTGCGCCCGCCACCAAACCAGCCGAGCGCAATATTGGTGGCAGCAACTGGGCAATGCGACGGAGCCGCACCCCACCCGTGTCGAAATCGCCGATGTCATAGCCAAGAATGAGGACGCGCTCCTTCACGTAATCAAGTTGCCGTCGTCGGTAACGTGATGATCGGGCCGTCGGTCCCACGTTCCTTCTCGTAGCCGTTGGGGTGTGCAAGGTGCCAGCGCCACGCGCTTTCGAGGATCGGTTCGACCGAATCGAACCGCGGTTTCCAACCAAGCACTTTGCGGATTTTTGTCGAATCGGCCACCAGCTTCGGCGGGTCGCCGGGCCGGTTCGGGCGTTCCACGGCTTTGATGGGGCGTCCGGAGACCTTGCGGGCCACCTCGATGACTTCTTTCACCGAGTAGCCGTTGCCGCTGCCGAGGTTGAACACGTCGGACCGTTTCGCGCCAAGCGCCAACCGGTGCCCCTGAGCCAGGTCGATAATATGCACGTAGTCCCGGATGCACGTGCCGTCGGGAGTGGGATACTGCGTGCCGTAGATATCGACAGACGGCTTCTGGCCGAGCGCCACTTTGAGGACATTCGGGATCAGGTGCGTTTCTTCGCGATGATGTTCGCCGAACTTCTCCGAAGCCCCGGCCGCATTGAAGTAGCGCAGACAGACGTAGCGTATGCCAAAGAGTTTCTCGTACCATGCCAGGATCCGTTCGACCATCCATTTGGATTCGCCGTAGGGATTGATCGGCTCTTTTGGCAGGTCTTCGGTGATCGGAACGGTCTTGGGAACCCCGAAAATGGCGCAACTGGAGGAGAAGACGAAATGCTTCGTGCCCGCCGCGACACACGCATCCAGCAGGTTCACGGCGTTGGAGATGTTGTCACCGAGGTACTGACCGGGGTGGACCATGCTGGCAGGAACGAGCGTGTTCGACGCAAAATGCATCACGGCGTCGGGTCGCAGGCGCTGGAAGCTCTCCTGCACCACAGACCGGTTGGCCAGGTCGCCCTCGATAAACTCCGCGCGCTTGTCGACCGCCTGTCGGTGGCCCTCCGTCAGATTGTCGAAAACAGTGACCTGGTAACCCGCATTCAGTAGTTCCTCGACACAGACACTTCCTACATAGCCGGCCCCGCCGGTGACAAAGACTTTCATGCGCAGTTTTGTAGCTGGCGACGTGCTTCCCAGCAAGCTCTTTATCGCCGACGCATGAACATCGCCGCCTCTCGACTTTCGCGGGGCGCGCGTGTGGCACAATTCGGTGGAAACGCGGAAACCACGGCTTCTGGTAGTCGGGCATTTGCCGCCTCTGTATTTCGGCCTGGGAACGCCATTCGGCCCAGTGCCCTTGGAAAAGAGAACTGGGTGTTCATTGGACATCCGGAGGCCGGGGAGCGTAGCGCCGTGATCTACATGGGGCAGTTGTCGCCGGCGCGGCCTCGATCCATTCGACTACTGAAAGATTTGTTCACGCGCCTGCCAGCGGCGAAGATCACGGAGATCAAGCAGTTCACACCGCGAGCATGGGGCCAGAGTAAAGGCGAAGGAGGAATGGATCGCTCTGGCAGTTTAAGTCTGAATGACGCGCTGTGGGTGGTGGCGAGCGATGGCGCGAGGTGGGACGTGGCGCGTCTGGTGCCGGGAGAGACTAGCGGTGAAAGAATGCTGTTGCAAGACACCGGTGCTTGTTTGATAGTTCCGTCGTTTTGAGCGATTCTGCCCGACAGCCCTTGAGATTGAGCCACCATGCGGTGGCTGTGGCGTTGTTTGTGGCTGTAATCATTGTGGTTTTTCATCGCGCGATTTTCTTTGGCGAAGTATTGGCGCCGCTGGATTTGCTGAGCAAAGAGTTGCCTTGGGGCGCCGTCCTGCCGAAGAACGTCCATATCCAGAATTTCACATTGGCTGACGGGATCGCCACGTTCTATCCTTGGTGGCACTTTGTGCACGAAGAGTTGCAGGCAGGTCGTTTCCCCTTGTGGTGCACACATGTAGGCTGCGGCTTTCCGGTTGTGGGGGAGGGCCAGATCAATCTTTTCGGGCTGACGACTCCGTGTCTGTGGATTGCGCCACCGCGCATCGCCTTGATTCTCACCTTTTCGACCCAACTGTTGGCAGCGATGGCGGGCATGTATGCGTTGTTGTGCTCGCTTCGGGTGCGCTGGAGCGCCGCGCTGTTTGGCGCACTCATTTTTGGTTTGAACAGCCGGATCTTTCAGGATCTTGAATTGAATTGCACCATCGGAGCCTGGGCCATCCTGCCGTGGATTTGCTGGGCACTGTGGGAAGGGCTCAAGAGGGAGCACGGTCGCGGACGCTTCTATTCGCTCGCTGGACTGTTCTATGGTCTTGCTATTCTGAACGGGTCGTTACAGTCCCACGTCATCGTCTGGCTACCGGTAGCCGGGTTCGCGGTGGCAGCGGTTTGGCGGCAACGCCGTGCCCGTTTCATCAGGGAATCTCTCAAGGCGATCATGACATTTTCCGTTTTGGGTGTGTGCATCGGCGCGATGGCATGGCTGCCGAATCTTGAACTACTTACACAAAACACTCGTAAGCGCTTCAATCAAATTGAGTGGCCGGCACTCATGTTGCAGAGGCCGCTGGCGGTTGTTCCATGCGCGGCGGCAATGGTCAACCCCGACGCCATTGGCAACTCCGAGACTTTCGATCTCTTACACGGTTTGGGGCACCCTGGAACGGGGGCTACGATGCCCGGAATGGCGGATTTGCGCTTGTACTGTGGGTTGATCGCTGTGGTGCTTGCTTTTTTTGGGTTACGCGCCCGTAGTGATGCGAAATGTCTGGCGGTTGTGTTGATCTTGGTGCCGGTGATTGTGGGATTTATTACGCCGCTTTACCTCATCTTGTATTTTCGCTCTCTAGCACCAATACCGGTCGGAATTGCCATCCTCGCCGGGCTCGGTTTGGAGCGTTTCTGGCAACCGGACAAGGAGCTGGCCCGCGATGTGCGGAATGCTGTTGTGATTTTGCTTGCGGCAATTGGACTGGCGTTATGCGTTGGGGGCGTTGTAAACGCAAAACGGGCGGCTGTGACCAAGCAGGTGGAACAGATTGGATCCAAGAAAACCAGCTTTTACAAAGCGGACGTGGCGTGGCAACGGCAAAAGGCCGAAGGCACCGTGGCCAATTTCACCTTGAAAGGTCGGGCTGTGTTGCGGTTCAGCTTGTTAGCTCTTCTCACAGTTGGTTTGTTGGTGATGGCCCGACTTCATAAGACAGTTGCCGTCGCATTCTTGATCTTCAATACGGCGGATTTGGTTGGCTTTTCGTGGCGCACTGTGCCGTCGGTCCCGCCTGCATTTGAGTACCCTCAGACGCCGGCGCTTGATTTTCTCCAACAACAGAAAGGCACCTTCCGAGTCGCTTCGACTTGGAATGCGGAAACCGATCCGCCGACGGCGCGGGAGAACATGCTCATGATGCACGGACTCAATGATCCGCGCATCTATGATTCACTTATCCCCAAGAACCCACTGCTGAAGGCGAATAACTGGGACGCGTTGAACGTGAGATATTTCATCGTGCCGCCCGCCGCCACGCCGCCCGCGGGGGAGTGGCGGCTCCGATACAGCCGGGAGGTGGACATCTACGAGAACCTTCGTGTCGAGCCGCGCGTATGTTTTGCGGCGGCACCGAGTGGTCTGGACAGCCAAACCGACTGGGTCCAGATTGAATCGTACGTGTCGGGGCGCATCCGCGTGCATGTCAACGCGCCGCAAGAGGGATGGTTGATTGTGCGCGAGCGGTTGTACCCCGGCTGGCGGGCAACGGTTAATGGCCGGCCAACACCATTGGTTGAAGCGCAAGGCTTATGGCAGGCTGTGCCGGTCAGCGCGGGAAGCAGTTTCGTGGAGTTGAAATACCTTCCAGCCTCGTTTGGGATGGGCGCGGCACTGAGTCTTACCGGGATTCTTTTGGTGGTGATGCTCTGCACACCTCACGTCTCCAACGCCGCGCGCACGGCGTTGCGGTTCTCGACATAGACGACGAAGAGGTGATAGGCGCATTTGTTGCGCGGATCGTCTTGCGGCGGGTCCACGCGGGCATTGGCCAGCAGTTGGCGATATTTCCTTAGAGCGTGTTTGAAAAGATGATTTTGGGCTTCCGGTAGCGCACGGGATTTGGTTCAGACTTGGGATGCAAACTCCCAAGTGTTACCCGACTGATTTGACCGAAACACAATGGCAACAGCTCGAACCGCTGCTGCCGCTTCCCAAGAAACGGGGTCGCCCTCCGGTGGATCGACGGTTGGTCGTCCACGCCTTGTTGTATCTGTTGCGCAGCGGCTGTTCGTGGCTTGCGGGTGGTTGGCGACAAGTGCGACCAGCTCCACGACAAGCTGGTGCGAAACATGGAGACCGGTTCACTCGAAATTGATGAGCTTTGGAGCCGGGTCGGTATCCGACAACAACGCATCACCTCAGCAGATGACACAGAATGAGGCGACCAGTACACCTATTTGGCCGTCACAGCCCGTGAGAAGCTGATTGTGTCCTACCACACGGGAAAGCGTGATTACCCCAACACAGAGGCGTTTATTGCCGACGTGGAGCAACGGATTGCGGGTCGTATCCAGATCACCACTGACGGCTGGCAACCGTACCCCGAAATCATCCGGCGCTATTTGCTGCCGCGCTTGAACTACGACGTTATGCAAAAGATTTACAGCCAGCATGACCCCAACAACACAAACCCGAATCGGCGCCATTCCCCGCCCCGGTGCACCGAGGTCCGAGTGGACATAGTCGCCGGTGTGCCTCGCAAAGACCGTATTGGTACCAGCTTCGTGGAGCGTACCAATCTGACCGTCCGGCACTTCAACAAGCGATTTGCCCGTCTAGGGCCCGGCTGGTCAAGGAAGCCGGGCAACCACAAGGCCGCAATCAGTTTGTTTGTGGCGGTGTTCAACTTCTGCAAGGTGCATAACACGCTAGGCACGACACCGGCGCATGGGGCAGAGATTACAGATGGACCATGGACAATTGATGAGGTTGATCGCAGAGGCAACAATGTGCTAGTTTACGGCTCGCCAACTTTGAAACGAGTTGAGAGCATCAATGTCTATCACCCGCGTATAAGGGGGTCAGGTCACTTGGGCCTGTTGCCCAAATGCTCCACACACCACAAGAGGCTCCATATTCGTATTGTGACACCCCGAGTTTCCTTGGAAATCGAGGGCTCCGGATCGAGAAAACCATTTGGAAAACACAATTCAGTGATTTGGGCAACAGGCCCACTTGGCTTCACTCATGCGCCAGACCAACAACAGCAGGCCAATCAGGAAGATGTGCTCCGGCAGTTGTACGTTGAACGCACCGAACGCAAATGTGTAATGGATGGGAATCCACACCAATTGGATGGCCAGGAAAATCGCCACCGGCAGCAGCGGCGTGCCACGGCACCGCTGAACGCATTTCACCGACTGGATCGCCGCGGCGATCATGAGCGAATAGAACAGAACCAGCCCGACTACCCCGGCATAGTGAATGGTGGTCAATGGGCCGTTGTGGAAGGCGCCGCTCAGCGTGGCGAATTCCGCAAAATGGCCTGGGCCTCTTAGCAGTTCATAGTCGTTCTCACTGACCCCGAACCCGTCGCCCAGCCACCAGTTCTTGATGGTGCCTTCTTCGAGAATCTGACGCCACCATTCGAAACGCGAATTACTCGACTTGACTTCCCCCTCGATCGGTTCCGCCCACTGCCCGGGCAGAAACGAAAGCGCCCGTTGGGCCGGCAACGGCAATTGATAGAACCGCCCCTGGCCGAACACCAGCAGGCCCAGCAGCAACAGCCCGGTCGCGCCCCCCATGATCACTTCGCGCCAGCCACGGTGGAACCAGGACGCCAACGCCAGCGAAGCGAACGCGAACAGCAAGGTGTTTCGGAAACCCGAGGCCAGCACGGCCGCAATGCCCAACACAAACAGATAAAACCGCCGGCGCAGTGGATTAAGCAACGTGCGCAGCGGGTAATAAGCCGCCAGAACCTGTATCAGCATCAGCCCAAAGGGCGCCAGATCCGTGAAGCGTCTGACTTGCGGCTCGAGCGCAGTGGAAGTGGCCGCATGGAGACTCGCCGCATATTCCGAGATGTCGACGTTGCCGTAGAAAAACCAGGCATAAGGTGTGATGGCAGGAAAGATGTGCACCATGATCGGTACAAGGGCAGAAAAGCTTACCCCGGCAATCAGCCACAACGGAATTCGGCTGACGCTCCGATAGGAATCCGGCAGATGCACTATCACCCAAAACGCACAGCACGCAATAAAAATATTAAAGTACGGCGCGGCTCCCATGGTTTGCGAGCCGAGTGAGCGCAACCCCACGGGGTGACACAGAAATGTCACTGCCATCAGGGCGCAGTTGAGGCCCAGTAGCCAGTCCAACACACCCAACGACCGCTGAGTGAACGAGCCGGCCGCGAAACGCTGCAACATGTACGAGAACGTTGTCAGCAGCACCAACACGTCATAGAGCGACAACGGCACGTGAAGCGCGTGGATCGAACCCCTAAAGGCGTAGCCGACGATAATCAACAGCCAGGCATTTCGTCTCATTCCTGCCGCCACCAGTATCCCCAAGGCGATGCCCCCCAACGCCGCCAGCCGCAGCAGGTGCTCGGTCGCGATCCAGTCCGCAATGATCAGCGCCATCACGGCCCAGACCGCCATGGCGATCCAGCGACGGATCACCTCCCGTCCTTCGTATGGGTTGCTGACGATTTCCTGAAGCTTCATGGTGCCAGCACCCTCGCTGGGATTTATGCCTTCCGCGATCGAATTTGGCAGGAGGATTGCCCCGCTCTGATGTGGACCTTCCCTCGGCTTTTCATTGGATTAACCGCCGCACGCGCTATTCTAATCTGAACTAAACCAATTTGACTGGCTGAGGTCAAGAACAGAAGGTCGTTCTTCCATACCCTGGACGGAAAAACCACCGGGAGAACCGCGGCAGTCTCGGCGACACAGCCAGGCGGGCGTGCCCCGCCCTGACCCCCAAACCGGGTCCAGAGGCGATGATAGGATTCACGCCTCAAGTGGACCAGAAAGGAGTCAGGAAGATGGCGAGGCAGCAACACACACACCCGAGCAGATCATCAGCAAGCTGCGGGAGGCTGAAGTTGAATTGGGGCGAGGAGGCCCCGTTCTCCTGGTTTGTAAGAAGCGGGGGATTACGGGAGGCACCTGCTATCGGTGGCGACAAGAATATGGCGGAATGTGTCACGAGTGTCACAGCCCTTCCTAAGAGCCTCACAGGTTAAGTGTGACAATCGGTTGCTGGCTCAATGGTCGTCACGGCTGTCACGTAGAGAAGGTCACTTTCACCTTGTTCTTTGTCGGCAGACAGCGTAGCAGAATGAATTCGATGAGCCGCGAAGAGAAAAATGCCCGAGTTGAGAATCCGAAACAAGAATGCCTTTCCAGTGGGTATTTGCTCGCAGCCGTCGCCTTGGTGGCGCTAGTTGTCTGTTGTTTAGCCATCAATAATCAGAGCTTCTGGTGTGATGAGACCTTCACCGGCCTCATGGCGGAGCGGCCCACCCTGGCAGAATTGTGGCGGGCAGTTTCACACCACAACAGCGACGTGCAGATCCCGCTTTATTACCTGTTCGCTTGGGCATGGGAGAAGTTGGTGGGGCTTAATGAATTCGCCATGCGCGCCGGCAATGTGCTGTGGTTTCTGCCCGGCGTGATCACCATCTTCTGCGCGCTGGCAGGGAAGCCGCTGCTGCGCTCGAGCTTTTCAGCCGTGTTGCTGAGCAGTCCATTTGCCTGGTACTATCTTAACGATGCCCGCCCTTACGCGATGGAGATCGGCCTGAGCCTCGTCGTTTTCGCTGGTCTTTACCGACTTGGTTTGAACCAGAAAGGATCGACACAAGAACGGGGCTGGGTGATCGCTCTTTGCCTCGGGTCTTTGCTCCTGGCCGCCAGTAGCATCCTGGCAATGCTTTGGCTGGGAGCCTATCTCGGCGCCGCAGTGTTGAGCACGCCGAAAGATCACCGGCGCAGGCTGGCACTGGACTATCGGGTGTATTGGGGTCTGACGCTGGTGCTACTCTTTGCTTTGGGGTTGTTCTATCTTTGGACGTTGAGCATTGGCGCGCGCGCCTCCCCGGGTCCCACGGACATCAGGAACGTCATGTTCATAGTCTACGAGTTGCTCGGCTTCAGCGGGCTGGGACCGGGACGACTGGCGATCCGCAATGAGGGATCGAGAGTATTCTGGCCTTGGCTGCCGTGGCTGGCGATTTATGCTGTGGTGCTCCTAATTGTGCTGACACAGGGTTGGAAGCAGATCGCAGCCTTCACTTCGCGGCGGACGCGAATACGCTGGGTAGCCGCTTTTGCGGTTGTGGCGGGATTCATTGTGGCCGCCGGTGCGGAGCTTCGGTGGAGAGCGCTGGGACGGCATTGCACCTCCATGTTGGTCCCGGTCCTGTTCGTGTTGGGAGCGGGCGTGGCGGCGTTGCTGAGCCGAAGGAAGTGGGCGGGGCAGCTAGTGGCGGTGGCGTTCGTGGGATTGAACCTCGTTTCTGATCTGAACCTGCGCTTCAGCGAACGGCACGCGAAAGAAGATCTCCGCACGGCCGCGGCCATCGCCACGGCAGCTGCCGCGCGCGGCGAGCGCGTGTGGTGGTGCGCCGATGAACTCGCGGGCATTTACTATGGCGTGCCCATGTCACGAGCCAACAGCACCCCCGCTTCGGGTCAGGTGTGGCTGGTGGTGAATCCCACGGAGCGCCTACTGGCCAGCTTGGATCCACCGCAATTGGCGGTTTTGTCATCCAGATCGGGCACGCAGGACCGAGATCAGCGAGTCCGCACGTATTTGGAACAGGGCCATTACAATCTGTCACAGGTGTTGTCCTCCTTCACTGTCTGGCGGAGGTGACTATTGAGCCAGAGGCCAACGCGGTGTGCCGATGAGAAAACTTGAAGTTGCCCGCGATCGTGGTGCCTTGTCTTTGCTGACTGCCGCTTGCGGCGTCTTGCGTGGTACGCCTTACGCCATCAACCAATAACGTCGTCGCTTGGTTTCCGCCCATTGTGAGATTCCGAGTAGTTGCGCTCGAACATGAGCCGGGCTTGGTATTCTTGCCGCTTGGGACGACCACGCTTCGCCGCTTCATTGCACTTCTGCGAGTAAGACTTCTGTCGACGGAAGCCCACAAAGTACAACCCACACTGCGGACAAAGCCGCGCGGCATCCCAGCCAAATTCGTCAAGATGTTGCACGATGTTGGCCATCTGTAACGAAAGCCAGTCCGTTGCAGATAGGTCTTGCGGTGTGACCGCTTATCGAACACGAGCGCCATGACCTGCAAGAACAGTCCCGCCGTCTCGACGGGAGGCTATGAGAGTCCTGTTACCAGGGTGCGTATATTTTGAGGTTTAATGCTGACCGACATCCACTTTCGGGACCCGGCCGGACAACTGGTCTTCCAACATTTTGATGTCGGCATCGACCATCAGGCTCACCAGATCCTTGAATCGTG